>Ga0207709_10002149_pt1 | contig 12624 bp, 11 predicted proteins | sample KBSM34metaG_FD_184397 | JGI IMG/M metagenome (GOLD analysis project Ga0207709, IMG submission 184397) | Miscanthus rhizosphere microbial communities from Kellogg Biological Station, Michigan, USA - KBS M3-4 metaG (SPAdes) (version 2) | ecosystem: Host-associated > Plants > Roots > Rhizosphere >...
CGGGCCAGCGCCATCCGCTGCCGCTGCCCGCCCGAGAGCTGGGAGGGGAAGCGGCCGGCGAGGCCGTCGAGCTGGACCAACTGCAGCAGCTCGTGGACACGATTGGAGGTCTCGGGCTTCTTCCACTTGCGGATCTTCAGTCCGAAGGCGACGTTGTCGTACACGGTCATGTGCTTGAAGGCGGCGTAGTGCTGGAAGACGAAGCCGACGCCGCGCTTCTGCGCCGGTTTGCCGGTCGCGTTCTCGCCGTTGATCGTCACCTGACCGGAATCCAGGTCCTCGAGCCCGGCGATCGCCCGCAGCAGGGTTGACTTGCCGGAGCCGCTCGGCCCCAGCAGTGCGGTCAAGGACCCGTCCGGGACCTCGATGGATACGTCGTCGAGCGCCTGAAAGTCACCGAAGCGCTTGTTTGCTCCCTCGACTGAGATTCCCATCAGGCGTCCTCCTTTCGTTTGAGCAGGTTCATTGCGAACAGGGTGATCAGCGCCAGCAGGGCCAGCACCAGGGAGGCGCCGTAAGCGCCGGTGGAGTTGAAGTTGGCGTACTGCTTCTCGACGAAGAGCGGCAGCGTCTGGGTCTCGCCGTTGATCGAGCCGGAGACGATCGTCACTGCGCCGAACTCGCCGAGGACGCGGGCGGTCGTGAGGACGATGCCGTAGGCGACGCCCCAGCGGATCGAGGGCAGGGTGATCTTCCTGAAGGTCTGCCAGCCGTTGGCGCCGAGAGTGGAGGCGGCCTGCTCCTGATCGGTGCCGATCTCCTGCAGCACCGGCACCGTCTCCCGGACCACGAAGGGCAGCGAGACGAAGAGGCTGGCCAGGACCATCCCCGGCACCGCGAAGAGGATTTTGAACCCTTCTTCGCCGATGAAGGCGAACCAGCCGCCGGTCCCATAGAGGATGTAGAGCGAGAGGCCGATGACGACCGGGGAGACCGCGAAGGGGAGGTTGATGACCGCGTCGATCACCGGGTTCATCTTCGACTTGTGGCGGACGAGCAGCAGCGCGCAGCCGACCCCGAAGATCGTGTTCAGCGGCACCGCAATCACCACCATCAGCACGCTCAGCTTCAGCGCGTGCAGGCCGTCGGGGGAGGTGATCGCGTCGAGCGGGGGCCCGATCCCTTCTTCGAAGGTCTTGTAGAAGATCATCACCAGCGGGATCAGCAACAGCATCGTCAGATAGCCGAGCCCAAGGAACCGCAGGCCCCAGCGGCTGGCGGGATTGGCGGCCATCAGATGCCACCTCCCGAGACGTCCTTGTTCTCGACCGTGACGACGAAGTCCGTCGCGCCGCGGTCATGGCGGATCGCCCAGCGCTGGATCAGCGAGACGGAGGCGAGCAGCAGCAGCGAGGCAACCAGCAGCACGACCGAGACGGCGGAGGCGCCGATCTCGTTGCCGGACTCGACCTGGTTGCGGATGAAGACCGAGGAGACGGTCGTGTCTGGGTTGCCGCCGGCGAAGAGGAGGACTGAGCCGAACTCGCCCAAGGCGCGGGCGAAGGCCAGCGCGATTCCCGCGGCGAGGCCGGGGAGGAGGTTGGGGAAGATGATGCGGCGGAAGATCGTGAAGTTGCCGGCCCCGAGCGAGGCCGCCGCGGCCTCCATCTCGCGGTCCATCTCGAGCAGTAGCGGCTGCACGGCGCGGACGACGAAGGGCAGGGTGACGAAGCAGAGGGCGACGACAATCGCGGTCCGGGTGAACGCGATGTCGATCCCCAGCGGGCTGTCGGCGCCGTAGAGCGTCAGCAGGATGAGGCTGGCGACGATCGTCGGCAGCGCGAAGGGGAGGTCGATGACGGCGTTGATGATGCTCTTGCCCGGGAACCTGTCGCGGACGAGGAGCCAGGCGAGGATCGTGCCGAAGATGCCGTTGACGACGACGACGATCAGCGAGCAGACGACCGTCAGTTTCAGGCTCTTTACCGCCAGCGGCGAGGTGACCTGTTCCCAGAAGTGACCGAAGCCCTGGGTGAAGGCTTCGCTGGCGACGGCGGCCAGCGGCAGCAGCACGATGATGCTCAGGTAGAGCATCACCATGCCGCCGCCGAAGCCGACGCCGAGACCGGGCAGGCGGATGCCTGCCCGGTGCTGGCTAGGAGCGGGGAGGTTTGCCGGGTGTGCCTCCATCAGCCGCTCGTCGAGACTCCGAGTTCCTTCTCGATCTCGGCGACCGAGCCGGTTTCGTCGTCGAAGAACTCGTCATTGACTTTGCCCCAGCCGCCGAAGTCGGCGATGAAGAACAGGTCTTTCGGAGTCGGGAACTGCTTCTCGTCGACGAGTTTCGGGTTGACCGGCCGGTAGCCGTTTTCGGCCCAGATTTCCTGACCTTCATCGGACCAGATGAAGTCGAGGAAGTCCTGCGCGGCAGGCTCCGGTGCGTCTTTGGTGACGGCGATCGGGGTTTCGATCGAAAGCGTCGCCGGGGGCACGATGTATTCGACGTCTTCGCCCTCTTCTTCGGCCTTGATCGCCTCGTTCTCGTAGCTGAGGAGGACGTCGCCCTGACCTTGGGTGAAGGCCGAGAGGGCGTCGCGGCCGCTGCCCGGCTGGGCGACGGTCTTCTCGAGCACGGTGCGGACCTCGTCCAGCGCCTGGTCGGGCGATTTGCCGGCCTCGATCGCGTTGCCGTAGACGGCCATGATGTTCCAGCGGGCCGAACCGGAGCTGAACGGGTTCGGGGTGATGACCTCGACGTCCTTGCTCTGCAGGTCGTCGAAGCTCTTGAGGCCCTCGGGGTTGCCCTTGCGGACGACGAAGACCACGACCGATTTCTGGGCGATGCCCTTGTACTTGTTCTGGTCCCAGTCTTTGGCGACGATTTCGCCTTCTTCGACGAGGCGTTCCATGTCGCCGGCCTGGGAAAAGTGAACTACCGATGCGGGCTGGCCCGCGGCGACTGCACGGCTCTGGTCGCCAGAGGCGCCAAAGGAGTTGCTGAAGCTGACGCCGGAGCCTTTCGAGCTTTCCTCGAAGGCGGGCTCAAGCGCTTCGGTGTAGACGGCTTCCGGGGTGGAGTAGCCGACGACATCGAGCTTGCCGCCACTTCCTCCGCTGTCTCCAGAGGAGCCGGTGGTGTCATCACCACCGCCACATCCAGCGGCGAAGACTGCGAGGAGCAGGACGAGAAGCGCGGCCGGGAGGCCGATCCTCACGCCGCGCCGCCGGGTAGTGCGAGCGTTCCGCATCAAAAAGTTTCCTTCCTATGTCGACTAACTTACGTTCTTGAGCAACTTACTGCTCAATGAGGGCGGCACCGTAGCACAAAGTCGATCGGGAAAGTCTGGAATCCTGATCTGGATTCCGGGATTCGAGGTCAACAATCCTTTTTCGGGATAGGGTGGCCTTATGAGCGTCGACGCGTTCCGCACGCCGGACGAGCTGCTCGAGGGGCTGCCGGACTATCCCTTCGAGTCCCGCTACCGCGAGGTCGACGGTCTGCGGCTGGCGCACCTCGACGAGGGGGAGGGGGAGCCGGTCGTCTTCTTCCACGGCGAGCCGACCTGGTCATTCCTCTGGCGCAAGGTGATCCCGCCGGTGCGGGATGCGGGCTACCGCTGCATCGCCCCCGACTACGCCGGCTTCGGCCGCTCCGACAAGCCCACCGAACTTGGCTGGTACACCTACGACCGCCACGTCGAGCTGATGACGGCGCTGCTGGAGGAACTCGACCTGCGCAACGCGACCGCGGTCGTCCACGACTGGGGCGGACCGATCGGCCTGCGGCTGGCGGTCGAGAACCCCGACCGGATCTCCCGCTTGGTGATCATGGAGACCGGTCCCTTCACCGGCCACCAGAAGATGAGTGACGCTTGGCTTGCCTTCCGCGACTTCGTCCGCAACACCGAGGACGTCCCGGTCGGCTTCCTCGTCAAAGGCGGCTGCAAGGAGGACCCGGGCGACGAGGTAATCGCCGCCTACGACGCGCCCTATCCCGAGCCCGCGGCGAAGGCCGGCGCCCGCGCCTTTCCGCTGATCCTGCCGACCGAGCCCGACGCGCCCGGCGCCGCCGAGGGCAAACGGGTCGCCGACGCGCTGCGCGATGACAACCGGCCGGCGCTGGTGCTCTGGGCCGACTCCGACCCCGTGCTGCCGTTCTCGGTCGGCGAGCGGGTCTCGAGTCAGCTGAACTTCCCGCCGCCGCGGCCGATCGAGAACGCTTCGCACTTCCTGCAGGAGGACGCGGGGCCGGAGATCGGCGCGATCGTGGCGGAGTGGCTTGCGTCTAGTCCCTAAACCGGCCGTTGGATGAGCTCGCTCATCTCCTCGTGCGAGTAGTTGTGTAGGAGCTGCACGCGCCGTGGGGGATCGTTGTCTTCTAGCCAGGTGACCGTTCCTGGCCAGTAGGAGTTCGGGGGTCTGCCGGGTTGGTGGAAGGCGGTGGCGAATACCCAGCTGCCGGTGTTGTGGAGGCGGCCGCCGCGCGGCAGCTCCCACTCGGGTTCGCTGGGGAGTGGGCCGCCGCGGTGGGAGTGGCCGGTGACAACGTGGACGTCGTCGAGGCCGAGGCGCACGGCCAGCTCGGTGGCGGCGTCGACGCCGGTGCGGAAGATCGCCTGCGTGGATACGTCGGGCGAGAAATCGGAGTGGAGGAGGCCGTTGAGGCCGCGGATCGCGAGCGGGAACCCGGCGCGGGCGGTGCGAGCGCCGAGGGTGGTCTTTTTCTCTTCGCCGGCCAATACCTCCCAGGCCCGCTCGAAGGGGCCGTTGCGGCGGCGCCTGATCGGCATCACCTGGGCGAGGCCGTAGGCAAAGCCGTAGAGGGGTCGGAGGATGCGCTCGTAGTCGGTCGGGCTAGTGCGGGCGGGCAGCGGCCGCGAGAGGCGGGCCATCAGCGCTGCGGCGATGCACTCGGCGCGCGGCAGCATCAGGTGGGCGTCCATGTAATGGCCGTGGGTGGCGTAGACGTCGTCGCGCAGCCAGACGCCGGGATAGGCGATCCTCAGGCTGGCGCGGCCAAGCCAGCCGTCAACGATCGCGGCGGGGCCGGTGGAAGGCGGGTGGGTGTGCTCCAGCCCGAGGCGCTCGCCGGCGATCGAGAGCCCGTCCAGCAGCGGCTCGGCGAGGCGGTGGTCGTGGTTGCCGGGGACCAGCGTCACCTCGACCTCGCCGATCGCCTCGCCTAGCTCTTCGAAGAACGGGCGGGCGCGCTCCAGCGAAGGGCCGAGCGGCAGGTTGCGCAGCTCGATCGCGTCGCCGAGGAGGACGACACGGTCGGCGCCGGCGAGCTCCGCCAGCAGCAGACGCCGCACCGCGGGGTCCCGCAGCACGTCCTCGTCGGAGGCGACGCCGAGGTGAAGGTCGGAGATGATCGCCGTCCGCACCCGCGCGAGTATGACGTTTGGCTGCCCAGCCAGCCCGGGTAACATCGCGCAATGCACGAGTTCTCCGAGGAGCTTTTCGCGCCCAGCAACGGTGTCGAGCTCTGCTACCAGGAGATGGGGGACCCCGACGGCGAGCCGCTGCTCCTGGTGATGGGCCTGGCGACGCAGATGATCGCCTGGTCGGAGGATTTCTGCGCGTTGCTGGCCGAGCGCGGCTTCCGCGTCGTCCGTTTCGACAACCGCGACATCGGCCGCTCGACCAAGATCAAGGCCGCCGGCGCGCCGAACCTGCTGGCGATGGCGGTCGGCCACCGCGGCAACGCCCCCTACTTCCTCAGCGACATGGCCGCCGACACCTTCGGCCTGATGGATCACCTCGAAATCGAGTCCGCTCACCTGGTCGGTGCCTCGATGGGCGGGATGATCGTGCAGACGGCGGCGATCGAGGAGCCGCGGCGCGTCCGCTCCCTCACCTCGATCATGTCGACCACCGGCAGCCGGCGGGTCGGCCATCCGAGCTACAAAACCTTCGGCCTGCTCCTCAGCAAACCGCCCCGCGAGCGCGAGGCCGCGATCGAGCGCGTCGTCAAAACCTTCAAGCTGATCGGCTCCCCCGGCTACCCCTTCGAAGAGGACCGGATCCGCGAGATCGCCGCCCGCTCCTTCGACCGCGGCCACAGCGAGGCGGGGATCGCCCGCCAGCTGCACGCGATCACCGCCTCCGGCGACCGCACCGCCCGCCTCCGCGAACTAGACCTTCCCGCCCTCGTCATCCACGGCAAGAAGGACGTCCTCGTCAACCCCTCGGGCGGCAAGGCCACCGCCAAGGCGATCCCCGGGGCGCGCCTGAAGCTAGTCGACGGCATGGGCCACGATCTGCCGCGGGCCCTCTGGCCAACCTTCGTCGAGGAGATCGCCGCCAACGCGGCGCGGGCGAAGGCGACCGCCGCAGCGGTCGCCTGAGTGCGGCTGAGAGGAGTCGAACCTCCACGAGCTTTCGCCCACACGGACCTGAACCGTGCGCGTCTACCAGTTCCGCCACAGCCGCGGGACGAGCCAATTTACCGATTGCGAGCCCCACGCCTCCCTCCGCCTCGCGCACCTTTCCTGTGACCGACGTCTCGCGCCCCCATCCGCCGTCTCGCTAAAATGCCCGCATCCTCGCCGCTATCGTCTAGGGGACTAGGACGCCGGATTCTCAGTCCGGAAACCGGGGTTCGAATCCCCGTAGCGGTACTTAAGCTCCTCAGTAACCCGGGCTGCGCTTCATCTTCTTGCGCTCGTGCGGGTGGGCGCCGCCCTTCTCCTCGAGCGTCTTGCAGGCTTCGGCGATGTCGTCGGCCAAGCGATCGACCTGGGCGCGGCCGAGGGTCTCCTTGACCAGCGCCCGCATCACCTTCACCTCTTGGGCGTCGGGCGGCATCGTGTAGGCGGGAAGCATCCAGCCGCGCTCGGCCGAGAGCTGCCAGGAGACGTCGAACTCGTCGTAGTCGTGCTCGCCGGCGAGCTTGAAGGCGACCAGCGGCAGCTGCTCTTTGTCAGCGCCGATCAGCTCGAAGTTGCCGTTGGCCTCCAGCTTCTCGGCCAGCGCCTTCGCGTTCTGCTCCATCGCCCCCATCACGTGGGCGTAGCCCTCGTGGCCGAGGCGGACGAAGTTGTAGTACTGGGCGAGCACCATCGAGGCGCCGGTGGAGAAGTTGAGGGTGAAGGTGGCGTCGGTCTTGCCGAGGTAGTTCTCGTAGAAGACGAGGTCGTCGGCCAAATCACTCTTCTCGCGGAAGACGAGCCAGCCGATCCCCGGGTAGACGAGCCCGAACTTGTGGCCGGAGACGTTGATCGAGCGCACCTGCTCGAGGCGGAAGTCCCACTCGGAGTGGGGGTAGAGGAAGGGCCAGACGAAGCCGCCCGAGGCGGCGTCGACGTGGAGCGGGACGTCAAGCCCCTTCTCGTCTTTGATCCGCAGCAGCAGGTCGTTGATCCCGGAGATGTCGTCGGCGTGGCCGGTGAAGGTGGTGCCGAGGACGGCGGCGACGCCGATCGTGTTCTCGTCGACGTGGGGCTCGACGTCCTCGGGCCCGATCACGTACTTGTCCTCGCGCAGGCGGACGATCCGCGGTTCGACGTCGAAGTAGCGGCAGAACTTTTCCCAGACGACGTGGACGTCGCCGCCGAAGACGAGGTTCGGCTTGTCCACTGGCTTCCCGGCGGCTTCGCGCCTTTCCTTCCACTTCCACTTCAGCGACAGCGCCCCGAGCATGATCGCCTCCGAGGAGCCCTGGGTGCGGCAGCCGGTCGTCTCCCCCGGCGCGTTGTAGAGGTCGGCGAGCATGCGGATGCAGCGCTGCTCGATCTCGGCCGAGATCGGATACTCGGCATGGTCGATGAAGTTGCGGTGGAGGTTCTCTGAGACGATCCGCTGCGCCTCGGGCTCCATCCAGGTGGTGACGAAGGTGGCGAGGTTGCGCCACGGGTCCCCCTCCAGCACCAGTTCCTCGTCGACCAGCCGCATCGCGTCGAGGGCGGACATGCCGGCGGCGGGGAAATCCCCGGCGGGCGCGTCTTCGGTGAGGAAGCGGCCGCCGTACTTCGTTGCGGCGTCCTCGGGGTTCTGCGACTGGCTCATCTTCGCTGCTCCTTCTCGGGGTCCGGGCGAGCTTAACCGCCGCCCGGACGCAGTTGTCCCCGCATACCGGGGAGAACTACGTCCGGCTCCCATAGGGTGGTCCCGTGGAGGTTCGGCTCACCCACATCGGCGGCCCCACCGTCCTCGTCGAGTTCGGCGGCTGGCGCCTGCTCACCGACCCCACCTTCGACCCCGCCGGCGGCAAGTACCGCTTCGGCTGGGGCACCGGCTCGACCAAGCTTGCCGCGCCCGCGATCGCCGCCGGGGACCTCGGCCCGATCGACGCGGTCCTACTCAGCCACGACCACCACGACGACAACCTCGACGCCGCCGGCCGGGCGCTGCTGCCGTCCGTCGGCACGGTGCTCACGACCGAGCCAGGCGCCCGGCGCCTCGGAGGCAACGCCCGCGGCCTCGCCCCCTGGGCAAAGACCGAGCTGACGGCGGAGGGCAAGTCGCCGATCGAGGTCACCGCCACCCCCTGCCGCCACGGGCCGCCGCTGAGCAAGCCGCTGGTCGGCGACGTGGTCGGGTTCGCGCTGCGCTGGGAGGGACAGGAGCACGGCGTCCTCTGGATCTCCGGCGACACGGTCCTCTACGACGGCGTCCGCGAGGTCGCCGACCGGCTCGACGTCGGCACCGCGCTAATCCACCTCGGCGGCGTCCGCTTCCCCGTCACCGGCCCGCTCCGCTACACGATGACCGCCGCCGAGGCGGTCGAGCTCTGCGGCCTGCTGCGACCGCGGACGACGATCCCGATCCACTACGAGGGCTGGCGCCACTTCCGCCAGGGCCGCGAGCAGGTCGAGGCCGAGTTCGCCGCTGCCCCGGCCGAGGTTCGCAACGCGGTCCGCTGGCTGCCGCTCGGCGGCGCCGCCGCGATCGGCGTATAAGTCCCAGCAGAGTGAATTTCTTTTTCAATTAGAGGGAGAGGGTCGATGGACGAGAGCGTTGAGATGGGGCCGATCGATTACATCCTGGTCGAGTGGCCGGGACGGCAGCCGAACGGTGAGGTTGCTCCCCACCTGGTCGACCTCGTCGAGCGCGGCCTGATCCGCATCCTCGACCTGGCGCTGTTCGCCAAGGACGAGGACGGCAACGTGGCGGGGATCGAGCTCGAGGACCTCGGCGACGGGGCGCTGGAGCTATCGGTCTTCGAGGGCGCCTCCTCGGGCCTGATCTCCGACGACGACCTCGGCGAGGCCGGCAACGCGCTCGAGCCCGGCACCTCGGCCGCGCTGCTCGTCTTCGAGAACACCTGGGCCGCGCCCTTCGCGGCGGCGGTCCGCCGCTCCGGCGGCGAGCTCGTCGCCAGCGGCCGCATCCCCGTCGAAGCCATCGAGGCCGCGCTCGACGCGGCCGAGTCGAACGCCTAAGAGAGAGGAAAGACCATGCCAGGACTACTTCGAGGCGTCGCCCGCACCGCCGTCATCGCCGGCACCGCCACCTCCGTCAGCAACCGCGTCTCCAAACGCCAGGGCGAGCGCTGGGCCGCGCAGGAACAGCAGCAGTACGCCCAGCAGGCTCCGCCGCCGCAGGCCGCACCCGCCGCGCCAGCCGGCGGCGAGAGCTCGACGATCGACCAGCTGAAGGAACTCGGCCAGCTGAAAGAGCAGGGCATCCTCACCGAGGAGGAGTTCGCCGCTCAGAAGGCGAAGATCCTCGGCTCCTAGCCGAGGATCTCTCAGTAGCTGAGGGCGTAAAAGAGGTGGGCGACGCCGTCGCCTTGGACGACGCGCGTCTGCTCCACCTTCACGCTCGCAGGCATTCCATCGAAGAGGCGGACGCCGTCCCCTAGGAAGACCGGCACCTGGTTGACGACGATCTGGTCGAGGAGGCCGGCGCGGATCGTCTCCTGGATCGTCTCGCCGCCGCCGCCGACGGAGACGTGGCCGTTGCCCGCCGCCTCGCGGGCCTGAGCGACGGCGCTCTCGATCCCGTCGGTGACGAAGTGGAAGGTGGTCTCGCCGAGGGTCAGCGGCTCGCGCTCGTGATGGGTTAGGACGAAGACAGGGACTCGGAAGGGCGGCTCGTCTCCCCACCAGCCGTTCCAGAGCGGCTCGGTCCAGGGGCCGCGGACGGGGCCGAACATGTTGCGGCCCATGACGACGGCGTTGCTGTTGGCCGAGGCCTCGCGGACGAGGTCGTCGCTGACCCCACCCTCACCGCCCTCGCGGCCGTGGATTTCCTGGAAGAAGCGAGTCTTGAAGGCCCACTCGTGCAGCGCCTCGCCGCCTTCGCCCAGCCCGTGCTCCTCGCTCTGGTTGGGCCCGGCGAGGAAGCCGTCGGCGGAGACCGAGATCTGGCACTTGACCTTGCTCACGGCTCCACCGTAGCGGCAAGGCGCTTTCGCGTCCTTCTGGTTTCGAAAAGCGCCTACTTGACGCGGAAACCATTAGCGCTATCCTGATAGAGGACTAACTACAGAAAGTGGACTTGGTTATGACTTATCGGCTGATACCGCTGGACGAGGCGATCGTCTTCCCCACCGTGACCGCGACCTTGCCGATCGACGTCGGCGACGACGAGCGCGTCTTCCTGATGCCGCGCCGCGACGGCGAGTTCGGCCGCGTCGGCGTTCTCGCCGAGGTGATCGAGACCGGGCTCTCGCGCCGCGGCCGTCCCGTCGCCACCGTCGTCGGCCTCCACCGCGGCCTGATCGCCGGCGGCGCCGAGCCGGGCGACGGCGAGACGCTGCGGGTCGATGTGCAGGAGATCCGCGACGGCCACCCCGACGATGAGCACACGCGCGAGCTGCAGACCGAATACCGCGCCGTGGTCGAGGAGATCCTCGAGCACCGCGGCGACGACGGCCGCATCGCCGCCTTCCTCCGCTCGATCGACGAGCCGGGCGCGCTCGCCGACACCTCCGGCCTCTCCCCCGACATCCCCAACGAGGGCAAGCTGCGGCTGCTGGAGACGATCGACGTCACCGCCCGCCTCGAGCTGGCCGTCGAGCTACAGCGCGAGCGCCTGACCGAGCTGCAGGTCCGCAGCAAGATCCGCGACGACGTCGAGTCCGGCGCCCAGAAGCAGCAGCGCGAGTACTTCCTGCGCAAACAGATGGACTCGATCCGCAAGGAGCTGGGCGAGGACGAGGCCGACCTGATCGCCGAGTACGAGCGCAAGATCGCCGAGGCGGAGATGCCGGAGGCGGTCGCCGAGCAGGCCGAGAAGGAGCTGCGGCGGCTGGAGCGCCAGGGCGAGCAGTCGCCGGAGAGCAGCATGATCCGCAGCTACCTCGACTGGCTGATCGCGGTCCCGTGGGCGAAGCGCTCCGAGGAGCTGCTCGACCCCGCGCACACCCGCGAGGTGCTCGACGCCGACCACGCCGGCCTCGATGACGTGAAGAAACGGATCACCGAGTTCATCGCCGTGCGGAAGCTGCGCGAGGAGCGCCAGATCGAGGACGACAGCCGTGCCAACGGCGCGATCCTCACCCTGGTCGGCCCTCCCGGCACCGGCAAGACCTCGATCGGCGAGTCGATCGCCCGCGCCCTCGGGCGCGAGTTCGTCCGCATCAGCCTCGGCGGCATCCGCGACGAGGCCGAGATCCGCGGCCACCGCCGCACCTACATCGGCGCCATGCCGGGGCGGATCATCCGCGCCCTGCGCGACGCCAAGACGATGAACCCGGTGATCCTCCTCGACGAGGTCGACAAGGTCGGCGCCGACTGGCGCGGCGACCCCTCCGCGGCCCTGCTCGAGGTGCTGGACCCGGCCCAGAACGACACCTTCCGCGACCACTACCTCGACGTCGAGGTGGACCTCTCGGAGGTCGTCTTCATCGCCACCGCAAACCTCGCCGACACGATCCCGGCGCCGCTGCTGGACCGGATGGAGATCATCGCCTTCGACGGCTACACGACCGAGGAGAAGCTGGCGATCGCCCGCGGCTACCTGCTGCCGCGACAGCTGAAGCGGAACGGGCTGAAGCCCGAGGAGGTCGAGGTCTCCGACGAGGTCTTGCGCTCGGTGATCGCCGAGTACACCCGCGAGGCGGGCGTGCGGCGGCTGGAGCGCGAGATCGGGAAGGTCGTTCGGGCGGCGGCGACGAAGATCGCCGCCGGCGAGGTCGACGGGAAGATCGCCGTCGACGGCGAGGCGCTGCGCGAGGCGCTCGGGCGGCAGAAGTTCTTCCAGGAGTCGGTCGAGCGGACCGCGATCCCGGGAGTCTCCACCGGCCTCGCAGTGACCGGAACCGGCGGCGACATCCTCTTCATCGAGGCGACGGCGATGGACGGTGACAAGGGCCTGGTCCTGACCGGCCAGCTCGGCGACGTGATGAAGGAGTCGGCCCGGATCGCCCTCAGCTACGTGCGGGCGCACCGCGAGGAGCTGGGGATCGACGCCGACAAGTTCCAGCGCGAGTTCCATGTCCACGTCCCCGCCGGGGCGATCCCCAAGGACGGCCCCAGCGCCGGCACCGCGATGACGACGGCGTTGGTGTCCCTGCTGACCGGACGCCCGGTTAAGCACACCGTCGGAATGACCGGCGAGGTCACCCTGCAGGGCCGGGTGCTGCCGATCGGCGGCCTCAAGCAGAAGGTGCTGGCCGCCCACGCCGCCGGCCTGACCGAGGTGATCCTGCCCGAGCGCAATCGCGGCGACCTCGACGAGGTCCCGGAGGAGGTCCGCGAGCAGATGACCTTCCACCCGGTGATGAGCATCGACGAG
>Ga0207709_10002150_pt1:0-2500 | contig 12623 bp, 7 predicted proteins | sample KBSM34metaG_FD_184397 | JGI IMG/M metagenome (GOLD analysis project Ga0207709, IMG submission 184397) | Miscanthus rhizosphere microbial communities from Kellogg Biological Station, Michigan, USA - KBS M3-4 metaG (SPAdes) (version 2) | ecosystem: Host-associated > Plants > Roots >...
AGGGACCGAACTGTCTCACGACGTTCTAAACCCAGCTCGCGTGCCGCTTTAATGGGCGAACAGCCCAACCCTTGGGACCTACTCCAGCCCCAGGATGCGACGAGCCGACATCGAGGTGCCAAACCATCCCGTCGATATGGACTCTTGGGGAAGATCAGCCTGTTATCCCCGGGGTACCTTTTATCCGTTGAGCGACACCGCTTCCACTTGCCGGTGCCGGATCACTAGTCCCGACTTTCGTCCCTGCTCGACCTGTCAGTCTCACAGTCAAGCTCCCTTGTGCACTTGCACTCAACACCTGATTGCCAACCAGGCTGAGGGAACCTTTGGGCGCCTCCGTTACATTTTGGGAGGCAACCGCCCCAGTTAAACTACCCACCAGGCACTGTCCCTGAACCAGATCATGGTCCGAGGTTAGATGTCCAATACGATCAGAGTGGTATTTCAACAATGACTCCACGAACACTGGCGTGCCCGCTTCACAGTCTCCCACCTATCCTACACAAACCGAACCGAACACCAATACCAAGCTATAGTGAAGGTCCCGGGGTCTTTTCGTCCTGCCGCGCGTAACGAGCATCTTTACTCGTAATGCAATTTCGCCGAGTCTATGGTTGAGACAGCTGAGAAGTCGTTACGCCATTCGTGCAGGTCGGAACTTACCCGACAAGGAATTTCGCTACCTTAGGATGGTTATAGTTACCACCGCCGTTTACTGGGGCTTAAATTCTCAGCTTCGCTCCGAAAAGCTAACCGGTCCTCTTAACCTTCCAGCACCGGGCAGGCGTCAGTCCGTATACATCGTCTTACGACTTCGCACGGACCTGTGTTTTTAGTAAACAGTCGCTTCTCACTGGTCTCTGCGGCCCCACCCAGCTCACGGAGTAAATCCGATCACCAGACGAGGCCCCCCTTCTCCCGAAGTTACGGGGGCATTTTGCCGAGTTCCTTAACCATAGTTATCTCGATCGCCTTAGTATTCTCTACCTGACCACCTGTGTCGGTTTGGGGTACGGGCCGTGTAAAAGCTCGCTAGAGGCTTTTCTCGGCAGCATAGGATCACTGAATTCGCCTCAATCGGCTATGCATCACGTCTCAGGATATGTGTGGCACGGATTTGCCTATGCCACTCCCTACACGCTTACACCAGTATTACCACTGACTGGCTCAGCTACCTTCCTGCGTCACCCCATCGCTTGGCTACTACCAGATCAGGTCCCGCGCATCCCCCGACCATGATCCCGAAGGAACATTAGCCGGCTTCAGGGCGGTTAGTATCACTGATTCACCATGGGCGCGTTTACACGGGTACGGGAATATCAACCCGTTGTCCATCGACTACGCCTGTCGGCCTCGCCTTAGGTCCCGACTCACCCTGGGCGGATTAACCTGGCCCAGGAACCCTTGGTCATTCGGCGGAAGAGTTTCTCACTCTTCTTTCGCTACTCATGCCTGCATTCTCACTCGTGCAGCCTCCACGCCTGGATCACTCCGACGCTTCCATGGCTGCACGACGCTCCCCTACCCATCCATACCACTGCCCAAGTCCCCGCAGGAACAAGGAGGTGTATTGCATGAATGCCGCAGCTTCGGTGGTGTACTTGAGCCCCGCTACATTGTCGGCGCAGGATCACTTGACCAGTGAGCTATTACGCACTCTTTCAAGGGTGGCTGCTTCTAAGCCAACCTCCTGGTTGTCTTCGCGACCCCACATCCTTTTCCACTTAGTACACGCTTAGGGACCTTAGCTGGCGATCTGGGCTGTTTCCCTCTCGACTACGAACCTTATCGCCCGCAGTCTCACTGCCGCGCTCTCACTCACCGGCATTCGGAGTTTGGCTGATTTCGGTAAGCTTGTGGGCCCCCTAGACCATCCAGTAGCTCTACCTCCGGTGAGAAACACGCGACGCTGCACCTAAATGCATTTCGGGGAGAACCAGCTATCACGGAGTTTGATTGGCCTTTCACCCCTACCCACAGCTCATCCCCTCAGTTTTCAACCTAAGTGGGTTCGGGCCTCCACGACGTCTTACCGTCGCTTCACCCTGGCCATGGGTAGATCACTCCGCTTCGGGTCTAGAGCATGCGACTGGACCGCCCTATTCGGACTCGCTTTCGCTACGGCTGCCCCACACGGGTTAACCTCGCCACATGCCACTAACTCGCAGGCTCATTCTTCAAAAGGCACGCCATCACCCCCAGCAGCAAGCTGCTCAAAGGCTTTGACGGATTGTAAGCGCACGGTTTCAGGTACTATTTCACTCCCCTCCCGGGGTACTTTTCACCTTTCCCTCACGGTACTAGTCCGCTATCGGTCACCAGGGAGTATTCAGGCTTATCGGGTGGTCCCGACAGATTCACAGCAGATTTCACGGGCCCGCTGCTACTTGGGAACCATTCACGAGAGCCGGGAAGTTTTCGTCTACGGGATTCTCACCCTCTACGACAGGCCGTTCCAGACCACTTCGACTAACAACCCGGTTTCTTACTCTCGCCCACC
>Ga0207709_10002150_pt1:5000-12623 | contig 12623 bp, 7 predicted proteins | sample KBSM34metaG_FD_184397 | JGI IMG/M metagenome (GOLD analysis project Ga0207709, IMG submission 184397) | Miscanthus rhizosphere microbial communities from Kellogg Biological Station, Michigan, USA - KBS M3-4 metaG (SPAdes) (version 2) | ecosystem: Host-associated > Plants > Roots >...
CGGTCAAAACCGGCCCCGCCCCAGTAAGAAGGCAGTGAAGCGCAGCCGACCGAAACCGGCTACAACTTCTAGGATGGTCTGGCGCCTGACGTCCAACCTCGTGTCCCGCGCCTCTCGGGCGGGTCGGTGTCCGTGTCGCTCTGACTCGACAAAAGTTACGCGAACAAGAACACAGCGTCAAATCGCCTGGTCAGCGCCATTCTTGGGAATTGGTTTCGCTTGCGCCCCTTCATTCGGAGGGCGCGGATAGCCTGGCGTCATGCTCCTCGCACCCCGTTATGGCCAGGCGACGCTGTCCGACCTCGTCCCCTCCGTGCTCGCTCACCTCGGCGTGGCCGGCGAGACCGACCGGATCGGGCTCGACCTCTCGGGCGTCTCCCGCGTCTGCGTGCTGTTGATCGACGGACTCGGCGCCGAACTGCTGGCGTCACACCCCGAGGCGGCACCCTTTCTCTCCGCGAGACTCGGCCCCATCCTGACCGCGGGCTTCCCGACCACGACGGCGACCAGCCTCGCCTCGCTCGGCACGGGACTGCCCTCCGGACAGCACGGAGTGGTCGGCTACCTCATCCCCGCGGCCGGGCAGGACCGCTTGATGAATCCGCTGAAGTGGCGCCTGCACGGCGAGGGCCCCCGGGTGGACCTGCTCAAGGAATTGGTACCCGAGGAGTTCCAGCCGACGCCGACCGCTTTCGAGCGCGCCGCCGCGGCGGGCATCTCCGTATCCAGGGTGGCCCCGCCCTACCAGGGCGGTTCCGGACTGACCCGGGCCGCGCTGCGCGGCGGGGAGTTCCTGCCCAGCTTCTCGCTCGGCGACCTGGTCGACGCGTCGGCGAGTGCGCTCCGGCTGGGTTCTCGATCCCTTGTCTACGCCTATCACGGCGAATTGGACCTGACCGGGCATGCCAGGGGCCCGACCTCGGCCGCGTGGGCGCTGGAATTGGCGCAGGTCGACCTGATGGCACGCCAGCTCGCCGAGCGGCTGCCACGCGACGCCGCGCTGATCGTCACCGCCGACCACGGCATGGTCGAGGTGCGATCCCCCGTCGACATCGATACGTCCCCCGAACTGACGGAGGGCGTCCACCTGATCGGCGGCGAGCCCCGGGCCCGCCACGTCTATACAGACGACGGCGCCGCCGACCAGGTCGTCGCGTCCTGGCGGGACCGCCTCGGCGACGAATTCGCGGTGCTGACCCGCGCCGAGGCGATCGACAACGGCTGGTTCGGTCCGACCGTCTCCCCCGCAGCCACCGAACGGATCGGTGACGTGATCGCGATAGCCCGCGGATCGAGCGCGCTGATCCGAACCGGCGCCGAGCCGCTCCAGTCCATGCTCATCGGTCATCACGGATCACTGACCTCCGCCGAGCTCCACGTGCCGCTGCTGGTGTTCCGGGAGTAGTCGGACGGGGCCGGCACGAGCTCCGCTCTGGGGGGGTACCCCTTGCGGCGCCACTGGATGGCCGGGTCTGGGCCACGCAGAACCTCGCCAGGTACTGAGCCCGGTCAGGCGGGCGGCGGCGCCGCGGTGTGACCGCGCACCAATTCGGTGTCGAGCATCTCGACGGTGGCCACACCGGAATGTGAGGGCGTCAGGAGCAGCGCCCCGGCCCGCCTGCCCTTTTCCTCCGCGGGCTGACGGACTGTGGTCAAGCCCTCGCGCAGCGCCTCGTCGACGCCGTCGAACCCGGTGATGGACAGCTGGCCGGGTACGTCGATGCCGCGCCACCGCGCAAAGTCCAGGGCACCGAGCGCCAACACATCTGTGGTGCACAGCAGCGCGGTGATCCGTGGATCGGTCGCGAGCGCCTGCTCGGCCGCCGAGTGACCGGACCGGGAGCTGTGCTCCGCGCGCTCGATGACGGTCAACGATCGCGGGTCCAGCCCGGCAGCGGCAAGGGCGTCGCGCACCCCGGCGATCCGTTCGCGCTGGACGTGGAAGTTCGGCGAATCGAGACGGTCGGCGCCCGCCACACCGTCCCGCTGGTCCCGGCCGAGCCGCATGCAGATCACGCCGATGTCCTTGTGCCCCAACGACAACAGATAGTCGGCGATCTTGCGCATCGCGCCGCGATCGTCGATCCCGACCAGCGACGCGCCCTCGATCTCGCGCGGCTGGTCACAGATCACCATCGGCAGGCGGCGCTCGAGGACCGCGGCCAGGTACGGGTCGTCGTCGGCCACGGAGTAGACGACGAAACCGTCCACGCCTGCCTGCTGAACCACGGCTGCGGACTGGACGTCGTCACGCCGCGGCCCGGCCGGGATCAGCAACAGTCCCTCCCCCGCCGCCTCGCAGGACTCGGCAAGACCGGCCAGGAAACTCATCGCGGCCGGATCCCGGAAGGAGTAGCTCAGCGCCTCCGTGAGCAGCAGGCCGACCGCGCCCGCCTTGCGGGTGCGCAGCGAGCGCGCGACCGGGTCCGGGCCGGGGTAACCGCGCCGCTTGGCCGCCTCGAGCACCCGTTCGCGGAGTTCGGTCGAAAGCTGATCGGGCCGGTTGTAGGCGTTCGAGACCGTCGTACGGGAGACCTTGAGCTCCGCCGCCAGGGACGCCAGCGTCGCCTGACGGCGCGGATGACGGGACCTGGGCATAACGGGACGGTACGCAATGCCGCGAGTGACCGTCAGCACGCCCCCTCCAATGTACAACGGAAACGATTTCCATTAGTATCTAGGCCATGCCCAAGGGAGATCTGACGCCGCTCACCGCCCCGACCCGGCGCCGCTCGGCGTTCGCCATTGCCGGCCTGGCGCTCGTCGGGGCACTGACCCTCGCCGCCTGCTCGTCCGACCCGGACGCAGGCGCGGGCACCCCGCTCGCCGATGGGCAGCGCGCCAACATCGTCGCCTCCACCGACGTCTGGGGCTCGGTGGCCGCGGCCGTCGCGGGCGACCGGGCCGACGTCACCTCGATCATCGACGACGCGTTCGCCGACCCGCACTCGTTCGAGGCCAGCCCCCGGGACGCCGCCGCCATCACCGATGCCGACCTGGTCGTCTACAACGGCGGCGGCTACGACGAGTTCATCGACGACGTCCTCGCAGGCACGCCGGGCAAGCGGACCGTCGACGCGTTCGCCCTGTACGGCACCGATACCGACCTGCACGGCGACCACGATCACGTGGTCGAGGAGGCTGCCGCCCCGGCAGGCGCCACCACCGCCCCCGCGGAACCCGCTGCCGCCGAGCACGACTCGCACGACGGCCACGACCACGACAACGGCGGCGTGAACGAACACGTCTGGTACGACATCCCGACCGTGGACGCTGTCGCCAAGCAGATCGCCGCCGAACTCGGCACGATCGACCCCACCAACGCCGCCGCATACACCGCCAACGCGGCGACCTTCCACGAACAACTGCACGCCGTCACGGCCATCACGGATTCGATCGCCGCCGCGCATCCACAGGCACCGGTCGCGCAGACCGAGCCGATCGCGCACTACCTGCTGGTGGCGACCGACCTCAGGGACGAGACGCCGCAGGACTTCACGAAGGCCATCGAGGACGGCAACGACCCGCCGCCCGCGGCCGTCGCCGCGACGCGGGATCTGCTCGCCGACAAGAAGGTGAAGGTCCTGGTCTACAACAGCCAGACGCAGGACAAGGCGACCCAGAACATCCGTGAGGCCGCCGAATCGGCGGGCATCCCCGTCGTCGAAGTCACCGAGACCCTGCCAGACGGGTTCGACTACATTCAGTGGCAGACCCGCACCGCCGAATCGCTCGCTGCGGCCTTGAACGCCGCCCACTGAGAAACCGCGCGCCGAAGAAGAATCCACCGGTCACGCGTGCCGGCAACGAGCCGCGTGACAACCAGACCCGGAATGGCCCCGTGACCCACCCTGCCCCCGACGCACCGAGCGTCAGCCGAACACCCGCCGTCGAACTGAGAGGCGCCCGGCTGGCCTACGGCGACCGCACGCTGTGGTCCGGACTGGACCTGAGCGTCGAGCAGGGCGAGTTCATCGCGGTCCTCGGGCCCAACGGGTCCGGCAAGACCTCACTCCTGAAGGTCCTGCTCGGCCAGCTCCCGCTGTCCGAGGGCACCGCCACGATCGCGGGAACGCCTGCCCGGACCGGGAACTCCCACGTCGGATACGTGCCGCAGCAGAAGACGATGGACGAGGGCCTGCCGCTGCGCGGGCGCGACCTGGTCGGGCTCGGCGTGGACGGTCACCGCTGGGGCACCGGGTTCCGCTCCCGCCGTTCCCGCCGGACCATCGTCGACGACGCCATCGACCAGGTGGGCGCCCGGGCCTTCGCCGATGCGCCGGTCGGCTCGCTGTCCGGCGGCGAGCAGCAGCGACTGCGGGTCGCCCAGGCTCTGGTCGGCGATCCCAAGGTGCTGCTCTGCGACGAGCCGTTGCTCAGCCTGGACCTGGCCAACCAGCACCGGGTCTCCGACCTGATCAACCAGCGCCGGCTGGGCCACGACACGGCCGTGCTGTTCGTCACCCACGAGATCAACCCGATCCTGCCGCTGGTCGACCGGGTGCTGTACCTGGTCGACGGGCGGTTCCGGATCGGGACGGCCGCCGAGGTGATGACCTCGGAGGTGCTCTCCGAGCTGTACCAGACGGACGTCGAGGTGCTGCATGTGCGCGGACGGCTGGTCGTCGTCGGCACCGGCGACGCCATCGACGCGCTCGGTTCCACGGGCGCCGACGGAATCCACCACGAGGCGCACGAATGAACGAGAAGCTCGCAGACACGTTTTCGAAGATGTTCGACTGGCAGGCCACCATCGACCTGCTGCAGTACGACTTCGTGCAGCAGGCCCTGCTCGCCGCGGCCATCCTCGGCCTGCTCGCGGGTGCGATCGGTCCGCTGATCATCAGCAGGCAGATGTCGTTCGCGGTGCACGGAACCAGCGAGCTGTCGCTGACCGGCGCCTCCGCCGCGCTGCTGGCCGGGATCAGCGTCGGACTCGGCGCCATCGTCGGCTCGGTGTTCGCCGCCGTGCTGTTCGCACTGCTCGGATCCAAAGTGCGCGAACGGGACTCGGTGATCGGCGTGGTCCTCTCGTTCGGCCTCGGCCTGTCCGTGCTGTTCATGTGGCTGTACCCGGGGCGCACCGGCACCAGTTTCTCGCTGCTGGTCGGCCAGATCGTCGGGGTGGGCAACAGCGGCCTGCAGCTGCTGCTGGTGTGCGCGGTGCTGGTGCTGGCGGTGCTGGTCGTGGTGTACCGGCCGCTGCTGTTCGCGAGCACCGATCCGGACGTCGCGCGGGCCCGCGGCGTTCCGGTCCGAGCTCTGTCCATCGTGTTCGCGGTGCTGGTCGGCGTCGCCGCGGCGCTCGGCGTGCAGATCGTCGGCGCGCTGCTGGTGCTCTCGCTGCTGATCACGCCCGCGGCCGCCGCGGCCAGGATCACCTCGAGCCCGCTCCGGACGACGCTGTTCTCGATCCTGTTCGCCGAGATCGCCGCGGTCGGCGGCATCCTGCTGTCGCTGGCCCCTGGCGTGCCGGTGTCCAGCTTCGTCACCACCATCTCGTTCGTGATCTACCTGGCCTGCCGGGCGATCGGGTCGCGTCGCGGCAGCACCGGACGGGTCGCGGTCCCGGCCTGAATCCGCGCCGCGGCCAGTGCCTCGTGCTCGAGTCCATTGATGGTTGCCGGGGATCCGCGTGGATGCATCGCAAGGCGGAGAAGTCCCAGGTAGCGGTGTTCTACCTGGGACTCCGACAACGCAGCAAGGCGCCGCGTGGGCCCCGGCAACCGCAAGGAAGACCTCGGGCACGCGGCACTAGGATTCGAGGCGTGGCATCCATCGATCTCAACAGCGACCTCGGCGAGAGCTTCGGCGCCTGGCGGCTCGGCGACGACGAGGCCATGCTTGCCCTGGTGACCAGCGCGAATGTCGCGTGCGGGTTTCACGCGGGTGATCCGACCACGCTGCTGAACACCTGCCGGTCCGCGGCGAAGCGGACCGTGCGGATCGGAGCGCAGGTCGGCTATCGGGACCTGGCCGGATTCGGACGCCGTTTCATCGACATCGCCCCCACGGACCTGACCGCGGACGTGATCTATCAGATCGGCGGCCTAGACGCCCTCGCGCAGACCGTCGGCTCCGCCGTCGGCTACGTCAAACCCCATGGCGCCCTGTACAACGCGATCGTGCACCACCGCGAGCAGGCCCGCGCCGTCGTCGCGGCCGTCGTCGCGTACGACCCCACCCTCCCGGTGCTCGGGCTGCCGGGTTCGGTCTTCCTGGCGGAGGCGGAGGCCGCCGGCCTGCGCACCGTGGCAGAGGCATTCGCCGACCGCGGCTACACCCCGACCGGCGAGCTGGTGCCCCGCGGACTGCCGGGCGCGATGCTCTCGGACCCGGAGTCCGTCGCCGCGCGGGTGTTGCGGATGGTCGAGCACGCGGAGATCGAGGCCGTCGAGGGCACCGTCCTCGCCTCGCCTGCCGAATCCGTCTGCGTGCACGGGGATTCGCCGTCCGCGGTCGCGATGGCCGCCGCCATCCGCGCCCGACTCGACGACGCGGGCGTCCGCGTGGAGCCCTTCGTCTGATGCGCCTGCTGGACGCCGGCGACGGCGGGGTGCTCGCCGAGTTCGACGACCTGGACGCCGTCGTCGCGCACTATCGGGGGCTGGACGCGAACCGCCCGGCGGGCGTCGTCGACCTGGTCCCGGCCGCCCGGACGATACTGGTGCGGTTCGACCCCGGTCGCACCGATCGAGCCCGCATCGGGCGCTGGCTGCGCGAGACCGGGCCGGAGTCCGGAACCTACGCGGAGACCGGTGCGCTGGTGCGGATTCCCGTTCACTACGACGGACCGGACCTGGCCGCGGTCGGTGACCTGACGGGCCTCGGTCCGGACGGCGTCGTCGCGGCGCACACGGGCAGTGATTGGACCGTCGCCTTCGCCGGGTTCGCCCCCGGGTTCGGGTACCTCGTCGGTGGCGATTCCCGGCTGCGGGTGCCCCGCCGGGACGACCCCCGCACCGAGGTGCCCGCGGGCGCGGTCGGGCTGGCGGGCGAGTTCTCCGGCGTCTACCCCCGGAAGTCGCCGGGCGGCTGGCAGCTGATCGGCCACACCACCGAGCAGATGTGGGACGCCGACCGCGAGCCGCCCGCGCTGCTCCGACCAGGGGACACGGTTCGGTTCGTCGCGGTCTGAGCGGTTCGCCGAGTGTGCACCTGCAAACCCGTCCACTCGGCCGATGCACCAGCAGGTGCACACTCGGCGGGGTCAGGGGCGCGGCCGCGTGCTGCGCCAGGCGGTCAGCACACCGGCGGCGGCGAACGCGGCGAAGAACCCGAACAACAGCCTGGCCGAATCCGCCATCGTCCCGCCGAGATTGACCAGGACGCCCGCCGACGCCGAGCCCACCGCATTGGAGACCAACTGCACGGTGTTGATCGCGGCGGCCGCCTTCCCGCCCTCGACCTCGTCGTGCTCGGCGCCCATCGCGAAGGTCGACAGGTGCGGCCACGCCATGCCGATGCCCGCGCCGCCCAGCACCAGCGCCGCGACCCAGACCCCGATCACCCACGCCGTCGCGCCCTCCCGCTGGGTCGCCGCGGCGACGAGGAACCCGATCGTCACCAAGGCGGGACCGGCGACGACCAGGACGCGCACCGTCGACCTGCGCGAAGCACCGG
>Ga0207709_10002152_pt1 | contig 12611 bp, 10 predicted proteins | sample KBSM34metaG_FD_184397 | JGI IMG/M metagenome (GOLD analysis project Ga0207709, IMG submission 184397) | Miscanthus rhizosphere microbial communities from Kellogg Biological Station, Michigan, USA - KBS M3-4 metaG (SPAdes) (version 2) | ecosystem: Host-associated > Plants > Roots > Rhizosphere >...
GGATCTTGCCTGAGGTGGCCGTCGGGGTCCGAGTCTGATGGGAACCGCCCTGTACGGAGCCTTACGCAGGGTGGTGTGGGACCGGGGAGCTAACTACTCCCCGGGACCCGATTCGCTGTTGGTTTGTTTCCTGTAGTGCTCGCAGAAAACCATTCGTGTTTCGGAGCCGCAAGGATAGCTTCCGGCGGGTGCCATCGCTGCGCCGAAATTCGAGTTCTGTGACTCTGCCCTTCGGGATCAAGTTCGTGATGTCTGAAATGGGAATGAGATGCTCTAAATCGCAAGTGCCAGCAAACGCGGTAAATGGAAAGAATGTTGTGATCGCTAGCTGCGATCTTGTAACGATGATCGTGAGGCAGTTGGACGCTCCGCCTAAACGGGTTATCCAGGACTTGTGAGATGAGCCCGACGCAAATCGCTCGGAAAACACAACATCCGGATCGCTGGCCTTGGGGAGAGCAAGTCCTCTCTTCTTCCGCTTCCAGAGCATGAATCCGACTCCAACTACATTCCAGATCAGTGCGATCGCGAAGAGCAGGAAGAAGTTGTCGAATACGAGTTTGAGGAGAGCATTCATCTTGAGATCGTCTTTTCAGCGAACGTCAAAGCTGAGCCAGCTAGGATCGTTGTCTCTAGCGGCTGGTTAGCCTCCGATGTTTTATTCATACCATGTCCCGATAGAATCCAAATCATCCAAACCCATGATTGGCCCGAACATAACGCTATTTCTATTGCTTGAAATTTTATACCCGTAATAACCGCGTCCCAGTCCCTTGTTTATAAGCTTAAGGCTGCGCGTCATGGTTTGTTCATAAATATAGGGCAGCCTGATTAAATCAACATTTACACCAAAATTCTGCGGATTAACGCGGGCAAGTGAAACAACTGAAAGGCCTTGATAATGTGAGGAAAAAACAAAGTTAAGGCCAGAATATGGATAATTAATATCTTCATTTGTCAAAACAAGTCCATAGGCTCCATCTCTTTTCAGTGAATTTAATACACTACTCCCTGCGGATGCCAGAATATGGGAATTGTATTGATTGGAGTCAGCAATACGACCCTCACTAGGCACACCCATCTCGGTTGATACCAGTATGCGAAGCTTATGCTGCTTCTCCAGTATTGACTTCAAATCCTGAAGGAAAACCGCTGGAATTCCCTCCGTCGGAATAATAACTAATTTGGTTGGTGCAGTGTTAGTCGGAGCGCTTCCGAGAACTGTTTTCTTGGGCAATAATGCCCGGATGACGACAATCGTCAGTAAGGCAATTCCCAGCCTAATAAGAAAACGTTTGATGTCGGAATTCATTGTTTTTGGCTAACAGTATTGTTATCCGACCGGTCGGGTTTGGGGGGGATACCCGACCGGTCGGGTATCACGGTAAAAGGCGATCCGGAGGCATGGGGTTCGGCGCGGGTCGGCATGATCCGTTTGTAGGGGCGGGGTGTTGGCGGGCCAAGCCGGAAAGGGCATTGTGGCGGGCTTTCAGCCCTTGTGGCGGTGGGGTGGCAAGGTGGCGCGGCCTCGCCGAGGCCGCTTCGGAGCGTGATAGGCGGGAGAGTTCAGGGCGGCGATCGCAAGGCTTCGGTCCGCCCGTTCGATCGCCGTGGCGGCAAGGGCTTACGAAGGCGGCCTCGGCGAGGCCGCCCCACCCACCGCGTCCGCACCGGTGACAACCGCGTCCGCACCGGTGACAACCGCGTCCGCACCAGTGACAACCGCATCCGCACCGGTGACAACCGCGTCCGCACCGGTGACAACCGCGTCCGCACCAGTGACAACCGCGTCCGCACCGGTGACAACCGCGTCCGCACCAGTGACAACCGCATCCGCACCGGTGACAACCGCGTCCGCACCATTGACAACCGCGTCCGCACCGGTGACAACCGCGTCCGCACCAGTGACAACCGCATCCGCACCGGTGACAACCGCGTCCGCACCAGTGACAACCGCGTCCGCAGGCAATCGAGGTGGCGGCGATTTCAGGCTAGACGAAACGATTTATCTCACTAGCAAGCGTCGGATTATTTCCATGTCCGTTCATATCATCCCAAGAAGTGACGCCGAACTCATCCCGTGGTTGATCCAATTCGGTCCGAAGCTGGCCCAATACGCGCCGGCGCTTGGTCTGAGCGAGGCGGAGGTGGAGCAGACCCGGCGCGAGATCGATTACCTCGTCTATCTCCTCAACGTCCACGTCCCCGCGCTGCGGCGGACGTTCAACGCGGCGGTCGAGTTCAAGAACTTCATCAAGGACGGCGAGGCGACCGGGACGGTGCCGGCCTTGCCGGGGGCCTCGGCCATGCCGCCCGCGCCGGAACCGGTGCCGCCGGGCGTCCTGACCCGCCTGCGGAGGCTGGTGCAGAACCTCAAGACGCGGCCCGGCTACACGGACTTCATCGGCCGCGATCTGGACATCGTGCGGCAGAGCGGGAGCCGTCCGCCGGACGCGCCGACGCTGGCCCTCGCGAGCGCGGTGGCGGGCGCGGTGACCATCGGCTGGAACAAGGCGGGCTGGAGCGGGGTGCGTTTTCAAAGCCGCGCCAAGGGCGGCGAGTGGACGGACATTGGCGTCGACCTGCACAGCCCGTTCGTGGACGCCCGGCCGCTGGCGACGCCGTTCCAACCGGAAGGCCGCGAATACCGCGCGAGCTACCTGGACGGCGACACCCCGCAAGCGGCCTTCAGCCAGGTGCTGGAAGTGATCGTGGGGCCGTGATCCCGAGCGAGACGATGGAAGAGAACCGCGGATGGACGCGGATGAACACGGATTCAGAGGGGTTTTTCATCCGTGTGCATCGGTGTTTATCCGTGGTTCCTCTTGTCTCTTCGCCGCTTGCTGCGACGACGCCCTCCCTTTCAGACACGAAAAGGAGAAAGAGAACCGCGGATGGACGCGGATGAACACGGATCCAGAGCTTCTCAAAACCACGAAAAACACGAAAGGCCACGAAAACCGGAGCTTTCGTGGATTTCGTGACTTTCGTGGTTCTCTTCTCTCATCGCCGCTTCCCGCGCCCCTGCCGGGGCGCAATGGCGCGGTGATCGTCCTCCCGGCGGCTCACGCCGCCAGCTAATCTCCACCATCCCTCCGGGATGAAGAGCCTTCCTTTTGCGTCTGCTTGCGCCTTTTTGCGGCTGGAAATCACTCTTTGTTTCCGCGGAACGGGGCGAACAGATCCATCGGGATGGGGAGGAAGGTGGTGGTGTTGTGCTCGCTGGAGATTTCCCGCATGGTTTGCAGGAAGCGGAGCTGGAGGGCGATCGGCTGGGTGGCGATGATGGCGGCGGCTTGCGAGAGCTTTTCGGCGGCCTGGAATTCGCCTTCGGCGTTGATGATCTTGGCACGGCGTTCGCGTTCGCTTTCGGCCTGCTTCGCCATCGCGCGCTTCATGCCGTCGGGCAGCACCACGTCGCGCACCTCGACGGCGGAGACCTTGATGCCCCAGGGCTCGGTCTGGCGGTCGATGATGGTCTGGAGCGCGGCGTTGATCTTTTCGCGGTTCGCCAGCAGTTCGTCGAGTTCCTCCTGGCCGAGCACGCTGCGCAGGGTGGTCTGGGCGATGAGCGAGGTGGCCTTGAGGAAATTCTCCACTTTCACCACGGCGGCGCACGGGTCGATGACGCGGAAGTAGATGACGGCGTCGACGGTGACCGGGACGTTGTCGCGGGTCATGATTTCCTGTTTCGGCACGTCGATGGTCACGACGCGCAGGTCCATGCGCACCATGCGGTCGACGACCGGGATCAGGAGGACGATGCCGGGGCCTTTCGCCTGGAGCAGCTTGCCGAGGCGGAAGACGACGGCGCGCTCGTATTCGCGGAGGATGCGGACGGCCGAGGGCAGGACGAGGAAGGCGAGGATGATCAGCGGGACCAGCCAGGACAGGCCGGCGACGAGGAATTGGAGCGGGTTCATGACGGTGGGGCGGGTTGGACATGGAGGGTGAGGCCGTGTAGGCCGGTGATGGTGACGGCCGCGCCGGCCGCCACCGGGGTGTCGCTGACGGCGCTCCAGGATTCGCCTTCGACGAAGACGGTGCCGCCGGTGGAGTCGATGCGGGTGACGGCGGTGGCGACCTGGCCGGTCATCGCCTGCGGGCCGGTTTTCGCCGGCAGCCACTGGGCGCGCAGGCCGGCGCCGACGACGAAGGAGAAGAAGGCGGCGGTGACGAGGGCGGCGGGGAGGATCACGGTCCAGGACAGCTGCGGCCAGCCGCCCGCCGGATCGAACAGCATGAACGAGCCGAGCAGGAACGCGGCGATGCCGCCGACGGTGAGGACGCCGTGGGTGGGGGTGAAGATGTCGGCGACGAACAGGCCGAGCGCGAGCAGGATCAGGGCGAGGCCGGCCAGGTTGATCGGCAGGACCGCGCCGAGGTAGAGGGCGAGGATCAGGGCGATCGCGCCGACCACGCCGGGGAAGATCGAGCCGGGGTTGCTGAGTTCGCCGACGATGCCGTAGATGGCGGCGAGCATCAGGATGAACATCACCTCGGGCCGCCACAGGAGCTGGAACGCCTTTTCCCGGCTGGTCATCGGGATGGCCCGCAGCTCCGCCCGGGCGGTGTGGAGGGTACGGCCGTGGATCGAGCGGCCGTCGAGCTGCCGCAGGAGGGCGGGCAGGTCCGCGGCGAGCAGGTCGACGGCTTTCAGCTCCAGCGCCTTTTCCGCCGCCACGCTGGCGCTGTTGCGGACGGACTCGACCGCCCAAGCGGCGTTGCGCCCGCGCTTCAGGGCGATCGATTCGATGTAGCTGGCGGCGTAGTTTTCCAGTTTCTGCTTCATCACGTCGCCGGACTCCTTGTCCTCGCCGCCACCGGAGATGCCGCCGAGGGCGACCGGGTGGGCGGCACCGATGCTGGTGCCGGGCGCCATGGCGGCGACGTCCGCGGCCAGGGTGATGAAGCAACCGGCGCTGGTGGCGCTGGCACCGGCGGGCGAGACGTAAACGACCACCGGGATGGGCGAGGCGTAGAATGCGCGGACGATGTCGCGGGTCGAGTCGAGCAGGCCGCCGGGCGTGTCGAGGCGGACGACGAGGCATTCGTCCTGGCGGCGGGCGGCCACTTCGATGGCGCGCTCGACGTAGCCCGCGGTGGCCGGACCGATCGGGCCGTCGAGGTCGATCCGCCCGACGCCGGCGGCCCGCGCCGCGGAGGCGAGGGCCAGCCAGATTCCCGCGACCGCCAAGCGTCGCCAGCGATTCATCCGACAACCTAACCGTGAAGCGGTTGCGGCGCAAACGGGGCGCGGCTCTCAGAAGAGAGCGGCGGAGGGATACGGATCGGGAAACCACGAAAACCACGAAATTTCACGAAAGGTTCGGATTTCGTGCCTCTTCGTGTCTTTCGTGGTTTTGAGAAGCTCTGAAAATCCGTGATTACCCCGTTCAGCCGTGGTTCCGCCTTGTCTTTAGGATGAACGGGATGGGCGCGGATCAGGTCGTGAAGCTGGCGACGCGGGGGCGGACGAGGCGTTCGAAGTCGCCGTAGCCCATCCGGATGATTTCCGTGTGGGAGCCGGCATTGAAGGCGATCTCGGGTTCCCGGGCCAGGTCCGGGGAGACATAGACCGACATGTCATAGAGATTGCCGAAAGGCGGCATCGCGCCGGGTTCGCAGTCAGGGAACGAGTCGCGGAACTCGCGCTCGCTGGCCAGCCGGACGTTGTCGGAGTGGGTGATGCCGCGCAGGTCGTCGAGGATCACGCGGTGGTCGGAGGGCAGCACGGCCATGGCCAGGATGCCGTCGATTTTCACGATCACGGTCTTGGCGAGCTGGCGGCCCGGGATGTGGGCGGATTCGGCGATTTCCAGCGCGGTGAAGGCGGGCGAATGGGTGATCGCGACGTATTTGATCTGCCAGCGGTCGAGGTAGGATTTGAGTTTTTTGGCGAGCATGGCGCATCTCACTTTCCACGGGATAGGGTTTGGAAAGGTCCGCGCGAGCGTCCCTGGTGTGGGCACCTCGCGCGGATGGGACACAACTTTTTCGGATCGGATCTGTAGGCCGTTGACCACCTCCTCTCGTCCTCACCGGTAAGCCCGATTGCGGGAGATCTCAAATTTGAGATTCGAGGTTGTGCCGGGCGGGCCGGCCGGATCGAGGAAGCCCTGCCGGAGATATCAACTCCCAGGTAGTTCGACGCCCTGGATCCACGGGGTGAACTCCGGCGGGATCGGGGCTTCGAACTTCATGCGCTGCTTGGTGACCGGGTGGTCGAATTCCAGCCGCCAGGCGTGGAGCATCAGGCGCCCGGTCTGGGCGGTCTGGCGTTTCGGCTGGGCGTAGATCGGATCGCCGAGCAAGGGCGTGCCCTTGTGCAGCATGTGGACGCGGATCTGGTGGGTGCGGCCGGTGTGCAAGTGGCAGAGCACCAGCGCGGTGAGCGTGGCGGCGTCGATGTGGAGCAGCTCGTAGTCGGTGATCGACGGCTTGCCGCCGGGCGGGTTGACCACGGCCATTTTCTGGCGGTTGACCGGGTGGCGGCCGAGGTGGGTGAAGACCGTGTCGGCGTCGGGCTTCGGAATGCCCTGGGTGACGCACAGGTAGAGCTTTTTCATCGTGCGGCCGGCGAACTGCTGGACGAGCGACTGGTGGGCGACGTCGGTTTTCGCCACCACCAGGCAGCCGGACGTGTCCTTGTCGAGCCGGTGGACGATGCCCGGGCGCTCGACGCCGCCGATGCCGGAGAGCTGGCCTTTGCAATGGTGGAGCAGGGCGTTGACCAGCGTGCCGTCGGGGTTGCCGGCGGCGGGGTGGACGACGATGCCGGACTCCTTGTCGAGCACGACGAGGTGCTCGTCTTCGAACAGGATGGAAAGCGGGATGTCCTGGGCGGCGGCTTCCAGCGGCACGGCCTCGGGGATGGCCACGGTGACGAGGGCACCGGCTTTCACCGGGTCGCGCGGCTTGGCCGGCTGGCCGTTGACCTGGATGAACTGCTCGCGGATCAGCGTCTGGATGCGGGAGCGCGAGAGGTCGGGCAGGCGGGCCGCGAGCCAGGCGTCGAGGCGCTCGCCGGAATTGTCGTCGACGCGGAGTTCCATGCGCGCGATTTGGCGCGGACGGAGGGAAGTTTCAAGTTCCCAGCGGCGTGAGGGTGTCGTTAGACTGCTTGCGATGTCCGATGATGCCGCCTTGATCGCCCGTTGCCCCGCTTGCGGGAAGACGATGGACGTCTCGGCGGTGCCGCCGTTTTCCCGCGTCAACTGCCCGCGCTGCGGGGAAAACACGCGGGTGAAGAACGAGTTCGGGCCGTACACGCTGCTGCGCCGGCACGCGATCGGCGGGATGAGCGTGGTGTTCATCGCCCGTGACAACACGCTGGACCGCGAGGTGGCGCTGAAAATCCTCAACGAGGAATACTCGGCCAGCGGCCGGCGGATCGCGGCCTTCGAGGAGGAGGCGCGGATCACGGCGTCGATCAGCCACCCGCACGTCGTGCGCGTGCTGACCACCGGCCGGGCGTTCGGGCGCTTTTACATCGCGATGGAGCTGGTGACCGGCGGTCATCTGGAGCACCAGATCCGCGAGCGCGGGGCCTTGCCCGAGAGCGAGGTGCTGCCGCTGGCGATCGAGGTCGCCGAGGGGTTGCGGGCGGCGCACGCGGTGGGCCTGATCCACCGCGACATCAAACCGGGCAACATCCTGCTGGATGCCATGGGGCACGCGAAGATCGTCGATTTCGGCCTCGCCCTGGTGACCATGGGCGGCAAGGCGCAGGCGAAGGAAATCTGGGCGACACCCTACTACGTGCCGCCGGAGGCGATCGAGGGGCGACCGGAGGATTTCCGCTCGGACATCTACGCGTTCGGGGCGACGTTCTACCACGCGCTGGCGGGCAAACCGCCGTGCGGCGAGGAGTCGATGGTCACCACGATCCTGCGGGAGGCGAAGCTCAATGTCCGGCCGCTGGCGGCGGCGGCTCCTCAGCTGAATGCGGAAACCTGCGCGGTGATCGATCGCGCGATGGCCTTCGAGCCGGGCAGGCGTTTTCAGTCATACGACGAGCTGATCGCCGCGTTGAAGTTCGCGTGGCTGCAATCGTCGGGCGAGGCGGGTTCCACGGAAACCGCGTTGATGCGCCGCCGGCGGCTGGCGAAGCGGCGGGAGAAGATCTGGATGGTGGTGGCCGCGGCCAGCTTGTTGTCGTTGATCGGGGGGGCGGTGCTCGCCCTGAAGCGCCCGCCGAAACCGCGCGAGGCGCGGGCGGTCGATGAAATCGCCAGCGTGGTGGAAGCGCCGGCCGGCGAGGCCACGCTGGATCCGGCGGTGGCGGCGAGGATCGGCAACCGCTACAAGGAAGCCCGGACGGCGCTGGAAGGCGGCGAATTGCTGCGGGCGCAACAGGGGTTCGCGGCGCTGCGCGACGACCCGGAGGTCATGGAGCCGACCGGCACCTGGGCGGGGGTCGAGGCGGTGATTTCCGCCTTGCTCGACGGTCGCGGCGAGGATGCCCGGGAGGAGGCCAAGCGGACGCTCGCGCACCTGAACGGGCTCGGGCCGACGGACGAAAAGAGCCTGCGGGTCGAACTCGCGCCGCTGCTGGAGTCGTTCAACGGCTGGGCGCCGCTTTCCGCCGAGAAATTGTCGCCCGCCAACGCCGCCGCGCCGGACGTGATGGTCTGGATGTTGGCCGGTCTCAAGGAATGGGAGCAGGGCCGCTGGGCGCTCGCCGCCCGGTTTTTCACGGTGCTGCTCGAGGCTCCGCTGAGGGAATCGGAAGGGTGGGCGAGGCTTTATCAGCAGTTGGCGCGCAATTACCTCGCCGATCAGGCGCGGTTGGCGCCGTTCATGCCGGGCGAACCGGCGCAAAGCGTCGAGGCGTGCCGCGCGCAGCGGGAGGCGCTCGACCGCGTGCTCGGCGAGCTGCAGACGCGCGGGCGGGCGCGCTTCAACGTCCGTGCCTGGCAGCTCGAACTGGCCCGCCGCGAACACGATCTCCGGGAGGAGGCGGCCGTTCCCAAGCCGCAGCCCATGGTGGCCTGGCAGGAACTGCGCCCGGCGGCGGAAGCGCTGTGCCGCCAGTTCCAGTTCGCCGAGGCCGTCGCGCGCTTGAAAGCGGACGAAACGGAGCCGGAAAACCGGGCGGCGCGCGACGCGCTGCTGGCGATGGCCGGCTTGGCGGGGGCGTTGTTCGACGATCTGGAGGACGATCTGAAAAAGCCCGCGACCGGCGTTTCCCTGGTCTCGCGTGATGGCAAGGCCACTTTCGTTTCCCTGGCGCTCGTCGAGCCGCACCAGCTCAAGGCGATGGATGCGGACGGCAAGGTGCTGGAGATCGGCTGGGCCGACCTTTCGCCCGATGCCGTGATCGAGCTGCATCGCCGGCTCGTCCGCAACGCGGCCGATGACGCCGACCGCCTCCGCCGCCACGAGGCCGCGATCGCGTTCGATTGGCTGGCGGGGGATCGCGCGCGGGCGACGGCGGCCGCCGAGCGGCTGGCCAAGGACAATCCGGAGTTTAAAACCCGCTGGGAAGCCCTGGTCGCCGCGCTCAAGCCGTAGGCACCCGTCGTGGAGCGCCTGGCGATCCGGCTTTCCTGAGGGCGAACGGGTTACTGGGATTTTTTGAGGAAGGGCGTCCGCGCTTTCCGGTTCGGGCCGGGTGGGCTTCGCGGCGAACTTTGCTTGATGTGGCGGTTCGCCCTTTTTACTCCTGCCTCCGCCCATGGCAGCCGAATACACCGAAGCCGACATCAAATCCCTGGATTGGCGCGAGCACATCCGCCTCCGCCCCGGCATGTACATCGGGAAACTCGGTGATGGTTCCGCGCCCGACGACGGCCTGTACATCCTGCTCAAGGAGGTCATCGACAACTCGATCGACGAATACATCATGGGCAACGGCAAGGAGATCCGCGTCACCATCGACGAGGAAGGCCGGGTCGAGGTGCGCGATTTCGGCCGCGGCATTCCGCTCGGCAAACTCTACGACTGCGCCGCCCAGATCAACACGGGCGCGAAGTACGACAGCGAGGCGTTCAAGAAAACCGTCGGCCTCAACGGCGTCGGCATCAAAGCGGTCAACGCGCTTTCCGGCTTCTTCGAGATCCAGGCGTGGCGCGCGGGCGAGACCAAGGCGATTGAGTTCTCGCAAGGCAAGGTTGTGGCCGACATGCCGCAGCCGCGGCGCGATGACCAGCCGAACGGCACCCGGCTCGCGTTCGAGGTCGACCGCACGATTTTCCCGGCCAAGGCGAAGTTCAAGGAGGGCTTCGTCGAGAAAATGTGCCGCTACTATTCCTACCTGAATCCGGGCCTGACGCTGGTGTTCAACGGGAAGAAGTTCAAATCGAAGGACGGCCTGCTCGACCTGCTGCGCGAGGAGATGGAGAGCGAGGCGCTCTACGATCCGATCCACCTGACCGGCAAGGACATCGAGATCGCCTTCACCCACACCGCCGAGAGCGGCGAGGAATATTACACCTTCGTCAACGGCCAGAACACGACGCAGGGCGGCACGCACCTGCAGGCGTTCCGCGAGGGTTTGGTCAATGCGATCCGGGGTTTCTACAAGAAACAATACGAGCCGGCGGACATCCGCGCCGGCATCGAGGCCGCCGTCTGCGTCCGCATCGAGGAGCCGGTGTTCGAGTCGCAGACGAAGACCAAGCTCGGTTCGACCACGGTGTCGCCTGACGGCGAATCGCTGCGCACGTTCGTCGGCAATTTCCTCAAGGAGCACCTCGACAACTACCTGCACAAGCACCCGAAGGTGGCCGAGGCGATCCAGAAGCGGATCGTCGCCGCCGAGCGCGAGCGCAAGGACCTCAAGGGCGTGCAGAAGCTCGCCCGCGAGCGGGCGCGCCAGGCGAAGGTGCACAACAAGAAGCTGCGCGACTGCCGCGCGCACCTGAACACCAAGCACAAGGAGCGCGAGCACAGCACGCTGTTCATCACCGAGGGCGACTCGGCGTCCGGCTCGATCACCAAGAGCCGCAACGTGGAGACGCAGGCGGTGTTCTCGCTGCGCGGCAAGCCGCTCAACACCTTCGGCCTGGCGAAGAAGGTCGTATACGAAAACGAGGAGTTCGCCCTGCTGCAAGCCGCGCTCGGCATCGAGGACGGCATCGAGGACCTGCGCTACAACAAGGTTGTCGTCGCCACCGACGCCGACGTCGATGGCATGCACATCCGTCTGCTGCTGCTGACGTTCTTCCTCCAGTTCTTCCCGGAGATCATTCGCGAGGGCCACCTCTTCATCCTGCAGACGCCGCTGTTCCGCGTCCGAAACAAGAAGGAGACGGTTTACTGCTACGACGAGGAGGCGAAGCAGAAGGCGCTCGCGAAGCTGGGCAGATCGTCGGAGATCACCCGCTTCAAAGGCCTCGGCGAGATTTCGCCCGACGAGTTCAAGTTCATGATCGGCCCGGACATGCGGCTCGATCCGGTGACCTTCGAGGAAGGCAAGGGCGTGAAGGAGCTGCTCGCGTTCTACATGGGCAAGAACACGCCCGAGCGGCAGGACTACATCATCGAGAACCTGCGCGAGGACGTCGACCGCCAGGTCGCGTGAGGCGGGCGGCTCAATCCGCCTTCGGCGCGTCCTTTTTCGTCCGCACGCCGGGTTTCGAGAGGATCTCGATGTAGATGGCCTCGCCGCCGGCCGCGGCGGCTTCGTCGATCGCCGGGATCAGGTCGTCGACGTGTTTGGCTACCGCCGTGGCGCGGTCCGGGCCGGCCTTGCAGTCGAAGTCCCAGAAGTCGACGCCCTCCGGCAGCGGCTTGCGGCGCTCGCGTTTCACGTATTTGCGGATGTCGGATTTGATGGCGGCGGCGACGCGCGGTGCCTGGTGGCCGGGGGACGTGAGCGGGAAGGTCTTCTTCATGGCGGGGCTTGTGCGGCGTGAACGGCGGTTTGTCGAGGGGATTGGTTTTCCGGACTTGGCGAGGGTGGCGGACAGGGTCCAAGCTGAACCATGCGGGTTTTGGTCGCGTGCGACAAATTCAAAGGAGCGCTCACGGCGACGGAGGCGAACGAGGCGGTGCGGCGCGGGCTGGGCGAAGGCGTGGAGACGCGGCTTTGTCCGATCGCGGACGGCGGCGAAGGATTCGCCGAGACCATGGTGAATGCCCACGGCGGGGTCATGGTGCGGACGGTCGCGTGCGACCCGCTCGGGCGGGTGGTGCCCGCCACCTACGGCATGATCCGCGCGCGGGGCGTGCTGACGGCGGTGATCGAAATGGCGGCGGTCAGCGGCATGTGGCGCCTGCTGCCGGGCGAGCGCAACCCGCTCCTGGCTAGCACGTTCGGCACGGGCGAGCTGATGCGGCACGCGGTCGAGGTCTCGCGGGCGGAGCGTCTGTGGATCGGCCTCGGCGGCAGCGCGACCAACGACGGCGGGGTGGGGATGGCCGCGGCGCTGGGGGTGAGATTTCTCGATGCCGGCGGCAACGAGCTCGCTCCCCGTCCGGAGGAGCTGGCGACGCTGGCGGCCGTCGACGAAAGCGGGCGGATCGCCCTGCCGGAGGTGCTGGCGGCCTGCGATGTCGACAACCCGTTGCTCGGCGGACGCGGGGCCACGGCGGTGTTCGGGCCGCAGAAGGGGGCGACTTTGCAGGACGAGGCGTTGCTCGAAAGCGCGCTCGGCCGGCTGGTG
>Ga0207709_10002158_pt1 | contig 12601 bp, 10 predicted proteins | sample KBSM34metaG_FD_184397 | JGI IMG/M metagenome (GOLD analysis project Ga0207709, IMG submission 184397) | Miscanthus rhizosphere microbial communities from Kellogg Biological Station, Michigan, USA - KBS M3-4 metaG (SPAdes) (version 2) | ecosystem: Host-associated > Plants > Roots > Rhizosphere >...
GTCGCGTGTTTGGCTCTTCAACGCATTCTCGGCGTGCTCGCGACAGATGCGACGAAAAGTCTCGGCGCTCAGATCGGCTTTCTTCTTGCCCTTTTTCTCGAGCCCTTTTTCGACGTGTGTTTCGATCGGCAGACCGTGACAGTCGTAGCCCGGAACGTAGGGCGTGTCGTAGCCCATCATCGTGCGCGATTTGATGATGAAGTCTTTGAGAATCTTGTTCATCGCCGTGCCGAGATGAATGTCGGCATTCGCGTACGGTGGACCATCGTGCATGATGAACTTCTCACGGCCTTCGCCCGCGCGGCGGATCAGCCGATAAAGGTCGAGTTGGGCCCATTTTTGGAGACGCGCCGGTTCGCTTTGCGCAAGATTGGCTTTCTGCGCGAAGTCGGTCTTCGGCAAGTTGATGGTTTTCTTGAGATCGAGCGGGGTTTCAGTAGACATAGGCGTAAGTTGTAAATACTAGCAGAGCGCCAGGTGTATTTCGAATTGCTTTACAGGATTGCTAATCCTGTCTAAAACTAATGACCCGAACCTTCGGCGGATGCGATGGTTCGGGTCCGGTGAAATCGGCTTGTGATTTGAATCAACCGATGAACATCTCATCCTCTGCGTAAGTTTGATTAATGGGCTTCGGCATCGGCGCCACGAGTACCTCGAGGCCACGGCGGAAGCCCGCCATAATCGCGGCCAGCTCGCGGGCCGGCTCTATCACCTTCGATTGGACGAAATCCGTCGTTGCAGCCACCTGCCTTTGCGTGCGGTCGATTGTATGACTAACGAGCTCGACCTTATCACGAGCCTCGACCGCCGTTTCGCTTACCAGTTGTTTCAGTTCACTCACTTCACTCTTGACCATCGCCAGCGACTCAGAAACGTGCTGGGTAGCCGTGGCGACGTGACCCGCAACTGCCGTGAACTGTTCCGCGATCAGTTTTCCCTGCACGGCAATCAACTTGCCCTGGTCACTGATCTCATTTACACGACCGATCAACGGGTCAAGCTTCTCTTCCAACCGGTTAACTGTCTTCACTGCCCGGCTGACAAAAACCGCCATCGCGATCATCGCGATGGCAATCAGGATAAACGAGGCAGCAATAATCACCATGATCCAGAACATCGGATCGCGGGTGCTCATTTGTAGCAGCGCTGGAAGAATCATCTCCGATTAGTTCGACGACTCGTTACCGTAGTTCGGAGACGCCTCAATGCGACCCGACAACTCGGTCTTACGTTTCTCGTCCTGATAAGCCTTCTTGCCGGCGTCGATTGCTGCGGTCAGAGTTCCGGTTTGACGGGCTGCAGTGTCACGCGCGGTTTGGGCCACTTCAGATACCCTTTCGGAAGCCTGAGAGTAGAGCTCAGACGCCCGATTGCGAGTCGCTTCATAGTACTCGCCGGCGCGATCGCCCAATTGCTGCGCTGCCTCACGAGAACGATCGATACCTTTGCGGGTCGCATCCGCGATGTCGCCGCGCAGTTCCTGTCCCGATTTGGGCGCAAAAAGCAGCGCAAGGACGGCTCCGATGCCGCCGCCGATGAGCAGGTAAGTCAGTTTGTTCGAAACACTTTCGTCTCCCATTGTCTGGGGTCCTTTCTTTGAAAACTGCTGAGATTTTTACAAGTTTGGAATATAACATACATTAGCCGCGGATCTGCACTGATGGAAACGGATCTATCCGTGTAATCCGTGGCTAATTTTTGCCGTTATATTGGTCCAGCTTGCGGTACAGCGTCTTGCGGCCGATGCCGAGCGCGCGGGCGGCGTGAGATTTGTCGCCTTCAGTGTAGTCGAGGGTGGCTTCGATAGCCTGGCGTTCGATCTCTTCCATCGACGAGGGAACGGTGATCTCGAAAGTGGTTGTGCGCCCTTCGCTGGCGGCCTTTGCACGTTCGACCTTGATCCGGTCGCGATCCTCGAGAGCGATCTTGCTGATTGCTTCGGGCAAGTCTTCGAGTTCGATTCCTCTTCCCGAAGCAATAATGACTGCTCGCTCAATCGCATTCTCGAGCTCACGAACATTGCCGGGCCAGTCGTAAGTGATGAACGCCTGAAGCGCGTCTTTCGAGATTCCTGAAATGAAGCGCCCGGTCTTTTGTTTGTAGTGCTCGAGGAAGTGGATGACGAGCGGATGAATGTCCTCGGGCCGCTCGCGCAACGGCGGCAGCTTAATCGGAAACACTGAAAGCCTGTAGAACAGATCCTGCCGGAAACTGCCGAGCTCAACCGCGCGTTTCAAATCGACGTTCGACGCCGCCACCACGCGCACATCCGTCTTGATCACTTCATTGCCGCCGACTCGCGTCAACTCTCCATCCTGCAACACGCGCAGCAGTTTGACCTGCGCCGACGGACTCATCTCGCCGACTTCATCAAGAAACAACGTGCCGCCATCCGCTTCTTCAAATCGTCCGCGACGCAACGCACGCGCATCCGTAAACGCGCCTTTCTCGTGACCAAACAGCTCCGACTCGAGCAACGTCTCCGGAATCGCGCCGCAATTTAGTTTCACGTAAGGTTGGTCTTCGCGACCGGAATTGAAGTGGATCAGATTTGCGAGCAGTTCCTTGCCAGTACCCGATTCGCCTTCGATCAAGACAGTCGTTTGTGTATCGGCGACACTCAACGCCAGCTCGATCGCGCGACGTATCGCGGGCGCCTGACCGATGATGCGTTCTTCGCCGTAGCGTTCGTGCAACGCACTGCGGAGGTGCATGATCTCCGCCGACAACTGATCGCGTTCGAGTGCGGTCCCGATCTGATCCGCAATGCCCTCGACAAGTGCGACGTCGTGATCGTCGAATCCTTCTCGCGCCTGGCTCCAAACGAGGCCGAGTAAACCAAACGTTTGGCCTTTAACTCTGACTGGTGCAACGAGTGCGGCACGACCATGAAGAACGGCGTTAAATGCGAGCCGCCAGGTGAAGGGCAGGTCCGTTTCCAACAGGCGCAGCGTTTTACCCTGCGCGAGCACTTCGATCATCGCCGGGAATGCCGTCAAGTCGATCGACTTTCCATACTCGGCGAACAATCCGTGAACCGAATCGACGGCGGCTTCGGGCGCTGCTTTAAACGCCGCGAGACTCAAACGGCTGCCATTCGGATCGAGCACGCCCAGCGCAGAATAATCCGCATTGACAAGCGCAATCGCACGCTCGAGCACGAGCGACGAAACCTCGCCAAACTCAGAGCGCGCATTCAACGCATTCGCGATCGACAACAAGGCGCGTTTCATTTCAGCTTCACGTTCCTTGTCGGTGTAGAGCCGTGTGTATTGATAGCCAATCGCGATCTGCCCCGCGATTGACTGGAGAAACGAAACCTCATCGTCGAGCCACTCGCGCGGTGTGCGCGTCGTGTGTAGACCAACCAGTCCGAGAACATTGTCGCCCAAGGTCACTGGCACAACGAGCAACGAACGCGTTCCGAGACTCGCCGCGAGGTACCTGACTTTCTGATCGAGTCCGGACGCCGAGACGTCGTTGAGGCGAATCGGCTTCTTCAAATCGACTTGTTCTGCAAGTTGGTTCAAGTCGAGCGGAATAACAGTGCCGAGGCTCGAAGGCACGTCGCTCGACGCGCGCCACTCGTGACTGATGCGCAGCTCGCTGGCAGATTTCAACTGGATCACGTCGCAGCGGTCGACGTTCATCATGCGGCCGAGCTCGGAGACGATCACGTTGAGAAAGCGGTCGAGATTGATGGTGTGAGGCAGAGTCATCGCGAGGCGATTGATAATCCCCTCCCGCGCCTCGTGCATTTTGATCTTTTGTTCTAAAGAAAGAGATTGAGCAGTGTTAGACATCTTCCGGGTAGAAGCATAGACGATGCCCGCGACTCAGGCAATCCACAGATTACACCGATTTGTTTATGTGTAATCTGTGGACATATAATCGCCACATGCCGATTTACGAGTACGAATGCCGAAAGTGCAAGGCGCACGTCGAGGCCTTTCAGAAGGTGAACGACAAGCCGCTGACCCGGTGCCGCAAGTGCGGCGGGAAGCTGGAGCGGCAGATTTCCGCCCCGGCTATCCAGTTCAAAGGCTCCGGCTGGTACGTCACTGACTACGCCGGGAAGACAACTAAAAGCGAGAAGTCAGAATCCGAGTCCGTAAGCGAGTCGAAGCCTGACAAGTCAGAGAAGAAGAGTACAGAGAGTTCCCCTGCGAAGAAGACTTCCGACAAGCCTTCATCCTCTAAAGCATAGGTTTACTGATGCCAGGCAGGCAGATCAACAAGAAGCACACGAATGTTTTGGTCATTATTGTGCTTCTGTGTGTTCCGCTCGTGATTTGGGCTCAATCGGGTTATCGTCCGAACGCTAATGCCTCGGGCGGCGTGATGGTCAATGTTGTGGCCAGGCGCGACGACAAGAAAACGAACCCAATTACCAGCAAAGAAGTCTCTGTTTATGATAACGGCGTCGAGCAGTCGATCCGTAATTTCACTCCCGACCCGTCGCCGGCGCGCATTGTGCTCCTCGTCGATAACTCGTTAACGATCCGCGCCGACGTCGAGAAGCTGGAACAAGCAGCGCGCGAGTTTGCTTATGAGATTTTTGAAGGCGACAAGCTATTGATCGTCGGTTACGACGAGCAGGCGGAGATCGTCTCTGATTGGACCGACGACGCCAAGGGGATCGAGTCGTCGTTGAAACTGTTTCGGAAGAAGGGCCAGCCGCATCTGTTTGACGCGATTCGTGCAGTGATTGTGGAAGCACTGAGACCGTTGCAGAATCAAAAGCGCATCATCGTCGTGATCAGTGATGGTCTCGATCGTGGTAGCAAGGCGTCGTTCGAACAGACACTCGCGGAGCTACAACAAGAAAACATCATGGTCTACGCGGTCCAGGCAGTGGACCGCACACGCGGTGCGATCCGACGCGACGTGCCGAAGCCTAAAGTCGTTATCGACAAACTCGCTGAAGGAACCGGGGGCCAGATTTTTTCAATAGAGGAAACGTCAGCGGCGGCGAAAGCGATCTGCGATGAGCTGCGACAGAATCGTTACGTGCTTTCGTACGTTCCGTCGAGCGCGCCGTTCGGGCAAGCGCGGAACTTGTTGGTGTTGGGGAATCAGGGAATAACGATCAGATCGAAGTCGATGCAGCAGCCGAATTAATCTTGTCAATGCTGAAAATCATGTTAATCCTGTGACAGGATTTGCAGGATTAACAAGATGGACAAGATTAATTCCGCCGCGAGTAGTAGTAAAACAATCCCGCCATAATCGCCAGAATCAAACTCTCCATGAAGATGAAGAAACTCAGCGAGAAAGTTCGATCATCGTCCGTGAACGAGTTGGAGTAGGCGACGAAGGTTCCCATCAGGACGCCGCCGATAATCCAAATCCACTGACGTTTCTTGTCCCACACTTACTTCAGTATTCCGGATAGCCAGTGCATCAAATTGAGCGCGTATTGTCTGTTGTCGCTGCCGGGCACGTTCATCCCCATCGGATGATTGTCCGCACCTGAGATCTGCGCCGACAGCATCGCCGCTTCACCCTGGACCACCACACGGCCTTTGCCGAACTTGAACGCGACAGCCTGGGTTCGTCCAGCGGCTGAACTGGATGTTTCCGCTGAGAACGTCGGACGGTCAAATGCCGTGCTTGCCAGATTGAGTATTCCGGCACTGCCTTCAGGGCCTTTCAATGATTGGCCCGTGAAACTCCTTACAAGATTCACTCGCTCTTTTTCATTCCGGCCTTCAGTTATTGGATGGCTGGCCAGTAGTTTGTTCTCACGCGAGAAGATCAGTTGGGTAGGAAGGTTCGCGACGGAGTTTTCCGGATCGAACGTGTAACCCTTACTCATATCGACGCCGAACTTGTTCGCGAGCGCGGCAGCGGCGCCACCGAACGGTGCGTGATCGGCGATCAAGAGCAACGAGCCGCCATCCTTCACCCAATCGTGTACGGCCGTGATCTCGTCGGCGTTGAATGCCGAGTCGTCAGCGCCTGCGTCATCGTCTTCTTCGGCGCCGAGCGCGTTCGCGATGACGAGGATCTTGTAGGTACTGAGGCTTTGTTTAGTAAACGGTTGGCGATTGCGAATTACTCGATAACCGTCGTTGAACATTAGATCGACGAACGGTTTGTAGCGACCTTCAGTGGTGTGAAAGTTGTGATGCGCTTCGTCGAACATCACCCGCGGTCCTTCTCGTTTATAGGCGGGGTTTTCGACGGACGTGTTGAATTGCGGATCGGCCTGTTGCTGGCCCGCGGCGGTGACGCAGGTAAATAGGAGAAATGCGCAGACTAATACAAGCAGTTTCATGAATATAGGTCCTATAGGTCCTATAGGACCTATTTCAGCTTCGCTAATCTTTCAGCCGCCGCGTGCAGCGTTTCGTCTTTCTTGCAGAAACAGAATCGCACCTGCTGTGCACCACTCGCGGGATGGCTGTAGAAGCTTGATCCCGGAACGCACGCAACGCCAACCTCTCGTATCAAATGCCGCGTAAACTCGACGTCGTCTGAAAAGCCAAGCGCTGAGATGTCGGTCATGATGTAGTAAGCGCCGTCGGGCACAAAAGTCTTGAATCCCGACTGCTCCAACACCGGCAACAACAAATCTCGGCGCGCCTCATATTCCTTCTGCAACGTGTCGTAGTACTCCTGCGGCAGCGAGAGGGCATACGCGCCCGCAGCCTGCAGTGGCGCCGCGGCACCAACGGTTAGAAAGTCATGAACTTTGCGAATACCGCTCGTGATCTCGGGCGGCGCGATGCAGTAACCAACCCGCCAGCCCGTTACTGAATAAGTCTTCGACATCGAGTTGACGATGACGGTTCGATCTCGCATGCCGTCGAGTTGGGCCATCGAAATGTGTTTGATGTCGGCGCCTTCGCGCGGATAAAGAATGTGCTCGTAAATCTCGTCGGTGAAGCAGAGCGCGTCAAACTCCTGACAGAGCCCGGCGATAAACTCCATCTCGTCGCGCGTGAAAACCTTTCCAGTCGGATTGTTCGGATTGCAGACGATGATCGCTTTGGTTTTCTTATTAAACGCGGCGCGCAGCTCATCACGATCGAAGTTCCAATCGGGTGCTCGCAGCGGCACGTAAACCGGGCTCGCATCCGAGAGGATCGCGTCGGGCGCGTAGTTTTCGTAAAACGGTTCGAAAACGATAACTTCCTCGCCCGGATCGACTGTGGCCATCATCGCGGCGATCATGCCTTCGGTCGAACCACAAGTGACCGTGATCTCTGTTTCGGGATCGATCTGAATAGCAAGGAAGGAGTGTGTCTTGGCAGCGATTGCGTCGCGGAAATTTTTTGCGCCCCAGGTGATCGCGTATTGATTGATGTCCTGGTCGATGGCCTCCATCGCCCGGTGCTTAATGTCGGCAGGCGCGGCAAAATCCGGGAAACCCTGTGACAAGTTGACGGCTCCATACTTCAAAGCTTCGCGAGTCATTTCCCGAATCACTGATTCCGTAAACGAACTCGCCTTTTTCGATACATGCCTGCTCTTTGAGAGCGAAGGGGTAGTCATAAGGAAAGCAATTTAACCACAGATTACACAGATTACTAAGGGATGATCTGTTCGCCTGCCGCTTCGCGTTTCAACTGCTCGAGGATTGAGCGAATGGCGGCTGCGTAGCTACCGTTGGGCGCCAGCTGAAGATACTTTTCGTAAGCAGCGACTGCTTCCTTCGGCTTCTCCATCTTTTCATAAGCGGCGCCGATCATTTGGTAGATGACCGGCTCACTATCTGAAAGTTGGGCCAGCGCCTTCTTGAATTCGGCAATCGCTTCGACGAATTGGCCTTTATCTTCGTAAACGCGCGCGATTCCGACGTAAGCTTCAGGCTGGACGCCGCCACCTTCTCGGATTGCTCGTCGAAATGAACGAACAGCATCATCGCCAAACGCCTCTTCACGATATAGACGTCCTTCGACCGCAGAAGCTTCGGCATACGACGGTCTCGTTCGACGCGCAGCATCGATCGCGGCATGTGCTTCTTTGAACTGATTGAGGTCCATCAAGACACGAGCGAGACCCACTTGCGCGGCAGGAAAGGCAGGACGCGCCTTGATTGCCTGGCGATAAAGGTCAGCGGCCTTTTCGAGAGATGGATCGTCTCGCGCTTTCTCGCGAGCCGTTTCCGCTTCCTGGAACAGCAGTTCGGCTTGATCGGTCGTGCGCACGAGTTTCACTTCAAGCGCACGACGACCGGGAAGCAATGGCGTGACAGTCTCTTTGAAACCTGCCGCCCTCACTCGTACTGAATGCCGGCCTGCCGAGACCTTCGCAATCGAGATCTTTCCGGAAGCGTCAGTCGTTCCGCGTCTGATTTCGTCAATCCAGACGATCGCGTTTGGCTCGGTCGTGATTGTTAGGGCAGTTTGCGCAAAGATAGCCGGCGCAACGGCAAACAAAAGGACCCCAAAAACTACTAGCCTCATCCGTGTAAATCCGTTCTAAAGATCGTCTAATCCGTGGTCACTCTTCACCGCCACCATTCACACGCCGCTTGCGCACATTCGGATCCGCATCAGTCACCGCGCGTGAACCTACTTCCGGCCGGAAGTTTCCTTTGTCGTCATAAAGGCGAAGGTATTGTAATCGGTTTCGCACCACACCTTGAACGTACCCGCGCGTCTCCTTGAACGGAACGGCCTCGGCCCACTCATCAATCTCCAACGGCAACGACGCCTTCCATGCCACAGCACGGCCTGGACCAGCATTGTACGCCGCCGCGACATACTCAATACGCCCAAACTTATCGATCTGGTCACGCAGGTACGCAGTTCCGAGTTGAATATTCAAACGCGGTTCAAAAAGCGAATCGACAGTAATCTCGCGACTGACGCCGTACTTTCTCGCGGTCAGCTTGCCCGTCGGCACCAACACCTGCATCAGGCCGTATGCAGCTGCCCCCGAACGCGCGCGTGTCATGAAGATCGTTTCCTGCCGAATCAGGCCGGCGACCTGATACGGATCGAGACCTCGCGCTTTCGATTCCTGCACGATTATGTCCCAGTAGTTCAGCGGATAAAACACGTCCCACTGCTCGCGCGTCATCTCTTCCGGTTTCATCTGCGAATAATCGGGGAAGCTGCGACGCAGTGTGTTGAGTGCGCGAACGTTGTCGTCATCGGAGCGATAGATCTTCGCGATTGCGAGATTGACTTTCGGACTGTCTCCGGCTCTCTCGCCCGCTTTGGCTAACTCTCTGAGAGCCCAGTCATCGAGTCCGATATTCGAGAGTTGATCGGCCTTAACGATGCGCGCGTCTTCATCTGCACCAGCAGTTTCTTCTGCAACGGTGACGGTCTTCAGATTCTCAACTGCGCGCGCGACGATTGAATCAGCAGGAAACGATTTTGCTTTAGTAGTTTTGCTGATGACGTCCAAGCGCTGCTTCGCGAGATAGCCGTACCAGTTTGCGTCGTAGCGCGCCTGCATCGCTTCGTAGAGCGCACGCGCTTCTGCCAGCTTCCCGGCTCTTTCGGAGTCGCGCCCGGCCCAATATCCGGCGCGCCCGCGATTGTCAGTGTTCTTGTCGGCGTAGTAGGCGAGATGCTCCGTGAGCATTCGCGACGATTCGGAGTAGTTCTTTGCTTCGTGTGCGTCCCACGCGAGATCAAACTGTGCCTGGGCCACTTCGATCGAGCTGCCGAAACTGTTGACGGCTGCGCGGCGGAAGTAGGTCGCGTCCGTATTGTTGTTTGAATCAGACGCGATCTGGGCGAGGGCAACGAACGCACGCGGAGTGAAGTTACTGTTTGGAAATGCTTTGCGCATTTCTTCGGCAGTCGCGCGTGCCTGTTCCCACTGTTTTGCTCGTGCGTACGTTTGCGCGAGATAGAACATCGCTTCCGCACGCGTGTCAGCGGAAGTGGGAATAGAACTCAGAGCGGCGACTGCGTCGGGAGTCTTTCGCGCACTGTACGCGGCAATGCCGCGGCGTAGTTGATTTTCGTTGGTTGCAGTGGCGGGAAACTTTGCGAACGCGTCGCCGTAGGCTGTCAACGCGTCGGCAAACTTCTTCGCTGCATATAAACGATCTGCACGTGTGATTGCTTCTTCGCTTGAAGCAGGCGCCGTGGTTGAGCCGAGTCTGGTGATTGCGGTTGCCGCATCTGCACTTTCCCCTGAGTCAGGCGCGAAGAAATAGACTCGTCGATATGCAGCGAGCGCGCGATTTCGATCGGACGACTGCTCGTAGGCTTTAGCAGTCGCGAGCAGAGCGGCCGCGTCGTTTGCCTCTGCCAGATTCTTGAGAAGCAGCGGCACCGCAGAGGACTCGTTCGCCTTCGTCATCAATTCCGCGACTCGCAGCGCAGCGTCACGAGCGCGCAACGACGTCGGATGTGACTGCATTATTTCCTGGTAGAGCGCGCGTGCTTCCGCCGTTTTTCCGGCCTGTTCGAGAGCGCCCGCGCGCATCCAGAACGCGTAGTCAGTGAGCGAAGTTTGTTCGCCGATCAGCCTGGTGTCGAGTAGCGTCGCCGCTCCGGCTGCGTCTCCGGCTTTCAGTTTGATTCGCGCACGAAGCATGCGCGCCAGTGCGGCAGCTTTGCTGCGCGGAAACTGATTCTCGATACCTGCAACGATGTCTTCAGACGGCAACACATCGTTGCGTGTCATTGCGCGCAGGCTATCGAGAGCTTTTTGTTCTCCGGGAGTTTGCGATCGGGTGTGGCAACTCGCGTTTAGAACGAATGGAAGCGAGGCGACGGCGACCAGAGCAATACCGACGAAGATCAGAAGTAAGCGATGTTTGGCCACAGTAATACTCAAATCCTGATTAACATGATTTGTTGTCCAAACTATGCGTTGACCGTTGCGCCGGGATAATTCGAGCCGAGTTTTGATTCGTCACCCTCGGCAAGGGTGTTGACCAATTCACCGTGGAAGTAATCGTAACGAGCAGCCACTTCCGCTTTCACGCGCTTGTCATACATCTCGCGCGAGCGGTCGATGTATTCACGCAAGCGATCGTATAGATCGTGTTCCGAGCGTCCTTCAGCAACCTTCTGCTCGTTGTACAACTTGATCTCAGATATCAACAACCGCGCAAACCTCCGCGCGTCATTGTGTAAACGCCGCTCTTCGTCACCGTGGACTTCCACAGGCAGTTCCACATCCTGACCAAAGCGACGTCTCGGCGCTGGCGCGGCCTCTGCAGGAGACGGTGACCATGCGGGCGGCTCTTCACCCATCGAGATAGGTTGTTCCGCAGGCGCCGGAGAGTCTTCAAAAACACCGGCCGGCTCGTCAGCTGAAACCGGTTCGATAAACGAGGACGGCTCAGCAGACACGCGCTCTGGTGCTGGTTGATAGCTCTCGATGGTTTCAGCACCCGAGAACGCTGGTTCTGGTTCGGGTTCCGCGGTCGCCACTGGAGCCTCGCTGTATTCACTCGCAGGCTCGTATGAAGACTGCGGTTCCTCAACAGGTGCAGGCGCTTCTTCAACTGCCTTCTTCGGAGCAGCGGCCGATGCTCCGGCGCGTGAAGCTGACAGCAGTTCCACCGCCATGCCTGAAACGGCGACAAGGGTTTCCAACGCTTCGAGATTGATCGATTCGGAATCGAGACCGGCTGAGTCAGCATAAAGAACAGCGACTGCACGCCCACGAGCCTTCAGAGGCATAGCAACTATCCGCTGTGGCTGCTCTTCGCCGAGTCGATTCAAAAGTATGTGATCTTCCGAGTGTGACCCTGGTCCACCACTCCACGTCGCGAGTCCTTTGGCGGCGCCGCCGACCACCGTGTCGGCGTTCACTGAAAACGAAATCTGCTGGATTGCATCGTCGCCCACACTCCCTTCGAAACCGCGACCACGCCAACCCGTTGCCTGTTCGCCTTTGATGACGAAGAACGCGACTCGTGGCGCGAAAGAGGAGGCACGATTCACGAGCGCTTTGAGGATGTCGGCCTGCGATTTCTGCTCGTTTATCTCGCCGATGGCCGACTTCACAATCGCCATGTCGCTCGACGCCTTCGCACGGGAGGACTCAGAAGCTGCCAGTTCGACGCCACGTTCGTGAGCGGCGTGCAGATGTTCCTGGATGGCGGCAACCATGCTGCCCTCCATTTGCACGTCCGACTGGCGCTCGACAAAAGTCGAAAGCGACTCGTTGAGCAGGCTTTGCAGAGCGCCTATCTCTTGCCTTACCGCACTAAGGCGACTTTCGAGATAACTCTCGATCTCACGCCGCAAACTATCTTCCAGTTGTCCGTTGGCCACAGCTCGCTCCTTCGTGTCGTGGTGTTGTTTTGACGAACCTCAAGGTCTTCAGGTAGGGATCACTAACCCAAGGTTGATTATCAGCAATGGAAGTCTCGCAGGGGCCGCAAGAACTCCGAGTGATTATGAACGGCTGGTATTCAGCTAGTCAAGAAATCGTTTTTGGGGCTGGCGCGCGGGGTGCAAAGGGTGGATTCTTTTCGCCAATCCGCCTCGTCTGGTAATCTAACGGATCGGGCCGATAGTCGTCCACTATAAAATATGCGACCTACCATACTTATCGCGGAGGACTACGACGACAACCGCGAACTGCTGCGACTGCTGTTGGCTGGGGCCAATTACAACGTTCGCGAGGCCAGAAACGGGCAGGAGTGCGTGGATCTGGCGTGTGA
>Ga0207709_10002165_pt1 | contig 12576 bp, 11 predicted proteins | sample KBSM34metaG_FD_184397 | JGI IMG/M metagenome (GOLD analysis project Ga0207709, IMG submission 184397) | Miscanthus rhizosphere microbial communities from Kellogg Biological Station, Michigan, USA - KBS M3-4 metaG (SPAdes) (version 2) | ecosystem: Host-associated > Plants > Roots > Rhizosphere >...
GGAACAAAGGGTATCGGCCGCGCGATCGCCGAATCGCTGGTCGACGCGGGCGCAAGCGTTGCTATCACTGCGCGTAACCAGGACGAGATAACGAAAGCAGTCTCGCAAATAAACAGGCGGAGTCGTGGCATGGCAAAGGGCTACGTCTGCGATGTTCGGGATTACAACCAGGTCAAGTCTCTGTTCGCGGATGTGGGCGCTGTCGATATCCTCATCAACAACGCCGGTGTCGGAATCTTTTCATCAGTCGAGTCGATGAGTGTCGAAGACTTCCGCACAGTCCTCGAAACAAACGTCTTCGGCGTCTTTTACTGTTGCCACGAAGCGATACCCCTCATGAAGCAACGTGGCGGCGGTTACATCATCAACATCTCGTCTCTCGCAGGCGCGAACGCTCACCCACAGATGGCTGCATACAACGCCTCAAAGTTTGGCCTGAACGGTTTCAGCGAAGCCCTCATGCAGGAAGTCAGACACGAGCGTATCAAGGTGAGTTACATCATGCCGGGATCCGTCAATACTGAATTTGGTGGCGATGAGCCGAGCGATCAGAAGAGCTGGCAACTGCAACCGAACGACGTAGCTGAGGTTGTAATGGAACTGCTGTCGCAACCAGGCCGCGCATTGGCGAGCCGAATAGAACTTAGACCCAGTCGTCCTCCAAAAAGATGACAATACATGCAATAGCTCTGCTTACCAGCATCCTCTTAAGCAGCGTCTTCATTTCACAAACCCCTCAGCAATCGCCGGAGCTCAAGGAAGCGGACGACCTCAGTGTGTCAGTGGTGAAGCTATTCAAGCAACGGAAGTTTGACGAGGCGATTCCACTCGCGAAGCGTGCCCTCGAGATCCGTGAAAGATTCTTGCCGCCCAACGATCCGCAGATCTTAACTGCACTTGGCAATGTTGGCGACTTATATAATGCAAAGGGTGATTACAACGCTGCGAAAAAAAATTTTGAGCGTTTGCTGCCGATGCAGGAGCAGCAATTTGGGGCGACTAATGTAAAGCTTGCGCCAACACTCGATCGGCTGGCAGTACTTTACTATCGTGAAAGAAATGTAGGTAAAGCTGAGGACATGTACAAGCGAGCGCTTGCTTTGCGCGAGAGCGCATTTGGTCCGGACCATGTTGAAGTGGCGAACTCTCTGTTTTCATTGGCCCACCTTTATCGTCTTAGCGGCAAATATGATCTTGCTCTTAACGCTTACAAGCGGAGTCTACCGATTTATGGTCGCAGGTCAGCGTGGAACGATCCTGCATTTGAACGTGCCCGTACTGGTCTGTCCTGCGTGGCCTACGAGACTCGAAAGCCCGCCATTTTCGACGACCTCAAAGCGATTCACGAACAGTTTGCGCCTACGACGGACCTGCCTGAGCCGATGGATATTCTGAACGGCAAAGCTCTCGATCTCCCGAAACCAGAATATCCGAGAGATGCGCGAGCACTGCGTTTATCAGGAGTCGTGGTAGTTCAGGTGGAAATCGGTGAAAACGGGAAGGTTTTGAGCGCTAAGGACATTTGTCAGGGACTTCCGTATCTTAGCGAGGCATCCATCAACTCCGCATTGAAAGCCCGGTTTTCTCCAACGTTACTGAACGGTCAGCCCATCAAGGTAAACGGAGTCATTCAATACAACTTCGTCGCCCGATGATCAAAACATGCGTGCTGTAGTTCAACGAGTGACGCGTGCGAGCGTTTCGATTGACGAAGAGATGGTCGGCGAGATCGGAAACGGTCTCGTCGTTTTGCTGGGGATTGCGCGCGACGACACTCAGGAAGACGCTGATTATCTGGTTCCCAAAATCGCCGCGCTTAGGATCTTTGACGATGACGATGGCAAGATGAACCGATCGCTGAAGGATATCGATGGTGGCCTGCTGATTGTGTCGCAGTTTACTTTGTACGGCGATGTGCGACGCGGCCTGCGACCTTCATGGAGCGACGCAGCCGCTCCCGAGATCGCAGAACCGTTGTATGACTATTTTGTTGAGAGCAGTCGAAAGCTGCTCGGGCGAGTTGAAACTGGCAGCTTCCGCAAGATGATGCTGGTTGAACTGGTCAATGATGGTCCGGTGACGATACTGCTCGACAGCCGCAAACTCTTTTAGATCATGTTGTCTGACGCTTTTGAGTTCTCGTCGAGCTCGTATCTTTCACGATCACGCTTTTCAATCTTGTCGATAAACTCCAGCTCCTCGTTGTCTTCATAACTCACGCCCATCGCCGACGCGTTTTCTTCCACCAGCGATTGATCCGGAGTTGGATTATCACCCGCGACCGTTTCCGAGCCGCTCTCGTTCACGTCTTCCCACGCTGCATCGAGATCGCCACCGGCATCGCGCGGCGAAGCGGCAGTATTGTTGCGCAATCGATGAGCCAGGTGCTCCGGATCTTTTGGCGCACGCGAGATCTCTTGTTCCATAAACTCTTCAATCTCAGGGTCGGGCACGTAATCGGGATTATTTGCGAGATACTCGAAATCATCGCCGCGTTTCTTAGCCATACAAGTCTCCTTGCCTGGGTTTACAAAAGTCGATTGTGGGGGAAAATTAGTGGAAACTATAACACAACTTTCCCTCTTTTCTGTTTTGTGCTTTTTGTGCATCTTTGTGGCAAATTTTCTCGGCTGGTTGACGATCCTCAAGCCAAACTTTACACTGCAATTTGCACAACAATAACCTGCAAAACTCCACTTTTCAGGAAAGAGTTTGAGCATCACTATGCCACAAAGCCTGTTTGATTCTTTGCAAACCTTCTCTTCCGATTCCGGCCCAATTGGACAGTTCTATTCACTCCCACAACTCGAGAAGAACGGCGTCGGTCCCATTTCGCGATTGCCACACAGTGTGCGTATCGTTCTCGAATCTGTGCTGCGAAACTACGACGGTGAAAAGATCACAGAAGAAGACGTCCGCGATCTCGCAAACTGGCAACCGAACGGTAAACGCGTCGAGGAAATTCCGTTTGTCGTCGCTCGCGTGTTGCTGCAGGACTTTACCGGTGTTCCATTACTCGTCGATCTCGCTGCGATGCGTTCCGCCTGTGCGCGTCTCGGAAAAAATTCAGGGCTCATCGAGCCACTCGTACCCGTTGATCTCGTGATAGACCACTCGGTCCAGGTCGACTTCTCGAGCACTCGCGATGCGTTTGAAAAGAACATGGAGATGGAATTCAGACGTAATCGCTCGCGTTACCAGTTTCTGAAGTGGGGCACGCAGGCGTTTGACGGATTTCAGGTGATTCCGCCGGGCATCGGTATTTGTCACCAGGTGAATCTCGAGTATCTTGCAAAGAACGTTTGGGAGAAAAATGTTTACTTTCCGGATTCGCTCGTCGGCACCGACTCACACACGACGATGGTCAACGGACTAGGTGTGGTTGGTTGGGGCGTCGGCGGTATTGAAGCCGAGGCAGCGATGTTGGGCCAACCGGTCTACTTCTTGACTCCGGATGTTGTTGGTGTTCACTTGAGCGGCAGTCTGCGTGAAGGTGTGACGGCTACTGATCTCGTGTTGCGTGTCACCGAGATGATGCGAAAGGCAAAGGTCGTCGGGAAGTTTGTGGAGTTTCATGGCGACGGCGCTGCGAGTTTGTCAGTAACTGACCGCGCCACGATCGCCAACATGGCTCCGGAGTATGGCGCGACGATGGGGTTCTTCCCGGTTGATGAGGAGACCTGCGCGTATCTTCTCGCCACGGGTCGTTCGAAAGAACACGTGGACACTGTCAGAAGCTACTACAAAGCGCAGGGCATGTTTGGTGTGCCGCGTAAAGACGAGTGCGACTACAGTGTCGTGCTCGCTCTGGATCTCGCGTCGATTGTTCCGAGTGTTGCTGGTCCAAAGCGGCCACAGGATCGAATCGAACTCTCAGCGCTCAAGACGCAGTTCAATGAACTGATGGTCAAGCCTGTCGCTCAGGGTGGCTACGGTAAAACCGACGACGACCTCTGGACGCGTTATCACGTCAAGATTGGCGCCGACAGGCAACGTGTAGTTGCAGGCGGTGGCCAACAAGCCTCCGAAAGCGTGCCTGCGGTTGCAGGTAATCACGAGTCAGTTGCAAACACCAACGTCTGGACGGAAACGGAAATGGTCAACAACCGCCCGACCCCGGACATCGTGGCGGAGATTCCTGAAGACGAGTTTCCCACTGGTGATGAGCTCGTGGGTCATGGTGATGTCCTGATCGCTGCGATTACTTCGTGTACGAACACGTCCAACCCGAGCGTGATGCTGGCTGCCGGACTGCTTGCGAAAAAGGCAGTTGAAAAGGGACTGACGGTCAGTCCGAAAGTCAAAAATTCTCTTGCGCCGGGATCGAGAGTTGTCACCGAGTATCTCGAGCGAACCGGTCTTCAGCAGTACCTGAATGAGCTGGGCTTCAATCTGGTTGGTTATGGCTGTACGACGTGTATCGGAAACTCGGGGCCACTCGATCCGGCGATCGAGCAGATCGTAAATGAACGCGACGTGATCGCCGCTTCGGTTCTGTCGGGTAATCGAAACTTTGAGGCGCGCGTGCATCAAAGCATTAAAGCAAACTTCCTGATGAGCCCGCCGCTCGTGGTTGCGTTTGCAATCGCTGGACGAATTGATATCGATTTGGCGACGGATCCAGTTGGTCAGGGCGAGTTTGGCGAAGACGTTTACCTGCGCGACATTTGGCCCACGATGGATGAGATCAACGAGTTGATGAGCGCGGCGTTTGATCCGGCGACCTACCAGAGACTGTACAGCAACTTTGCTGAACAGAATCCGCTTTGGAACGACATCCCGACCAGCACAGGCAATGTTTATCAGTGGGAACGGGAATCCACGTATATTCGCGAACCTCCTTACTTCGACGACTTTCACAGCACGACCTTGCCTGTCTGCGATGTCAAAGGTGCGCGACCGCTCGCGATCTTTGGCGATTCAGTGACAACGGATCACATCAGTCCGGCCGGGGCGATCAAACCTTCATCTCCGGCGGGCTTGTACTTGCAGGGACGCGGCGTCGACATCAAAGATTTCAACAGCTACGGCGCGAGGCGTGGCAATCACGAAGTGATGGTTCGAGGCACATTTGCAAACGTGCGCATCAAGAATTTGATGGTGCCGGGAGTTGAAGGCGGCGTGACGATTCATCATCCGGATGGCGAGCGAATGAGTATCTACGATGCGGCGATGCGTTATCAGGACGAGGGAGTGCCGCTCGCGATTGTTGCGGGTCAGGAATACGGTACGGGAAGTTCCCGTGATTGGGCGGCGAAAGGAACGAGGCTCCTTGGTGTCAAAGCTGTCATCGCGCAGAGCTTTGAGCGAATTCACCGTAGCAATCTGGTGGGAATGGGTGTGCTGCCGTGTCAGTTCAATGATGATACGAGTGCGGCGTCGTTGAAGCTTGACGGCAGTGAGACCTTCGATCTGCTTGGAATTGAATCGGGGATCGAACCGCGACAGGATGTGACGCTCATCATCCATCGTGCGGATGGGACGAGCGAGGAGATACCGATCACTTTGAGGATCGACACTCCGATCGAAGTTGATTATTACCGTCACGGCGGAATCTTGCCGTACGTGTTGCGGCAACTGCTTTCCGGCACGACGGAGTTTTAGCCCGCGACTTGGACAGGGTCAGAACCACCTCGCGGTAGCGGGTGGGTACGAAGTCTACATGAAGGAGATATATGTCATCTGCAGAATTAGCTCCAAAGAAGTATCAGTTGTTCATCGATGGTCAGTTTGTAGATTCGGAATCGGGAAAGACTTTCAAGACGCCGAACCCGGCCACGGGCGAGACGCTCGCCGAAGTTGCCGAAGGCGACAAAGCCGACATCGATAAAGCAGTCGCCGCTGCGCGCAAAGCCTTCGAAGGTAAGTGGTCCAGGATCAGCGCACGCGATCGCGGCCGGATGCTTTACAAGCTCTCACAATTGATTGAACAGAACTCTGCTGATCTCGCAGCGCTGGAAACTGCCGACAACGGCAAGCCGATCAAAGAGTCGCTTTACGTCGATCTACCGCAGGTAGTCGAGAACTTCGAGTACTTCGCTGGCTGGTCCACGAAGATCGAAGGCGAAACGATTCCCGTGCCCGGCAAGATGTTCAACTACACGTTGCGCGAGCCGATTGGCGTCTGTGGCCAGATCATTCCCTGGAACTTTCCACTGCTGATGGCAGCGTGGAAACTGGCGCCAGCACTCGCGGCGGGCAACACAGTTGTTCTCAAACCTGCCGAGCAAACTCCTGTCGGCGCCATGGAACTCGCGAAGTTAATCCAGGAAGCGGGGTTCCCTGAAGGCGTCGTCAACATTGTTCCCGGTTATGGTGAGACCGCCGGAGCTGCACTTGCTGCACATCCGGGTATCGATAAAGTCGCGTTCACCGGTTCAACCGAGGTCGGAAAGATGATCGCAAGATCAGCGGCCGACAACCTGACCAAAGTCTCGCTGGAATTAGGCGGCAAAGCGCCGAACATCGTTTTTGCTGACTCCGATCTGGACCAGGCAGTCGCAGGCGCGATGATGGGAATCTTTTACAACCAGGGCCAGGTGTGTTGTGCTGGTTCGCGTCTCTTTGTGGAAGAGTCAGTCAAGGATCAGTTCCTCGACAAGTTTTCTGACAAAGCGAGCAAGATTGCCGTTGGCGATCCGATGGATAAGACCACTCAGATGGGACCACAGGTTTCGGAAGAGCAACTGAACCGCATCAAGAGCTACGTTGACATCGCGCGGCAGGAGGGTGCGACTGTCGTAACCGGTGGCCAGTCGCCGCAACTCGCTACAGACTTCCAGAAGGGTTACTTCTTTAGTCCGACGATCTTTTCTGAAGTGAAGAATAGTATGCGTGTGGCTCAGGAAGAGATCTTTGGTCCGGTTGTCTCGGTGATCAGTTTCAAAGACGAAGACGAATTGATCAAGCAGGCAAACGACACGATCTATGGTCTTTCGGCGGGAATTTGGACCAGGGACATCACCCGCGCGCATCGTTTCGCGAAGGAAATCAAAGCCGGGGTTGTGTGGATCAATACCTTCAACATGTTCAATGCGGCGTCTCCCTTTGGTGGTTATAAACAATCGGGATACGGACGCGAGATGGGACGCCACGCGCTCGATCTTTACACGCAGGTGAAGAGTGTTTGGGTAGACCTCTCGGGCCGTCCAATTGGCTGGTTCGGAAAGTAGGCCACGGATTAGACGGATTTGGCATCGGATTCGTGGCCTGATTTGTTATGATTTCAACTCTCCCGAGATGAATGCCTAACATTAAAGGAGACGCCATGCTGGTATCTAAAAAGTTCGCTGCTTTCGCTGTCCTGATTGCCGCGACGTTGCTGTTCACGGCCTGCCCCAGCCAAACAAATATCGCGAAAATAACTGCCAATCCTGATCGGTATCGTGGTAAGGAGGTCGGGATCGCGGGCAGAGTGACGGATAGTTACGGAGCGCTGGGCATGGGTGCCTACGAGATCGACGACGGTACTGGAAGAATGTGGGTCGCGACTCGAAGAGGAGTACCTTCACGCGGAGCACGTGTCGGCACGAAAGGGTACGTGCACAACGGATTCAGTTTTGCCGGCCGCAGCTTTGGAACCGTGATAGAAGAGACCGATCGGCGCTCGAGATGATTCGTGACTAAAGACACCGGACGCCAGATCGTTCAGCACCTCGAGCAGGAATTCTCTGAACTGATCAAGAGTCTGAAAGATCTGGTGCGGTCGGTTCCAACGGAACTCCTGTATCGACATCCGCCGGCAGTCAGCATTGGTGAAAACATCCTACGCAGCGCGGCTGTCGTGGAACAGACCTGTGGCGGACTCACGTCGAATCTATGGGACGATCCGTTCGAGTGGACACTGCCTGAAACGCTTTCCAATCCTGATCGTATCGTCGAGTATTTGTCGGAAGTTGACGCGGCGCGGCAGCGTGCGTTCAGCTCGATTCAGGATGATAGTGCGTTGACCAGGTACATTTCAGATCCATCCGGCGAGCGATTGCTTATCAGCTTGCTGCTCGAGACGTTAGTCAAAGCAGCCGACTTTCGTGGCAGAGCGGTGGCGGTTATTCGCAATGGAAGTTAAAGAGTCCACGCAGGGGGCGGCCCTCCGTGGCCGCCCCTGCGTGGTATTATCTAGCGCGACGTAACAGCCCGTTGGCGAGGAACAATCCCCATGTTTTGTCCGCAATGCGGTCAGCAACAAGTTACCGGAGTCATCCGCTTCTGCTCTCGTTGCGGTTTCCCCCTTGATGGCGTCATCCAGTTGTTGAGTAGTGGCGGCGTGCTGCCGGCCTACCGCGCTTCTGACGAGCCCGTCCAGATTTCTCCGCGTCGAAAGGGAGTCAAACAGGGAATGTTGTTATTCCTGTTAGGCGTACTGATTGTTCCCATACTGGCAATGTTTGCCAGTTTTTCGAGTGCAGTGTTTCCGCAAATGCTCGCGATCCTCGCGGCAATTATCTGTTTCGTCGGTGGTCCACTGCGAATGTTTTACGCTGCCGTTTTTGAAGAGGGAGCGCCGAAGCCGATCCGGCCGTATGGACCACCCCTTCACATGCACACGCCGCAGCAGTTTATTCCGCAAGCGCCAACCCCCGCGTTACCGCCGCCACCCGCACGTCAGCCACCCAGTTGGCGCACGCGCCCGACTACGGCAGAGTTAGCGAATCCGCCGAGCGTCACTGAGAACACGACTCGCTTGCTGGACAAAGAAGATCGCACCGATCACTAGTTCTACAATCAGGTAAATTCTGCTTGCCGGTTTCGCTAGCCGAACGACTGAGGGAAGTGATTCGACGTGAAGGCCCTATCAGTTTTCACGATTGGATGAAGGCGGCGCTGTACGATCCCGCTGGTGGTTACTATCAGAGAGCCGATCGCACACGCTGGGGCAGGGAAGGCGACTATCGCACGAGTCCGGAGCGAAGCGAACTGTTTGCCGCGACGTTCGCGCATTACTTCGTCGGGTTGTTGGAGGATTTGACGATAGTGGAGTGTGGGGCAGGCGATGGCAGCTTTGCGGCAGGTATTTTGTCGACGCTAAGAGGGCAAGCTCCATCGATCTTTGCCGGTACGCGATATGTTGTTTATGACGTGAGTGATGATGCACTCGGTCGTTCACGAGAGCGATTGGCTGAGTTTGAAGATCGGGTTAAGTTCTATTCGGATTGGGATCAGGTCTCAGTTAAGCATGGGATCTATTTTGCAAACGAGCTGCTCGATGCGTTTCCCGTCCATCGTGTTTTGAAGACGGAAGCGGGGTTGTCGGAGTTCTACGTCACCGTCGATGAAGGTGGAGATTTCATCTGGACCACCGGTCCGCTGTCCACGCCGCGGTTAGCTGAATTCTGTAATGACTATGAGCTTGCGAATGGCCAGTTCATCGAGATCAATCTCGCAATCGACGACTGGCTCGCCCAGGTTGCGGCAAGACTCGAGCGCGGTTACCTGATTCTCGTCGATTACGGCGCCGAAGCCGGTGACCTTTATGATTCCCTTCAACGACCGGAAGGAATCTTGCGAGGATTCTCTCGCCACGGTTTTGTTGACGATCTCTTGAGCCAGCCGGGCGAGTATGACTTAACCACCAGCGTCAACTGGACACAGGTTAAAACCACTGGCGCGAGGCTTGGATTTCAAGTGATCGAGTTTGCTTCACAGGACAAGTTTCTTCTGAAAGCCGGGCTGCTGGATCAGTTGGAGTATCGACTCGGTAGAGCTGAAACTGACGCCGAAAAGACTGCCTTAACGGTAGGCGCCCGCGAAATGATCCTACCCGGCGGCATGGCATCGAGTTTTCAAGTTCTGGTGCTGAAACGGAGTTAACAGATGTCGCGAAATTTTGAGTTGATTGATGTGTCGCACAGTGTGGAGAACGGAATGATCACGTACAAGGGTCTTCCCGCTCCTGTGATCAGCGAATATCTCAGTCGCGAAGATTCCAAAACCCGTTACGCGCCCGGAACAGAGTTTCACATCGGCAAGATCGACATGGTCGCCAACACGGGCACATATCTCGACAGTCCTTTTCACCGCTACGCACGTGGAAAAGATTTGGCCCATCTCGATCTGTATTCGCTTGCAAACCTCGACGGCGTTGTCGTGCGCTGCAAAGACCGCCAGGATCCCGCGATAGATGAAGGGTGCTTCGCCCAGATTGACGTGAGAGACAAAGCAGTGCTGATTCACACCGGTTGGGATCTCTACTGGCGTACGGAAGAATACTCGAACGGCAATCACCCTTTTCTCACTGAAGACGCAGCGAAGTACCTGGCAACGCACGGCGCGACTCTGGTGGGAATCGATTCCTTCAACATCGACGCCACGCGCGACGGCAATCGCCCGGCACACTCAGTGCTTTTGGGCCACGACGTTCCGATCGTCGAACATCTCTGCGGCCTTGGAGATTTGCCTGACAGTGGATTCAAGTTCTTCGCGGTACCGGTGAAGGTGCGATTGTTTGGGACGTTTCCAGTCCGTGCTTTCGGGATTGTGACCGCGGATTAGACGGATTTAAAAAGAAGCCGTGCTCGAAAAATAACAGCCACAAAAAGCCACAAAAAGCACAAGGAATTCTTTTTGTGCCCTTTGTGCCTTTTGTGCTTTTTTGTGGCTTAGAACAGCTCGAATTTGATCGTCAGGTACTTCTTCGGGTTCTGGCGGAAGTCGTAGATCATTTTGACGCCTTCGGACGAAAGCTGGTTGACGTTGGTGTACAGCGTGTCGTCGTTGAGGAGTTTGCCGACCGTGCCTTCGCCACGTTGAGCTGCGGCGACCATGTTGTCGATGCGTTCGGCTGTCGTGTTGAAGCGTGCAATCGCGGCGCGAGCGTCATTGTACATCTGTTCGTCGCGAATCAGTTTACCAAGCGTGCCATGACCGGCGTTGATGTCGGCAATTACGAGGTTGATTTGGTCCACTGACTTGTCGAGACGATCAGCGGTACGGTTGATGCGATTGTAGAATTCGTCGTCAGTTAACAGTTTTCCCGCAGTGCCGCGGCCGGCGCGAAGATCGTCGGCAATGGCTTTAAGGGAAACAGAAATCTCATTCGCGTTGTTGTAAAGCGCGGGATCGTTGATGAATCTGCCGGCCGAACCATTGCCCGAGCGAATCGCCTGCATCACGTCTTCCGTTTCACGAATTGTCGCATTGAGGTTGTTGTAGAGAGCCTCGTCGCTGAAGAGACGTCCAACAGTTCCTTTGCCCTCCTTCACATCTTTCACAATGCCGTTGATCTCGTCTGACAGTTTGCTCAGACGCTGGGCCAGGTCCGTGCCGGAAGTGGCGAAGTCGTTGACTGTGTTTGACGATGACGAAGGCAAAAGAGCTCCGTCCGCCACGGGTTGGCCCACTGCCGTTCCGGGTGTGATATTGATCAGCATCTCGTTGCCGAGCAGGCTCGGAGATCCTTGCTGAGCCTGTGAGTCAGATCGAATGCGTTCGTTTGCAGGTCGACCATCGATCGTGGAATCAACCGTCAACTGCGCTTCAACTCGCGGCGCCCCAGGCGCCGGTGATGGTTCGAGAAGAACAATGCGCTCGACCTTGCCCACACGAACCCCTGCGAGGCGCACTTCGGAGCCCTCGCGCAATCCGTTGGCATCAACGAAGCGAGCTTTCAGGTGTAGTTTGCGGCTGAAAGGGTTGATGTCGCCGGAAGCGTTGAGCACCAGAAATATCAGCACCACGATGGCAAGGAGCACAAAAATACCGACTCGTACCTGGCTCAGGCTGATACCCGCACTTGATCGGGGCATGGCGTTGTCCTCACTCTTTCTTTAATGTCCTCGCAGAAACTTCTGGATGTAGGGATCCTCGGCGCGGCGCAATTTTTCGTCTGTTCCGCTGAAGATGACTTTGCCCGTACGCATCATCATCACCTTGCTATTGATTAGGCAGAGCCGCTCGCCTTCACGCTCGAACACGACCTTGCCCTCGTCGTCAACCACTGCATACTCGGAACAGATGTATTGAAGATTGTTCATCTCGTGAGTCACGAAGATCGACGAGACGTCTTCGAGATCGCGCAGCTTCATTGCGAGCTCGCAGATTGTTCGCGCTGTCGGCGGGTCGAGTCCTGCAGTCGGCTCGTCAAAGAGAACGATCTTCGGATCGCCGATCAAGGCTCTGGCAATACCAACGCGCCGGCGCATACCGCCGGAAAGTTCAATCGGCATTTTATCGATCGCATCTTCGAGATTGACGAATCGCAACATGCGACGAACCTCAGGTTCGACTTCTTCTTCAGGCACGCCCTGTTCGTGCAGACGATAGGCAACGTTGTCGTAAACGGAAAGCGAGTCAAAGAGTGCGCCCTCCTGGAAAACCATCCCGATCTTTTTGCGCACGGACATCATCTGGTCTTCGCTGTAGTGGGTGATGTCTTCGCCGTCGACCAACACGGTTCCCTCGTCTGGTTTGAGCAGACCCAGAACAATCTTGATGATTGTCGACTTACCACCACCCGAACCGCCGAGGATGATCTTCGTCTCACCCTTCATAACCTTGAAGCTCAGGTTATCGAGAATGACGCGATCGTCGAAGGCGAGTACGACGTTGCGAAACTCGATTGCGGGTATAGCGCGGTGC
>Ga0207709_10002172_pt1 | contig 12552 bp, 12 predicted proteins | sample KBSM34metaG_FD_184397 | JGI IMG/M metagenome (GOLD analysis project Ga0207709, IMG submission 184397) | Miscanthus rhizosphere microbial communities from Kellogg Biological Station, Michigan, USA - KBS M3-4 metaG (SPAdes) (version 2) | ecosystem: Host-associated > Plants > Roots > Rhizosphere >...
TCGTGAGCGGCACCGTCGTGCCCGCCGATTCGCTCGGCTGGTACCTCGACCTGGGCACGGAAGGCGGCATCGGCCTGCGCATGGTGGCGAGCCCGACCGCCTTCAACGGCATCGTGGCGTTCTCGTCGCTGCTCACCAGCGGCGACGCCTGCAGCCCCTCGGGCCAGAGCCGGGTCTACGCCATCGACTTCAACACCGGGCGCACGGTGCTGGCCAGCGGCGCCGCGTTCGCTCAGTACGGCACCGCGATCACCGACCTCAAATTCGTGGGCGTCGACGGCAGGGTGCGGTTGATCTCCGGCGACGTGCGCGGCGACCTGCGCAACGTCGGCTTCACGCCGCCGGCCGGTACTGCGCTGCGACTGCTGAACTGGCGGGAAGTGCCGACTGCTGACTGATCGAGTAATAGGCGAGGCGCACGCTCAGCGCCAGACTCACTTCTGAAAGCGCTGCCAGAGTACCCTCTGTGCGGCGCTTTTTTTAAGAGCCCTTGGTGTCGAGCTGATAGAAGGCTTCTCTCTGCATGCGACCGGCAAGGACGAGCTGGAAATGACGATCACGCTCATGCACAGCGGGCGCACTGCACGCTTTCAACCAGATTGCCACCCATGCGCCGGAGTTCTAGATACTGCTTTGGCTGATGCATACGACCGCGGAGAGCTCAGCGCTGAGGAGGCAGAAGCGTTCGATCATCTCGGAATACGAATCAAAGGTCGACGCATCCCTCTGCAATGGATGATGGCACCTACTTCAATGCTCGACTCAAAATAAGTCTGCCAAAATCGAGCGTGGGGTTCAGTCCGCAAGTGGATCACTTTGGGATGAAAATCAACGCGGGTTCTGAATTACAGAGGCAAGGTTAAGATCGATCTTTTTATTGCTATCGTCACTCGCTTGAAAGCTAAGATTTCTATCAGACTGGAAAACATGTGACGGTAGCCGTTTTAATGTCCACATACAATGGCGAGTTGTTTGTGGAGGAGCAAGTCCTCTCCATTTTGAAGCAGCTTCCCGATGATGGGGCGCTAGTCATCCGGGACGACGGTTCCACGGATCAAACTGTTGCCAGAGTCGCAGCCTTCAGGGACAACAGAATCAGACTGCTGCAAGGCAAGAACATAGGATTCGCCGCAAGCTTCCTATGTCTTTTGACGAAGATTCCCGAGTCATCGACGGTTGTCTTTTTTTCCGACCAAGATGATGTCTGGGAGCCGAAGAAAATCGCTGCCGGCTGCGCAGGGCTTGCTGGCAGAGACGAGATTCCTAGACTTTATTGTTCCGGCCTCCTCCTTGTTTCGGAACATCTTGAGTCCTTGGGTCGCTCTCCTCTATGGCCACGCAAGCCAAGTTTTGACAACGCGCTGGTCGAAAACATCGCGACAGGCTGCACCGTTGCTCTCAATCGGACCGCCGTTTTGTTGATTCTGCGGACCAGCCACCCGGAGCAAATCCGGTACCATGACTGGTGGTGCTATCTCGTCGTAGCAGCCTTCGGCGAAGTCTTGTATGACCCAACCCCACAGATTCGATATCGGCAGCACAGGCAAAATGCGCTGGGTATGTCGTCAGGGGGAGGCAGGTACTTGAGAATCGTGCAGGCTATTAAGCGCCAGAGTTGGCTGAGTATCATGCAGGCTCATCTACACGAGTTTGCTTTGAGCTTTGGAAGCGAAATCTCGGCCTCTCAGAAACGATCCGTTGATCGCATGACAATTCGAGGGACGCGCGATGCACTTCGCGTGATTTTCTCGTTAGAGCGCAGAAGGCAGTTCCTGCGAGACGAGGTACTGTTCAGATTGATGGTGGCTTTCGAGCTCGTCATTCGCCGTGATTTGCCGTTCGCTTCACGCCGCTAGGTCCACGCTCAATACCTCGGATGGTGCACATAGGGCGCACCGCACAACCTTCGCAAGCCCCAAGCATGGAAAGCTTTCGCGGCGAGCACAGCGACCCTAGCTGCCGCGAAAACTGCAAGGGACTGGCGAGAAGTATGGGCAAGTACAGCCAGTTGCGTGAAGGTGGCCTTGTCCAATCGCGCCGCCTTGCCACGAAGCGCAAACACAACCCTGTACGCCACATAATTTGCCGCACTTCTCCGTGCCGCATTTCTTCCAATGCGTGGCAACGACGCAAACAAGGCCGCACGATAGAGATCCTGCACTTGACCACCGTGAAGCCGCTGTATTGAGCCAGGCAAGCCCGCCCGATAACACACTAGCGGCTGCCCGATGAACCCGATCGGTGCCCTGTGCACAAGTGCGAGCAAAATGGCATAGTCAATGAAAGGTGGAGTGAGGCTGCGAACCGTTGCGAGCGCAGTACGTCGGTAGAGCAGCGAACTGTGGTTGAGAAAGTTTCCTGACGCAGTCAGGTACTCCAGGTCGATCGCGCGCGACTCAACATTGGTGAATATCCCGCATGCAACCTCGTCCTTGTTCACGACGCGAGCATTGGTACACACAGCTTCAGTATCTGGATGTCGTTCGAGGAACTCGATCTGCGCACCGAGCTTGCTGTGCTCCCAGTAGTCGTCGCCATCGAGATGCGCAATGTAATCACCGGAAGCGCGGGAGAGGATCGAAAGGTAGTTGAAGGCGGGCCCGATATTCGACTCGTGGCGAACCACAATCAACGACGTACCATAGCGACGTTGCAGGTCTTCAAGCACGAAGCCCGTCGCGTCGTTTGAACAGTCGTCACCAACGATTACTTCAATGTTCAGCGAGCCGCCGGTCACGGCATCTTGGGCGAAAATACTGTCAATGCACCGTTCAAGATATGAAGCCTGATTGAACGTCGCAACGCAAACTGTAACGATCGGCGACCGTTCATTTTGTCTCATGTTTCTGTCTCTCGAATTGGTTTTTGAAAAAGCAGGAATGGCTCAATCGGATTGACTCCATATCGCACTGCGTCTATTTCCGGAAGAAGTGCTTGATGTGTCTTCATTCGACTGACAAGACCTTGAGAAGTGAATACCGCGTCAATGTCACGGCCGTACATGCGCACATGATCTTCCTGACCATAGGCGTGTAAACGCGCAATCTTGCTCTGGATACCAGGGTCCTCGAAAGTTCGAGTGAGCGTCGGCGCAAAGGGTGTTTGGAGGATCGCAAATCCACCATGTGCTAGCACTCGGTATATCTCAACCAAGGATCGCTGGACGTTATCTACGTGCTCCAGTACGTGATTGGCGATCACCAAGTCAAAGCTTTGATCGTCCGCCGCGATTTGAGTGAGGTCCAATTCGACAATACCTGCGCGAATCGGGAACTTGTCAGCCTGGATATACAACGACGGCCGATGAGCTGTGATCAACTCCGCGACATGTTTCTCCGGTGCAAAATGCAAGATTCTCGCGCCAGTAATGCGCGAAGTCAGCCCAGCAGCGCGAAGATAGAGCGCTAAGTGCCGATCTCGATCGCTTGCGCCGCAATGCGGGCACTCGAAGTGGTCGACGTCACTTCCGACCACGCTGAGGGCACGCGCAAAAGGCGGCATGAACCTACTTCCTCCACGATAGGGAACGAAACGCAGCACGTTGCGCTCGCAGATGCAGCAGTAACGAGATGCAGGAAATGGCAGGAAATTGAGGCCTAGAAAGAACGCTCGCCAGAGTTTGAGCAACATTATGAAAAATGGAGATGATGTCAGCAAACAGGATTGGACAGCTTCCGTGTCTGCGGGGTCTGCATCCGGTACTGGTGACGAACCCAGAGCATGCAAATCGCAATCCCCTGAAGAACAACCCAAGCTGTTACGAGCTCGCCGATGCATAAAAGTAGCGAACTTGGGGTTGGTAATAGGTACTTCAGCGCATACGTTGCAATACCGAGCGGTAAAGCGAACAACGCAATTGTTCGCACCCAAGGCCGCCAGCCTCCTTCGAGAAGCCTGCGATGGACAACCTGCGGCCAGATTATAAAAAACAGCCCCAAACTTCCACACCACAGAGCTATCGCCCCATTGGCACCCGAGTGCAACGAACCGATGACGAGCACTACTGCTATGCCTGCGGCAAGGGTCAGTGACGCAACAACGTGTCTTCGCAATTCGCCCGCTGCATTGAGCAGGCCATATGGCATCGACGAAAAGGCAAGAAACGCAGCTCCAGCCGCGTACATTGGGATCAGAGAAGCTGCGCTAATTCCGATAGCATCCAATCGCCCAGCGAACCATACCATCAGCAGTTCTTCAGAGAAGGCGACACAGACCAGTGCCGTGGGAAAAAGAAGGCAGCATGTAGTCGCGGTCAACGATAGATAGAGGTCTGTCTGCTCACGTCTGGACTCAGGACCATGAAGTCTGACCAAAGCGGGATACGAGAGTTGAAATAGTGGAAGCACAAGTGTCAACAAACCTGCAGGGACTGCTGCCGCGATTCCCACCGCGCCGTACTCGCGCAACGAAAGTGTTTGCGAAAGCACCAACTTGTCCAACTGCGTGATCGAGATCCAGATTGCAGAGGCTGCAGCAATTTGTGCCGCGATGGGCCATAAGACACGTAACGCACTCGCCGACTCTCTATAGCTGCGATTGAACCGCAGATGCAGATTACGTCGACACAAAAGTATCAGCGTCAGCATTTCTACGGCCGATAGGACTGCTTGGCAAATCAACCAGCCGAAAACTCCTCCACCAATACATTTGAGAATGACGAGTGCGCCGGCCAATCGCGCCGTCGCAGAGAAGACGTTCAACACTGCCAATCCCGCAAACTGTTCTGCGCCAGTCAGCGCGGCGCGGTAAAGCTCACTACCCCAGCGCAAGGAGAGCGCTAGGGTAACGGCCAATACTGAGAGGCTCGCGACGCCAACATTGGCGAAAACTCCTTCACCCCCTGCAATCCACTTGCCAATTCCGAAGATTGCGGAACCAAGCAGCACCATGCCCAGCAGCATCGGAAGTTGCAAAGACGCTAGCATCGACCCGATCTTGTCGGGCTGATGCTCCTTGCGCGCTATGGCCACTTCGCGAGACAAGGCAAGTGGGAAGCCGAAGTCCGCGATCTGGATCCAGCCTTGCGCAACAAAGAACATCATCATCAGCGCGAACTGCTCCGCGCCGAGGTGAGTTAGATAGGGCGGCAACAGCAGGATCAGCAGGCCCGCGCCATAGAGCTGCGAGCCGTGGGCCAAATACTTATCCTTTAGTCTGCTCATTCTTATCTTGAAGAAGCCCCCTGTACTGACGCTCCTTCTCGATCAAGCCCCGCTGTCGATCACGCACACGACGAGCGGGCACGCCGGCGTATACACCAAACGCTTCGTATTTGCCATTGGCAAGACTCAAGGCTCCTAATGCTGCCCCATCACCGAAATGCGTGCCAGGCAGCACCACGCTGCCGCTTCCCAGGATGACGTGCTTGCAAAGGTGGACGGGTGCCGATTGCACGTCAGTGAACTCTTTCGCAACCGTAGGATTGGTCAAAGCAGCGCCAGAGTAATCGTCGGAGCTCGAATAGATGGAAACTCGGGAGGAAAGACCTGAGAAGTCATCGAGTCGGATCTCCGACTTTCCTGCGAGGAAGCAGAACGCCGCGATGTGCACGTTGGAGCCGATTGCGATGCCTCCATCGCCTGCAGAGAGAATTGCGAAGTCATCGATCCGAGACCGACTGCCGATTGCAATTCGGCTACAGTTGAAATAGGACGCTTTAGCTGAAAGCGTGGCATCAGATGCCACAAAGGCGAATCCCATTCGTTCTATTTCTTGCCTGGTTAACCACGTCACTTCCCGTCCCCCTTGAGCACAGCGATCACCCGATCTTGATCGACCGTCGAAAGCTCTGGATAGAGCGGCAAACAAAGAATCTGGTCGGCCTTGCGCGTCGCGATAGGAAGGTTCGAACTGGTGGCAGAAGGGAATCCGCGATACATCGGGAACGTCGTAATCAACGGATAAAAGTACCGCCTGGCAAAGACAGCCGAGCGCTTCAGATGTTCGTAGAGTTCGTCTCTTCCGCACCAGAAGTCGCGCTCAACCAGCACCGGAAAGTACGCGTAGTTGGCTATGATAGAGGGATCATCCTCCAACAATCTGAGGCCGGGAACGGTCGACAGCTCCTCTCGATACCGTGCGGAGACGCGCTGACGAGCCAAAATCGCATTGCCGATCTCGGTGAGTTGGAGAATGCCAATCGCCGACTGCAGCTCGTTCATCTTTCCGTTGATGCCCGGAGCGACCACAGTGACTTCGTCGACAAACCCGAAATTCTTGAGGTGATCGATGCGCTCCTTGGACTTCCGATCAGGACAGATGATCGCGCCTCCTTCGAATGTGTTCATGACCTTGGTGGCATGAAAGCTCACGATCGACAGGTCGCCATGCCGCAACAGCGAACCGCCTGCGTCGCACACACCGAATGCATGGGCAGCGTCATAGATCAGCTTGAGACCATAGGTATCGGCGATTTTCTGAAGAGCTTCTACGTTGCAGGGCCGCCCATAGCAATGAACAGCGAGAATCGCCGTCGTTTGTGGAGTGATAGCTGCTTCGATCTTTGCAGGGTCGATGTTGAGCGACTCCTCATCGATGTCGACGAAGATAGGGCGTATGCCGTTCCATAACAGTGAATGCGCGGTAGCAACGAACGAGTAGGGTGTCGTGATGACCTCACCAGTGATGCGTAGGGCTTGAAGCGCCGTCACCAAAGCGATGGTCGCATTGGTGAATAGCGATACATGCTGCACTCCAAGATGATCGGCAAGGGCTGCTTCAAAACGTTGGTGGTACTTGCCGCCATTCGTTAGCACGCGGCTCGACCAGATGTCCTCAAGCAGAGGCTGTAGGTCCTCGAGCGAAGGCAACTGCGGCCGTGTTACGTAGAGAGGGGTCATTTTGCTCATGCTTTGAAGAAAAAGGCTCTCACAGGCCTCGTGTCCACAGGGCGCCAGACCTACCCTGAATATTTTCACACCATGCCTTAGTGTCCCCTCGCAAAACACCATTCGAGGCAATCTGAACCGAGTTCAAAGCGCGATAGTAAAGGTACGAGATCTCACCGTTATTGTGAGCGTAGAGCTTCATGTCTGAACCTGGATAATTCATGATCGTCATGTCTTGGAGCACCGTGCTCTGTCCACGACCTGGGGGAAAAAATCTCGGACATGCCTGCTCGATTTGCGCGACCAACGAAGCGAGAAGCTCAGGCATCTTCGGCGACGGACGCACGGCGGACGCCTCATATTTGAGACTACAGATCCAGAAGCCGACTGGCCCCAGTTCGACGACATCGTGCTCGCGGATTAACCGCATTGGAACACGTGGCCGTATTGATGCTGACGAAAAAATTCGACAATCTGATGCCCGCGCAATGCTCAAGCCTTCGGAATGAAGTCGGCGATTGAATGCCGAAATCGGTGCCGCATCGGATACAGATTGAGCTTGGGTAGACTCTGCGGGAGTCACGAAGCGTATCTGCGGCGAACTGGAAAGGAGACTATGTATTCTTTCTTCGTCAGCAAGCTGTCGCCGACCTTGGAGCGCATCTAAGTTAATCCACCGAGCCTGGTGGCTGAATTGAGGTGCGATGATTGAATAGGTTGGACTTGTCAATGTGACATAGGTCGCTGGCTCCGTCTTCGCATTCTCGTCAATTGCGATTTGAAAGCCCGTCGGAGCCACCCACGCAGTTTGAGACCAGGCGTCCCAAGGTGTCGTTTGCCAGACGGCCCAACACTGAACCGCCAGCATCAACCCGCTGAGTGCCAGCTTCATGCTTCTTGAAAGATTTGCCGCGTACAGCCATCCGACGAGCAACGGGCCGACAAGTATCAGTCCTGGCAAAAAATAGCGGCCATTCCCCGATGTCGCAACCCAAAGAACAAATGCAACTGCGCCAAAAATAGTCAATGGCGCGATCGCAGTGCGCCGAATACCCTGCCGCCCAGAAACGCTAAGAACAACGATTAATGCGGCACAAACAGCAAAAATGAATCTGAGATCGGGTGCCATGATCTCGACATAGATTCCGGCGTTCGGCGAAGCCATGGCGAGCGGGCGAAGCGCTGCCTCGGTTAGATTGTCCGGAATAAAGCGAATCATGTTCCAGATCCGGTAAATATGCCGTTAAATAGTGGGAAGATCGGATTGCCAAATCGAGTTGCCAACTCCCATCCCCAAGGTCCGTAGGTTAACCCAAAGCCCAAAATCAGCGCTAAATACGCGGCCAAGGCACCGGAGAAATTCACCCGTTTTCCCTCCATCTTGAGCAGGATCAAAAACGGGGCGGACACCGCGACAGGCCCATTGCTCAACTTGAAGGCCACAGATATCCCGCAAAGCGCTCCAGCCAAGAGATAGTGCCACATGGCCACTCGCTTTTTTTCGTCATTCACGAAGACCATGGACATGATGGCAACGCCCCATATCAGCGGTATTGCGGAAAGAAGATCGTTGGCCGTGGTATTGAACATTGACAACACCACGCTCGAAGCGAAAGCCATGGCCATGGCGATCGCGCGCATTGTTGTCCCAAACCAGGAATGCTCGGGTACGCAGACCCGCGCGAGCATCCATACTGCCGGCACGCACGTGCATTGAAGCGCCGCCAAGACGATGCCCGTCTCTATCGCGCCAGCCCCGGAGGAATAAAGTTTGTAAGCTGGCCAGTAGAGGTAAGGAAATTGGAAAGATTGAGTAGCTGCAGCCCAAAAATCGAGGTCGAAGCGCTTCTGGTCGGCGATCCATCCCAAATAGATCTGATGATTAACGGCATCCCAACTCAGCCCCATCCCCCCCCCAAGCACCGGGAGGAGCAGGAGAAGTCCGGTGAAAATCGCGCTTAGCAAGATCGCCTCGATCTTCATCGATCTCATGCCGACTCCTTAGCTTGAGACGACATGATCAGATCGGAGAATAGACTTCCACCAAAAATTTAGTGCCGCGGCGAAGAGCGTGGCAGCAATCGCCTGTGCGCCTAAGATTAGTAAGGTTACGGCGGGGATTGCCGCATACATCACTTCTGCCGGATCCAAGGCGCCGAAATGTCGACCTCGCCAATCAAATAGCAGGCTCACGGTCCAACCGAAACCGGCAACGAACGATAAAGCGCCCACTGCTAGACCGCGTTCAAGCGAAACATGAGGGCGAATGGTTGCAAGCCAGGTCGGCTCATTTGCGACGCCGGAGAGTACGCCCATCCAACGCGTGATTAGCGCGAGTTGGATGAGCTGAGCACCGACAATCAAAGATGCAGCAGAATAGAGCAGCGAATGGACGCCAAAACCGACAGAATCAAAGTTCAATGCGTTTGCATGCAGGAAAAATAGGCCGAGAAGACCGAGCACCGCAAGCAAAACACCTGGATAAAGAAAAAGCCATCGTGGACAAAACAGCAACAGGAAACGCAGATGACGCCACCCATCTCGCCAACTGCGAAGATGAGGCGGGCGGCCCCGCCCATCAGGGTGCAAGCTGGTCGGGACCTCCGTGGTTCTGTACCCTCTCAAAGTGGCCTTGACAATCATCTCGCTCGCGTATTCCATCCCCGGCGAATTCAACTGCAAGCCGAGCATGCTTGACCGGTCGAAACCGCGAAGCCCACAGTGAAAGTCACCGATGCTGGCGCGGAAAAAGAGGCGTCCGATTCCGGAAAGAACGGGGTTTCCTAGATAGCGATGCAACGGCGGCATCGCACCGGGTTTAATTCCACCTGCAAATCGATTTCCAACGACCAGTTGATTGCCGGCTCTCAATGCATAAACAAAGGACTCCAGACTGGAGAAGTCGTAACTTTGGTCGCAGTCGCCCATGATGACGTATCTGCCTTTCGCGCATCGGATGCCTTCGCTCAGCGCAGCGCCATACCCTCGCTCCTCGACATGAATAAGCCTTGCGCCCGCCGTCAGCGCCAAAGCCTGTGATCCGTCGGTAGATCCGTTATCCGAAATGACGACTTCCCCGTTGATTCCGCTGCGCTCAAGGAACCTTTTCGCCTGATCGATGCAATGAGTGAGAGTCGCCGCCTCATTCAAACAGGGCATTAGGATTGTCAATTCCATTTGAACTCCGAAGGCGCTCGATATCGGCATTGGCGATACACTCACAAATCAACCGCTGAATCATAGAAAAAGCCGCCCAAAGGCGGCTTCGACTGAAAAAAACAACTATTAAGAACGGCACTCGGCAGGAACGTACTTGTCCTTGATACTGCCCTTAGTGACGGCCGCGTTGGAAACGGTGCTGCCAGTGGACGCGCAAATCCAGGTGATCGAACCAGACGACGGGATGGTAGAAGCCGTAGCCGAGCCACTAAGTGCGGTGCCGGCAGCACGCGAGCCATCAACAGGCGTCAGAGTTAGCGTCGCGCCACCATCAATTGCTTGCTGATACGTGATGGTGATAATACCGCTACCTTGCGCAATGCCAATGCTGGCTACATTCTTGGTTGCACCTGGCGATGCCCAGCCCGAAGCAAAAGGTGCACCGTTAGCGGCGTTTTCTGCAACTGCCGTTTTTGCGCTCGCTGCGAGGGTCAAACCTTCCGTGACCTTGGCCCGGACGGTGTAGTCCTGATAAGCCGGCAGAGCCACAGCAGCCAAGATACCGATGATCGCCACAACGATCATCAATTCGATAAGGGTAAAGCCGGCCTGTGCGCGGCGGGCGATCTTGCGAACGTTCATGAGAAAACTCCAGGTTGGTTTGTTGAGCCCGGGAACCAGCCCGGAGCGCAGTATCTTCTGCAGCATCTGTGCCACCCCGTTTCCCCCTCTGCACCGACCGAAAGCGTCACCTTTGTTCACCTTGGCGTTACACCAGGTGACACAACTTGCTTCAAGATGCTACAGATGGTGACAAATTTGTCATGCCGCCCTGCAGCAAACTCAAAAAGTCAGGATCCCATCCGCCTTCAGCCAGCGAATATCCCTCTGCGCCAGCCCAGCCACCTGGCGCCCCGCCAAGGTCTCGATCTGGCTCATGATTTCCTCGGTTTCCGCCGGCTTGGTGTGGGTGATGTAGATCGGGTAGCGCTTCCCCGGATCGATGTGCGCGAGCTCGTCGGCCAGCACCGCGGGAGAGAGGTGCAGGCTCCGCTCCGCCAGGGCCTGCTCGCGGCTGCTGAAGGCCGTTTCGATGACCAGCATGGCCACGTCGAGCGCGTTGACGCGGTCCCAGAAGGGCGCGTTGCGCTCCGTGTCTCCGCTGAAGACCCAGTGAGCGCCCCCTTCGGCGCGGCGCACGGCAAAGCCGCAGGCCGGCACGGTGTGGACGGCCGGCAGCACCTCGATCAGCTTGGGCGCACAACTGCCCAGATTCAGCATCTGCCCGACCGCAATGTCGTGGAAGCTCACGAACGGCGCTTCGGGGCTCGGGATGCTCTCGAAATCGGGCCAGATGACGTTGTTGAACACGTGGGCGCGCAGAGCCTCGATGGTGGCGCGCAGCGCATGCACGCGCAGCGGTTGGGTGCGGCGGCTGCCCACGGCATCGATCATCAGGGGGAGTGCGGCGATGTGGTCGAGGTGGCTGTGGGTGAGCACGACGTCGTCGATGCGGGCCATCTCGTCGAGCGTGAGGTCGCCGACGCCGGTGCCGGCATCGACGAGCAGGTCCGTGTCGACCAGGAACGAGGTGGTGCGGCAGTCTTTGGCGATGGCGCCTGAGCAACCCAGCACACGAACCTGCATTGTGAGAGACCCCTCGTCTGTGCCTGTCGTCATTTGGTTTCGAACCGGGTTGCGCCGTCCCAGTCCGGGTCTTGCGGACGCAACGCCATGAAGGCTAATCGCTGGGCGTAGAGCTGGTAAAGGACTTTTTTGGCATCCACGGCGAGCAGGGGCTCCAGCAAGTTCCGGCCCACGGCCCAATCCTGGCGGCGGTAGGCCTCGAGCACCTGGGCCCACCGCTCGAGCTGCTCTTTTTGCTGGGCCGAAGCGGCTGTGTCCGCGGCGAGCGGCGTGAAGACGGCAACCGCCTGTGCCTTGCCTTTGACGAGCACGCTGTCCAGCTCCTGCCAGACGTAGCCGGGCGCCAGCTCGCGGGTCGTGCCGCTCGCCACGATCTCGACGCCGTAGTGCCCGCTCAGGCCCTCGAGCCGCGACGCCAGGTTGACCGCGTCGCCGACCACGGTATAGCTGCGGCGCGCGGTCGAGCCCATGTCGCCGACGCTCATGACGCCGCTGTTGATGCCGATGCCCGCGCTGATCTCGGGGAGGCCGCTCGCGCGGTGGATCCGGTTGAGTTCGCGCACGGCATCGGCCATGTCGAGTGCCGCGCGCACGGCCAGCGCCGCGTGGTCGGGCGTGTCGATCGGCGCGCCCCAGAAGGCCATGACGCAATCGCCCATGTACTTGTCGACCGTGCCGCGGTGCGCGCTGATCACGTGGGTGAGCCGGCTGAAGACGGTGTTCAGGAAGGCCTGCAGTTCGGCCGGTGCCATCTGCTCGGACAGCCGGGTGAAGTCGCGCATGTCGCAGAACATCACGGTCATCTGCTTGCTCTCGGCGCGCATGCTGTAGCGGTCCGGATGCAAGAGCATTTCGTTGACCAGCTGCGGCGGCACGTAGGTACCGAAGAGGCGCACCAGCGCGCGCCGCGCGCGCGATT
>Ga0207709_10002174_pt1 | contig 12546 bp, 16 predicted proteins | sample KBSM34metaG_FD_184397 | JGI IMG/M metagenome (GOLD analysis project Ga0207709, IMG submission 184397) | Miscanthus rhizosphere microbial communities from Kellogg Biological Station, Michigan, USA - KBS M3-4 metaG (SPAdes) (version 2) | ecosystem: Host-associated > Plants > Roots > Rhizosphere >...
CGTAGATCACCACGGTCAGCGGCGCCGCCAACACCACGCCCATCGGTCCGAACAGCACGCCGATGCCGAACAGCGAGAACAGCAGCAAGGCCGGCGGCAGGTCCACCGCACGCGCCTGGATCAGCGGCAGCGCGTGCAACTCGCCGCGGACGCCGCCAGCCTCCAGATACAGATAGCCCACGCCGATTGGCAGAGTGAAGCGACGCGGCCCGGCGCTGCCGGGATTGAGATGCAGCACGCCGTCGCGGGTCTGCAGTGCGGGTGCGTGCGCAGGCCGATCCGTAGAGGCTGGGTTGGACGCATGGGGGCCATTCACAACGGAGGGATGCCGCTAGCCTAATCGGTGGCACAGCAAGGATGCCGCCAGGGCGCTGGCTTCGGAGAACTGCCGCCAGCGCCTAGGCGCTCGGATGGATCCCCACGTTATGGTCCGATGGTGCCATCGACCTTACGATCATCGGCATCGAAGTGGTGTGGCGCCTGCGTTCAACGCCTTTGCTGCGAACGATCGGTATCGCTGCTGCGCCAGCGAACGGCCTTTGCCAAGCCGACGCCGCCGAATATCAGGCCCAGACCTCCCAGGAACCCAGGGACGCCCCACAATGCGCCCGGATCATCGACGATGGCGCTGCCTGCGGGCCGCTCGGGCAGGTAACGCACCCGCACCCGCTGATCCTGCCGATAGCCGGAGATCAAGCCGCCCTGGGGATAGGAAATTTTTTCGCCAGCACCGGTAGTGAAGGCGATCTCAGGGTGCGAACCGCCGGCGTTCAAACGGCTGACGACGCCATCGGCGATGCGTGCGCGGGCGAGGAACGCGTGCCGATCCAGCGCAAGATTGACGGCGATGCCCAGCAAGCCGATCCCTATCAGGGCGAACAGCAGGCCCAGCAACATCTTCCCGATGTGGGGCGAGGAGTGGTTGGACATGGTTCTCGGCGTTCGTCCATGAAAAAAGGGAGCCAGGATAACAAGAAGCTTCGCCGGCGCATTTCCCGATACCTCGCCATCGCCGACCAGCGTTGCGCAACGATGCGGAATGGGGTCCGGTTGGAGGAGCGAACGAAGTCGCGGAAAGCTTCTCGACGGCATCCATCGATGCACCGATGCTCGCGCTCGCTAGGAGGCCTCGAGCGTATCCCGGCGTCAGTGCATCGGGTTGAGGACGGCCTCAAGACGATGGCCGTCGGGATCGACGACGAATGCGGCGTAGTGGCTGTCCCGGTAGTCCGGACGCAGCCCGGGAGCACCATTGTCCTGACCACCGTTGCATAGCGCCGCCGCATGAAATGCGTCGACGGCAGCGTGGGTATCCGCTTAGGAGGCCAGATGGAATCCGGGACCGGGCGCTCGCGCATCCGCGCTCCTGAGCTTGATGGCCAGCTTGTCGCCGCTACCGGGAGTGCCATAGCCGACGGCTTGATCGTCGTCTCCCGGGGTCAGGTCTTCCCCTACGCGCACGTAGCCGAGCCGCAGAAGCGCGGCGTCGTAGAAGCGCGCCGAGCGCTCGATTTCGGAAACGCCCAGGGAGATGTGGTGCAGCATTTGGATAGATGTCTTTCAGCGCTGGACAGTGGATGCTACCCGAAGCGGGGACGGGTTCATTCCGCTTCGCTGGCCCACCCTGCATAGGAAGCGTAGTGTTCGGCGACGTCGATCAGCTTGCGGGAGCTGGATGCAATGGATCCTTCCTTGCTCCAAAGAAACGGAAAGAAGCTGAAACACTGGTTTCCACCGGCCTGCCTCACGTCTGTTTCCCACCCGGGCCAGCGCAAGCCTTCGTAGAAAATGTCCAGACGGTCGCTGAGCGCCCAGCGGAGGAAGTCCGTGTAGCCGATATCCAAGGCTTCCCATCGCAGCGTGTCGGGTGCGAGGTAGTACATCGCACCCAGGTCGCTTCCGAGGCTGCCGCCGTTCACCGAGAAGAAGCCGCCCGCCACATCGTCTGCGACCAATAGGTGGCCCGAGGCGCGGCTAGCATTCCACTCGACGATGTCGCGCGGCAACTTGGGATGGCCCGAACCGAGGATGCGCAGCCAGCCGTGATCGATCAACAGCCCGCCGGTCTCGTACGCGATGGCGCCCATGGGGGAGCGGGTCGTGACTTGGAGACCGAGCAGAACGCCATCGCGTTGTTGCGAAGGCGAGAGCACCTCGAACGGCCGGCTGGCTTCGGAAAGCCATTGCCTGACCAGCGGCATCGCCGGATCATCGCGGTCGAGCAGTTCTTGCAGCGTCAGCATGAATGTCTGATACCTGTACAGCGTGGTGCGGCCGAGCAAAGGGGTCTGCCCGACCGCAACGCTTCAAATTGGCGTCCAGGATACCAGCCCAGGGATCCCGGACGAATGCGATGCCGGACGCACCGCCTTGCTCGGCGGCGAGCACGATCCAGAGGATCGGGCGCCGCCCGACGTGGCCGGAGCACGCTCCAGTTCCGATGCAAATCTATCCGCTGGCCAGATCGTTTGGCCGACCGACCCACGCATTTCCCGGCAAACGCTGACTCTTGGGGCGATTGCTTGGCATGTCCTGGTGCAGAGCCCACGAGGTGGCCTCGGACGACTCCAGCGGATCAGGCCACCGGCACGGCGTCGTCGGGGTCGTCCAGGGCATGGTGAACGTACAAGTGCTTGACCAGCACGTAGATCACCACGGTCAGCGGCGCCGCCAACACCACGCCCATCGGTCCGAACAGCACGCCGATGCCGAACAGCGAGAACAGCAGCAAGGCCGGCGGCAGGTCCACCGCACGCGCCTGGATCAGCGGTTGCAGCACATGGCCCTCGATCTGCTGCAGGACCACGAACACCAGCAGCGCGCCCAGCGCCACTTGCGGACTGACGGTGAAGCCGAGCAGCACTGCCGGAACCGCCGCCACGATCGGGCCGACGATCGGGATGAAGTCCAGCAGCGCGGTCAGCAGGCCGATGCCGAGCGCCACCGGGACGCCCAGCAGCCACAGCCCCAGACCGGTCAGGCTGCCGATCACCAGCATCGCCAGGAACTGACCGCCCAGCCAGGCGCGCAACACCTGGCCGCTGGCGGCCAAGGCCTCGTCGGCGACATCGCGCCGGTCGCGCGGCAGCAGCCGCAGCAGCCCGCGCCGGTACAGCTTGGGCTGCGCGGCCAGGTAGACACCGCCGACGATCATCAGCACCGCGTCGGTGATCCCGCCGCCGGCCGACAGCACGATCGCGCCGGCATGCGTGGCCAGCGTCGAAGCGCCGTCGCGCAACTGGTCGGGGATGCTCTCGATCTGCGGCCCGAGCGGGCCGGACTGCAGCCACGCGTGGAACTTGTTCCATGCCGCCGGCAACGTGGTCCGGAACGCGTCGATCTGGGCGGCGACTTCCGCGCCGAACAGCAACACGATCGACGACAGGATCAGCACCAACAGCAGGATCACCAGACCCAGTGCCGCCCACTCCGGCACCGGCAACCACTTGCGCAGTGCCGACGCCAGCCCGTGCAGCAGCACGCCCACCACCACCGCGCCGAACACGACCAGCAGCAGTTCGGAGAGTTGCCAGGCCAGCAGCGCCAGGCCGGCCAGCGCCATGACGACCAGAACCCGCGCCGCGAAGGGCCGCAGCGGGGACGGAGAACTTGGGGCGGAGGACAGCATCTGGAACATCCCGGCAGAACGGCAGTGGGCGGACGATACGGTCAGCGAAGTGCAAGCCGAGCGAAGGGCGCAAGGCGCCGCGGTTGCCGGAACCATGCCGGTCCATGACCGGGGCTCGGCGCGGATGACCGGCCCGGGCGCATTGCTAGCATTGGAAGAAGAAGTACACAAAGGCCAACGCCAGGCCGCCCACCCACACGGCGATCATCCCGCAGAAGCCAAGGACGATGACGGCCGATCGAGAAAGCCAACGCATGCCGCGCGAGCGCCGGACGAGGTAAGCGAACAGCAGGCCGCCCACGACGATGCCCACGGCGACGACGAGCCAGCCCAGCAGGTTGACGGTCGGATCCTTCGGGCCGAATTCGGGCGGGCATTGGCTTGTCGCGTAGGCGGGGAAGGAGAACGCAAGCAGCGCAACAAGCGCGCTGCCTGGCGAACGCCGCTGTTGAATCCCTGTCCTTGCTGGCGCAACGATTGCACAATGGCCGCACGGGCGTCGACGGAGGCCAAGACCACGACAGGCGAAACGGCGGGCGCGGGACGTAGGTCGCATGCCTATCTGAGTTCCTTGCGAATGACCAACTTCAAGCCCGACCAGATCGCGTCCACCGCGCAGACCTTCACGTCGACAAAGCCGAGCGGTAGCGCCAACTCCCGGATGGTGTCTTCGGTGATGTCGGTCGGCAGTTTCGATGCCTTCTTGGGCCAGGACACCCAGACAACGCCATTGGGCCTGATCGCGCTTCGCAGCACCGCAAGTTCGACTTCCAAGACACGCTTGCGCTCGGCGAAGAGATGCACGATGTCGGTGGCAGGGGAGACGGTCGATTCGAAGATGGCCCCAGCGGGAACCGGCTCGAGCAATGCGCGGTAGTTGTCGGGCGCGTATCGCGCAACCACGGTGCTGTTCGCCGCGATACCCAGCTTTTGGGCGAGAGGTGTTCCGGAGTAGCCGGCGGGCTTCATGTCATGACTGTCCGAATGCCTGACTTCGTGGTGGGACCGGGCCGCAAGCATGAACACCGCCCAGGGTGGGCACCCAGGCGACATTGCGCTGGTGGCTCGGCTTGGATACATCGTCGGCTGTATTCAGTAGAACTGGCAAGACCATGACCATTGCCCTCCGGGCGAGCGGAAGAAGTAGCCGACTCCGTTGTCTGCCCACATCCAGCCCACTTTTTCTTCCGATGCCACCTGGAAGACGAAGTCCTTCAAGCCGACGCCATGCTGGACCTCGACAGGGTATCCGCCGAATTTGGTACCGGCATGGCGCGCGAAGTCATCGAAGAATGCAGCGGATGCCGCCTCGTCGTCGTTGACGGGCGTCAGGTCGACGCAGTCCCAGGCATCTTCCCATCCGGGAGCATCGTCCTCCACCTCGCTCCAGTCGATCGGAAAAGGCCGAAACGGGTGCGCTATGGAGGGAAGCGGCTGCAGGCCATCCAGCGACCTGTACTCGCGGATCAGCCAGCCATCGCCATGCGGGCGATCGAATGGGTGGCGCTGCAGGTTCTGGAACAGCACCAGCAACGCGATGCCTTGCAACTGCAGGGGAACGAAGGGCAACTCGTCGATGCGGACCTGCAACAGCGGAAACATCGGCTCGCCATTCCACGAAGGAAGGCCTTCGTTCGGCAGGCCGACTGCGCGGCAGAACCATGAAGTCAGCGGGTCTTCGGGTGGGCGGAAGCCGCCGACCGTAGCGACGGAAGCACGGCGCAGCTTGGTGCGCAGCTGGTTCAGTACTTCGAGTGCGGTAGGGGTCATGGGGGTGCAATGAAGTGTCGGCGGCGCAGCATGGTCCGCAGCGTTCCTAGAAGCCGTCGCGCACCTGCATGAGGGCGAAGCCCAGGAGATTGAGGCCGAGCCAGAGGTTCGGGTTGCCTGCCCTTGCGTCGTCTTGGGCGAGGCCAATGCCCCAGATGGTGTCGACGGGACTCGCCTCGACGAGAATGCGAGAGCCTGTTTGCTTGAGGAACAGGCCCAACCCCGTGTTCTGAGCAAACTTGGCCTCGTTGGCACGGATCACCACGGCGAAGCGGTTCTCCAGCCAAGTCGCCTCATCGAAGCCGCGCACCTGCCGCCCTAGCGCCTTCGCTGCTCCGGGCGTAGGCGCCTGAAGTACCAACGCCCTCGTTGCCTGATCCCCGAACAGCGCGGCCTTCTCCGCCATCATGAAGTGTTCGGCTGTCGGATAGCGCTGCCCTTCAGCGACGAACGGAGCTTCATACCATTGGCTGAAGCAGGATGCGGTCACTTTGCCTTTGCTGGTCCGATGACCCCAGAAGAAGAGGTATTTCAGGTCCTCGCCAGCGTTGAAACGGGAGCGAAGGGCTTCCAGAGGCTGGGACTCATGCATGGTGGATGTCATGGCGCCTACGCAGGAATCAATCTGCACCGCGAAGCGGCGTACGCTCGAACAGCACGCCAGAGTCCATCAGTCCCACCAACAGGCAACGGGGCGTGTCTCGCTGGGAACTTGATAAGGCTCGTATGGTTGATCCACGAAGCCCGTCCAGGTCTCGTCGGGCTTTAGGTGCTTGGGGAACCATGTCGCCACCTCCTCGGGTGTGGCGGAGGTCATGATGTAGACGGTATCCGAAAACGGCCACTCGGGACAGTCGAATGCGGTGATCTGAACGCGGATGTCTTCGACATCCGGACGCTGTGCAATAGTGCGGAAGAGGTCGTGGAACGCGCCGGGTCCCGGAGCGCCGTCAAGGTTGCAGCCGATGCTCCCGACCTCGACGTTACCCTCGAAGAACTCGTCGACGGTCAGCAGTGGTCGCGGGGTGCCAGGCTCGTCGGGATGCCCCAGACGGCTGACGCGCTCGGTGATGCGGTCGAGAGAGGTCATGGGGACTCCAACGTTTGAACTGAGTTGGCACGAGAGGTGGCATCGGCTTGAGAGCGTCTTAGGTGTCGAGCTCGCGAAGCCTCTGCTCGATCTTGTCACGGTCCAAGCAGCGAGCCACCACGGGCCAATGTCGTGCCGCGGCAATATGCCGTATGCCAATGCCGGTAGCCAACCCGACGATAAGTGCGCCAACCGTCGTGAACAACGCCAGTAACGACTGAGAGCGCATGACGCCAAGGACGATCGCGACAACGAGGAAGGGAACCAAGAGTCCGACAACTTCTCGCTTGAGCATCGATCGCCAGCTGTTGTCTATCGGCTCGTTCAGGCTGGCCAGCATCCATGCCAACGCGTGCTTCTCCTGGCGCTTGTTGAGTGGGCGTAACTTCATTTGATCTCCGAACGTGAACTATGCCGAGCCACCAAGCGGAACTCTGCCTGGGTTGGTCTGCTGTGTGGCGTGCCCCTGCAGCAGGCACGGACGATGACACGACTGTCTCCGTCCGGCGCGAGTACCGAGCATTCCCCGATCTTCATGGTCGGCTCGCTGAGATGCGATTTGCGCTACCGCATGGATTAGGCCGAGCCGTCGGTAGCGTCGTTAGGCCTTGTCCGCCTAGACGGACAGGGCTACCGACAGAAATCCTGAGCCAATCCAGATGAGAAAGCAAAGCCCAGCGCTAGGCAGCAACAGCGGGCGAACGCTTGCTCCAACGATGGCAACGACCATCACTGCCAGTGTGCAGCCCCAAAACATGGGCCTTGCGCCAGCGCTCCAAGCGAGCCAATGTGGTGGGCCAATGAGAGATGCATAAAGGATAGAATTTTTTGGTAGCCAGTCCTGCCTGTAAAGAACGATAAGGCAAAGGGCTATGTACGCCAGGACTGCAAGAGAAATGAATGCCGCTGCAACTACTTCAGTCAAGCGAGCCGCTGAAGCCTTGGGAATTTTCATGTCCATATCAAGGCCGGTTGTGCGGAATAAGAACCAAGTTAAGTCTCTTCGGAGCGCATGGTGGGTGTGCCATGTTCGGACTAGCTGCTAGGCCGAGGATCGGGATGGTATTCGTAGGAGACGTAACGGCTCTCATAGAATTCATTGAGTTCGAGACGCGACTCAAAGAGTTTGGACCAAAGTTCATAGCCGTCGGTGAGAGCGTTGCCATCCTGTTCGTAGCTGACTTGATCGGGATGCGCCTCAAGGTTCAGGTCAGCCGCATAGGTAACGGATTCCTTGTGGGCTTTAGCGAAGGCCTCGTCCTGGTCGTTTGCCTCAAATGCAACGATGCGCTCCTCAAAGACGTTGGTTCCATCGTCTTTGGTTCCGAAGGCATACACCGTCCTGATTGCGTACCACCCCATGGCAGCTCCTACGCAGCCTGATGCCCGATTTAAACCGACCCGGAAGCGGGTTCGGTCTGAATGATTGCCAGCGCATAGTCTACCGACGCCCACGGGAAGGCTCGCATCCCACACCGTCGTTGTCCCGGTCCAAGTGAGGCCCGTAGCCTGGATCGCCGCGATGGACTGGAGCCGCCCCCGCGGCACGGGCCTCCGTACAGTTGGCAAATGCGTGACTGCCCGACGTAGATCCCGAGGGGGAAACGCTATTGGCAGGGACATAGGAGCTGCGTGGAGAGGGGGGAGTGCTTCCGCCCCGGTGGCAGTGGTAGTCGCCCGTTTTGCGATTGGTGTGGCAGCCGTCCTTGTTGAGGCCGCCGCCGTGCGCCCACGCGCTTCCGGTGATGGCCAAGGAAGCGAGTGCCACAAGCGTTGCAACGAAAGATCGCACACAGCCCCCTGATGCGCGGAAAATCCTATTGGACCGTGTATACGCGGCCTGGCACGATCCTCGTCGAGTCGTCGGCCGCCGTCAATCATTCCAGGCGCTCAGGCTCCTCGTGTGTTTCGGTGCGGTGTTCAGTCTTTGGAGGACATGCTCAGCATGCGGGACCTGTGCCCTGGCTGGTCGTCGCTGCGGTGCCCTTGCGCACCGACCCGACTCGGGATGCCGCGCGCCGCAAGGGTGACAAGGTAGACCGCATTGCCAAGCGCGGGCAGGCGCTAACCGTGCCGCGAAGCGGCGTCGGCTTTAATGAATCGCTAGGCTGCGCCCCCATGACCGCTGCCTGAGTCACCATCGTTTACCAAGAAGAAGTCTGCAGCATCAAGGCCGTACTCGAGGTTTGCTTGGGCGAATGCAGCCTCCAGGTTCTCATGCCAAGTGTCCCCGCAGAACTCACCGGACTTTGCATAGCGGAAAACGAAGTAGTGAGCGCTTCCTGGCTCAGGTTCAATCTCGATGCGCTCAGGCAGTGGCATCGCGCTTCCTTCGACCAAGTGCCCATCGACGATACTGCCGACTATATGCATATCAGGCCGTTTGAAATCCCTTGGCCTTGCGATGTATTTCATGGTGATCGAATGCCTGAAATAAGCCGCACCGGGAAGCGGCGTGGACCTCAATGAATTGTTAGGTGCCAACCCTGTTGGCACCATGAATGGACTGCGCAAGGCCACGCAGTATATCCAGCTTGTTGGGCGGGGCATCCGGCGCCATGAAGTCCGGGATTGTATGGGGCGTTCGCCTGGGGCGGGAGAGGAGTTGCACCGGCCACTCTGCCACCCGACGTTGCTTGACATGTACGTACCGCCCAGGCTCAGGCTCGTCTATGTACTCGTCCTGCAGGATCAGGGCCAGAGGTTCTTCCGAGCCCTGCGTGTCTTGCGAGAAAGCCAGCGCCTCCTCATACGTTTCGAAGGGATAGTAGTAGTCACTCCCATCAGCGAGGTCCGGTGCACCGCGCTCCGGGTGACACCACACCCGATACTCAAGAACGGCGTCCCATACGTAGCCGCCGCCAGCCTTTGCGCTCGCTGGGTACGTGCCAACGAGCATTGGATCTACAACTGGATGCGATGGAGCTGTCATTGTTGCCTAATGCTTGAATTGAGCCGCGCGGCTGAGCAGCGGCGGATCGAATGAGAAGCCAGAGGAGAGCACATGCCGGCGCCGCCTCTCTCCGATGATCTTGTTTCCTCCATTCGAGCCGCTCCGAAAAATTGAATTTAGCCTACAGGCGAAGTGGCCTCGACTCGACTGGATTGTTGGCGCCCGCATTGGATTACGGGTTAATAAATGAGTCAAGTCAACTGGTGAAGTGAGTTCGGATTCAATGAAGTGTTAGGCCTCATCGTCGCGGAGATCGCCAAGGCGTGCAATGCCCGTGAAGACTATGCCAACCAAGAGAGGAGCGAATGCGTATTTCTTGAATGGCGCGTCAAAAACGCTGAGCAAAGTTCCCAATCCCATAGCCAAAAGAGTAAACGACTGAGTTGCAGCGCCGAACTTGGAGGCGGTGCGGCCGAACAGACGCCACCGGGCGCAGAAGATCCGGCGGAATCGCGATGATGGCCTGATCCATGTGACATAGATCATCCCAGCACCGAAGACAAGGAAAGTGAGGCTTGCGGCTATGGCAAAGCCTAGAGATTGCATCATAAGGCCCGGAGTCTGAGTTGAATCAACCGCTAGGCGGCTTCGACCTGATGTAATGATTGGCGCCCGCCTACGGGTGCGTAGATATGATGCTCCCAATCCACTCGCTGTAGTGACTCAGGCGGACATTGCAGGTGATTTGACCATACCTCCCGGGCGTCCTGATAGCGCTTTGAGGATCCGACCATGAAGTCAGTCCAGCCACCAGCCAATCCTTGTCAGCCTGGATAAGGACGGGCCCGCCGCTGTCGCCACTTCCTGACCCACCCTCAAGGGGAAGGGCGTCCGATGGCTTGTCGAACACATAGCAGAGCCAGCGGCCATCGGCGCTGGTGACCGTGTTGTAAGCGCGGCGAAGCTCCGTGCGGTGGGAGCTGCCGAATTCATAGCCCGTGACGCCGTTACCGGTAGCGCCTTTCCCCATGACCTTGATGGTCTTGCCGAACTCGTCATCGCGCTTGTTGAGTGCGGCTGGCGAGACATCGGTAACGGGTTGTGCCAGCTTGAGAAGTGCGATGTCATCCGAGGAGGAGAGCGCCACCCGGAAAAGCGTCCAATCCCAAGTGGCGAGCGCGTGGTCCAGCAGCGCTTGTGGCGGCTTCTTGTATCCGGGGTGTATCACGAGACGTTCAACGTCCCTGGATATCCCATTGATAGTGACCTGCTTGATGTCCGGTTGCCAGGTGACCGCATGGGCAGCGGTTATCACCCATTGCGGTGCAACCAGCACGCTATGTCCCTCACCAGGCATGTCGACTAGTGCAGGGAACTCAGATGCCGGAACTCGGTACTTCGCGTCATCCACGTCATCCCGAATGACGATTGCGCTTGCACCGAAAGGCACAACGAACAGTGCGAGCAACAAGAGTCGTGTCATATGCGATTCCCTTGGAAGGATCTCCGAGTGGCTTGCGCCTGAGCCAAGCCAAGCCATGATGCGGATGCCGCTGAACGAGGTGTCAGGTGGGCGCCCCGCGCTCGATCAGTACGAAATCCTCCGCCGTCTCCGTCGTGTAATGCACAAGCCCGGCGAAATCCGTGTCGACCATGATGCCTGCGCCAAGATATGCCCAACTGTCCTCGCCCGGCAGGTACTCGTTTGTGTCCATCGAGGCAATGACGCGGCCACGGTAGGCCCCGTCGATCCGGATAGTGTCGCCAACTTCTATGTCTGTGCCATCCGAGTACTTCATGCTGTCGCCTGACGTTCGAGCTAGGTCCCGCTGCGGAACGGCCTCCGATTGAGCGCTAGGCCGCCGCTGTGCGTCCCGGCCGCCAACCAAGGAGGCGGGCAGGCAGGAACAGGAGGGCGTGCAGGAGCGCGAACACGGCGGAGAACGTGATCCCGACGAGGCGGAAGGGCAGGGTCAGTAACCAAACGATCGGCCACAGCACCAAGACCAGCAGGGCCAGCGGCCAGCACAGAACAAAGAGAAGGCACCAGGCAACTGTCGCAATTAGCGCTTTCACGACGCGGCTCCTTTGGCCCGTGAGCGGAAGCGGAAGGATTGCAGCTCCAGGGAAATGCGGCAACTGGCGTGCGACGAACGCGCCAAAGCACCGGATGAAGCGCCAGATATGGCGACCAACTCTCCCAGTGGGCCGACGCCTGAGTCAAGCCGATCCGCGAGGCGAGTCCGGCCGCGATGGTTGGGCAGCATCCGCAACGCCGCACGCGCCATAGCTTGGTGCTACTGACGTCAAGGGCGCTGACGATCCGAGCAGCCATGGACCTCCAAGTTCGAAAGATGCTTGTTCAACGCCTAAGCGACCAGGCCCAGGCACTCAACGTGGCGTGGCCGTCTTTTTTGGTGTAATGCACAACCGAGGTAAACGGGCGACGATGGCCGGACGCCAAGCCCAGGTCTGCGAAGAACGTGCCGCGTTCCGCCAGACCGAGCTTACTGACTTGCCATTGGCGCCCCGCTTGACCGAGGGGTCAGGCATCAGCGCGGCCGCCGATGCAAAGCCTACGGGTGTAGAGGCCTGAGCGGCGCGACTTGCAGGTTGGCGTATTGGCCGTCATCTGAATCGACGAAAAGTCCAACAGGGCGTTCGGTACCACCGCTCGACAGCCTGGCGACGACCAGGCTCGGCTCCTTTGCGTGATTCACGAATACGCGCACCTGGCTGGCGGTCACCTCAATCTTGGCGTGAAACCAGGCGTCCGGATCCGGGGCCGGGTTCACTGCCTTCTCGAACTGACCCGGTGCGCGTTTCCTCAGATGCTCCCAGGTGTTTTCCGGCCACGCTATGTACTGTACCGAGCGGTTGCGAATGGGCGCTTCGGCGTTGAAGTTGAACGGCCGAAAATACACGGCCTCGAAGGTCTTTTCGTCGATGACGTTGAACGCTACGCCGAGAAAGCTTCTCTGCTTGACGTTCTTGCCCTTCAAGTCCTCCGGCTTGGTGATGTTCGGCCGCACCGCGATCAGCCATTGCGACTTCAGCGACTCGCCGACCACATAGCGAATCTCGGCACCGCTCAGCGCCGCCTGCGAACCGCCGGATGGGATCGGAATGAAATCGATGCTGCCGGTCAATCCGGCGGTGACCAGC
>Ga0207709_10002177_pt1 | contig 12538 bp, 10 predicted proteins | sample KBSM34metaG_FD_184397 | JGI IMG/M metagenome (GOLD analysis project Ga0207709, IMG submission 184397) | Miscanthus rhizosphere microbial communities from Kellogg Biological Station, Michigan, USA - KBS M3-4 metaG (SPAdes) (version 2) | ecosystem: Host-associated > Plants > Roots > Rhizosphere >...
CTGCTACGCAGACCTCCCACCACGCGAGGTGGCGCTGGCGTTCGGCAGCGACTACGACCTGGAGCGTGACGATGCGCTGTGGCCACGGCCCGGTGTGCCTGTGTGATCCACGCAGCAGTCCGGCACGCCGGCATTCAAGGCAAGCGATGCCAGGGCATGGCCGCTATGCTGGTAGCGCACCGGAATGGAAACCAAGTATGCCTCGTTTGAACACCCCCCTGGCACTGAACCTCGTTCTGATGCTGCTGGGCGCTACACCTGCCATGGCCATGGCGGCAGACCCGCAGGTTTCCACTGAAGTGTTTGTAGAGGCCGGTGACAACCCCTCCTTCAGGCTGCAGCAGGCACCTGCCATTGAGTATTCAACGGCCCCTGCCACGCCGCCCGATACCTTCCTGCAGGCTCCCATGGCGGTGCTGCTGGTTGCTCAACTGGATGAGCTGGGCCACGTTTCCAACGTGATGGTGGCGCGGTCCAGCGGGCTGCGGGAGATTGATCGTGCGGCCTTTACCGCAGTGGACCAGTGGCGCTTTGATCCGGTCGTGGTTGAGGGTGTCGCGCTGCATGCGCGGGTTCGGGTCCGTCTGACCTTCGCGCCCACGGCCGAGGCGCCGCCCGGCTGAATCGCTGGTCCAATCTGTCGCGATTGGCTCTAGGTCATCGCCTTGGCTGCGGGCATTCCTGCGCTTGAGGCCAATAGCGCCAAGCCCTTCAAGACCGTTGCAGCGCAATCGCTTGCTGGCTTAACACCGTGTGCGACAATGCCGAAAGCGTCAGGACTGGCAATCATCAGTCCTGTGGTTTCTTGGCATTTGGTTGCTGCACGGGTATCTCTTGGCGTGCCACCGGAAAAGGGTGGCGCGGGACTCGAAAACCCGTCTGAATACCCAATGCTTTGCGCTTGCCAGTCGGCGTCATCTTCGGATGGCGCCGGCTGGCAATCCGTTCGCGATCCATGGCGGGCGGTGCGTGGGGGTCCTCGGACCCGCCGGATTGGGTATTCACCGGTTTTCGAGACACGCACCGTCCGCCGCCTTTATTGGTGGCGCTGCTATCTGTCCTGTACGGAGCATTGCCATGAACACATCGGACTTCCGTTCCCTGCACGCGCAGTACGACCCGGACAGCGCCGAGCCTGAGCGCGAACCGTCCGTCGATCCCAACGCCTTCGTCGCCACGCTGCACCGCATCGGAACCGGTGCGGCTGCGGACGGCCAGCCTTGGCCGGAACGTCATCAACTGCCTGGGCGTTGCCTTCAGCTGGCGGATGCGGATTGCGCGCTGGCGGGGCTGCGCGTGGTGGCAGAACTGATGCTGGCTGCGGAGCGCACTCGGCAGAACGGCGCGCCCGAGGAGTATCTGGGGGATCGGGTGATGGAAGGGTTGAAGATGGCGTGTGTGGCGTTGACCGCGCAGGTGACTGAGCGGTTGCACGTGCGGGAGTAGAGCGGGCGACTCACAGCGCCAATCGCGGGGAACGCCGCTGACGGAGCATCGTGGGCGTCGGCGCTCCCCCGTTCGTCATCGATCTGCAGGGCCTCCAATGAAGTCACAGAGATTCGCCATCGGGCTCGTTTTAGCGTGGGTGCTCACAATGCCTTTCGCACCCCACGCGCCCACAACGGCGCTTGAACTTCGAACTTACAAGAAGTTCTCCAGTACTGAGTTGGCAGATATGCGCGACAGAGCGTTGCGTCTGGATGCAACGGGCCCGGCGCTAGATTCCCTTCATTCTGGAGATGAGTTCTTCAAGCTTATGATCCGAGGTACCCCAGCTGTGCTGGTAGACAATTCCACGACACAGCTACTGATCGCCAGCGTCTCCATCCGGACCGCGCTTGCGGAGAGGGGCCTACCGACAGGGTCGGTCCGAGTGAACGACACCTTGGTAATCGCGGCAACGGGGACGAAGGAGGGCCGCAATTCGTTCGAAGAGCGTGCCCTCTGACGCCGGAGGAAGTCGCGCTCCGCCCGGCTCATTACGTCCCTGAGAAGTAGCACCGATGTGGTTCAGAGACTTACTTCATCGTCGTCCAGCTCCGAGTTCCGCGGATAGTGGACGTCTGAGGTGAACTGAAGAATTCGCGGACTGATAGAGACCGAATCTACCGAGATGCCAGGCGGAAGGTCTTCGAGCGCTTCCAGTATAGGGGCCAAGGCAGGCCCAACATCGTATGCAGCCCGCATCTCCGCCCCATCCTCTGACAGCCGATAGAGACGATATATGTCGTAGTACACACCCCCTCGCACTGCCTCAGTGATCTCCGCGCGCGACATATGCAGCGGGGTTTCAAATTCGCCAGTGGTCGACTTCGCGTCCATCCTGCGTTCGACACCATACGGGGGCACTTTGAGTCGGAAGTCGAATGGCGCAATCGCATTTGTGCTTGATGTCCACTCAACGTCATAGCACTCTCCCTTTCGCTGCCGGTCCAGCAGCCAGTCGTTGAGGTACCGTTCTCCAGAGATCCCCGTTGACTGCGCACGGCCTCGAATCTCAAGAAACTCCTCCGGAGTGAGTCCACGCTTGTTACCACGCTTGTAGAGCTTGAGGGTGGCAGCCGCGCTCCCGAGCCCGATCTCTTCAAGCAATGCGCCCTCTGCCCAGTCAGACAGCGCATGTCGGCCAGCAGCTCCACTCCGCTCCAATACATCATGAATGAAGTGCTCATCTATGACGCGCATAGAGCCGGTCACAAAGATCTGACTGAGGGCTTGATGGAGCTGCGCGTCCTGTGGATCGGCTGCCGAAACCAGCAGCATATGGATAGCCTCTGGCACTTGATCGCCGCGGAACTCAAAGAAGGCAAAGTCGTCAGCTGCAAGGTAGTTGTACCTATGCGGATCATCGATCGGTCCATCGATGAACTCGCCGTTGAGCCTCCAGTTCTTCTGCTGCTTAAGGATCTTGCGGACCAAGGTGTGAGGCGCGCAGGCCCCAGGGCCAGAGATCTTGAGCTCGAGGTTGTACCGAGGGTTGGGCACCGCCCCCGGTTTGGCCAGCTCGGGGAACAGGCTGTCCACCAAGACGCTTCTGTCCAGGTTGATCGCCTTTTGATTGCCGGCGGGTCGATTGGTGAAATGCCAGCGGAAAACAGTCAAATCTGAAGCGGTGAGACGCTTGAGGGCTAGCTTGCGGGCCATATGTCGACCGTGTTTATTCAGATGAATACAAGTATGCCGTCTCCGGAGCTGCATATGTGGTGCATTTATACGCAGATTGCTCCACAATGCTGCCACCATCCCAATGCTGGCCTTGTCATGGCTCGAAGCCCTATCTCACCAGACCGCAGGTCTGTGCGGACGTCGGTGATGCTGCCCGAAAACGTCCACACCCAGGTTCAGGCCTTAGCAGACAGCCACCACGTTTCGTCCGCCTGGGTCATTCGCATGGCGGTCCAACGTTTCCTCGACGACTGCAACAACCAAACCGAGTCACCACTTCGCCTGCCAAACGGGCAAGGGACCAATTGATGAACACTGACGTCATCCTTCGTAAGCTAGAGCGCATCGCCGCGGGCGGTAAGCCTCGTGTGCTTGATCTGTTCGCTGGCTGCGGGGGCATTTCTCTGGGCTTTGAGTCAGCCGGCTTCGAGCTCCGCGCCGCGGTTGAGTTCGACGCCGATGCTGCTAGATCGCATGGCTTGAACTTCCATGGTGGTGCAGAGGCTCACAGCAAGCCAATTGATATCACCAAGACCACACCAGCCGAGCTCTGCATGCAGCTCGGGCTTGGGAGCGTCGCTGACGCGTTTGACATCGTCGTCGGGGGCCCGCCATGCCAAGCGTTCGCTCGCGTCGGCCGCTCAAAGCTGCGCGAGATCGAAGAGCACCCTGAGGCCTTCATTCACGATCCGCGAGCTCAGCTATATAAGAAGTACCTTGAGTACGTAGACGCCTTCCAGCCCATCGCGGTTTTGATGGAGAACGTGCCCGACATGCTGAACCATGGCGGGCAGAACATCGCCGAAGAGACCTGTGAGGTGCTCGAATCGAAGGGCTACACCTGCGGATATACGCTCCTCAATGCGGCGTTCTATGGCGTTCCGCAGATGCGTGAGCGAATGTTCCTGATGGCATACAGGCGCGAACTCAATGCGACCGTTTCGTTCCCAGAGCCGACTCACTACCTCGTCTTGCCACCAGGCTATGAGGGTTCACGTTCTGTCGCACTGAAGACTTTGCGTAACCTTCTTGACGGAGCACACTCATATATCACTCCGCCGGCGGCTTCTCCTAAGCTACCACCTGCCGTCACCGCAACGGATGCTCTGACGGACCTTCCAAGTATCAACGCACGCGAGCTACTTGCGCAGGGAAAGATCGCACGTGGCGCGCGGCGCTTTGACACTCCGATCCCCTATGGCAACAAGAAGCCTACTGCTTACGGAACACTGATGCGTTCGTGGGAGGGGCATGAGGCTCCTAAGCAAGGCATCTCGGACCACGTAATTCGGTACCTTCCGAGAGACTACGAGCTTTTCGCAAGAATGAATCCTGGGGATCAGTATCCCGAGGCTTACGCGCACGCACTTGAGATGTTCCAGGAGAAGTTGGAGGCAGCCCGTGCCCGAGGCGAGAAGCTGGGAGAGAAGTCGGCGGGCTACAAAGCTCTCTGGGATTCTGTTGTTCCGCCTTACGACGCTACCAAGTTCCCGAACAAGTGGCGCAAGATGTGGGCGGATCAGCCTGCGCGCACGTTGATGGCGCACCTGGGAAAGGACAGCTATAGCCACATTCACTACGATAGCAGTCAGGCCCGCACGATATCGGTTCGTGAGGCAGCGAGGCTTCAGTCCTTCCCAGATGGCTTCAAGTTCAGCGGCACTATGAATCCTGCGTTCAAGCAAATCGGTAATGCTGTCCCTCCTCTGCTAGCAAAAGCAATTGCAACTGAGATGATTGGAACTCTCATGAGTTCTGTTTCCGCAAATTTCGGAGCGGCCGTTCCGACTGAGCAGGTCGGCACTTAGAAGGTTCCATCGACGATGACCGTTCAGTTGAGCCTTCGGTGTCTCGCACTGAGCTTGCCTGGACGGTCATTTTTTGTTTCCCTGCACAAATAGGGAGCGGTGATGGCCGATCGCAGCACTCCTGCACAACGTAGTTTGAACATGAGTCGGATTCGCAGAGGCGACACCGAGGCAGAGATGCTGCTGAGAAGGGCCCTCCATTCACTTGGGTTCAGATATGGATTGCACAAGAAAGATCTTCCAGGCTCGCCGGATATTGCACTGACAAAGTACCGAACTGCCATCTTCGTTCATGGCTGCTTCTGGCATGGTCATAATTGCCACCGTGCAAAGATTCCCTCGACGAGAACAGATTTCTGGACTAAGAAGATTGCAGGCAACAGGGCGCGAGATGAACGGGTCGAAAGGACGCTCATAGTGCTGGGCTGGCGAGTCATCATCGTATGGGAATGCGCCCTCCGAGGCAGTAGGAGGATCGGAGCTCAAGCAGCAGCCGTCCGATGTGCGTCGTTTCTACGTTGTACCGAGGACACGAGGATCGAGATTTCAACACAGGAAGCCCTGAAGTGACCAACAACTTGCCGCCCAGGTCCATTTGGTTGATGTGTAGCCATAGGCCGCGTCTGGGATATTAGTCCTCAGCATCAGTCCAGGCGTCATCATTTGTGGGATGTCCTGCAGATATACACACCACTCCCTCGGGGTTCGAATCACTCGAACCATGGTGTATTTCTCTGAGCAGTCGTCAACGGTTGATAGGCGATCGCGTTAGGGATGCTCTCCCCCCCGGTAGTGCCGGTCGCTGACCGACTGCCTGAGCGACAATGGCGGTACATGTTGAGGAGCCACCCATGGAGCTTACATTCGGCGACGCCGAGAGCCCGGGGAAACGCGACCAAGCCCGTCGTGGGATCTTCCTGGCCTAGATGGAGCAGGTGGTGCCGAGGCAGGCGTTGCTTGCCCAGATCGAACCCAATGGCGTGCGCTCAGGCCGGGCGGGCCGGCCGCCAAGTGTGTCCCTGAAAGTTGGGGTGAATACCTTATTCTGTGTTGCCCTGTAGCGGCATGATCGAATGGGCGACGACCCTAAGGACTCTTTTGACCACAGTTGCATCAGCGCTTAAGAGACCAAATACCGAGCCATTGCAGTAATAGGAAAGCAAGACCCGCTCAAGCAACCTTCCGCACGGAGAATGGCCCCTGATGTCAATCGCACAACGCCTCACCAATAGCTCAGATGAAACCGAGCTCTCCAACTTGCTCTCCGGAGACTTAGTTTTCAGCATTCCTTACTTTCAGCGCGCCTATAAATGGAAGCCTGAAAGGCTCCGGCAGCTCGAGAAGGACCTTCTCAGCATTATCGATGCTGAAGACACGCATTTTCTGGGGGCGATCATTATGTACGCGCGCCGCGGCAACCCTGCGGATCCGAGCGTATACGAAGTTATCGATGGTCAGCAGCGGACTACGACTGTCTTCCTTTACATCTGCGCAATTGTAAAGACACTCTGCGACAACGGCCTCTATGACGATGCGGCTGGCCTTTTCCTCAAGTACCTAGTGATCGGCATCGGGCGGGAAGGTCGTTTGGCATCCAATTCCAAGCTCCATTCGTGCAAGGAAGACCGTGCCCAGCTCAACAGAGTATTCGAACACATCCTCTCGGATACCACGTTTGCGGAGAAGCTTGGCTCGTTCAGGTACAAGCCACTGTCTGCAACAGGGCATACCAACGGACGCTTATGGAACAACTATCGAACAGCCCATCGATTTCTTAAGGACCAAGTTGAGCTTGAGGGAGAGGATCGCCTACATGGGATCTATCGCGCTCTGTTGGGAGCGGTGAGCGTTGTACAGATCGTGGTCAGAAATCCAACCGATGGCCCCAAGATATTTGACAGCCTTAATTCGCGGCAGGAGCCGATTACCACTGGCGACTTGGTCCGCAACGAGATCTTCTCGAAAGTTGCAAATGAAGCACCAGACCGAATCGAAGAAATTGATCAGAACGACTGGCAGCCCTTCTACAGCAAGTTCTTACGCGATGAGAAGAGCCTCTTCGATTCCTACTTCTTCCCATACGGCCTAATCCACGATCCCAATGTGAAAAAGTCTGAGGTGTTTGACAAGCTTCGCCTAAGATGGAAGGACCTCTCTGATCCAAGATCAATCATTAGCGACCTCGCAAAGTACCAAGATGCATTCCTTGATGTGGTGAATGGCACGAATCACCAAGGCCTTCCTCCAGATACAGCCAAGGCCCTGCTCCGCCTCAGCGAATGCGATGCACCAAGCTCGACCTATCCATTCCTGATGCAGCTCACCAATGCCGTGCGAGAAGGTGCCATAGCTCCGACTGTAGCCGTTGAAGTTGCCGCAAAGGTTGAATCGTTTCTTATCCGTCGAGCTGTTTGTGGACACGAGCCCACTGGACTCCATGCCGTCTTTAAGCGACTGTGGCAGGACTGCGATGGCAGCCCAACAGAAGATTCGGTGGAGGCATGTATTCGCAAGCACAAGACCGTTGTTTGGCCAGACGACAATGATGTGCGACAAGCAATAGCGGAAAGGCCACTCTATGGTGCATCTGTAACGAGGTTCGTCCTTCTGGAATGGAATCGTCACCTTGGCGGAGACCAGCCCCAGGGAACAATGTGGATTGAGCATGTATTGCCGGACAAGCTGTCGGAGACATGGAAGGAACACTTCACGACGCAACAGCATGAAGCTTTGAAGGGCCTTCTAGCAAACCTACTTCCACTATCTAGAGAAATGAACCAATCGCTAAGCAATGGCCCATATGAAAAAAAGAGAAACGTCTACCAGGACGATTCAGGGTTTAAGGCTGCGCGAAATTTTGCACGGGATTACGCAGATTGGACCCCAACTCTGATTTCGGAGCGCTCCCAACTTCTCGCTGACTGGGCAGTCAAAAGGTGGGCGTGATACGCACATAGTCACCCTGCAGTCATTTCGAACCTACTGCAACGGATCACCAGTGGCGCCGTCAGTTCGCTCTGAGTTGCGCGCGGCTTACTGAGTCGCGCAATGCGTTTGGCGAGCTCTGGGATTTCCTCGCATTCTAACCGAGATAATCTGGAGAGGGCACTTAGGTGCCCCCCCCTGTGCTGATCGACCTATGCGCCAAGATTCGCAGTCCGCAGCACAGGGGTCCAAGAGCTTGTAATGACGCACCGGTGCCTGCTCAAGTCATCCGGCATGACTCAGGCAGGACCCGGCGCTGCGCAACTCGAGAACTAAGATCATGTTTTGGGATCATCGGCCCCTCAACATGTAATCTTAACAATCCCCGGACGTGCCACGTAGTTGCTTGCAGAACTAATAAGTTGCATAAGCAGCTGCTCGCGCAACCGGCTGGTAACCTGCCACTGACCGGCCTCCGCAGGCAGGTGAGTCTGTGGGAACCTGATATGCGCATGAATCCGGTAAGGGCCTTGTCCTGGATCCCGAACAAACACAGGGGAGACCCAGATCGCATCAGTGGCTTTGGCCTCCTGACGCGCAGCATTCTCGGGAATTTCGAACCCCAATAAGTAGGTAATAGGGCCTGGGTTGCTTTGTGCATAGTCACACGCAGCCCCAACTCGAACGAGAATCGGACGACAATCTGCAATCGAAGCGCTTCTCATCTTGAACTGCTGACACAGCATATCCTTAATGCTTATTCCAGTAATACGAAGGAAGGTCGGATCGTCCCAATCGAATGGCCAGGCTACCACGGCCCCCCAATCTGTGGCTGTGAGTCTCTCTGTACCAGGTATGGCAAGGTGAAGCATCCTGTTGATGCTACCAGCCTCGACGGAATCGGCCTTCGGCATCCTCGCGTCGTGCTTGGTTACAGCCGCGCTCCATATATTGGCTTCGGCATCTGCGACGTCCTGGTTTTGGACACGGTCAGAAAGTATTGGAGCAAGGGCTGTCGCGATAGCCGCTCGCGGATCTGCCGCGACATGATTCGTCCCGACCGCCTCAGTCACCATGCGACTGAGAAGCGAATCCAGCGCGTCAGAGTAATGCGCGTTCGTCCGCGAATCGACTGGCACTAGCTCCAACAACGATGCCAACGTCGCACCGGCAGCCTTGAGTACATCAGCTTCCCACTGAAGAAGAACGGCAAGCTGTGGATTTCCAAGTATGGATTCCTGGATAGCGCCAAGAAGCTCCGCCGGATCGCGAACTACACCTTCGTCCAAATTCACCAAGTACCTGTCCTTGGCGAGGCTAAGTACAGCAAGCGGACGCGCGTACGGACGGGCCGGATCAATATTCCTCTCCAGGTATTCGACCAGCTGATCCTTCAGGTCAGCATGCTGAGTCCACATCACCAGAATAAAAGGGCCGCCACGAGAGTCAATGCAGTCTTCGAGGATCTGCTGAATTCTACTGAAGTCACCCTTGTGGTCGGTCTTGAGGTTGCCACCCGTTAGATGAAGATCCATAAACAGGCATCTGACACCGCGAAAATGACTGGCATTTAGATCATTTTCAAGGTCGTACTGTACACCTATGCAAGGCGCGCCCAGTTTCTGCAGGGAAGAAACGATTGCTTCGAGGTGCTCTTTCTTATCATCTACTGCAATGAAGCGCGGCGCTACTATCATCATGAGGAGGTCCCTTCCTTCGGAAACATAAGGGCAATAACAGCCCCAGTAAACTCGTCGGGCAATCCCACTTCCGCCGCATCTGGGAAAGCGAGATGCCCACCATTTAGCTCCATCACCATGTTCGCGTAATAGAGCCCGACACCCATACCATCCGGGCGCCGACTAAAGAACGGCTTTATCAGCCTCTCTGGATCATCTTGGAAGCCCGGGCCAGTGTCGGCAACGATGATAGCTGGGCAACCAGTGAGATCTGGTTCGATGCCAATGTAAATTTTTCGGTCATTTTGAGAGCCTTCCGGCCACCTGACCTGAAGCCAGTGAAACGCATTGTCAAGGAGGTTATTAAGCGCGCCAAGTAGCAATCCGAACGAGAACCTTCTTTCTATTCCGGGCGATTCATCCTCAAGGATTGGACAAACAAGACTGACGCCGTGATTCCTGAATCTGACACGATTAAGATCTCTCGCTCGTTTGATCAAATGCTTGAGGCTATGATCTCGGCGATCGCCCTTGCGCAGAAGCTCGCTAAACCCGTCGAGCACCCGAACTAGCTCTCGGGCCTGAACCTGAACGTTCTGAAGATTGCGTCCGTCCTCGATTGCGTCATACAGAAGCCGGACGCCTTGCTCGATCTCGTGAAACACGATCGCGAGCCCCATGCCAGAAATTCCTGCCTGAAGCATGGTATCGCGCATTTCATTGTAATTCTTCTCCGCCTTATTGATCAGGGGATCTAGCTCTGCGGAGAGTCTGTGCTTCTTGGCCGCATCGCGAAGCGCCTGAAGCGGCATCGTTATGTTAGCGGCCTCCCGATCCTTGCCTTTCCCGGTGATGGCACGAATGTTATCTTTGTCTATCTTCCGTTCTATTTCGAGTATGGCGAGCGCACCAAGAACTATACGCCTCAAATTTGCATAGGCAGCATTCTCAACAAAACCCTCTCTGTTCGTCTTCTCCACGAGACTGGTGCTTTTCTCGAGAGATAGATCTATCGCACCAACGACGATGTTTCGGCTGATGTTCCGAGTCGGGGTATTTACACGGCGAAGATCTAGGCTCAACCAATCATCCCCGGCCTCGCCATAGTTGTACACTCGGATACTGTCCCGATACACCCTGACGCCACCATTCTCGTCAAGGAAGCTCTGAATTAGCTGACTATCTCCAAGCAGCTGGAGAACTTCCCGATCTCGGTCAAAAACGTAGAACTCTCCAGTAACCGGCCCTACGCCATCGGTCATGGATTCATCGGCTACTAGCTTTCTCGCAGTTTTGGATGTAGCTCCTTGATTGGCCCCAAGATCATCAACATCACGATCAGCCACGATCTGGAGATTTCCTGCGTTACTACTTACTGCACGCTTCTCAAGTTTGATACCTGCGATACCGCGAAATTCGTAATCCCAGTCAATCTTTCCGTTCTCGAAGGAGAACACGAAACGCCACGGCGCTCTTTCCAGAAGGACACCAATATCAGGGACTCCAGAGACCCACTCCGGATGTTCAGGAACCTTGAGCTCGGTATTAAACTGGTCGGAGCGGGCATTGAATGGTGAAGAAATGGAGGTGATCTGCCTCAGCAGACGCCTTACCTCTCCTCGAGTCCAATTTGCTTCTCGAAGTTCGCCAATCGTTAGACGTGTCCCCTTCTTCTCTCCAGTGAAGACCAAGGGCTCCCGAGTCTCTACTGTGACCTCAGCCTCTGAAAGAAATTCCTTTGCTATGAGCGCGGTCCAATCAATTTGAATAACGCACTCTTGCTCACCCGGAGCGCGAGTGACCAGCTCGATTGCGTCTCCGAGCTTGTGCACCGCAAAGCGGCCTAGCCCCTTTTCACCCAAGGGCAAACGATTCAACTTAGTGCGCTTCAGCTTTGACCGCTGCAACCCCCGATGATCGTGCGCAGGTACAAGCCAAATGTCCTTAACTGTGGCGAGAGTCATCCCATCGCCATCGTCTTGCACCGTGATACTGGCTTGAGTGGTGCCAAGTGAGCTCAGCGTTACCGTGACATGTTCGGCATCTGCATCATAGGCATTCTTTACAAGCTCGAAGACTGCTAGCCTTGGGCTACCGATTAGCTGGTCTCCAAGAAGCTGCAGCAAACGAGCCCTCGGCCGAAAGGGCAAAGTCTCTGAAACTGGATCATTCTTATCTGAAGTTGGCATTTACAGCTCCTTGTCCGGGCCGAGCATCATTTTCTGCACTGAGCCGAATCTCGCTTGAGTCTGCAACCGGCAGCACCAGTTCACCGGTTCGCCAGGGAATGTTAGCAAACCGGTTGATTAGATGGCTCGGCAGGCAGCTGAGTTCAATCCGACGGCAGACAGGGTTTCTAGCACAAGCCTCTGAATTCACTACGCCAGTCCAAGCTGGGCGGTGCCCATGCACCTTCCAGGCACCGGGCACTCTGATCTCGTTTGCAACCTGGGGCTAAAACGCAATGAGGCGGCTCAGTGAGCCGCCTCATTGCGCAGGTCCAAGATTAGTCAGTGACTACAAGCCTCGAAGTACTGCTTGTTCGCGACCCAATCAGCCCTGCTCTTGCTTTTCGAGATTATCAATCAAACCCCAACAGGATTAGCCTTCTCCGGATCAATCTTGTACTGCTTGATCGCCCGGGCCACATCCTTCGCGGTCATCTTCCCTTCCTTCGCCAGCGCCGCAATCGCGGCATGCGCGATGTAGTACCGGTCAACCTCGAAGAACCGGCGCAGGTTCGCACGCGTATCCGAACGGCCGAACCCATCGGTACCCAGCACGGTGTACGACATCGGCACGAACGCGCGGATCTGGTCCGCATACGCACGCACGTAGTCGGTGGCGGCAATCGCCGGGCCCTGGCGGCCTTCCAGCAGCTCGGTCACGTAGGCCTTGCGCTGCTCACCTTCCGGATGCAGGCGGTTGGCACGTTCCACGTCGAAACCATCGCGACGCAGT
>Ga0207709_10002179_pt1 | contig 12511 bp, 12 predicted proteins | sample KBSM34metaG_FD_184397 | JGI IMG/M metagenome (GOLD analysis project Ga0207709, IMG submission 184397) | Miscanthus rhizosphere microbial communities from Kellogg Biological Station, Michigan, USA - KBS M3-4 metaG (SPAdes) (version 2) | ecosystem: Host-associated > Plants > Roots > Rhizosphere >...
TTAATACCCTGGTCAAGCCCGTTGCACCCAACATGTATCGCTATGACGAATTCGATGCGCAATTCGTCGGCGAGCGGGTGAACCAGTTTGCCGGTCAGGTGGCGCGCCGCCTGTCGGGCGAATTGACCGAAGACCAGTTCAAGCCCTTGCGCCTGATGAACGGCCTCTATCTGCAGCTGCACGCCTATATGCTGCGCATTGCGGTGCCCTACGGCACGCTTTCCTCCAAGCAGATGCGCAAGCTGGCCCATATCGCGCGCACCTATGACAAGAATTTCGGGCATTTCACCACCCGCACCAATCTCCAGTTCAACTGGATCAAGCTGGTGGACGTGCCCAAAATCCTGCGCGAGCTGGCGGATGTGGAGATGCATTGCATCCAGACCAGCGGCAATTGCGTGCGCAATGTGACCTCGGACCAGTTCGCCGGCGCCACCGACGAAGAGATTGAAGATCCGCGCCCGCTGGCCGAGATCATCCGCCAATGGTCTTCGCTGCATCCGGAATTCGTCTTCCTGGCCCGCAAGTTCAAGATCGCCGTGGGCGCGACTGAGACGGACCGCGCCGCTTTGCAGTGGCACGACATGGCGGTGCAAATCGTGAAGAACGCGCAAGGCCGAGTCGGCTATAAGGTCATGGCCGGCGGCGGCATGGGACGCACGCCCTATATCGCCCATGTGATGAGCGAGTTCGTGGAGCGCGAGGATATTCTCGCCTATCTGGAAGCGGTGCTGCGCGTCTACAACCAGGACAGCCGCCGCGACAATATCCATAAGCAGCGCATCAAGATTCTGATCAATGCCATCGGACCCGAGGAGATGCGCCGCCGGGTGCAGCGCGAGTTCGAAGAACTGAAACGCATGGGCACGCTGCAGCTGCCGCGCGAAGAGCTCGACCGCATCACCGCCTACTTCGCAGCCCCCAAGTTCGAACCCGGCCTGTCCGATATCATTCCCGATGCCGGTCCCGACTTCGCCGATTGGGTGAAGACCAATGTCCACAAGCACAAGGCGCCGGGCTACGCCATCGCCACCATTACCCTGAAGACGCCAGGCCAGGTGCCTGGCGACGCCACTTCGGAACAGATGGACACGATCGCGGACCTGATGGACCAATTCAGCCTGGGCGAGGTGCGCGTCACCCATGAGCAGAATTTGGTCCTGCCGCATGTCCGCAAGCGGGACCTTCCGGCCATCTATGCCAAGCTGAGAGAGCTGGATTTCGCCTCGCCCAATGCCGGACTTATCACAGACATCATCGCCTGCCCCGGCCTGGATTATTGCGACTTGGCCAATGCGCGCTCCATTCCCATCGCCCAGAAGCTCGCCAAGAGATTCGAAAATCTCACCCGCCAGCATCAGATCGGCGAGTTGAAGATCAAGATTTCCGGCTGCATCAATGCCTGCGGCCATCATCATGCCGGCCATATCGGCATTTTGGGCGTCGACAAGAAGGGCGTGGAATTCTACCAGCTGGTGCTGGGCGGCTCCGGCGCCGAGGATGCCAGCGTGGGCACCATCATGGGTCCGGGCTTCGGCGAGCATGAGATCGCCGATGCGGTGGAGCGGGTGGTCGATGTCTATTTGGCCGAGCGCAAGGACGGCGAGCGTTTCCTGGACACCTATCGCCGCATCGGCATGGAGAAGTTTAAGGCCGCCGCCTATCAAGGGGCTGCCGCGGCGTGACCAAACTCATCAAGAGCGGCGCTTACGCGCAAGATGTCTTTGCGCCCGTAACCGATGACGCCCCGCTGCCGCAAGGCGCGGTAATCGTGTCCCTGGCGCGGTTCCAGAAAGACCGGGACGCCTTGCTGTCCCGCAATACGCCCATCGGCATCCGGCTGCAGTCCAGCGAAAATCCGGAAGTGCTGGGCGCGGACGTCAATCACTTTTCCTTGATCGCGCTGGAATTCCCCAAATTCCGCGACGGCCGCGCCTTTTCCTGGGCCCGGATGCTGCGCACCCGGCTGGGCTTTACCGGCGAGATCCGCGCGGTGGGCGACTTCCTGTACGACCAGGTCAATTACCAGCACCGGGTGGGTTTCGATGCCTGGGAAGTCCCCGACGATTTCACGGTTGAAATGTTCCAGCGCGCGCTGACCGAGATGACCAACGTCTATCAGCCCTCGACCGACGGCAAGAAGACCATCCGCGAGCTAAGAGCCGCCAAATAGCCGTCATTCATCCTGTGTTCAGGTAGGTTAAGCCTTATTCAGCGGCGGAGGGCCTGGGCCGCCGCTAGGCTGCGCCCATCTCGAACGGGAGATTTTATGCGCAAAGCTCTTCTTCCCCTGGTGGCATCCTTGCTGGTTTCCGTCACCGCGACGGGTGCGCTGATCGCCACCAATGCTCATGCCGGCCAGACCGGGCAACAGCCCAAGATGGTGCTGGCCCAAAACCAACCCTCCCCCAATGCGGAACGTGAAGCCGGTCGCCCGCCGCCACCCGACATTGATGACATCGTGGCGCCGGCCCCGCAGCGCGGCCGGTTTTGCCAGGACATCTACGCCCGCAGGGCGGGAGAGTTGGCCTTTATGGAGGCCAAGCTTCAACTGACCCCCGACCAGCAACCCTTGTTCGCGCGCTGGAGGGAAGTCAGCCTGGATATCGCCAAACGCCATGAAAGCGATTGCGGCGCCAGGGTCGACCGCTTCAGAGCAGCCGGCCAGCGGCCTGACATGATCGAGCGTCTTAATCGGGAAGAGGAAAGGCTCAAGGCCCGGTTGGCCGAGATTGACGCCCAGCGCCCGGCGTTGACCGCGCTCTATGACGCGCTCACGCCGACTCAGAAGCAGGACGTTGCCCAGTCTGTCCGGCACCGGATGGCGGGCCGCATGCACAGGATGATGGGCATGATGCAGCATGCGCCGGACATGGGCCGCCGCTTGGACCGGGAGCCTGCCGGCGAACCGCCCCTGCCGGAGCCGCCGCGGCAGTAACCGCCGCGGAACACTCATCGAGGGCGCTCCTGGCGGAGCGCCCTCTTTTTGTGTTGCGCTCAAACTCCCCTTGGCCCACAACGCGGCTGATGAACGCGCCTGTGAACCTGCCCGGACGTTTCGACTCGCTGCCGCGCTTTGCCAGCGCGCTGAAGGCGATCGAAAGCCTCAAGCCCAGCGAGCCGCTCTACTTGGTGCATCCGGAAAAGTTCGCCGCCGCCGCCAAGCAGTTTCTGGATGGGTTTCCAGGTGACGTGCTTTATGCGGTGAAAGCCAATCCCCATCCGGTGGCGCTTACTCACCTGTGGAATGCCGGCATCCGCCATTTCGACACCGCCAGCCTGGGCGAGATCGAATCCGTGAAAGGCCTTTTCCCCGAAGCGCTGTGTCATTTCATGGCGCCGGTTCGCCTGCCCGGCCAAGCCAAGGCGGCGTTCGAGCAGCATGGCGTTACCGATTTTGTGGTCGACAGCGATGCCGAGCTCGACAAGCTGCTGGCCGAAATCGGCAAGCCGCAAAAGCTGCGCATTTTCGTGCGGCTGGTGGCGCAGCTGGGTGGCGCGCTGCTGGAAATGTCCAGCAAGTATGGCTGCCGGCCGGAGGAAGCTTCCAAGCTGCTCAAACGGGTGCAATTGGCGGGCGCCCAGCCCTGCCTGACCTTCCATGTCGGCTCGCAATGCCTGTCGCCCTTTTCTTATGCCCAGGCGATCGAAATCGCCCAGCGCACCATCGCCCTTTCGGGTGTGGAGATCGTGGCGCTGGACATCGGCGGCGGCTTTCCCGCCACCTATTCCGGCCAGGAGCCGCCGCCCTATCATTGGTATTTCGACATGATCAAGGAGGCCCTGAATTCCCTGGGGCGGCCCGGATTGAACATCATGTGCGAGCCGGGCCGCGCGCTATGCGCCCCGGGCATTTCGCTGGCGGCGCAAGTGGTGATGCGGCGCGGCGACCGGCTGTACATGAATGACGGCATCTATGGCAGCTTCGACGAGCAGCGCTTTGCCGGCTTCGACGAGGACTATCCGCCCAGCGGCATTACCATTGACGGCAAAGGCAAGGCCAGACTTTTGGCCGGCGAGAAGCGGCCGTTCCGCGCCTATGGCCCGACCTGCGACTCCGCCGATGTGCTGCCGCGGCCGGTACTGCTGCCCAACAGCATCGCCAATGGCGATTACATCCTGTTCGACGCCATGGGGGCCTATACCGTGTCGTCGCGGTCGAGCTTCAATGGATATTATCCGGATCAGTGGGCGATCATATCGGGATAGTCGTTGCGAACCGGGGGATGGCGTTGGGGGGATCGCCCGCATAGTCCCTAGCGACAGCGCAGGGACGGGCGATGACGGTCGAGGGAGTCGTTAGCAAAGTCCTGGAACGACTGCCAGAAAATCATTTACCGGAAAATCATTTCTGTTCGTTATCCTGGCTGCCGGAATCATCGCTTCGTGAGAGAGGCATGGTCAGCAAGGATTTCCTGGTGCAACTCAAGGGCTACGGCCTGACGACGGCGGAAATCCACTACCATATGCCCGACCATCCCAAGCTGCTGCAGCAATTTATCTGGCAAGACTACGACCTGGCGCCGCTGTTTCCCGGCCTGAAGCAATTCCTGGAATTCTGGCAACGCGAATTGGAGGGTGCCCTGCATTCGGTGCGTGTTGCGCACGCCCACCTCATCAAGCCCTCGGAATGGAAGCTGGTCGACGGACTGTTCCGCTTGAATTGAGCAGGATTTCCGCGCCGTTTTACCCATCGTTAAGCAGCGGGTTCCCGGCGCCAACAGAACTTTAAGCCTGTTGAGGCACGATGGCGGCAAAGGACCGACCATGGCCGCCGCCGAAAAAATTTCTCATCTGCTGGAATTGGCCGACCAAGGCCCCAGCTTGCGCACGGCATTGGCCGAGGAAGTTGCCGATCTCCTGTCGGCCTGGCCGGCGGACTATCCCGAAAGCATGCGGCAGGTGTGCGAATCCTTGTTGGCCAAGGCCGTTCGCGACCTTGATCCCGTTGCCCGCGCAAGGCTGCGGGTTCAGCTCTATGCCCAGCCCGGACTGGTGCAACGCATCTTGCCGCGCGAAGCCGGCTCGCAAGCCCTGATCGAAGCGGCGCGCTCGGGGCGCAGCCTGGTCGAGCCGCTGGCCCGCAGCCTTGGTGTGGATGACCGGATCGCCCATGATATCTTGAAGGATGACAGCGGCGGCAAGCTGGCGGTGGCCTGCAAAGGCGCCTGCATGGACCGCGCCGCTTTTTCCGCCCTCGTTTTGTTGATTCATCCGGTCCGGGACCGCAGCGACGCTTTCGTTATGCTGGATACTTTTGACTCGGTGCCGATGAGCGAAGCCAGCCGCAAACTGCGCAGCTGGCAGAGCGAGGACCGGTTGGTCCCTGCCTAGACTTCAACTCTCAGCATGCACCTCATGGCGCTCTCGCGTCTTCAGGAACTTCACATTGGGAAAGCGATCGGCGACATAGCCGATTTCCCAGGCGCTTTTGGCCAGGAAGACCGGCGCGCCGTCGCGGTCGCTGGCCATGCCGCCTTTGTTGGCGTTGGCGAATTTCTCGAGCTCGGCCGGTGTGCCCGACAGCCAGCGGGCACTGTCATAGGGTGAGGCTTCCAAGTCGGCCTCCAAGTCATATTCCGCCACCAGGCGGGACTTGAGCACATCAAGCTGCAGCGCGCCGACCACGCCCACGATCCATTGGCTGCCGATTGCCGGCTTGAACAGCTGGGTGACGCCTTCTTCCGCCAGGGATTCCAAGGCGCGGGCCAGATGCTTTTGCTTCATGGGATCGGCCAGCCGCACCCGGCGCAGGATTTCCGGCGCGAAATTGGGGATGCCGGTGAACACCACGCCGCCGGATTCCGACAGCGTGTCGCCCACCCGCAGCACGCCGTGGTTGGGAATGCCGATAATGTCGCCGGGCCAAGCCTCGTCCACGGTTTCCCGCTCGCTGGCGAAGAACAGGATGGGGTTGTGCACGCCGATAGTCTTGCCGGTGCCCGACTGTTTCAGCTTCATGCCGCGCTTGAACTCGCCAGATGCGAGCCGCAGGAATGCCACCCGGTCGCGATGGTTGGGGTCCATATTGGCCTGCACCTTGAAGACAAAGCCGGTGACTTCCTTGTCGCCGGGCTGGGCGGCGCGATCCATAGTGGCCTGGGCGCGGGGGCTGGGCGCGTTTTGCGCCAGGGAATCCAACAGCTGCGCCACCCCGAAATTCTTGAGCGCCGATCCGAAATAGACCGGCGACTGGTGACCCTCGCGATAGGTGGCGAGATCGAATTTGTGCAGGCCTTCCTGGGCCAGCATGACATCTTCTTCCAGCTTGGCCCGCAATTCGTCATCCAGCTTGCCGTCATTGAACGGAATGAAGGCATTGCCGCCCAAGTCGTACACGCCCTTGAAGTTCAAGCCCATGCCCGCCGGCCACATCATGGGCGCGGTCTCGATCTGCAGCTGGTCGGAAATTTCGTCCAACAATTCGAAAGGATCGCGCGCTTCCCGGTCCATCTTGTTGACGAAAGTCATGATGGGAATGTCGCGCAGCCGGCAAACCTCGAACAGCTTACGGGTTTGCGCCTCGATGCCCTTGGCGGCGTCGATCACCATCACCGCCGAATCCGCCGCGGTCAGGGTGCGGTAGGTGTCTTCGGAAAAGTCTTCGTGGCCCGGCGTGTCCAGCAGGTTGAACACCGCGTCCTTATATTCAAAGGTCATCACCGCCGAGGTGACGGAGATGCCGCGCTCCTGTTCGATCTTCATCCAGTCGGACTTGGCGCGCCGCGCCTCGCCCCGCGCCTTGACCCGGCCGGCGGCATGGATCGCACCGCCCAACAGCAGCAAATGCTCGGTCAAGGTGGTCTTGCCGGCGTCGGGGTGGGAGATGATGGCGAAGGTACGGCGGCGCGCCGCTTCGCTGGCGGGGGTACGGCTCATGAGGGGTGGGGTTAGCAGCCCGGGCCCGTCACGGCAAGGCGAACCTTCCGGCGGGACCGGCTAGAGCTGCACGGTTCCTTTCGCTTCGCCCATAACCCGGCGAGCCCGCAGATACATTTCGACGGCGCGAAGACTGAAGAGGAAAGCCGTGAATACAATCAAGGCGTCGGAGATCAACACCACGTCCAGATGCCAGGCGCGGGCTTCCATCGCCAGTCCGGTGCGTAAGCCCATGCGGAACAGGATCAGAACCGCCATCACCAGGATGGCGGCTTGACCGCCTTTTACCATCAAGGTGCCATCCTCGGGATGCACGTCGATGGCCATGGTGCGGCCCCACTGCCATCCCGCCAGGCCGCCTAAGCCCGCGGCGAGCGCCAACCAAGACCAGTCCATCGCCAGGAAGTGCCGCACCGGCTGATGCGGCTGCGGCAAGAAGACGACCAATGCGGCCGCGGCCATGATGATCGCGGGCCGAATCCAAAGTCGTCCCAGTTTCAGCGGCTGGGCTTTGGTCATCTTGCGCATCCGCAAGTACAGCACCGGCAGGATGATCAAAACAGGAAGGAAAAGCTGGAGTGCCTGTTGTTGGGTCATGGCGGCTTTTACTTTAGACGATTGGCTCGTCCACGAAAGCGCGGCCTTGGCGATCCTCGATCTCCAAAATCCACAAATCTGGATCAAATTTCACTTGCTTGTCACACCATTCCGTGGCGCGCGCTTCTGACACAAAGTCACCGATAGGGCGGGCCCAGACCAGTTCGCCCTTGGCATTGCGTGCCTGGTTGAGCACTTGAATCGTGCCGTCCAGCTTGGCGATTTTGAGAATAATGGCGCCGGCTTCTTCCGCGCCGCTGCGCACCACAAAGGCCGAAGCGCCTTCCACCTGCACCCGGCGGATCAGGGCACGCACAAAAATTCCGGCTTTCAGACGGGGGGTCGGCGTCATCCGCCGCTTGTATCAGGAGACAGCTCTAAACGGCAAAACCTTACCTGTCATGAGCCGATCACCCTTCGCATCCACCGCCGCAAAAGGAAGCCGCACGGTTACCGACGTGCCCTCACCCAACACCGATTCAATCATGGCAACGCCGCCATGCATCTGGGCCAGGGCCTTGACCAGGGCCAGCCCCAATCCGGTGCCTTCCTTGGCGCGGGTTTCGGCATTCTCAACCTGCTCGAACGGCTTGCCCAGCCGCTCCAGGTCGGCCTTGGAAATGCCCATGCCGCTGTCGGTGACAATGATCTCGATTCCCAAACCCTGGCCAGGCGTTCTGGCGCTGACCTTCACTTCGCCGCCTTGCGGCGTGTATTTGACGCCGTTCGAAAGCAGGTTGACCAAAATCTGCTTGACCGCGCGGCGGTCCGCGAACACCAGCCGCGCGCTTGGTGTCACTTGCAGCTTCACCGCCACCCCCGCCCGCTCGGCGGGAATTTTCAGGAAGCGAACGGCGCTTTCCGCGGTTTCTTCCAAGTCGAACAATTCCTCATGCAGCTCGAATTTGCCGGCTTCGATCTTGGACATGTCCAACACCGAATTGATGAGGTCCAGCAAATGGCCGCCCGATTCATGGATCAGGCGGGAATATTCCTGATAGCGCGCGCTCAGGGGCCCGAACATTTCCCGCGTCATCACTTCCGAAAAGCCGATAATGGCGTTCAAGGGTGTACGCAATTCGTGGCTCATATTGGCGAAAAAGCGGGTCTTGGCGCGCGAGGCGGACAGCGCCGCATCGCGTGCCTCCACCAGGGCATATTCGTGACTCTTGCGTTCGGAAATGTCGCGCGTCACCGCCACGATGTCGGCGGGCTCGCCCATCCCCATCTGTGCCGGTCGGCAGCGGATTTCCGCCCACACGAAATGGCCGTCGCGATGCCGCAGCCGGATCTCGGCCGAGCCGGAACGGCCATGATAGCTGGATTCCATCAGCGCGGCCTGGACGGCATTGAGATCCTCGGGATGCACCATGCTTTGCATCGCGGCGCCCGTGAGCTCTTCGGGCATGCGGCCGAGCAAGGTGGCGGTCGAAGGGCTGGCGAAACGGATGCGCCCGTCGGAGGAATGACGGGTGATCATGTCCATCGCATTGTCGGCCAAAAGCGGTACATGGCGGCGCCTTCCGGCGGCGGCGGCATCGGCGGCGCGCTGGCGATCCTGGGCCGCGACCGCGGTCAGCACCGCTTGCATCAACGCCGCCAGCACCGAGCAGGCATGGACTTGCCAAAGCGGCATAGTGATGCGCGAAGGGGGCAAGTGACCCATCGCTTCGGTGGCCACCACAATCACAAAGGAAAGACCCGCGATAAGTCCGGCGCGCAGCACGGCGGGGCGTCCACCCGTCAGGGCCGCCTCTGCCGGAACCAGGGCGAGCCAAATCACCAGCGGCGAAGCCACGCCGCCTGTCAAAATGGCCAGATATCCGATCAAGGCGGCAAAACCGGCGAGCCCGATCTGCTCCAAGGCGGCAAGAGGCACGGAGGTCAGCGCCAGCACCGCCAAGCCCGCCGGAATCATCAAACCGCTCAGGGCCGCAAGCTCGCTGGCATCGGGGGGGCCGACCATGGCAAAAAAGGAAAAAGCCAAGACCGCGCCCAGGACCGCTTTGGTCGCCTGCATCCGGAAGAAGCGGCGGCGCTGCGCCTTGGGATCCGAAAAACTGCCTGTCTGCAACGCCATAGGCCCTGGCCCACACCCGACATACCTTGGGCGGGCAGTCTCACCGGATAGGCTTAACGAAAGCTGAAGCAACCCGGCCGGCGTTTAGCTCTTCACAAGCATTTCGGGGGGATGGATTCACCTTTTGTTAGGAAAGAGGGCGGAATTTGGCAAAGTTCCCACTGTCAGCGTCCTAACCAATCCGCAATGCCCCGCATGCATGATCCCCGCGCGGGCAGGCAAAGAGCTAAAAAATGGCCGGGGCCATACAGGCGCAAATTTGTCGCGACGAAGACCGGGTGGATCCAGAGGCGTTGCTGCCGGCGCTGGATTCCCTGCGCACCGTTGTCACAATTTTCGACAAGCACGGCCGGCTGCTCTATGCCAATGCCCATCTCAACTATCTGTTTCGCTCGTTTCCGCCGCGCGAAAAGCTGGTCGGAAAAAGCTATGAGGAGCTCATCCGCCTGGAAATCGAAGGCGGCGAAATCGCGCCTTCGGCCTTGGCCGGCGGCGCCAAAGCTTTCATCACCCAGCGCCTGAGGCAGCTCAAGGACGACGAATTCGCGCCCCGCGACGTGGCCTTGCGCGACCATCGCGTGGTGGAGATCAAGGCCCGGGGCGACAGCAACGGCAACACCACCCTGCTTTGGACCGACGTCACCGTCGCGCGCGCGCAGCTGGTGCGCCTGCAGGAAGCGGTGGCGCTGTCGGCGGAAGCTTTTGCCTTTTACGATTCCGATGACCTGCTGATCCTGGCCAACGACCTTTATGCCCATCTTTGCGGCGTAAAGACTTTGGACGAGCTGATCGGCAAGACCTTTCCCGAAATCTGCGCCACTGTCGCCTATAGCGGCCGCATGGTGCTCGACGAAAGCCCGGAAATCTGGCTTGAGCGCCGGCTGGAGAAACACCGTGCGCCGGCGGGTGCCGTCACCTTGCGCACCAATACCGGCGAAGCCTATCTGGTGCGCGATCGCGCCGGTCCCGATGGCGGGCGCATCATGGTTTTCACCGACATCACCGACAAGGTCCGCGCCGAGACCGCGCTCAAGGAACAGGAACACGCTTTGGCCGACAGCCGCGCCCAAGCGGAAAAGCAAAGCTCCTACCTCGCCGACTTGACGACCAGGTTGGATCAGGCCAGCGCCAGCGTGCATAGCGCCAAAACCACGCTGTTGCGCACCATGGGTCACGAACTGAAGACGCCGCTGAACGCCATTCTCGGCTTTTCGGATTTGATGGCGGCGCTGGCCGACAATCTCAAGCCCGGGCAGATCCGCGAATATGCCGGCTTGATCCATCAAGGCGGCGCCAATCTGCTCAAGATCATCAACCAGATCATGGATCTCACCAAGATTTCGGCGGGGCGCTATGACTTGCGCCGTATGCCGGTGGATGCGGGCGCGGTGTTGTGGCTGGCGCGCGACGCCTACCAGCCGCGTGCGTCCGCGCGCGGCATCGCCATAGACACCGACAATTGCCCGGTCGGGTTGATGGCCGACGCGGATGAGGCGGTGTTCACCGCCATGATCCATAGCCTGCTGGACAATGCCGTCACCTTCACCACCGGCAAGTGCATCACGCTCTCCGCCGCCGTCACCGAAGGGGGCATCGCGGTGACGGTTGAAGACGATGGCTCGGGCTTGCCGCCGCATGATTTGGCGCGAATTCTGGAGCCGTTTGAGCACGCCGGCCATGGCGAAGGCTCCGAACATGCCAAGGGCGCGGGTCTTGGACTCACGCTGGTTAAGGCCTTTGCGGAACTGCATGGGGGATGGTTGGAGCTGGAGAGCGAACTCGGCGAAGGTTTCAGGGCGACGGTGATCTTGCCGGCAGCGGCACCACCTGCCGTCTCCTAGCGCTTTTCCCGTCTCATTTAATTACCCCCATCCGTCGCCGCGGCCGGAGGGGGTTAATAAATAAAAATTGAACAATCTCATCAGTTCCCCGTTTGCGCTCTGATGGCGCGGCAGCGGGTAAATTCAATTTTATATAAGCCCCTAAGCCGCCGGGAACTCCCGGCGCGCCATGCTCCCTGCCGTGGAACACAGATGGGCATGACATGATTTTCCGGGCGGTATTCTGGATCGGGCTTGTGTCGCTGTTGGCGCCGCACGAACCGGATCTCGGCCTGGGACGTCCCGGCGCCGGCACGGCACTCACCTCCCCCGCCATCGTCCAGCCCGCCGCCACCGGTCTCTCGCGGAGCGGATCGGATTGTGGCTTCGCATGTGTCGGCGTCCTGCCCTCTGTGTTTCACCTCAACAGTCATCCCGAGCTGGTCAAAGGCCTGGCCGACGTGAAAGCCCAGATCGAACAAGCCCGGCGGGAACGGTCCACCAAGGTACGGGCGATCTAACGGCGAATTCAGGCTCGTTTCGCCCTCGCGAAAAATTTGCCCCTTTGCGCGCAACACGGGTAAAAGACCCCTGACACATCCGGGTCCGGCATGCGCACGATTCTATCTCTTTTGCTTTTGCTGAGTTTGGGCGCTTGCGGCCTGTTCGAAAGCCGGGAAATCCGCACCTTGCGCAAATCGCCCGATTTTCGCGTCGGGTACCAAGACGGTTGCAACAGCGCCTGGAGTCCCGAAGCCAACAAACGCCAAGACGACACCATTGTGCGCGACGACAAGCAGTATCAGACCAACCGCGCTTATCGCGTCGGCTGGAATCGCGGCCTCAATGCTTGCCGCACAACCGGCTACACCGGCGGCGCCCTGCCCGGCACGGTGCCCAGCGGGCCGATCCCGGATATGAATCCCGGAAATGGCGGAGGACCGCGGGGGTTGTAGCTATTCCGCTGCCGCCCTGACCGCGTGATCTTCTTTGGTGAGGTTCTCCGAAGCAAACTCCCAGTTGAGAAGCTTGCTCAGCACAGCCTCGAGATATTTCGGCCGCGCATTCTGGTAATCCAGATAATAAGCGTGCTCCCAAACGTCGACGGTCAAGAGGCAATTGACCCCTTTGGCCA
>Ga0207709_10002182_pt1 | contig 12506 bp, 14 predicted proteins | sample KBSM34metaG_FD_184397 | JGI IMG/M metagenome (GOLD analysis project Ga0207709, IMG submission 184397) | Miscanthus rhizosphere microbial communities from Kellogg Biological Station, Michigan, USA - KBS M3-4 metaG (SPAdes) (version 2) | ecosystem: Host-associated > Plants > Roots > Rhizosphere >...
CTTATAGATTATTTTTTGGCGGCTCGTTTCAACCGATCATCGGTGGGCCTGACATTGCGGAAGTAGAAACACCTTCAGAACCGACCGAAGGTCGCCGGACCGGTAAGCGTGTCTCGTCAACCGGCGCCAGGCTTCCTGAACCTGAGCCGACGCCAGTAACCGAGGTTGCAGCCGCACCGACACCCGAGCCGACACCGGAACCTACGCCGGAAGCAAAACCTGTCGAGACGACACCGGAAAAAACTTCAGAAGCCGAAGCTGAAAAACCTGCGACAACTCGAAACACGCGCGGACGCAGACCGGCGGGCAGACGTCCTGCGCCTAAAGTCCGCGAGACGCCGGCTCCTAAGGTTGAAGAACCAACGCCGACGCCTCCTCCTGCTGAACCTGAACCGGAAGTTGGACCACGACTCGTGATCGAGACCAATGATGGGACGTTGATTAATCGATCAATGAGTACGGTGAAACGTGTGACGGTTGAGAATGGTCAGGTCGTTATAGTGGGTAAGGACGGAAAGATTCAGCGGATGCTGCTGATTAACGTGGTGCGGATGTCTATTTCTCCTTAGCCACAGATGAACGCGGATAACACAGATCAGAATACCTGTTTCTGTTTTTCTGATCCGCGTTTATCCGCGTTCATCTGTGGCTTACTTTCCTGCTTTTAAACTCGCCAGCTTGTTCTTGAAATTCGGTAGGTCTTGAGCCGTCGGATCGACTTTCTCAAGCTGTGCGATCGCATCCTCAGCCGCTTTCGCATCGCCCTTTTCCAGGGTTGTAGCCGCGAGACCGGCAAGCACCATCACGTCATCAGACTTCATCTTCAGCGCCGCTCGATACCACTTCTCCGCAACGTCGTAATGTCCTGCATCAAGATTAACTAAGCCGAGTGTGACGACGGTTTGATAATCAGTTGGTTTGATCTGATTCGCTTTCAGCAGATACTCGATCGACTGGTCGTACCGTTGAATCCGGTAGTAGAGCTGGGCAGCTTTGATCTGTGCGTCGAAGTTCTTCGGTTCGCTACGTGCCTTTTCGAGCGACGCGGCGACTTCCTGCTGCATCCCCTGTGGGTTGGGAGCGTTTTGCGCGCCGACGGGCGGATGATCTGCAGGCATCGACTGCGAGTCCACGGCTGCCTGTTGTTGCATGACCAGTTTCTGGCTCATGGAACTGGCAAAAATGAAGCCCACGATAAATCCCAGCAGAATTCCGATGATTGCGAAAAGAAGATTCTCTCTCGTCATGATTTATCTAAACTCAACTTGGACACAGTCAGTACCGTAACGCGGTAGCGTCGGGTCGGCGTTGTACATCAATACTCGAGGATCATTGCGGTTGCGAGACTGACCCGACGCTACCGCGTTACGGTACTGACTGTGTCCAAGCATGTCTCGTGACTTTTTGGTAAAGCAGTTTGCTACTTACTTCCGGCCAGCGTCTTTGCTTCGTTGATGCGCCCCGTGATGGCCTTACCTACCTCAGAATCCGCCGGGACTTTCTTCAGTACACGTTGCCAGTAGTCGACGGCCTTCTTGTAATCCTTGGCCTCGAACGCAGCGCTGCCGGCGAGTTGGAGCGCCTTCGCGTTTTCAGGATCGACTTGCAACGCGTGATTGATGAGTTCCATCGGCTTGCCTTGAAGACTTCTGCCGCTCGCCATCGCTGTGGCAAAAGCATATTCGGACCAAAGATCAGCATCCCTGGGCGTCAAATCCGTAGCCTTGGCATAGGCGCCAGCCGCTTCGCTGAATTTTTCCATCGAACTGTAGGACCTCGCGAGCATGGTCCAACCCTGAGCGTCATTCGGATTGGATTCAAGTTTCTTCGCCAGCTTCTCGACGTTCGCTTCGATCTGTTCCTGCGAACGTTCCATCGGTCCTGCTGCGGTCGCTGTGGGAGGCGAACTTACAACTGCCGGATTCTCGATCAGATTCGGCTCGCCTACGTTTAGATAAAAGATGATTGCGATGAATGGAATACTGAACCCCAGCACATAGGCAGTGCCCCGTGCATTCACAGTCGCGGGAGCAGTCTTTTTCGAACCAGTTTGTGCAGTGTCTTCAAGCAAGCGCCGTTCGATCTCGTCACGATCCTGCGCGAACTGTTCTTCGCCGATAATCCCGTTGCGCAAATCAGCTTCGAGCTCTGAAAGTTGATCGCGATAGACGGCGATGTTTGCCTGCCGCCGTTCGTCATCGGTTTTGGTCTTCGTCTCCTGTGAGCGCTGCAGCACCGGTGGCAAGACAAACGCGAGCGCGATCACGATCAGAAGCGCACAAATGACCCAGAAGAGAATCACGTCGTCTCCTTTCCGGGAATGGAGGCGAGCAACTCTTCCGCGCGACGGTGTTCGTCAGCGCTCAGTGGCTGCTCATGAATCAAATCTCTTCGTTGCCTGATGTAGCGGAAGAGAACGTACAAACCAGCAAGCAGCAAGACAAATGGCCCAAACCACAGCAGGTAGGTTGTGAATGTGACGCGCGGTTTGTACAGGATAAAGTCGCCGTACCGTTGTGTGAGAAACGCGATGATCTCCTGGTCGGTCTTGCCGGCTTTCATCTGCACGCGTATCTCACGACGCAGGTCCGCGGCGAGGCCGGCAGGCGAATCGGCCAGCGTTTGATTTTGACACTGAAGGCAACGAAGCTCTTTCGAGAGATTTGCGAGTCGCTGCTCAATGACCGGATCGTCGCTCGGAATTTCTTCCTCTTGCACTTGCGCCACTACCACAGACGCCAGTAGGCACATCAGCAATATTTGCAGGCACCGGAAGCGAGTCATTTAGCCGCCCCCTGACGATTTAATTTCTGAACCAGGGGAAGGATTTTGCCCGACCAGACGTCAGGCGTCATTGGTCCAACATGCTTGAGACGAATTGTGCCGCTTTGATCGATGACGTAGGTCTCAGGAGCTCCATAGACTCCGTAATCGATTCCCGTCCGACCATCGAGATCGACGGCGCTCAAGAGATACGGATCGCCTAAGTCGCCAAGCCAGGCGAGAGCGTCCTCACGTTTGTCTTTGTAGTTGAGACCGTAAATCGGAACCACTCCCGACTTCTGATACTCGAACAGGTATTGGTGTTCTTCACGGCACGCCACACACCAGGAGGCCCAAACATTCAGCAGCCAAACCTTTCCGCGCATGTCTTCGTTTGAGAACGTCTGCTCAGGAGCCTTGAGCTGCGGCAAACGAAACGTGGGTGCTGGTTTGTCAACGAGCGCAGACGGCAGTTCGTGTGGATCACCACGGCGCAAACCAATCGCCAGGAAGAAGACGAGTACGAGAAAGATGCCGAGTGGAATTAAATAACGCATCACTTATCCACAGATTACACAGACTAAGATTCTGTTACGGAAGCGGCGACAGTGCTGGGGACCTCCGCAGATTTCGCAACTTTCTGGGCCGCGCGTTCCCTGCGTGCTGCCAGTGCATATCGTCGATCGCTGAGCGCGAGCCCGCCGCCGAGTGCCATCAAAATCGCGCCACCCCAGATCCAGCCGACGAACGGTTTGTAGTAGACGCGCACGCTCCACGCGCCGCCACCAACTGGCTCACCCAATGAAATATAGAGATGCCGGACCATTCCTCTAATGGTCCTCCCGATACTTGCGCCAAACTCAAACGGCGAAGTTAATGGCGGTATTTCGGGAAAGGAATCCACCGCAGTTTCCGTCATGACATTGCCGCTGGCGGTGTAGTTTCGTTTCTCGGGATACAGTCTTTCAATCACCTCGCCGTTGCGACTGACGACGATCTCGGCACGTCCGGCAACGTAGTTTGGCCCGGTAACGTTTGTGACTCCGACAAACTGAAATTCATAGCCGCCAGCCCGAACCACATCGCCGCGCTGCATGCGTACGTCCTGTTCGGATTGATAACCGGTAACGATCGTCACCCCAATAATGAAGACTGCGACTCCGAGGTGCGCCAGCTGCATTCCGTAGTAGCTGCGACTCTGCGTGCGAAGTTTTTGAAACGTCGTGAGCTGTCCTGATGTGACGCGCACTCGTTCCCAAAGGTTAACGACAATCGTAGTGACGATCCAGAACGCCAGCATCAAACCCAAACTCACCAGCGCTTTCCATTGGCCAAAAACAAACGGCAACGCCACAGCAGTAACGACGCTGATCACGAACGCCCAACGCAGTCGTGTGACAAGATCCGGTAGATTCGCTTTCTTCCAACGCGCGAGCGGTCCAATACCCATCAGGAACATTGCCGGCGCCATCAGCGACGCAAACACGAGATTGAAATATGGTGGACCAACTGACATCTTGGCGCCGCCAAGCGCATCGATAATCAACGGGTAGAGAGTTCCCAACAAGACAGAAGCAGCAGCTACAGTCAGCAGCACGTTGTTTGAGAGCAAAAGCGACTCGCGCGATATCACATCGAACTTACCACCTACTCCAACCTGCTTCGCCCGTATCGCGTAGAGCAGCAACGAGCCACCAATCACAACCAGTAGAAACGCGAGGATAAAAATGCCGCGCTTTGGATCCGTCGCAAAGGCGTGCACCGACGTCAGCACACCGGAGCGAACCAGGAATGTCCCCAACAAGCTCAACGAAAACGCTGCAATCGCGAGCAGCACTGTCCAGCTCTTGAAGCCGCCGCGTTTCTCAGTCACTGCGAGTGAGTGAATGAGGGCTGTTCCGACGAGCCACGGCATGAACGACGCGTTTTCAACCGGATCCCAGAACCACCAGCCGCCCCATCCGAGTTCGTAGTAAGCCCAGAAACTTCCCAGGGCGATGCCGCAGGTTAGAAACATCCACGCAACCGTAGTCCATGGTCTCGACCAGCGTGCCCAGGTTGCATCAAGCCGGCCACCGATCAGTGCCGCAATCGCAAATGCAAATGCGACGGAGAATCCGACGTAGCCCATGTAGAGCATTGGCGGATGGGCCACCATCGCTGGATCCTGAAGCAACGGATTCAAATCGCGGCCATCGGGCGGAACCGGAGACAGTCGTGTAAATGGGTTGGAAGTGAGCAGCATGAACAACAGAAAGCCCACGCTCACTATTCCCATCACGCTCAACACACGCGCGACCATCACTTCCGGTAGATTTCGGCTGAAGAGCGAAACGGCGACTGTCCAAAGTGCCAGCATCAAGGTCCAGAGAAGCAGCGAGCCTTCGTGTGAGCCCCAGGTCGCGGCCAGACGATAGTGCAGTGGCAGTTGTGAATTGGAGTTGGTTGCGACGTTGAGAACCGAGAAGTCGTTAGTGATAAATGAATAACCCAGACAGCAGAAAGCGATCGTCACGAAGATGAACTGCGCCTGTCCCGCGGGTGCAGCGAGCGCGACCCACGGTCGGTTGCCACGCCATGCTCCGATCAGTGGCAACGAGGCCTGCGTCAAGGCGAGCAGGAGGGCGATGATTAGTGCGAACTGACCTATCTCAGGAATCATGTATTAGCCACGGATTATCGCGGATTGATTACGGATTAGTTGGGCACGACAGTTTTGGCGGCTTCGCGTGCGTATTTGGCTTTATCGATTGCTTGTCCGGCTTCGGGAGGCATGTAGTTCTCGTCGTGCTTTGCTAAAACCTGATCGGCCTGAAACACACCATCGGCGCCAATTTTCCCTTGCGCCACACACCCGCGGCCTTCCTTGAACAAGTCTGGAAGTATTCCTTTATAGACAACCGGAACATTCGCTGCCGTGTCCGTTACTATGAAGCGCACGGTCAAGCCGTCGCTGTCGCGTTTGATAGAGCCCTCCTGAACCAGACCGCCGACGCGAAACGTGCGATTTACGGGCGCCTCTTTCGCTGCCACTTGTGTTGGACTAAAAAAGAAGACGAGGTTATTACGAAAAGCATTCGCAACCAGATAGGCTGCGACTCCGAGGCCGGCGAGTCCTACCAAAATAAACGCGACCCGTTTATGACGTCGTTTCATTGACACTCCCTCTTAAAACGGAAGCAGGAACGGAATTAGATGATTGCTTCTGTTGTTGCGTCAGCGCTTTCTTTCTTTGCTTCAGGCTGACGACTTCCCAAACAATCGCTATCAGGGAAACGAGATACGATCCCCAAATATAGAAGCCATAGCCGCCCATCGATAGATCTGGCCAGTTCATATTTAGACTCCTACCTCCGCGAACCGAGAAGCGTTTTGCTCTCGCTCAAGGATAATGCATCGCAACCGGATCAGCACAACGGCCACAGAGTAAAGCCAGCAGGCGGCGAGCATGATGAGCAGCGCCGCCAGCATCGATCCTCTGATAGTTGGTTTTTGAAGAATACGAATAGTGGCGCCCTGATGCAGCGTGTTCCACCATTGAACTGAGAAGTAAATGATCGGGATATTGATGACACCGACGAGCGCGAGCACGGCGCCGGCGCGATCCGCGCGTCTTGGATCGTCAATGGCTGCCTGAAGCGAGATGAAACCGATGTAGAGGAACATCAGGATCAGGGTTGACGTCATGCGCGCGTCCCAAACCCACCAGGTGCCCCATGTCGGTTTACCCCAGAATGCGCCGGTGATGAGCGCGATCGCAGTGAACATCGCGCCCGTCACTGCAAGCGATGATGCCATCATTGACGAGAGGCGCGCATTGAATGCCCAACCAATTCCGGCGTAGATCGCCATTAACACGTAAAGCAGCATTCCCATCCACGCGGCGGGAACGTGAATGAAGATGATCCGGTAAGCCTCGCCTTGCTGGAAGTCTGGCGGCGCGATGAAGAAGCCGACAAAGAGTCCGGTGGCGAAGAGAATCGCAGCCGGTATCGCGAACCACGGAATCATTTTCCCCGCGAGCGGGTAGAAGGTTGCGGGCGATGCGTATTTGTAGAGGTTCATGGTCTTTCGATTTACAGGATCTGATCTTGTTAATCTTGAAATTCCTGTAATCCTGTCTCTATTTACGGGTAGTTGTTAGACAAGATTACGAGATTTACATGATTTACAAGATTCAATCCTCATTCCAACGAAATCCTGAGCGCTGCCGCCGTTGCCCAGGGTGAAAAGAGCAGCGAAACGATCGCAAATGCTCCGAGCAGCGACAGGTGCGGTGACGGGCTCACTCCCATGATGCTCGCTTCAACAGCTCCGGCTCCAAAGATCAGCGCCGGAATGTAAAGCGGTAACACCAGGATCGAGATCAAGACGCCGCCGCCACGTAGCCCCAGTGTCAATGCTGCTCCAACCGATCCAATCAAACTCAAAATCGGTGTGCCGAGCAATAAGCTCGCAAAGAGAATCCACAACGTCTCTTTGCTCAGATCGAATTGCACTCCGACGAGTGGAGCAATCAACACCAAAGGCACTTCCGCAACGATCCAGTGTGCCAGCGTCTTTCCCAGCACGACCAAAAACAACGGCTGCGGCGTCAGCAACAACTGTTCGAGTGTGCCGTCCTGATAGTCGTTCGCAAACAGTCTGCCGAGCGAAAGCATTGACGCGAGCAAGGCCGCCACCCAAACAACGCCCGGCGCGATCGTTCGCAACAACTGCGTCTCGGGCCCGATGCCGAGTGGAAACAAACTGACGACGATCACAAAGAAGAAGACCGTCGACAGCATGTCGGCGCGGCGACGCCACGCCAGCATCAGATCGCGCCAAACGATCCAGCGCAACATCGATAAGCTCGAAGGTGCGTTCACGTTGTGAGTTCGAGTCGTTTGGTGCGGCCCGCTGCCAACTCTAATTCCTGATGCGTTGCCACAATCGCAATGCCGCCGCCGTTCAGGTGGTTTTCAATCAAAGATCTAACGAGAGCAACCGCCGACTTGTCCAACGAGGTCAACACCTCATCGAGTAACCAGAGCTTTGTGTTGCACACCAGAAGTCGCGCGAGCGCTACTCGCCGCCGCTGACCTTCTGACAAGAGTCGTGCCGGAAGGGAATCGCGACCGGCCAAACCCATTTGTCCAAGAGCCTCACTAGCGCGTTCTTTGCTCACTTCAATGCCATTCAGGGCATTTGTGATTCGCAAATTTTCAACCGCGCTCAGTTCGTCTTTTATCCCGTGTCGATGACCTAAGTAAGTCACGTCGGCGACATATTCCTCACCTAGTGAGCGAATATTCGCACCATTCCACGAAACCTCGCCTTCAGCCGGAGGCAGTAACCCGCAGAGAATCCGCAACAAACTTGTTTTGCCGCTTCCATTCGGCCCGGTGAGTTGGACAAAAGTTCCCGGAGACACGGCAAAGTCGAGTCCGCTAAAAAGCCTGCGATCTCCACGCACGCATCCGAGCTTACTGACCTCTAATATTTTCCTCGTCCTCCGCGGCCGATTGTAACACTCAGCCACGGAATCCACAGATTACGCAGATTACGTCTTCGTGCGTGGTTCGACCGGGCCGTTCACTTTCAACCATCCCTGCCAACCACCCTTCAATACGCTCACGCGTTTGAAGCCGCTGGCCTGCAGAATCTGAGCTGCCGCGATGCTCGATTCGTCGTTTGGGCAGGCGCAGTACGTGACGATCTCTCGATCCTTGGACAGATCTTTGAAAGGCGCAAAGGCGAGCCGAGACTTTAGCTTTCTGAGTTTGAAGTGAAGCGCACCTTTAACTGTCTTATTGCTGTTTGCATAACCCTCGGAACTGCGCACGTCGATGATCATGATCGCCTGATTGTCGGTAAGTTTTGTCTTTAGCTCTTCGGCCGAAATCATCTGGATTGCCGGTTCAGTCTGCGCGTGAGCAGCAATCGCAGATAAGCCGATGACGACGAGTGCGAGGATCCAGTATTTCCCAATGTTCATTTCCGTTCTCCTTATGATCGCATCTTGCGTGGTTTATGAAACACGCCGGGAGGTGCTTCCGCGCCCGTAAAGGTCTTGGGGTCGTACCATGAATAGGTTGCTGACGCGTAGTAAAGATAACCGGGCGAGCCCTGAACAGTTTCTCCGATCAGATCACCCTGTGGCAGTGGTAACTTTCTGCCGCTGTTTGCAGTCACAAACTCCTTACCGCTGTGAACCTTCAGATCGTTGCCGACGACATTCTTCAGTACAAAGGTCTGCGTTGCATCCGGATCGCGCCAGTCGTTCGCGCCATAGCCATGAATCACGGCGAGAAGAGTCTCATCTTTTTCGATTTTGAGTGCGACGCGTGGATCGCGTTTCGCACGCGGCTCGCGCACGAGCCAGGGCGGCAATTGCTGATTCATCAAATCAAGCTTCACGGGTTTCAGAATCACTGCAAGATCCTGTGATCCATCGCCATTGAAATCGCCTGCGAGAAAACTCGGATTGTAATTCGTATCGACGACTGCGGCATCCTTGAAGATTCTCTTTACTGCTTCTTGTACTTCAATCGTCTTCGCCGCTGCAGCAGCAGTCAACCGAACCGGAGTCGACTCCGGACTGGGCTGGTATGCGGGTGGAGGCGCCTCCACCACCTGACGTTTTGATAATGAACTACAAGCTGGAACCAAAGAGATCGCTAGCAGTAGAGCAGTCAGTGAGCAGCTTGCGGTCTGTCTCATGATTGGCGTTGACCTCGTTAAATGGGATTGGTTTGAAGGAGACCGAAGCCCGCCGAGAAATTCTCGGCGAGCTTCGGGATAGTGCCTCGTCAATTCGGCTGCCGAATGAACATCATAGCGACAGCACGAAGGCAATGAGATCGTTCCGCTGCGCGGCAGTCAGGGCATTGAAGTTATTTCTGGCTGTCGTTGCCTGACCAGCGTGCAGTTGGATCGAGTCAAAAATAGTGATGTTAAGGCCTTCATGCATTAGCCTGTTGCGTCCGCGAATGCCCCATAGCGGCGCTGTTCGCAATTGGTTTGCCGAGCTCTGACCTGCATTCTGAACAATGCCATCACCCGTGCCGATATTGTGAAGCGCAAAATCGCTGAACGGGTGAATGATCTTGTTACCGAGAGCTGCCGGCACCGTGAATGCTCCGCCATTGATGGAGGTTCCAGGAGCCGCAGTCGTAAACGTGCGGGTATGGCAAACATTGCAACCGACGGAGTTGAATAATGCGTCACCACGTGTCGCAGCCGCCGGAATCGGATTCTGACGACCAGGAGCACGTGTCGCGGCCATGAAGTCGGCGAATGCCAACACGTCGTCGCCATCATCCTCTGGATCCGCAACCGGATCGAAAGGTGACGGGAACGTAACGTTGATCACGCCGTCAGCCGTGCTAGCCGGGTTCTCGTGTGTTCCCGCATCAGCGGCACTGGAACTTCGGCCGCCGAAACCATCGAACGGGTTGGTGATGCCCATTTCATTGAGATAGGCATCACCGGCGAACGAGACAAGACTCGCGTGTTGGGCCTTCCATCCAAACCGGCCGTGTCGAAGCGTATTGTTCGCCTCGGTGACGGGCACGTTGGTGAGAGTTCCACGTTGGGCGACCGGTTGTGCAGCGACGTTGTTTTCAAGTGTTGCATTGGCAATACACTCGACAAAGCCATCGCCCAGGGTGCTGGTCACGATGCGGAATGCTTTGACGGTCTCGGCAGTGGATATGTGCTCCACGATATCCGAATCCGTCGAACGAGCATGAATCAACTGGCCGCCCGGTGCATCCACGAAAGCACCGTTGGTAATGTGACCAGCTCTGAATTCCATTTGCTGACCGAATGCACCGACATCAACTGACTGGTGACATTCAACACAGCCTACGTCGTTGTAGGTTGGTCCAAGACCATCTTCGATGGTCTCGCGTTCCGAGAAGATGAATTTGTTGTCTTCGAACCTGCCGTTGCCGCGCGCGGTGGGTGCAACAGGATCGGCTACGCATTCGTCGATCGGGGTCCCCAATGCGCCGAAACCATTGAACAGGTCATCGGTTTTGGCGTCATTGTCGGTGGTCAGTGCTTCGGTTGCAGCCTGACTTTCGACAACCTGGGGTTCGCTCAGGGGTAAGAAGAGCGCGACCGCGAACAAGATTAAGGTTAGGATAGGTAGAACTTTCCTCATTTAACTTTGACCTCCTAGGAGCTACAAACGGGTTGCGAGACAAAACCTGCAGTCTGCCCGTCGGCAGAGTGCACAGTTCTGCTTGAGAGATTTCTAACCCTGCTTGACTTGGACTACAGAGGCAGCTCGAGTCTTCAGGGGGGTATGACCAGAGTTAAAGAGTCCCCTCACGTAAGAAGTAACCAAGGAAAGACCTTAGTTGTGAGAGAGAGGGCAGAGGCGCGGACCCTGCTCGAATAGTAAATCGAATTAGCTGGGCTTGACTGCTTAAGTCGGGAGTGGGCGGCACTCTATGCTGCTTTTTGGGCAATGTCAAGAAAATTATGGATCACGTGATTCCTGAAAATTATTTCCCAACAGGTGAATCGCGAAGCGGCAGTTTCGTTTAAGGGATGGTCGCAGTGATATAAACAGTATCATGCGATATTTGGTCTATGCAGTGATCGCAATTCTACTCGGGTACGGGATTACGCTTTTGTTTTACATGATAGGAGAACCATTAGTGTCGCCGTCATTGTTCTTAGCGCGACAACTGTCATCGGATAGGGGCGGCGATTCCTTGTTACCTGCATTCACCGTCATCAACACTGTGATTTGTGCAATGATCATTTACGGGCTGTTTTTGTGCGTCAACACGTATCGAAAGTAAACCGGTCCTGCGACACTGCTTTCAAGATTCGCGCGGCGAGGGGAGCCAGCTTTGACGGAGAGGAGAATTGATCTCGAAACTTATTGGCCCATGCACTTCCTTCCGTTCCAGGTAACCTCACAATTTCTGCAGCGTCTACACCCGTGGCAGTTGCTCCAAACAATTCTTTTTTAGCACCACGTGTTTCCACTCGCACCAACGCATTTAACACATCGCGCAGTTAATTAAACGGGAGATCGTGCCCACCGTAGTTTGTATTAGCACTGATACGTTCAGGATAGAGCCGCATACTACAGACTTGTCCGTCCGAAGCGTACTCAGGTGTCATCCAGATGTGTTCACTGACTGGGTTCAAACTGGATCGATGAACGGTTGTACGGCAGCGGTTAGTGAGGAGTTGTTGTTGAATTATCCGCCCTTCAAACTAATATATTCGCTGTTTTTACCCCAGCGACTTAATACCCATTGCCGGATCTCGGTTTTCAGTACGATTCTGTCTAGCAATTCTCTCAGCGTCAGATTGGATTCATTCACCAAAGTCTCTTTTGCCAGTTTCGTCATTGAGCCGCTTGCAAGGAAGATCATAGGCTCAACCCCAGCAATAACCAATTTAGACCTAATTTCAGGTAAGTCCATAATGTCGTTATAGATTTGGTATCTACTGGCGGCGCCAATAATCGAAAAGTGGGATATCTTCTCGTCCAGGAGAGTCGCTAGCAAGGTATCGCGTCCACTTACTGGCCATACGTGAATTACGCCTCCTTCCAGCTTCCAGGTGTACCTTGGGTCCTTCTCGATTACTGAATCAAGGAAGTCTTTCAAGTTTGTTTCTTCTAGGTCCAAATTGATCTTTCGGTGTGGAGTGCGTTTCTCATCACCTAACTCAATTCCTACTGGTATGTCGTACTCAGATGCTAGAAGATCCAGTACTGAGCAATGCTCTCA
>Ga0207709_10002192_pt1 | contig 12462 bp, 13 predicted proteins | sample KBSM34metaG_FD_184397 | JGI IMG/M metagenome (GOLD analysis project Ga0207709, IMG submission 184397) | Miscanthus rhizosphere microbial communities from Kellogg Biological Station, Michigan, USA - KBS M3-4 metaG (SPAdes) (version 2) | ecosystem: Host-associated > Plants > Roots > Rhizosphere >...
TCGGCGCTCTCGACGGAAACCTTTCTGTGACAAGTCCGGTCGGGGGTCCCACGACAATTCGGATGGAGTGTCCGGTGTGAGTCCGACCGAACGGCCGCTGCGGATCGTGCTCGCAGAGGACAGCCCACTGCTACGGGCCGGCGTGGAGAGCGTGCTGGCGTCCGCCGGACACGTGGTGTGCGCGGGTGTGGCGGATGCGCAGGGGCTCCTCCACGCGTGGGAGGCGCACCGACCGGACCTCGTGGTGACCGATGTCCGGATGCCGCCGACCAACACCGATGACGGACTGCGCGCGGCGGCGGCACTCCGCCAGCGCGATCCGGACCTCCCGATCGTCGTACTGTCCCAATACGTCTCGGTCGCCTATCTCGACGAGTTGCTCGGCGACGACACCGCACGGGGCGGCGTGGGATACCTCCTGAAGGAGCGCGTCGGACATGTCCGTCAGTTTCTCGACGCCGTGGATCGGGTTGCTCATGGTGAGACCATCATCGATCCCGACGTCGTGCGGGCTCTCGTCAAGGCCACCCGCAGCCGCGCGCCGCTGGCGGTTCTCACGGACCGCGAGCGGGAGGTCCTCGCACTGGTCGCCGAGGGGCACACCAACTCCCTGATCGCACAGCGGTTGACGGTGTCCGAAGCCGCCGTGCGCAAGCACGTCGGGTCCATCTTCTCGAAGTTGCCGCTGCAGGACGGTGACAGACGCGTGCAGGCGACGCTCATCTACCTACGGTCGCTGGGCTGACGACGGGGTGAGGCAGGTCTACGCTGCCCCGGTCCGACCACAGCCACCGCCGCAGGACTGCTCCAATCGACACCTGACTGCGGCACCTGCATGCCATCCATCTGGAATCCATCCAGATTTGTGTGATCAAGAGCCGTCCTTAAGTGTGACTACCGACTGGTCAACCTATCCAATCCGCATGCCGCCCAGAACAACCCACCATTGATGAACATCGCCGCGTTTCCAGTCCACGCTCTTCCAGGACCGGCCGTACGGCTTTGGCTGGCTCGTACGCAGTCGTCGGCCAGCCCGCTCGCTCCACGGCGGGCGTCCAAGCCCCGTCGACCCCGCACGCGCCGCCCGGCGCGGCGCGTCCACGCCCGCGACGTCGAGGCTGGGCTGCCCGGTTGTGATGCCGCGGCTGCCGCACCAATTTCTTCCTTGGCGTGTTCACCGTCCGACGTTGCCGAGCTAGAGGCGAAGGCGAAACCTACTGGAAGCAAGGGCGTCGGTGACACGTTCGATTGTGCGGCGCGCATCGTCGCTCGACGTGTCGAGTACGTACGGCTCGTACTCACCCAGGGACGCGAACTGCGCCCACATCGTGACAATCGGGTGCTCGTCGACGAGCGCATCGGGCGCCGTGCGAGCCTGAGCGCGCGAGAGAGTGGTGCTGCGGTCGGGCCGGAGTACGACATAGTGGAGGGCGATATCCGTTGTGTGGCTGCGGAAGTGATCGAGCATCCACGGCCCGACGATACCGTCGAGTACCGTTGTGAATCCGCCTGCCGCGTACGTGAAAGCAGCTCCGGCGATGACGTCCATGACGGTCTGGTTCTGTGTAGCGGATGCTGGCTCGTACGGCGGGATCGCCCCGGCGACAATGTAATGCCAGAAGTCATCGGTATGCAGGTGCACGCCCCGCTCGAAGCTCCGGGCGAGCGCGGCCGCGACAGTGCTCTTCCCCGCTCCCGGCGGGCCGGTCAGAATGATCACGGTTCCGCTCATCCGATGAGCCCCCTTTCGTGCCGTCCTGTGCGCTCGGTCAGCAGATCACTCTTCTTCGACCCGACTGGCTCTGTCAACTGGAAATGGCGCAAGGTGGGGTCTGACCGTCCCGACCCCGACGGGTTAGCCGGCTGTCGCTGCTTCGGTGTGGGCGAGTCGATAGGCGTGGGTGCAGGTCTCGATGATGGTGTCGCGGTGGGTGAACCGGTCGACGATGGCTGCGCAGAGTCTGGGGTCGGTGAAGAGGGTGCGGGGCGCACGATTCGCTTTCCGCGGCGTTAACCGCGGCACCCAAAGGCCATCAATCTGGAATCCATCCAGATTTGTGTGATTAGAAGCGCCCGTTAAGTGTGGTCACCGACCGGTGAACCTATCCAATCCGCATGCAGCCCAGAACGAACCGCCATAGGTGAACACCCCTCCATCCAACCATCCACTGTCCACATCCATTCATCCATCCATGTGTTGGAAGGGCATCCGGATTTTCGGGAAGTCCTCATCTCTCAGCGTGACCGTTTTGGCACATCCGCACTCCACACCGGGGCCGAGAAGGTCGCAGTGCGCCGTTGGGACTTCATATCGGCGACGCATCGATCTAGGAGCCCGCAGACTTCTAATCTACGCAGGGGCAAGCGCTGTCCCCCGGTAACGCCGGGTGCCGTTCGGCTTCCTGGGTCAGTGCGGGCGAAAGGCCCATGGCTTTCGCAGTCGGCGCTGGACTTCTGCCCGCTCACAGCCGGCACTCATGTCACGGGCGATCGGAATCGACTCGACAAGCCCGGGTGGAGTACTCCTCGCGGACGAGGATCGGGTGTTCACCCCGCGAATCCAGTCTTGGGTGGTGTCGGGCCGTGCCGTGATGCCGATAGAACCCTACGGGACTGGCAGTGGCACAGGGCAATTCGGGTGTCAAAGCGACGGCGACGGATCGGCCGAGTCGGCTACAGGAGGCTGAGGCAGTACAAGTAGAAGCGGTGGACAACCAGCACTGCGACGGCGAGGAACCAGAATGTCACCGAGATCAGGTGGCTCCCGGCCGCGGTCATGGCTTTCGTACGGAGGGGCCGGGCGAAGGTGCCGTTGTGCAGTTTCCGGAGGGTGACGTATCAGAAGACCTGGATGGTCGCGGCCCACACCACCATGCAGTACGGACAGAGGGCGCCGATGACGTAGAGCTCTGCGCGATCAGCCAGTGCACGAATGCCACGGCAGCGGTCGCACCGAGTTTCAGGCCCAGCCAATACCAGCGGGCGCCGGAGGCGAGTACGGCGCCGGTCGCCGCAAGGTCAGTCCGTCGAAGTCGTAGCGAAAGCAGTGGGCCTGGTCATGAATGTGACGCTGGGGCGCGGGAACCGGTAGGTCGCACACGCCACATCCAACGCCTCGTCGACCGCGGTGACCAGTTCGAGCTCGTGTCCCGCCGGCCGTTCAGCAACCTCGATGACCAACTCGGTGAGGATTTGGCCGTGGTCACGGTGGACCTGCTCCATCAGCGAGACCATCAAGTCGACTGTCGCGCCGATGCTCCGCGGCGCGGCTACTTCACCGCTGACGGTGTAGCAGAGCCCGACCAAGGAGAGGTTTGGCTGCTCGATCACCTCAGTCAGCTCGCGCGTGATCGCGCGCCGGGTCGCCGCATCGGCCTGCTGGGGCACGTGAACCAGGGCGTTCCGCTTCGGCTGCGGCCGGGCCAGCCAATGGTGGCGTCGGTGCAGATTCAGGGTCATCGAGTGCCTCCTAGGACATCCGGGCGTCTCGGGTGCAGACTCCCTCTCCCCATATGTACCGCTGATAGCAGTCGACGCGCCGCCCCATTGACGAACTGCTTACATTGCCGCGCACATCGTTGACGCGACCTTCACGCCCCGGTCCTCAAGTAGTGGTCGCGCAGGAACCCGCCTAATCGGCTAACCCATGGCGCACCTTGTGGTTACGGCCCGTGCACGGCTGTGTGTGGATCGTTGCGCCACTCGGCTTCGAAGCGTTCACTCCCGCGGGCAACCCCGACAGGTTTCGGGCTGTACATCGCCAGAGCGGGATCGCTGTCCAAGAACGCCCTCCAGATGCTCGCCTGCCGGAACGCAGACAATCAAGTCTGGTCGCCTGGCGACTGGTTCTCCTGCTCCCGCCCAGAGGCGCCTACACGTCGATTCGGGAACCCATGATCACTATCCGCTCGCCCGGCAGGCCGAAGTACTCCGCAGCATCTACCCCTTGCGCGATCACTACTCAGCGGTACTATCTAGTGGTAGTCAGCAACACTGAGTAGTGGAGAGGAGGGGGGTTCCATGGGCAGGCAGATGACCGAGATGCTCAAAGGCACGCTCGAGGGCATCGTCCTCGCGATTCTGGCCGTGCGGCCGGCGTACGGCTACGAGATCACGGCGCGGCTTCGCGAGCAGGGTTTCTCCGAGATCGCCGAGGGCACCATCTACGCCCTGCTGGTCAGGATCGAGCAGCGCGGGTTCGTCGATGTGGAGAAGGTCCCGTCCGAGAAGGGGCCGCCGCGCAAGGTGTACTCGCTCAACTTGCTGGGCGGCGAGTACCTCGAAGAGTTCTGGAGGACGTGGAGCTTCCTCGCGGAACGGATCGAACAGCTCCACCAACACGTCGAACACCCGCAGAACGAAGGAGAGTAGTCATGGCCGCAGGATGGATCGAGCAGATCACGGGCTCGTTCGAGGACAAGAAGCGTTGGCGCGAGTACAAGGCCCGCAAGGAACAGCTCCCTACGAGCTACCGAACCGGGATCGACGGGCTTGAGCGCTATTTCATGTACGCCGGGTCGATCGTCAAGGGCGATGTCCTCATGCAGATGCACGAGGACCTCGCCGACCTGATCGAGCGCGCCGCTGCAGACGGCACCCCGATCCGCGACATCGTCGGGGACGACCCGGTGGAGTTTGCGGACACCTTCATCCAGAACTACTCGGACGGCCAATGGATCAACAAGGAGCGCAAGCGCCTGACGGACGCCATCGATCAGGCCGCCGACGAGGAATGAACCCGCCAAGAACGGAGAACCGGATATGACCACCGATCAGGCCCTCGAACCCGCGATCCGGGTGCAGGGCATCGTGAAATCGTTCAATGACCTACACGTGCTGCGGGGTGTCGACTTCGACGTAACGGCGGGGAGCATCCTCGCGCTGCTCGGCTCGAACGGTGCTGGCAAGACCACGCTGGTGCGGATCCTGTCGACGCTACTGAAGGCCGACGCGGGCGCCGCCACGGTGCACGGCTTCGACGTCGCCGCGAATCCCGGCAACGTGCGCGAGTCGATCAGCCTGACCGGCCAGTTCGCCGCGATCGATGAAGTGCTCACCGGCCGTGAGAACCTCGTACTGGTCGCCAAGCTGCGTCACCTGAAGAACCCGAGTGCGATCGCCGACGACATGCTCGCCCGCTTCTCACTCACCGATGCAGGCAGCCGCAAGGCGGCGACATACTCGGGTGGCATGCGACGTCGGCTCGACATCGCGATGAGCCTGATCGGGAACCCGCCGATCATCTTCCTCGACGAACCCACCACCGGGCTGGACCCACAGGCCCGGATCGAGGTGTGGCAGACGGTCAAGGAACTCGCCAGGGGCGGCACGACCGTGCTGCTGACCACCCAGCACCTCGACGAGGCCGAGCAGCTCGCCGACCGCATCGCGATCCTGCACAAGGGCACGATCATCCAGAACGGCACCCTCACCGAACTCAAGAAACTCCTCCCGCCCGCCAAGGTCGAGTACATCGAGAAGCAGCCCTCCCTCGAGGACGTCTTCCTCTCCCTCGTCGGTGACACCGGCGAGACCGAAACCGCCGGCGACCGTACCGACGGCACCGTCCCGGCAGGAAAGGAATCCCGATGACCACCCACGTCCTCGGCGACACCGGCGTCCTCACCGGCCGCTCGCTGCAACACATCGTCCGCAGCCCTGACACGATCGTCACCACCGCGGTGACCCCGATCGCGCTGATGCTGCTGTTCACGTACGTGTTCGGCGGCGCGATCAACACCGGATCCGACGAGTCGTACGCGAACTACATGCTCCCCGGCATCCTGCTCATCACGATCGCGTCCGGCATCGCGTACACCGCGTACCGGCTGTTCCTCGACATGCAGGGCGGCATCTTCGAACGCTTCCAGTCCATGCCGATCGCGAGGTCGAGCGTGCTCTGGGCGCATGTGCTCACCTCCATGGCCGCGAACCTGGTCTCGGTCGCGATCGTCACCGGCGTCGCGCTGCTCATGGGGTTCCGCACCGGAGCATCCGTGGCCGCGTGGCTCGCGGTCGCCGGCATCCTGATCCTGTTCACCCTCGCACTGACCTGGATCGCCGTGATTGCCGGGCTCTCGGCGAAGACGATCGACGGCGCGAGCGCGTTCAGCTACCCGCTGATCTTCCTGCCGTTCATCAGCTCGGCGTTCGTGCCCACCGACTCGATGCCCGGCCCGGTCGCATGGTTCGCCGAGAACCAGCCCGTGACTTCCATCGTGAACACTATCCGAGCCCTGTTCGCCCAGGAACCCGTCGGCAGTGACATCTGGATCGCCCTCGGTTGGCTGGTCGGCATCCTCGTCGTCGCCTACACCTTCGCGATCACCATCTACCGTCGCAAGATCAGCTGAGTCCGAGCGCCTCCCACGGAAGGCACACACCCGTGCCACACGACGTCGCCCGCTTCCCCGCACCGGGGCGGGCGGCATCGTCAATCAGCGGCGCGGTCCCCGAGGCTGGGCATGGTTGGGTGATGACGCATGCTCAGCATGTCGTTCCCGAGTTGTCGAGTTTCTCGTCAAGCACCACAGCTGAAGAAGCAAACCAATCGAAACGGTTTCTTCGACCCGAAGGCCAAGCGCGAAGCAACCTGGAACTCATCCAGATTCGTGTGATCTATAGCCGCCCTTAAGTGTGATTGCCAACTGGTCAACCTATCCAATCCCCATGCAGCCCAGACCGAATCGCCATTGGTGAACACCCCTCCACCCACGCGCTCGCCTTCCATCCACATCCACCCACCTTCCTCCATCCATCCATTCATCCATCCATGCCGCTCCATCTCGCTCGCTCGGTGCCGTTGCAGGAGACCCTCGACGCGGCTGGTGTCGCGGGCGATCGGCACGTCCTCGACCAAACCGGGCGGAATGCAGGCGGAGAACAGGGTGCCGTCGATCCAGACGGTGCCCCGAATCGGGCCGGGATGCACGGCGCACCGGCGGGGATGAAGGTCGACGATCAGGATGTCTCCCTGCCGCAACGGCAGGGAGAACGTCAGCGGGCGGCGCAGTTGTATGCGCGGTCGCACAGGGGCTCACGCGGCGCCGGCATCTCCCCCGCTCGACCGGACCAGTCCCGCCCTGCCGTCGCGTTATACAATCCTGACGATGCTTGCACCCAAAACTGCAGTAGTGCAATCGATTTCATCCGCGGGCAATGGAGATTTCATCCGACCTGCAGCTTCCTCCGTCGCCGAAGCCTGCTTCTCGCGACCAGGCATCGACGCCTCCAGGCGTAATACGAGTGGCCTCACCGGGTGTACGCCACCTCGGGGAAGTCGGGCGAAGGGCCGTCCAGCAGGTGACCGATGCCGCGCAATTGCTGGTCGAAGAAGGCGAGTGGATAGGCTTGCTGGAACGCAAGCGCACGATCGGTCGGGATGGTGCCGACCATTTCTTGTATGTCCTCCGACGAAACGCCTGCGAACGGAAGAGCGATCGGTATGAGCTGAGCGTCATCGCCGAAAGAGTTGTGCGCCGCACCCTTCAGTGTCAGGTTGAGTCGCCATCCGCGCAGATTTGACCAGAACTTCTGTAGGAGAGGGTTGGTGGCCCTGCCGCCCTTGCCCTCGGTGTCCACCACGAGGAATGGTCGATCCAGGCCGGCCTCGACGACCGGTCCGACACCTCCGCCGTCCAGACCCATGCCTGCCTTGATGCGTCCGTCGGCGTACATCGCCGATGCTGTGGCCGCGGCACCGAGAGAATGACCCATCATGCCGACCCGCGTGAGGTCCAGTGCACCTGCGAGGCCTGCGGGAAGTGGCGCACTGTCGACGTCGGGGTTGTGACCGGCCTCCAGCGACTCGAGCTGATCGAGTACGAATCGTGCGTCGTCCGTACGAACGCTGACCGCTTTGCCGAAGTCCGTGATCTCGCCCTCCGGATTCGTCACGACCCGATTGCCTGGGAATTCCACGACCATTGCGTCGTAGGTGTGATCGATGGCGACCACCAGGTACCCGCGGCTGGCCAGCTCCTGTACGACGCCGGTGCCATAGGCTCGTGATGCGTTGGCTCCAGGGGAATACAGCACCACCGGCAAGTCCCCCAGGCTCCGGTCGACAGGCGCTCCCACGAGGCCCCGAGTATTGCCGAAGGCAACCTTGCCCGGCTCCACACCGGCGTGTTCCATATAGCTGTCAGCAGCGGCCTTCGGCAACCACGGGGCGCTCGGGTACTCGCCCTCACCTGCCCGCGTGGGATACCACAGGCTGACCATCAGTTCCCGCTTTTCGTTGGCCACCCAGGGATCTGGGCGTGACTCGTCGATCAGGTGCAGGGACTGTGTGCCGATCCGATTCGGTCCGGTCGGCGCTGCCGGCGAAAAATCGGCGGCTCCGAGACTGGACGCTGGGAGCGCCCCCGATGTTGTCGCGATGCGAGCTTCCGTGTCCGTACAGGCCGTGGTGGCGGTCGCTATGGCGACTGTAATCAGCGCTGCGCCAGAGATCATCATTGCTCGTCTGTTCATGCTTCCCACGATCGCGCACCGCAAGGCACCACACATCTGCGCACGGGAGGACATTTGCTCCGAGTTCCTCAGGGATAACCCCTACTGGCATCGCGGCGGATAATCGGAGTGGCGCGCGGTCCACCGCCGATACCCGGTCTTCGAGAGCGCCTACGCTGTTCAGGCCGGACCGGACGCGACGGGCCGCGCACCTGGTGGTCATCTCGAGCGCGATCGGCCGTAGGTCGCCATACGAAGGACCCACTCGACCGGGCCGTAGCGGTGGCGCCGGACCCACCACGCGCTGACAACCAGCTGGATCGCATAGACCGACGCGGCGATGCCGAGCACCGCCCAGTCGGACAGGCGCCCGACGAGCGCGAAACCGTATCCGGTGAAGATGATGGCGGTGACCACCGACTGGCCGATGTAATTGGTCGCCGCGAGCTTTCCGGCCGGCGCCAGCACCCGGGCGACCGATGGGTGCCGGTCCATGACCCGCAGCACGGTGGCCCCGTACGCCGCGGCCAGGACCGGGCTTGCGAGTGCGTTCGGGCCGGTCAGGATCGGCATCTCGGTCACCGCAGAGAGCACGGAGATCGGAGCCGCGACTCCGAAGCCGATCCACTGGACGGGGCGGAGCAACGGCCGGTAGCGCTCCGGGCGTTCGAGCAGCCGCACCTTGCCGGCAGCCAGGCCGACCAGGAACAGTGGCAGCACACTGAGCAGACTGATGAGCAGGAACGCGGCGATGTTATCGGTGAAGTTCTCCCATCGGTAGTGCGCGGCGTCCAACCATCCCGACTGCATCGCCGCCAACTCCCTCGCGGTCTCCGCATCCTCCGCGGAGCCGGTGGCCGCCGCGGATTTGATCATGCCCAGCACGGTCATCCCGATAACGGAGATTGAGAAGGGCACCGCCGCCGCGATCAGCGCGGTTCGGGGGCGAAGGGAACTGAGCGCCAACAGGATCAGGCCCATGACCCCGTAGCAAAACAGGATGTCTCCGCTGAAGAAGAACACGTAGTGCACCAGCCCGACCGCCATCAGCGCCAGGCAACGCCGCACTGTCCTGGCTCGCGGGCTCGCCCCGGCGCGCTTTGCCGAACGGATCTGCATCGTGAGGGAGTAGCCGAACAGGAAGGAGAAGATCACGTAGAACTTGTTGTGGAATATCGCCGCGATCAGCGACTGCGCTGGACCGTCGGCGAATCCGCCCGGGGTCGACATCACGGTGATGTTGACCATGAGGATGCCGCCGAGCGCGAAACCGCGCAGCACGTCGAGTGCTTCGATGCGAGAGACCGCAGGGGCCCCTATCTGGGTAGTCATACCGTGACATTAGGAGCGCATGCACAGTGTTCAGATCGCCCTGCGGGCAGATTCGGCCGCAAGCACACTGGGGAGCTTTCCCTAGGGGAAAACCCTGATTGCGGCGGGCGACGACCGGTCTGTGCCGTGCCGATCATCGGACCGTAGGGGGATGTCTCGGCGGGCACCACTTCCTACGATGGGCAGATGCCGGTCACGCCGCATCCACCCCTGATCACGCGGCTTCCGCCCGGATTCTGGCTCGTGCTCGATGCCGCATTCGGCGCGCTGGTCGCGCTATGGAGCATTGTCGAGCTGCAAGGGGAATCCCGCGATCCAGACCCACTCGGCCGCGGACTCCCACATCCGGGCCCGGCCGCCCTTGCGCTGGCCGTCGGAACCATCATCGCCTCAGGCATGGTGATCGCACTGCGCCGCCGCGCCCCGCTCGGTGCGTCCCTGGCCCTTCTGGCAACGTGGGTCGTCTTCGTCGCCGTGGACGGTCGGTACTGGATCGCCGTCGTCGTATGCACCACCACAATCGTCGCCGCGACCATGGTGGTGTACCTCCTGGCGTCGACCCGCGGCACCTGGATCGGCCTGAGGGCGCTCGGGGTCGCCGTCGCGGCCGGCGCCCTGGCGCTCTTCGGCCATGCCGACCTGCGACAGTTCGGGTACCTGGCCGCCATCGCCACGACGAGCGCGTGGGCGATCGGGTACGCGGTCGCACGGCATCGCGCATACCGCACGGACCTCGCCCGACACGAGCGCCGGCTCGTGCACGCCGAGTTCGTAGAACAGCGGCTCGAGATCGCCCGCGAACTGCACGACGTCATCGCCCACAGCATGAGTGTGGTCTCCATCCAATCCGGGTACGGGCTCTACGTGCTCGATCGAGACCCGGCGAAGGCACGCTCGGCCCTCGACGCGATCCAGGCCACGAGCCAGTCCTCGATCCGAGAGCTGCGGAACCTGCTCGCCGTGCTGCGCGCGGGGTCCGGCAACGACGGCACCGACGGTCTGGTCCCCACACCCCGGCTCGCGGACCTCGACACCGTGATCGGCCGGACCGAGGACGCCGGCGTCCAGGTGGACCTGCGGATCACCGGCACCGCCCGGCCCCTCACTGCGGGCATGGAGGTGTCCGTCTACCGGATCATCCAGGAAGCCCTCACCAACGTGGTCAAGCACGCGGATGCGACGACAGCCGTAGTCCGGGTGGACTACAGGGCGGACGAGTTGGCCGTCGAGATCTGCGACGACGGCTGCCTCGGGACCGCCGCTCCGGACGGGCACGGCCTGTCTGGGATGCGCGAACGGGTGGCGATCTATGGTGGACGATTCAGCGCGGGTGCCGGACCGGACACGGGCTTCCTGGTCTCGGCCCGTCTCCCGATGGGCGGACTCAGTTGAGATCACGGACGATTCGCGTGCTGGTGGCCGACGACCAGATGCTGGTGCGGTCCGGCGTGCGCGGCATCCTCGAGGCCGCCGACGGATTCGCCGTGGTCGGCGAGGCCTCCGATGGGCGGGAAGCGGTGGCCATCGCGCGTGCGACGGACCCCGACGTCGTCCTGATGGACATCCGGATGCCCGGCATGGACGGGATCGAGGCGACCCGCCGCATCACGGCGACCATGCAGGCACGGGTTCTGATTCTGACGACCTTCGACATCGACGACTACGTTTACGGCGCGCTTCGCGCCGGCGCGAGCGGATTCCTCCTCAAAGAGGCCACACCACAACAGTTGCTCGACGCAATCGAGGTCGTCGCCGCCGGCGAGGCCCTGCTGGCACCGAGCGTCACCCGCCGACTGATCGGGGAGTTCACCAGCCGGCCCACCGATGCCCCACCGGTCCCGATCGGCCCGCTCGCCATCACCGCCCGCGAGCGCGAAGTGCTCACCCTCATCGCGGAGGGCCTGACGAACAAGCAGATCGCAGATCAGCTGTACATCACTGAGGGCACGACGAAAACGCATGTCGGCCACCTACTCGCCAAGCTCGACGCACGCGACCGCGTACACCTGGTGATCATCGCGTTCCAGGCCGGCCTGGCGTGAGCTCGACCAGACAGTGACCGGCCCGGCCTCGTCTCCTCCCCCTTACCTTCTTCGTAGCCCCGGTATGTCTCCTTCCCTCTGTTATCAGACCGAGGAAGTCGAACACGTATGGGTCCTGGACCAGCTGCTGAGCGAGGTCCGACTCCGAGACAGCGAGCGTCATCGCGGGATGGCGGCCGACGAAACCTACTGGCTCACCGATACCGCCTGGATCGGCACCGATTCGCTCACCTGGGTGCTCGACGACCCTCGTGAGCAGCCCGCATTAGCCGAAGAAACGCATTAAGGACACCGAACCGCCCAACCGCCACTGGAAATGATCCGAACCTCGCGTCGGCCGCTGGGGCCGGTATGCCTCCGCACGGTGGCGGTGGCAGTTCCGATCCGGTCGGGAGCGTCAGGTCACTGTTCGGATCGTCAGGTCGAAACTGGCGCCCGCTGCTAATTCGCCCCGTCAGTCTGCAGTTCCAAGACTGTGGACTGACGGGGCGCGCCATCTGCGGTTCCCATATCCATTCTGAAACCGACATTGGCCGCCCGGTGAACCAGCCTTCCAGTCGGTGAGTCGCCCCAGCGTTCCTGGCTCTAGATCCGGGCAGGCTCGGGGTCGTGCAGTTTTTCGAGGAATGCACTC
>Ga0207709_10002193_pt1 | contig 12460 bp, 8 predicted proteins | sample KBSM34metaG_FD_184397 | JGI IMG/M metagenome (GOLD analysis project Ga0207709, IMG submission 184397) | Miscanthus rhizosphere microbial communities from Kellogg Biological Station, Michigan, USA - KBS M3-4 metaG (SPAdes) (version 2) | ecosystem: Host-associated > Plants > Roots > Rhizosphere >...
GAGCCTGGTGATGAGCAACAACTTCCTGCAGCTGTTCTTCGGCTGGGAAGCGGTGGGCCTGGTGTCGTACCTGCTGATCGGTTTCTGGTTCAAGCGGCCGAGCGCGGTGTTCGCCAACATGAAGGCGTTCCTGGTCAACCGCGTCGGCGACTTCGGCTTCATCCTCGGCATCGCCGGCGTGCTGCTGTGGTTCGGCACGCTCGACTACGCCAGCGTGTTCGCCAACGCCACGGCGGTGCTCGGCAGCGAGACGGCCGGCGGCCTGGCCCAGGTGCAGCTGTTCCAGGGCCACCCGTGGAACGTGGCGACGATCATCTGCATCTGCCTGTTCATCGGCGCGATGGGCAAGTCGGCGCAGGTGCCGCTGCACGTGTGGCTGCCCGACTCGATGGAAGGCCCGACCCCGATCTCGGCGCTGATCCACGCCGCGACCATGGTCACCGCCGGCATCTTCATGGTGGCGCGCATGTCGCCGCTGTTCGAGCTGTCGGAAACCGCGCTGAACTTCGTGCTGTTCATCGGCGCCACCACCGCGTTCTTCACCGGCCTGATCGGCATCGTGCAGAACGACATCAAGCGCGTGGTCGCCTATTCGACGCTGTCGCAGCTGGGCTACATGACCGTGGCGCTGGGCGTGTCGGCGTACTCGGCGGCGGTGTTCCACCTGATGACCCACGCCTTCTTCAAGGCGCTGCTGTTCCTGGCCGCCGGCTCGGTGATCGTCGGCATGCACCACGAGCAGGACATGCGCAAGATGGGCGGCCTGCGCAAGTACATGCCGGTCACCTACTGGACCAGCGTGATCGGCACCCTGGCCCTGGTCGGCACCCCGTTCTTCGCCGGCTTCTACTCCAAGGACACGATCATCGAGGCGGCCGCGCACCATGCGCACGAGTCGCACAACTGGATCGCGACCTACGGCTACTGGGCGGTGCTCGGCGGCGTGCTGATCACCAGCTTCTACAGCTTCCGCCTGCTGTTCCTGACCTTCCACGGCAAGGAACGTTTCCGCGATGCGCATGCGCACGACGCGCACTCGCACCACGACAGCGCGCATGCCGACGCGCACGACACGCATGCGCACGACGAGCACGCCCACGACGACCACGGCCACGGCCACCATGGCGCGCACGAGCCGCACGAGTCGCCGTGGGTGGTGACGGTGCCGCTGGTGCTGCTGGCGATCCCGTCGATCGCGATCGGCTTCTTCACCATCGGCCCGATGCTGTTCGGTACCGATTGGGCGGGGCACCATGCGGCGGTGGCGATCAAGGGCCAGGCGGTCGGTTTCTTCAGCGGCATCATCGACTTCTACAACCCGGCGCGCGACAGCGTCGGCGCGCTGGCCGAGGAGTTCCACGGCCCGGTCGCGTTCGCGCTGCACGGCCTGACCCAGCCGCCGTTCTTCCTGACCCTGGCCGGCTTCGCCCTGGCCTGGATCCTGTACCTGTGGAAGCCCGAGTTGGCGGCGAAGGCGCGCAAGACGTTCTCGCTGCCGGTGTGGATCCTCGAGAACAAGTACGGTTTCGACAAGCTCTGGATCGACGGCTTCGCCGGCGGCGGGCTGGGCCTGGGCAAGGTGTCGCGTGCGGTGGATACGCATGTCGTGGACGGCGTCATGGTCAACGGCACCGCGCGCGTGATCGACCTGGCGGCCAACCTGCTGCGTCGCACGCAATCCGGTTTCCTCTATCACTACGCCTTCGCGATGATCATCGGTCTCATTGCCCTGTTGGGCGTGCTGATGCATTTCTGGCGTTGACCTGTACGGAATAAGAACACGTGTCGAACTGGCCCCTACTGACTCTCCTGATCTGGCTGCCGATCCTCGGCGGCGCGCTGATCCTCGCGTTGCGCGACGCCAAGGCGGCGCGCTGGGCGTCGCTGCTGGTCGCGTTGCTGACCTTCGCCCTCAGCCTGCCGCTGCTCACCGGTTTCGACTACGCCAGCGACGCGCTGCAGTTCGTCGAGACCCATGCGTGGATCCCGGCCTACGACATCGGCTACAACCTCGGCGTCGATGGCATCGCGATCGCGCTGATCGTGCTGACCACGCTGGTCACGGTGCTGGCGCTGATCGGCGCCTGGACCTCGATCGAGAAGCGGGTCAACCAGTACGTGGCCGCGTTCCTGATCCTGGAAGGCGTCACCGTCGGCATCTTCGCCGCCACCGACGCGATGCTGTTCTACGTGTTCTTCGAGGCGATGCTGATCCCGATGTTCCTGATCATCGGCATCTGGGGCGGCCCGCGCCGCATCTACGCCGCGGTCAAGTTCTTCCTGTACACCTTCCTCGGCTCGGTGCTGATGCTGGTCGGGTTGATCTACCTGTACCTGAAGGGCGGCAGCTTCCAGCTCGCCGACCTGTACCAGCTGTCGCTGACCTCCAAGGAACAGACCTGGTTGTTCTTCGCGTTCCTGATCGCGTTCGCGGTCAAGGTGCCGATGTTCCCGGTGCACACCTGGCTGCCGGACGCGCACGTCGAGGCGCCGACCGCCGGTTCGGTGATCCTGGCGGCGATCGCGCTGAAGATCGGCGGCTACGGCTTCCTGCGCTTCAATCTGCCGATCCTGCCCGACGCCAGCAACGAGTGGGCCTGGCTGGTGATCGCGCTGTCGCTGATCGCGGTGATCTACGTCGGCCTGGTCGCGCTGGTGCAGGACGACATGAAGAAGCTGATCGCGTATTCGTCGATCGCGCACATGGGCTTCGTCACCCTCGGCACCTTCATCGCCTTCGCCCTGGTCGGCTTCGGCAGCACCGATGCGGCGCGCCTGGGCCTGCAGGGCGCGATGGTGCAGATGATCTCGCACGGCTTTGTGTCCGGCGCGATGTTCTCCTGCGTCGGCGTGCTCTACGACCGCATGCATACCCGCCGCATCGCCGACTACGGCGGCGTGGCCAACGTGATGCCGTGGTTCGCCGCGTTCTCGATGCTGTTCTTCATGGCCAATGCCGGCCTGCCGGGAACCAGCGGGTTCGTCGGCGAGTTCATGGTGCTCATGGCCAGCTTCCAGACCCATCCGCTGCTGGCCGTCGGTGCGGGCACGACCCTGGTGATCACCGCCGCCTATACCCTGTGGCTGTACCGGCGCGTGTTCTTCGGCGAAGTGGCCAACGCGCACGTGGCCGAACTGAAGGACATCAACGGCCGCGAGGCGCTGGTGCTGGGCGTGTTTGCGGTGGGCGTGCTGGTCCTGGGCCTGTATCCGAAGCCGCTGACCGACCTGATGGAACCCTCGATCGCAAAGCTGGCGGCGCAGATCGCCACCAGCAAGCTGTAATCGGGCCGTCGAGCGAAATGATTCCAGAGATTTGATGATGACCACCCCTGCGCTACTGCCCCTGACCGCCGTCGACCTGCCGCCCCTGCTCCCCGAGCTGGTGCTGACCGGCGGCGCCTTCGCCCTGCTGATGCTCGATCTGCTCGTCAGCGAGCGCAACAAGGCCTGGACCCACATCGTCTCGGTGGCGATCCTGGTCGCGGTGTTCGCGATGCTGCTCGCCGGCGTGGGCGGGCAGGGCGAGGTGTTCAACGGCATGTTCGTGCGCGACGCCGCCGCCGACGTGATGAAGACGGTGATCGTCGGCCTCAGCGCGCTGACCCTGATCTACGGCTGGAGCTACCTGCGCGAGCGCAAGCTGTACCAGGGCGAGATTCCGGTGCTGGTGCTGTTCGCCACGGTCGGCATGATGATCCTGGTCTCGGCCGGCAGCCTGCTGATGGTCTACCTGGGCCTGGAACTGCTGGCGCTGTGCTCGTACGCGCTGGTCGCGTCGAACCGCGACAACGGCATGGCCACCGAAGCGGCGATGAAGTACATCGTGCTCGGCTCGCTGGCCTCGGGCCTGCTGCTGTACGGCATGTCGCTGATCTACGGCGCCACCGGCACGCTGAGCCTGACCGGCATCCACGAGGCGATCGGTTCCACCCACGAGCGCACGCTGCTGCTGACCGGCACCATCTTCATGATCGCCGGCGTGGCGTTCAAGCTCGGCGCCGCGCCGTTCCACATGTGGCTGCCCGACGTGTACCAGGGCGCGCCGGCACCGATCGCGCTGTTCATCAGCTCGGCCTCGAAGCTGGCCGCGTTCGGCATGGCCTACCGGCTGCTGGAAGTGGGCGTCGGCCCGCTGGCCGAGCAGTGGCACTGGGTGATCGGCGGCCTGGCTGCGCTGTCGCTGCTGGTCGGCAACCTGATGGCGCTGGCGCAGAGCAACCTCAAGCGCATGCTGGCGTATTCGACCGTCTCGCACATCGGCTTCCTGCTGCTCGGCGTGGCCGGCGGCGGCGAGCGCGGCTATGCGGCGGCGCTGTTCTATGCGATCTGCTACGCGGTGATGTCCACCGCCTCGTTCGGCGCGATCATCGCGATGTCGCGCAAGGGCTTCGAGGCCGAGCACATCGACGACTTCAAGGGCCTGAACGCGCGCAACCCGTGGATGGCGCTGCTGGTGCTGTGCATCATGGCCTCGCTGGCCGGCGTGCCGCCGTTCCTGGGCTTCTGGGCCAAGCTGGCGGTGCTCGGCGCGGTGGTCGCGGTGCCGACCGACAACCTGTGGTGGACCGGCCTGGCCATCCTGTCGGTGCTGTGCGCGGTGATCGGCGCGTTCTACTACCTGCGCGTGATCAAGGTGATGTATTTCGACGAGCCGGTCGGCGAGCCGTTGCCGGCCAACGACGACCGCGTGCTCGGCGTGGTGCTCGGCGTCAATGCGATCGGCTTGCTGGCGCTGGGCCTGGCCTGGAGCCCGCTGATGGCGTGGTGCCAGCGCGCGTTCGCGCATCTGGCCTGATCGCGCGCCAAAGCGCTGTTTTTAAGCTGTTTGCGACAACGCCGCCGTCCTGGCGGCGTTGTCGTTTGTGCATCGAGCGATGCTATCGGTATTCCGTTATCGGTCGCGTGCGGTTATCATGTCGCTCGAAGACCTGCGGCATCGCCACCGGGTCGGATGAAAATCAGGGCTTGCAATAATCGCGCTGGTTCTTCATAATTCCGCTTCTGCTGCGGGGTGGAGCAGTCTGGCAGCTCGTCGGGCTCATAACCCGAAGGTCGCAGGTTCAAATCCTGCCCCCGCTACCATATTTGTCTACAGCGGCAACCAGTTCACCGGTTGCCTGCGGTAGGGAAATTTGGGCTTCGCGAAGACGCATGTTCCCGTCTTTGCAACCGGAATCCAGCTTTACCGGAGTCGTACCGGACAAGGGGCCCAACGGGCCCTTTGTCGTTTCCGGGGTCCGGGAAAACCGCCAGGACCGATTTCATTCATTCAAATGCAAGGCAGGCTGTGAGCGACAAGGCAAACGAAATCGCGAATCTGCTGGGCCCGACCGTGGACGCGTTGGGTCTGGAACTGCTGGGGGCGGAATACCTGCCGGCCCCGGGCGGCGCCACGCTGCGCCTGTATATCGACGTGCCGCTGGCCGAACAGCCCGAGCGCATCGTCAACATCGACGATTGCGAGCGGGTCAGCCGCGAAGTGTCGGCGCAGCTGGACGTGGAAGATCCGATCAGCGGCAACTACACGCTGGAAGTGTCCTCGCCCGGCGTGGACCGTCCGCTGTTCACCGCCGCGCAGTTCGCGCGCCACCAGGGCGAGTCGGCCAAAGTGGTGTTGAAGCTGCCGCAGCAGGGCCGTCGGCGCCTGCAGGGGCGCATCGCCCAGGTGGACGCGGACGCCGGCCGCATCGTGTTCGAGGTCGACGACGCCGAACTGGCGGTGGACTTCGACAATATCGACAAGGCGCGGATCCTGCCCGACTGGGCGGCGCTGGGCCTGGCCCCGACCAAGCCGGGCAAGACGCCCAAGCAGCCGGGTAGCACCCCAAAGCCGCCGGCCAAGCGCCCCAAGCCGGCCGGCAAGACCGCAAAACCCAATAAGAAACCATCCAACGAACCGGCAGCCGACAAGGCTGCGCGCGGAGCGAAAGAATGAGCAAGGAACTGTTGCTGGTAGTCGACGCAGTGGCCAACGAAAAAGGCGTGCCGCGCGAAGTGATCTTCGACGCGATCGAGGCCGCCTTGGCCTCGGCGGCGAAGAAGCGCTACCCCGATCAGGACGTGCTGACGCGCGTCACCATCGATCACAAGGACGGCAATTACGAAACCTACCGCCGCTGGGAAGTGGTGGCCGACGACGTGGTGATGGAATCGCCGGACCGGCAGATCCGCCTGATGGACGCGGTCGACGAAGCCGAAGGCGTGGACGTCGGCGACTACATCGAAGAGCAGATCGAGAACCCGGATTTCGGGCGCATCGCCGCGCAGGCCGCCAAGCAGGTGATCGTGCAGCGCGTGCGCGAGGCCGAGCGCCAGCAGGTGGTGGACGCGTGGAAGGACCGCATCGGCGAGCTGGTCACCGGCGTGGTCAAGCGCGCCGAGCGCGGCAACATCTATGTCGATCTGGGCGGCAACGCCGAGGCCTTCATTCCCAAGGACAAGGGCATCCCGCGCGACGTGCTGCGCGCCGGCGACCGCGTCCGCGGCTACCTGGCCGAAGTGCGCTCGGAGCCGCGCGGCCCGCAGCTGTTCATCAGCCGCGCCGCGCCGGAATTCATGATCGAGCTGTTCAAGCTGGAAGTGCCGGAAGTGGGCCAGGGCCTGGTCGAGATCAAGGCCTGCGCGCGCGATCCGGGCGACCGCGCCAAGATCGCGGTGCTGGCGCACGACACCCGCACGGACCCGATCGGCGCCTGCATCGGCATGCGCGGTTCGCGCGTGCAGGCGGTGTCCAACGAGCTCAACGGCGAGCGCGTGGACATCGTGTTGTGGAACGACAACCCGGCCAATTTCGTCATCAACGCGATGGCGCCGGCCGAGGTGCAGTCGATCATCGTCGATGAGGAAAAGCACTCGATGGACCTGGCGGTGGCCGAAGACCGGCTGGCCCAGGCGATCGGCAAGGGCGGCCAGAACGTGCGTCTGGCCAGCCGCCTGACCGGGTGGCAGCTCAACGTGATGACCGCCGAGCAGGTCGCGGCCAAGTCCGAGGCCGAGCAGACCGTCGCCCGCCAGCTGTTCATGGAAAAGCTGGAAGTGGACGAGGAAATCGCCGCGATCCTGGTCGCCGAGGGCTTCAACTCGGTCGAGGAAATCGCCTACGTGCCGGTCGGCGAGCTGCTGGCGGTGGAAGGCTTCGACGAGGACATCGTCGAGGAGCTGCGGGCCCGCGCGCGCGATGCGCTGCTCAACGAGGCGCTGGCCGCCGAGGAAAGCGACGACAGCGGCGTGCCGGCGGCGGATTTGCTGTCGCTGGAAGGCATGGACGAGGCCACCGCCTACGCGCTGGCCAGCCATGGCGTGCGGACCAGCGAGGACCTGTCGGATCTGGCTGCGGACGAAATCCTCGAATTCGGCATCGAGGATGTGGACCAGGAGCGCGCCGCTGCGCTCATCCTGGCAGCCCGTGCCGAGGAGATCGCCCGATTGGAACGCGGCGAATGAGTCAGCGATGAATGCCGCCCTGAACCGATCAGGGCTTAGAATCCGCGCTACCTTCGCACGCGAGGGGGCGCCAACCAGATCATAGGATCCGAATGTCGCAGCAAACCACCATCCGCAAGCTGGCCGAACTGGTGAATACGCCGGTCGATAAACTGCTGGTTCAACTGGCCGAGGCCGGAATGAAGTTCAGCGGTCCCGACCAGGTCGTGACCAGTACCGAAAAGATGAAGCTGCTCGGCTTCCTGCGCCGTACCCACGGCAAGACCGACAAGCCGGTCGAGGAAGAAGCCCAGGCCGCGCCGAAGAAGATCACCCTGAACCGGCGCAAGCTGCAGGAAGTGACGGTCAGCGCCGGTCGCAGCAAGACCACGGTCAACGTTGAGGTCCGGCAGAAGCGTACCTACGTCAAGACCGCCGAAGACCTCGCTGCCGAGCGCGCGGGCATGTCGTCGGGCGGACGGGTGGATGACGAGCGCGCCGAGATCCTGCGCAAGCTGGAAGCCTCCAAGCAGCGCAACCTGGCCGAACAGCAGAAGCTCGCCGAGCAGGACCGTGCGCGCGCCGAGGAAATCGAGCGCAAGCGCCAGGCCGAGCAGGATGCGCGCGACCGCGTGGAAGCCGAGCGCAAGGCCGCGCAGGCCGCGCTGGAAGCCGAGTCGGCGCCGCCGGCGGCCGCGGCTGCGCCTGCGTCCGCTGCGACCCCGAATACCGGTGCCGGCACTGGTGCCGCCGCTGCGCCGCGTGCGCCGCGTCCGGCCAGCGCGCCGCACCATCCGCCGAAGCCGGCCGCGCCGCGCAGCGACGACCGCAACGCCGGCAACAAGCACAAGACCCGCGGCTCGCACGTGATGGTCGCCGGCGTCGAGGACGACGACAGCACCAGCCGCTTCGCCGGCCAGTTGCACCTGTCCGCGGCCGATCGCGCGCGCCGTTCCAACGTGCGCGGCAAGCCGCGCGGCGGCAACAGCGGCGGCCGTCGCCAGCCCGAGCCCTCGCGCAGCGGCGGCGGCGCGCATGGCTTCGAGCGTCCGACCGCACCGGTGGTGCGCGAAGTGGCGATCGGCGAGACCATCACCGTGGCCGACCTGGCGCAGAAGCTCGCGCTGAAGGGCGGCGACGTGGTCAAGGCGCTGTTCAAGATGGGCGTGATGGCCACCATCACCCAGTCCATCGACCACGACACCGCGGCGCTGATCACCGAAGAGCTCGGCCACAAGCCGGTGCGCGCGGGCAGTGCCGATGCCGAGGACGCGCTGCTGGCGCACACCGAGGACGAGCAGGGCGAGAAGCGCTCGCGGCCGCCGGTGGTCACCATCATGGGCCACGTCGATCACGGCAAGACCTCGTTGCTGGACTACATCCGCCGCACCAAGGTCGCCTCCGGCGAAGCCGGCGGCATCACCCAGCACATCGGCGCGTATCACGTCGAAACCGATCGCGGTGTCATCAGCTTCCTGGATACCCCGGGCCATGCGGCCTTCACCTCGATGCGCGCGCGCGGCGCCAAGCTGACCGACATCGTGGTGCTGGTGGTGGCGGCCGACGACGGCGTGATGCCGCAGACGATCGAGGCGGTCAAGCACGCCAAGGCGGCCGGCGTGCCGCTGATCGTGGCGGTCAACAAGATCGACAAGTCCGGCGCCGATCCGCTGCGGGTCAAGAACGAACTGCTCTCGCAGGACGTGGTCGCCGAAGAATTCGGTGGCGACACCCAGTTCGTCGAAGTCTCGGCCAAGACCGGCGCGGGCATCGACACGCTGCTCGACGCGATCTCGCTGCAGGCCGAAGTGCTGGAACTGAAGGCGGTGTTCGATGGCCGCGCCAGTGGCGTGGTGATCGAATCCTCGCTGGACAAGGGCCGCGGCCCGGTGGCGACGGTGCTGGTGCAGCAGGGCAGCCTGAAGCGCGGCGACTACCTGGTGTGCGGCGTGCAGTACGGCCGCGTGCGTGCGCTGTTCGACGAGACCGGCGGCCAGCCGCCCGAGGCGGGTCCGTCGATCCCGGTGCAGGTGCTCGGCCTGTCCGGCGTGCCGGATGCCGGCGACGACTTCGTCGTGGTCGACGACGAGCGCCTGGCCAAGGACGTGGCGCAGCAGCGCGAGGCCAAGCGCCGCGAGTCGCGCCTGGTGTCCTCGGCGGGCAGCCGCATGGAAGACATCATGTCGCAGCTCGGCAAGGGCGAAGGCCAGCTGTCGCTGAACCTGGTGATCAAGGCCGACGTGCAGGGTTCGGTGGAAGCGCTGAAGCAGTCGCTGGTGGCCCTGTCCAACGAGCAGATCCGGATCAACGTGATCCACTCCGGCGTCGGCGGCATCACCGAGTCCGATGCGAACTCGGCGCTGGCCTCCAAGGCCACGGTGATCGGCTTCAACGTGCGTGCGGACGCTTCGGCGCGGCGCATCATCGAAACCAACGGCGTGGACCTGCGCTACTTCTCGATCATCTATGACGTGATCGACCAGGTGAAGCAGGTGGCCTCCGGTCTGCTCGGCGTGGAAATCCGCGAAGAGATCATCGGTACCGCCCAGGTGCGCGACGTGTTCCGCAGCTCCAAGTTCGGCGCGGTCGCCGGCTGCATGGTCGTGGAGGGCGTGGTCAAGCGCAACAAGCCGATCCGCGTGCTGCGCGACAACACCGTGGTCTTCGAGGGCGAGCTGGAATCGCTGCGTCGCTTCAAGGAGAACGTCGACGAGGTGCGCAACGGTACCGAGTGCGGTATCGGCGTGAAGGCCTACAACGACGTCAAGCCGGGCGACCAGATCGAGTGCTTCGAGCGCATCGAAGTGCAGCGCACGCTGTAAGAAGCCGGGAGTCGGGATTCGGGAATCGGGATTGGGAAAAGCGGCGGCCTGGTGCGCGTCGCTCGTTCCCGCCCATTCCCGGTCCCGCGCTCCGAACAGAGAGATTCCGGACCATGGCAACAAAATCCTTTCACCGTACCGATCGCGTGTCTGCGCAGATCCGCCGCGACCTGGGCACGATCGTGCATTCGGCCGTGCGCGATCACGGCCTGCCGTCGGTCAGCGTTTCCGACGTCGAGGTCACCCGCGACCTGGCCCATGCCAAGGTGTTCGTTACCGCGTTGCTGCCCGAGCGCTCCGTAGAGGCGGTCAAGGGCCTGAAAGAGCTGGCGCCGCAACTGCGTAGCGAGCTGGCGCGGGCGATGAAGCTGCGCCACGTGCCCGAACTGCATTTCCACTACGACGATTCGGTCGATCGCGGCGAGCGCATCGACAACCTGCTGCGCGACATGCCCGAATTGCAGCAATCGGAAGACGCCGAGGGCGACAGCGACGGCGACGCGGTCCCGCCGAAAGCCTGAGTCGTTGCCGCCGGTGCGATTGCATCGGCACCGCGCGTCGGGCGCACTGCAGGCCACCCATGTTTGCGTTGGCCCGTGCTCCGCAGCCTTGTCTGCGCGGCCGGCAGATCCTTCTGCATCGGCCTGCTTTTCCTTCTGGCCTGCGACGCGATCGCAGGCCTTACCGTTCGATTCCCGATTCCCGATTCCCGATTTCCGATTTCCGATTTCCGAATCCCGATTTCCGAATCCCGAATCCCGAATCCCGAATCCCGAATCCCCCAGCTTCCAACGCCATGCCCGTCTTCGGCCCCCGACTGCCCCGCATCTCCTTCCGCCGCCTCGACGGCATCGTGCTGCTCGACAAGCCGGCCGGCATGAGTTCCAACGCGGCGCTGCAGGCGGCGCGGCGGCTGTTTCGTGCCGAGAAGGGCGGCCATACCGGCAGCCTGGATCCGCTGGCCACCGGCCTGCTGCCGCTGTGCTTCGGCGAGGCGACCAAGCTGGCCGGGCTGCTGCTGGGGTCGGCCAAGGCCTATGAAGCCGAGATCGTGCTCGGCGTGAGCACCGACAGCGACGATGCCGACGGCGCGGTGCTGCGCACCCGGCCGGTGCCGGCGATCGATGCGGCGACCCTGCAGGCGGCGCTGGCGCCGCTGCGCGGACGCATCCGCCAGCGCGCGCCGATCTATTCGGCGCTGAAGCAGGGCGGCGAGCCGCTGTACGCGAAGGCGCGCCGCGGCGAGGCGATCGAGGCGCCGGAGCGCGAGGTCGAGGTCCACGCCATCGACGTGCTCGCCCACGAGAGCGAGCGCCTGCGCCTGCATGTGGCCTGCGGTTCCGGCACCTATATCCGCAGCCTGGCCCGCGACCTGGGCGAGGCGCTGGGCTGCGGCGCGCATATCGCCGGCCTGCGGCGCTTGTGGGTGGAGCCGTTCCGGCAGCCGCAGATGGTGACCCTGGAACAGCTGCAGCAGCTGGCCGCGCAGGAGCCGGGGGCGCTGGAGGCGCTGCTGCTGCCGCTGGCCGCCGGCCTGGTCGACTTCCCCCCGTTGCGCCTGGACCATGCTGCGGCGCAGCGTTTTCGCATGGGCCAGCGCCTGCGCGATGCGGCCTGGGCGCCGGGCGCGGTCGCGGTGTTCGGCGAGGACGGCCTGCCGCTGGGGCTGGGCCAGGTCGATGCCGGCGGGCTGCTGGCGCCACAGCGCATGTTCAACCTCTGATCCGCGACCCTGCCGAGCGGCCCGGCGCGGGCCGCGATGCGGCCGGCCTGGCCGTGACGCGGCGTTAACACCTTGTTCGTCCGGGCTGGGGCCGGTACAATTTGGCGGCCTTTACGGCAACCCTGCGCTCCGGCGCAATCCTTCGCAATCGGCGAGCCAGGCGGTGCGTCTCATCAGCACGTTTCTGCCGGCCCCGCATCTCAGAGAAAACCCACCATGTCCATCGACACCCAGAAAGTCATCGAAGAAAACAAGCGCGGCGCCGCCGACACCGGCTCCCCGGAAGTGCAGGTCGCCCTGCTGACCGCGCGCATCGAGCTGCTGACCGGCCACTTCAAGACCCACAAGAAGGACCACCACAGCCGCCGCGGCCTGCTGCAGATGGTCAACCGCCGCCGCAGCCTGCTCGACTATCTGAAGAAGAAGGATGGCGAGCGCTACAAGGCGCTGATCGAGAAGCTCGGCCTGCGTCGCTGAGTCAACGAACCCT
>Ga0207709_10002197_pt1 | contig 12445 bp, 10 predicted proteins | sample KBSM34metaG_FD_184397 | JGI IMG/M metagenome (GOLD analysis project Ga0207709, IMG submission 184397) | Miscanthus rhizosphere microbial communities from Kellogg Biological Station, Michigan, USA - KBS M3-4 metaG (SPAdes) (version 2) | ecosystem: Host-associated > Plants > Roots > Rhizosphere >...
GATCGGCTGCGTCTCAATCGACACGTTGATGAACCCCGACCGCTTCTGATCTTTGATCAGTTTGAAGAGTTCATCACGCTCTTTGAAGAATCAGCGCCATCGAAGGACGCCCCGTCGACAGTTCAGGGAGACATTCTGACTGTGCTGACCTCGATCCTTCAGGACGAATCGTTGCCCGTTAAGCTGCTCTTTGTTTTTAGAGAAGAATACCTGGCCAAGTTGAATATTCTCTTCAAGGCGGCGCCGGAGTTATTGGACCAGTACGTCCGATTGCTGCCGCCACGCGTCGAAGAAGCCCAGCAGATCATTATTGCTCCGTTTGCTGATGAAGAGGTGAAGTGGAAGTTTGCCGGAAAAGAAAATCACGTCAGGGAGCTTGAGCAACTCGCGAAGCAGATCGCGACGCAGATTCAGCAGCGAAGCGAGAATGGTTTCATCAATCTCACCGAACTCCAAATCGTCTGTCGTAAATTGTGGGACTCGCGCGATCCGGCGAAGTATTTTGAAAGTAACAACTCCGATATTCAGAAAGTGCTCGAGGGCTACTGGGCCGACGCCTTAAAGAAGTTAGGCGACTTGTACGAGCCATCGCTTGCGCTGTTGGGCCACATGATCACTTCCACCAACACGCGAAATATCGTCTCCGAACCGGATCTGAAGTCTTTTGAAAAGGAAAACTTTTCCGAAGATCAGATCAGTCGAGCTTTGAACGCGCTGGTTGAGAGCCGAATGGTCCGGCGTGAGCCTCGTCACAAGATCTATTTCTACGAGATCGTCAGCGAGTTTCTGGTTCCCTGGATACGCGACAAGAAAGCCGCTCGTCTCGCGCAGATCGAGGCGGAACGTCTCGCGGCGCAGACCAGACAAAAACTACAACAGGTGGAAAAAGAAAGACGGATTCTGATCGTTCTCGGTCTGGTGATGCTGGCAGGTTTGGTTGTATCCGGAGTCTTATATTTGAGGTTGAATCGTCTGAAGGCCGAGCTGGGAAGAGAAAAAGATCGCTCTGAAAACCTCGTTCGACTCTTGAATCGTCTGACGAGCGCGGATCCGAAGGAGCGTCTGGACTCTGTAAACGGATTGATCGACCTGGATAAAAAGGGCGACCTGCCTCGTGATCTCGTTCCCGTAATCGTAGCCGTCACCTCAAATGAAAAAGATAACGATATATCTTACACCGCCGCCTATTTTTACAGCTCACTGAAAGAACTCAACGCAGTTCAGAATTCCAATTCGGAGTTAACCGACGAAATTATCAAGACCGCAAAGGAGAAGAACACGCTCTTAACGGAGAATCGACCAATCGTGGGACTGCCGCCGCGTGTCTATTTCCAACTCGCGAACAGTAATCAACGTGCGCGTGCTGACAAGATTGCCGACGCGATGAAAGCGCTCGGCTTTATTGTTCCGTCGTATGAAGTAGTGGAGAAGGGAACTCCCAGGAGTAATGAGTTGCGCTGGTACAGAACGACAGACGGTTCTGACCAGGGCTACGCCGACAGTCGTGCGACAGCGCTTGCCAAGGTCAAAGAAGTAGATGGACAAGGCTGGTCGCTGGTTGCGCTTCAGCCTTCGTCTTCCGTACGTCCAGGAACGCTTGAATTGTGGTTTGCGAGCGATGCTGCGCCGGTCGTCAGTCCTTCACCGAGTCCGACTCCGACCGCTACACCATACGTCACGTTAAGACTGACTTTTCAGAACGAGAAAGGACGCCCGTTGCCAATCAACAATCCGCGTGTGTCGCTGGAGCGTAATCCATACTCGGGACGTCCACTGATTGTTACCACAACCACTCTCTCCGCGCCGCCAGGGAATTACATTTTGTTTGTACAAGCACCGGGATTTGAACTGTACAGGGCAGAGATTACTCTACAAGGCACCGACATGCTCTATCCGGTTGTCTTGAAACCCAACCGGCGCATCGTCGTTCCCCCTTATAAAATTCAATAACTGCGGAACGTACTGTAGGGGCGGCCCTCCGTGGCCGCCCGGCGTGGAACTCGATCTCTAGGCACCACAACATACCGACGGACCGCTAGGCCCGGAACTCGATCTCACCAATAACGCCGGGCGGCCACGGAGGGCCGCCCCTACAGTACGTTCCGAGTTATCTTGTTTATTTAGTCATTAGATATCTGACTTGCATTCCCTCACGAGGCGGCGTTAACATGAGGCCATAAATAGCGCAAAAGATCGGCTTTTTCCTTAACCTTCATAATTAAATTTTCCTGGCCGGAGGTTCAAAATGAAAAGCCTGAAAGATATTCTCGCGATAGTGGTTGGCATTGTTGCCGCCCTCGGAGCGATTTACTACTTCTACAGGTTTGTAACCGATCCGAACCCAGCCGGAGGCCATTCGCAGGGATGGATCGCGCTAGGGTTGGCAGCAATAGCCTTTGTTTGTGGGCTGATTTACTTCCTCGGGCACGTAAACAAAGAGGAAGAGATTCACATTACGCAATAGAGCGCTGGCTACTTGTGACAGCGGGCTCTGCTTAATTCCCGCTGTGTAAACTTGCGCCTGTTGCCCGACACCATCTTGGAACGCCGTTTGTGCACATACCAAAGCGGCTTACGTGCGCAGACGGCGCTCGTTTTTTGATCTAGATAAGGAGAATTGCACTGAAAATGTTTCCACTGCTGATGGAGTTCCTGCAGCCGCAACTACGGGCTACGCAGCCAAACTATTTCTTTCCGGTGGTCGTGTTGTTGTTGGTTGCAGGCGGCGTTGCGTGGTTGATCGCTTCCGTACTCGGCTTTGCCAGAGCATCCGCTTTCGGACCCTCTGCTCGCTGGTTCACTTACGCAGCCGTTTGCCTGGTTATTTATCACCTTCACTTCCTCCTGTTTGGCATATTTGCGGTGCTGGGTATCTCACAGAATTCAGTTGATCTCTCGATGGCACTCGGCGTCGGCGCGTTCTTCAACCTGTTTGTGGTGCTCGGTGCGATTTGTGCGATTATTGGGTTCGTTCGAATGACGAATCCTCGATAGTTGATTATTTCTGCGTTAATGAACAAGAAGCTGCTTGCGGTCGCCGCGCTCGTAATTGCCGGATGCGCGACGGCGCTCTTTTTAGTCGCCTCTCCAATCGTCTCTGATAACAGTCCAACGGATCAGTTTGTTCGCCAACGCGGCGGACGGTTCATGATCGGTCAGAAACCGTTTCGATTTGTAGGCGCGAACGTCGCACTCATGTATCGCGACGAAGATCGCGCGGCGATGCCGGAAACTCTGCGCTTCGCTTCGCAGTCTGGAATCAAAGTGGTGCGTGTTTGGGCGTTCGGTGAAGGTGGGCCAAATGACGTGAAGCCGATGGCCGACTTCGAAGACTGGCCACGTAATCACTCTTTCCGCCTCGCACCAGGACAGTGGAACGAAGATGCTTTCGTGCATCTCGACAAAGTGATCGCGGAAGCAGCGAGGAACAACATCTACGTGCAACTGTGTCTCGTGAACTGGTGGCGCGACACAGGCGGCGTGACGCAGTACTTGCGTTGGGCCGGAATCAACGACGCTGCCGACGACAGTTTCGAGTTTGGTATCAACAACGAAAAGGCGATCCTCTTCTACACGAATCCGGAAACGCGGCGGCTCTATAAAGAACACGTCGAAAAACTCGCGACCCGAAGAAACACGATTACGGGTGTGCTTTATCGCGACGATCCGACGATCTTCGGTTGGGAGTTGATGAATGAAGCTCAGGTGATTACAGGGCGTTGGGCCGAGAGACGTGCGTGGTTTGCCGAGATGAGTGCTTATCTGAAGTCACTGGATCCGAACCACCTGATTGCACCGGGCGTCTGGGGATATCGTTCGGCATCTGAACGCCGCGAGTGGTTAGCGGATCACGCGATTCCGACGATCGACTACTGCGATGTGCATATTTATCCGCGGCCTGATCACAACAGTTTTGTAGATTCGCCCCGCGCGTTGAAGGAGTTCATCGAGAATCGCGCTGCTGCTGCGTTTACGGTTGGAAAGCCGCTGGTGTTTGGTGAGTTTGGTATGGGTGTCGAGGGCCATAATGGTGCTTCGCAGCTCGATTGGTACAAAGCTTTTTTCGAAGGCAATGTGAGATCGGGAGCCGGTGGTGCGATGTTCTGGATTTTCACTCCCGATGTACGCCGCGGTTATGGAGTTACTTATTCGACGCCGCGAGATAAGGAGTTGCTTGGCGAGATCGGGCGTGCGTCGCAAATGTTTTCTTCGTTGCAAACTGCTGAGCTGCCGGGGCAATTGCAACAGAGCGAGCGGCATTTGATCCCACGACAGTTTGTGTGGTCACGCGCGGAAGGCGACACCGCAACGTTGCCACAGATGATAGTCAAGGAAGACAAGACGGTTCTCTATCAATTCAAGCCGCAGATGGCAAGTGCCGAGCGCTTCGAAAAGATTGGTGAGGGAGTTGGATACATCTGGGGATTTGGATCCGGCTTTCTCGAATACACGATTCCTGAGCGCGAAGATCGACGACGCGTCAGTGAGATCGTCGTGCGCGCCCACATCCAGCCGGTGTTGCCGGTCGATGCGCCAGCGGGTTTTGTAAAGACTCGCGTGACTCTTTTTGTCGAAGGCTGGGATGGTGGATCGCGTTTGATTCCGGTCGAGCCACAGGGGCAACCGATTATTCAGGAGTGGCGCTTGACGGGAATGTTTCTGCGTCTGCGAGCAATGCGCGGCCTGCCGCTGAAGCTTCGTTTCGCCGTCACGCCTGAATCCGATTGGCTCTACGGCGTCAACATCTCAAACTGGCCCGAAGGCTACGATTCGAAAGACGCGAAGCCGGTCGAGGTTGAGTTGAGGCATTGATCATTTAGCCACAGATGAACGCGGATTTAAGACGGATATCCGTAAATAATCAGCGTTAATCCGTGGCTAAATATTTTGGGTTGAATTCGTAGAGTTTGGCTGAAGGAACAACTCCGAGTTTGAACTCTGCGATGGGAGTGTAGTTGTTGAGGCTTTTTATGATGGCGTCGTTGCTGAAATAGCGGCGGCCGCGGGCGACGATTATGAAGTCGCCGGCGTTTAGTTGTTTGACGGCTTCGGGGTCGGAGAGGGAGAGGCAGATGAGATCGGGGCGTTTCTCACGCTCCGCGTAATAGGTCGCTAGTGATGGGCTCTCACTCGCAACGCGCGCGCCGGGGCGAGCACGATGCGCGATCTCGGTTATCACCTCGCGCATGCTCGCGTCGTAGAACTCATCGTGCGGGAAGTAGTAACCCGCCCATGCCGTGCCGCCACCAATCGAGTTTGTAAACAGACGGAAGTGCGGCGCCGCCTGAACTGAATTGATCACTGACGCGACAATGACGATCACCGCGAGACTTGCCGGTACGTAGTGTTTCAGATCAAAGCCCGCAATTCGATTAGCCAGCCAGCGTCCCGCGAACTGAATTCCCAATGCACTCGTTATCAGCACCGCCGGCAACACCGTCGTGTAGTAGCGTGTGAACTTTCCGCCGGGGAAAACGAACGCGACGATCCACAACATGAACCAGAACAAAATGAAATAACGCCCGTCGCCCAGCTTTCGTCTGAACAATAACGGCAGTCCGGCCACGAATCCGAGCAATGTCAAAAGCGGCAGTTTGACGGCTGTGAACACAAAGTAAAAGTAAAACGGAATACCGTGCAGCCAGGCGTCAAACCGGTGCGGGTAAAGCTTGTTCATGAACTCGTAGCCATCGTGACCGATCCGATTGCCGCCGGCAAACAATCCCATCTGTTTCCACGTCTCGGGCAGCAGGATGGTCGGACTGAGCACGACGAACACAAGGCCCATGATGATGAGAAACGTGAGCAGTCGCTTCTTGCCGAGACGCCAGCGAGTCTCGGGAATGCCCTGAAACATCCAGTAGTAACAGATGCTGACGCAGAAGAGGTGCGGCACGTATTTCGATGCGACCATCGCGCCGTAGGAAGCAGCGGTGGCCCAATAGTACCTGTTCGGATTTTGATCCGTGCTCTCCGCGACACGTTGACCGCGCAGCCAAAACACATTCGCGAGTAGAAAGAAGAACAGCAGGAACGAATCTTCCTTCGCCACACGACTGAATCCGATCGCATTGGGATCAAACGCCCACAACGCTGCCGAAATCAGCGCGACTTCAACGCCAAACAGTTCGGCAACGACGAGGAAGATCAAGACCGTGGTCAATGCTCCGACGATTGCACCGGGCAATCTCAACGCTGTTTCAGGCTCGATCTGATTTGACGGATGCGAATTGTTCCATTTCTCGGCGAGGATAATCGTCGCAGCCTGGAGTGCCTTCATGAGCATCGGATGCTCGCCATTCGCGCCCGTTAGACCGTGCGCGCGATAGTCCGCAACCGCGCTGAGTTTGTTGAGCTCGTCCTCGCTTAAACCCTCGGCGCTCAAGCCGTTGACGCGAAAACCAAAACCCGCGACCACCAGAACGATCAGCGCAGTGACAACAAGCGATCGGCTGTTGGTTAAGACACCGCGTCCGGCGAAGAGATCGGGTCTCAAACCGGCGGTGATAATGGGATCAGCGTGTGCGGACAAATTCGACCTCAGTGCAAACTGCGAAGGGTACCGAAACACTCGTGTGAGTGTCAAAAGCTGGTTTACAGGATTAACAAGATTTGCAGGATTTACAAGATTCAGAACCAAAATCCTGTTAATCCTGATAATCTTGTAAATCCTGTCACCAATGGACCAAAGAAACACGCACGCTGAACTCGCCAGGCGACTCGGCCTCTTCGATGCCACCATGATCGTAATGGGCGGCATTATCGGCTCGGGAATCTTTATGAACCCGTCGGTGGTCGCGCTTCAGGTTCACACTCCGTTCCTGGTTCTCGGCGCGTGGGTGCTCGGCGGCCTGTTTGCACTCGCCGCCGCATTCATCTGGGCCGAGTTGGCTACGGTGCGACCGGACGTCGGCGGTCAATACGCTTACCTCCGAGAAGCCTTTCATCCGGCTGTCGCGTTTCTGTACGGCTGGGTGCTGCTGCTCGTGGTTCAAACAGGTGGCATGGCTGCGGTGGCAGTTACGTTCGCACGGTATTTTGTCGAACTGACCCACCTTCCAATTTCATCCGGCTTTCTCGCCGCCATCGTGCTTGCGTTACTGACTGTCATCAACTGTCTTGGCGTGCGTGCGGGCAGCACCGTGCAGAGCATACTGATGGTGCTGAAGATTCTGGCGATCGCTATGCTGGTCGTGTGCGGTTTTCTCTTTGCGGGTCGAAGCACGAATCCTTCCGCGTTGTTGGACAGGCCAGTCTCACCGGATCTTCTAACCGCATTCGGAGCCGCGCTCGTGCCAGTCATCTTTGCTTACGGTGGTTGGCAAACAGCGACCTTCGTGGCCGGCGAGATCAAAGAACCGCGGAAGAATCTGCCACGCGGATTGATACTGGGCGTCGTCGGGGTCGTGCTGCTGTACCTCGCGGCGAATGTGGTCTACATCAGTGTTTTGGGAACGGAAGGTCTTGCCGCATCCAAGGCGCCTGCTTCAGACGTGATGCGGAGCGCACTCGGCGATCTCGGCGCGCGCATTATTGCAGCCGGAATCGCAATCTCGACTGTCGGTTTTCTGAGTCAAAGCATGCTCACCGCGCCACGCGTTTACTTCGCGATGGCGAAAGATGGATTGTTCTTTGAACAGGTTGGCATGGTGCATCCGGGGACGCGAGCGCCGATTGTGGCCATCGCTCTCCAGGGCTTGCTCGCAATCCTGATCGCGTTACTCGGAACGTACGAGCGGATTCTCAACTATGTTGTTTCCGTCGATGTGATCTTCTTCGGATTGACTGCGTGCTGTATCTTCGTCTTTCGCAAACGTGAGACGGTGAAAGTAAATCGAGTTCCAGGACATCCGTTTACTACGATTCTCTTTATAGCGGTGTGCTGGCTGGTGGCAATCAATACCGTCTTTCATTTCCCGACAAATACTTTGATAGGAATCGCGATCCTGATCGCGGGTATTCCGGCATACTGGTTCTGGAAAAAGGTGAACAGCAGATGACAGCCGCTCGCGAAGTAATGACGTCGTCGTACATGTACTGGGCCAAGACGAGCTCAGTCGCAAAATACAATCTGGCGACAAGCGGCGTCGGCAATCTAAAGCTAAGCGAGCTGCGCGTGTCACTCGACGATCTCGAGATTACAAACGGCGGTTATGGTTACCCGCCCCTGGTCGAGGCGATTGCCAACAGGTATCGAGTCGCTACGGAAGAAGTGGTGACGGCTGCGGGAACAACTTTCGCCAATCACCTCGCGATGGCGGCTTTGATCAAGCCGGGTGATGAAGTGTTGTTCGAGCATCCGGCTTACGAACCGATGCTCGCGCTCGCTTATTACCTGGGCGCGAACGTGAAGCGCTTCTCACGGCGCTTTGAAAACGGCTTCGGCATCTCGATCGATGAACTTGAATCGCTGATTACGCCAAACACTCGACTGATCGTCATCACAAATCTTCACAACCCGAGCGGTGTTCTGATCGACGAAGCGACGATCAAACAAATCGGCGAGCTCGCGCGCAAGGTAGCTGCGCGCGTGTTGATCGACGAAGTCTACATGGAGACTTTGTTCGAAGAACCGCCGCGTACAAGTTTCCATTTCCGAAGCGAATTCGTCGTGACCAGCAGTTTGACCAAAGCTTTCGGACTCAGCGGACTGCGATGCGGTTGGATTTTGGCCGAACCGGAACTCGCCAAACGAATGTGGTTGCTCAACGATCTGTTTGCCTCAACTCCTGTACACGCGGGTGAGCGACTGAGCGTCATCGCGATGCAACAGCTCGAACAAATCGGAGCAAACGCGCAGCAGTTACTCGATCGAAATCGCTACCTGCTCAATGAGTTTCTCGACACGCGCGAGGATCTGGAAGTGATCCGGCCTCAGTTTGGGACGGTGATGTTTCCGCGTGTTCGTGGTGGAAGTTCGGAAAAACTGTGCCGGTTGTTGCATGAGAAGTATGAGACTTCGGTCGTCCCGGGAAGGTTCTTCGAGATGCCGGCGCACTTTCGGATTGGGATTACGAGTGAGACCTTAACGCTCCAAGAAGGACTGGAGCGATTAGGCAGGGCGTTGGATGAATTTAGCCGCGGATGAACGCGGATGAACGCGGATCAATTTCTCTTTTTGATGTCTTGTACTAAGAGCCAGTCGCGGACCTGTTCAGCCGCCTCGATGCCGACGGCTTCCGTTGTGATCCGGATCGGGGTTCCGGTGGGCCAGTTATCCCGCTTCAGCATTGGACCACCAACCGCTTTGTAGTACACCTTTCCTTCAAACTTCTTCTGCCCCGTCTTCGGCTCAAATATATAGACATGAACTTCGAGATCGGGCGAATTCAGTATCAAGGTTCCGTTCTGGAACTCATCGACGTCAAACTGCAGCACGACGACAGCCGAATCCGTCTCAGTCTTCGCACGCTTAACAGCGCGATCGCGTTTGATGTCGCCGATCGAATTCGAGCTGACATTTTTGAATTCGCCGAGGTGTTTAAGGAAGTCTGCAAAGATTGCATCCTCACTGAGCAGGTGCTTTGAAGACGGCTCGCGTCCGACGAGCAGGGAAACCCGCTGCTTTAACTCTCGGGCCGTGTCTTTTGAGGCTTCAGAATCAGTTTTGGGTGTGTTGACAGGCGACTGAGCAGGCTTGGGAGCGCGCCGGCCTGACTGCGCAATCGTTTGGGTAGCAAACAACAGCAGCAGGCTCGAGGCTGCAAGAATTCCTTTTCTAGGGCGTTTTCGCTGAAAGCCGGGAAGCATTTTCATGCGATTTTCTCCAGCGTGTGACCTTAGAAGCGGGCTTAGTCTACAGGGTTGCAACAGAGCTGTCTAAGATCGGGTTGGGTCGGCGGGGTCAAATAGATCTGGACGGCCGCACCTTTCCGCAGTTCCTTCGCGTACGCCGCTAACGACTTTTCCGACTCCTGCCCTTGTAGAAACTGCATGATCTGAAGCTTGTGCTCGGAAAATTTGCCCTTGAAGTTAGACTTCTGTTCCTCGTAATAAGCACGCGCCTGCTCTTCGCTGACGATGTGCGCCCTGGTCCTGACATGGAGAGCGATCAATGCCGCCGGTGTCGTTTCGAGTCGTTTTGCCTCCTGCTCGAGAAGCAGATCGTTGATCCTGGTATCCACATCGCGTTTACGGAGCTCATAGACTTTTTGCTGGACCAGGAAGATCAACGGGAGCAGGCTTTCCTCGATATCTTTTGAAGTGATCTTTACGCCATTCACGGTGGCAAACACGCGCGAAAGGTCCGCTTCGTTTTCCGGCGGTGTGACTTGCGTGTCCGACCGCGTGATTTGTGCGCCCGCTCGCAAAGCGTTTGCGTATTGATAAGCACGCGCATTCAGTCGTTCATTTCTCATTTGGTCCAGGATGCCTTTCTTTACAGCACCAAAACCTCGACGAATGCGATCCTTGTTCTGCTCATAAAACGCGCGGGCCTCCGCTTCCGTGGGTTCAGGCACTCTGGCTTTGACTTCAAGCACGAGAAGTGTCTCTTTGGGGAGACCGCGCCGCTTTGCCTCTGCTTCGAGCAGCATCTGCGTGATCTGACGATCCAGCTCCTGCGCACGTGTTCTAATTACGGTCTCCTGCGCGAGACTGACCTGAGTTCTGGTGTCGATGCTGAAATCTCGTTGCGTGATCTTGACGCCGTTGACTATTGCGAGGACGTTGAGCTGCGGCTTTTGTTCACAACCGCAGTTTGGGGTTTGGGAGAAGGCAGTCGAAACCAGGAGTAAGATTAGCCACGGATTTAAAAGGATTTTCACGGATAAGAGATTATTTGGTTAGTGCTTTGATTGCCTCGCGGGCGTAGTAAGTCAGGATGATGTCGGCGCCGGCGCGCTTGATGCTGGTGAGTGTTTCCATCATCACGCGTTCCTCGTCGATCCAACCCTTCTGAGCGGCTGCTTTGATCAGCGCGTACTCGCCCGAAACGTGATACGCAGCGATCGGAACGTCGAAGCGTTGGCGCACGAGGCTCAGCACGTCGAGATAGACCGTGGCGGGCTTGACCATCAGGATGTCGGCGCCTTCCGAGTAATCGAGTTCAGCCTCGCGCATCGCTTCACGAACGTTGGGCGGATCCATCTGATATGCGCGACGATCGCCAAACTCCGGCGCGCTCTGCGCCGCCTCTCGGAAAGGTCCGTAAAAACCGGAAGCGTATTTCACTGCATAGGCGAGGATCGCGGTGTTGTCGAATCCCTCGCGATCGAGTATCTCGCGAATGGCCCCGACCTGACCGTCCATCATTGCCGACGGCGCAACGATGTCGGCGCCCGCTGCTGCCTGGCTCAACGCTGTCTGGGCCAACAACTCCAGCGACTCGTCATTAATGACGTCACCGTCGCGAACAACACCGCAATGACCGTGCGACGTGTATTCGCAGAGACACGTGTCGGCCATGATGATCATTTGGGGTGTTGACTGTCGCACGGCGCGAATCGTTCGTTGCACGATTCCGTCTTCGGCGTAAGCGCCCGAGGCAACGGGGTCTTTTGTTTCGGGCAGTCCGAAAAGGATGATGCTGCGCACACCAGCGTCGTATGCGGCTGCGACTTCTTTTGTAGTTTCGTCAATCGAGAGATTGAAAACGCCCGGCATCGACGAGATTTCGCGCCGCACCCCTGTTCCGGGACAGACGAAGAGGGGCAACACGAAATTTTCCGGCGCGAGGCGTGTCTCGCGCACGAGTGAACGAATGGCGTCTGTTCTGCGAAGTCGACGAGGACGATGAATCATTGTTTTAAATCTCTACCAGCGATGATATGCCGGATGACCCGGTTTGACTGCGACAAAGATGCCGCGACAGGTTGCGCAAACTTTCTCGTGCGCGATTAGTTCGCCTTCGACCGTGGCGCGATTTTCAGTCGATTCGACAATGCGCGCGACGAGTCGCAACGGCTGATCGGTCGGCGTCGGGCGCATGAGTTTGATCGTGTATTCAGCGGTGACTGTGCAGGGCGGTTTATCAGCGCCGCTCTTCTGCATCAGGTGCCACGCCGCCGCCCAGTTGCAATGACAGTCGAGGAGTGTGCCGATGATGCCGCCGTTCAGCATGCCGTTATAGGCTTCGTACTCCGGGCTCGGCTGCCACTCAGCGACGACCTCGTCGCCGTTGGGGAAGCTACGAACGTGCAGACCTTTTGGGTTTGCCGGTCCACAGCCGAAGCAAGCGAGGTTTGGCGCGAATGTTTCCTGAATGCTTTGCATTTTCGAAATAGGTCCTATAGGTCCAATAGGACCTATTTTCTCAGCTCTTGGCGCAATTTAAAGCGCTGAATCTTCCCCGTCGCCGTGTACGGCAATTCGTCTACGAACAGATACCGGCGCGGTTGCTTAAAGCGCGGTAGCGTTTGAGCCGCCAGTTTGCGCAACTCGTGCTCCAATCGATTCGAATCAAATTCTACCTCCTGCTTCACAACAAACGCACACGCGCAAACTG
>Ga0207709_10002204_pt1 | contig 12424 bp, 10 predicted proteins | sample KBSM34metaG_FD_184397 | JGI IMG/M metagenome (GOLD analysis project Ga0207709, IMG submission 184397) | Miscanthus rhizosphere microbial communities from Kellogg Biological Station, Michigan, USA - KBS M3-4 metaG (SPAdes) (version 2) | ecosystem: Host-associated > Plants > Roots > Rhizosphere >...
CATCCTGCTCGACTTCGACGCCGACTCGGACAAGATCCGCAACGAGGTGATCCGGATGCTCTCCGGCCCCGGCGGCCGCCGTCAGGGCGCAGCGGCCGGCGGCGGCGGTGGCGAGGGCGGCAAGAAGTCTTCGAAACTGCTCGACCAGTTCGGCCGCAACCTCACCCGCCTCGCCGAGGAGGGCAAGCTCGACCCGGTGATCGGTCGCGAAACCGAGATCGAGCGGATCATGCAGATCCTCTCGCGCCGGACCAAGAACAACCCGGTGCTGCTGGGCGAGCCGGGCGTCGGCAAGACCGCCGTCGTCGAGGGCCTGGCTGCGCGCATCAACAAGGGCGAGGTGCCGGAGCTGCTGAAGAACAAGCAGATCTACACCCTCGACCTGGCCGCCCTTGTCGCCGGCTCCAAGTACCGCGGCGAGTTCGAGGAGCGCCTGAAGAAGGTGATGAAAGAGATCACCCAGCGCGGCGACATCATCCTTTTCATCGACGAGCTCCACAACCTCGTCGGCGCCGGCGCCGCCGAGGGCGCGATCGACGCCGCCTCGATCCTCAAGCCCGCGCTCGCTCGCGGCGAGCTCCAGACGATCGGCGCCACCACCCTCGACGAGTACCGCAAGTACCTCGAGCGGGACTCGGCGCTGGAGCGCCGCTTCGCCCAGATCAAGGTCGACCAGCCCTCACCCGAGGACACCGTGAAGATCCTCGAGGGGCTGCGCGAGCGCTACGAACAGCACCACCGGGTGACGATCCGCGACGACGCTCTCGAAGCCGCCGCCGAGCTCGCCGACCGCTACATCTCCGACCGCTTCCTGCCTGACAAGGCGATCGACCTGATCGACGAGGCCGGCTCGCGGATGCGCATCAAGAGCATGAGCACGCCGCCGGTCTACCGCGACCTCGAGGAGGAAATCGAGAAGACGCGGCGCGAGAAGGAGACCGCGATCGAGGCTCAGGAGTTCGAAAAAGCCGCCAACCTGCGGGACACCGAGCGCCAGCTGACGACCCGCAAGCGCCAGCTCGAAGACGAGTGGGCCGAGGGCGAGAACGGCGAGCGGCCCGAGGTGGGCGAAGAGGAGATCGCCGACATCGTCTCGATGTGGACCGGCATCCCCGTCTTCAAACTGACCGAGGCCGAGACCAAGAAGCTGATCCGGATGGAGGAGGAACTCCACAAGCGCGTGATCGGCCAGGAGGTTGCGATCACCGCCGTCTCGAAAGCGATCCGCCGCTCCCGCGCCGGGATCAAGGACCCGAAGCGGCCGGCCGGCTCGTTCATCTTCCTCGGCCCCTCCGGGGTCGGCAAGACCGAGCTCGCCCGCACCCTCGCCGACTTCTTGTTCGGCGACGAGGAGGCGATGATCCGGATCGACATGTCCGAGTACATGGAGAAGCACGCGGTCAGCCGCCTGGTCGGCTCGCCCCCGGGCTACATCGGCTACGACGAGGGCGGCCAGCTGACCGAGGCCGTGCGCCGCAAGCCGTACTCGGTGCTGCTGCTCGACGAGATCGAGAAGGCGCACCCGGACGTCTTCAACATCCTCCTGCAGATCCTCGAGGACGGGCGCCTCACCGACGCCCAGGGTCGCACCGTCGACTTCCGCAACGCGATCGTGATCATGACCTCGAACATCGGCGCCTCGGAGATCTCGAAGAACACCTCGATCGGGTTCACCGTCGCCGACGAGACCGGGATGTCCTACGGCGACATGAAGAACCGGATCATGAGCGACCTGAAAAAAGTCTTCCGGCCGGAGTTCCTCAACCGGATCGACGAGGTCATCGTCTTCCACAAGCTCGCCAAGGACGAGGTCAAAGAGATCATCGACCTGATGATCGCCCGCGTCCGCGTCCAGGTGGCAGAGCACGAACTGCAGCTGGAGCTGACCGACGAGGCGAAGGAACTGCTGGTCGACAAAGGCTGGGACCCCTCGATGGGCGCCCGTCCGCTGCGCCGCGCGATCCAGCGCTACGTCGAGGACCCGCTCGCCGACGAAGTCCTGCGCCAGGGCGAGATGACCCCCGGCTCGACCGTGATGGTCTCCCGCAACGAGGCCGGAGACGAGGAAGACAAACCGCTCGAGCTCGAGATCATCGCCCCGAAGAAGCCGAAGGCCAAAGCGGCCGAGAAGCCGCAGCGCGAGAAGGTCGGCGTCGGCGCCAAGAAGGACGACGACGGCGAGGACGGGCCCGCGGACGCTAGCCCCGAGAGCGCCGGCGAGCTCGAGTCCTGAGCGAGGCCGCGTGGTGAGGGAGCCGGGCCGGGCCGCGATCGGCACCTGGAGCGGAGGGCGCTTCCTCCACTTCGGCGAGGCGATCGAGGAGGACCGGCTGGCGGCGCTGCTGCGGCCGGGGGAGGGGATCGAGACGGTCCTCACCGCCGACGCCTACGGGCAGGGCGACGGCGACCGGGTCCTTGGGCGGGCGCTCGAGGGAGTGGCCCGCGACGACTACTGCCTGATCGGCGCTATCGGCCACGACTTCTACGAGGGCGAGCGCGAAGGGCCGAAAGGGTTCCCGCGCTTCACCGACCCGCGGCTGCGGGGGCCCGAGGAGTACGCGGGCTACCTGCGGATGGCGACCGAGAAGAGCCTGGAGCGGATCGGCGCCGATTCCTTCGACCTGCTGCTGCTCCACAACCCCGACCGCGTCGGCTACGGCAGCGAGGTCGTCTGGGATGGAATGGCGGCGCTGCGCGATGCCGGCCTGACGTCGGGGATCGGCGTCGCACCCGGACCGGCGAACGGCTTCACCCTCGACCTGATCGACTGCCTCGAGCGCTTCGGCGACCGCATCGACTGGGCGATGGTCATCCTCAACCCGCTCGAGCCCTGGCCCGGCGAGCTCTGCCTCGACGCCGCCTCCCGCCACGACGTCAAGGTCCTGACCCGGGTCGTCGACTACGGCGGCCTCTTCTGGGACGACCTGCGGCCGGGCATGGAACTGGCCAAATTTGACCACCGCTCCTTCCGCCCCGAGGGCTGGATCGAGCGCGGGTTGGAGAAGATCGAGCGGCTGCGGCCGATCGCCGAGCGGGCCGAGCTGACCCCGATGCAGCTGGCCTGCCAGTGGAACCTCGCCCACCCCGCGGTCGCCTCAGTCGCCCCGACCCTGATCCAGGAGATCGGCCCGGGGACGCGCCCGATCGAGGACAAGCGAGCCGAGCTGGCAGCTCTGCCGGCCGAGCGGCGCCTCAGCCCCGAGGACGTCGAGGAGATCCGCGTTGTCGGCGACAACACCGGTTCGATGGCGCTGAAGGGCGCTAGCCCCGAACACGAGGGGGAGGAGCGACCCGACCGCTGGCCTCTCTCACCCGAACTCGTCGAAGTCGGAAGTCGCTGGGGCATCGACCCCCAGCGCGACCTCGTCAGTTCGTAGTCTGCGCGCGTGAATCGCAAGTGGTGGACGCTGGCGGGGGCCTGCGCCGGGCTCTTCGTCCTGATGCTGGACTCGACCGTGGTCGCCCTGGCGCTGCCGGAGATCCGCAAGGATGTCGACGCCAGCGCCGAGGGGCTGCAGTGGGTGATGAACGCCTACCTGCTGGCGATCGCGGTTTTCGTCGTCACCGCCGGGCGGCTCGGGGACATGTTCGGGCGCAAGCGGGTTTTCCTCTCCGGCCTCGTCCTCTTCGCCGTCGGCTCGGTCGTCTCCGGCGCCGCCCAAGACCAGGAGGTGCTGATCCTCGGCCGGGTCCTGCAGGGGGCAGGTGCCGCGCCGATGCTCTCGCTCTCGCTGGCGCTCGTCTGCAACGTCTTCCCGACCGCCGAACAGCCGCGGGCGCTGGGGATCTGGGCCGCGGTCTCGGCGATCGCGCTGGCGATCGGCCCGCTTGCCGGCGGCCTCCTGATCGAACTCGACTGGCGGGTGATCTTCTGGATGAACCTGCCGGTCCTGGCGGCCGGTTTCGCGATCACGATGGCGGCGGCGCCGGAGTCGATTGACCCCGCCGCCGGGACCCGGATCGACTGGCCCGGCCTCGGCCTGCTCAGCGTCGGGCTGACGGCGGTGGTGCTCGCGCTCGTCCAGTCGCAGTCCTGGGACGTCGTGGCGGTAATCACTCTCGCCCTCGTCGGCTTTCTCTCGCTCGCCGGTTTCTGGGCGGTCGAGCACCGCGCCCGCGCCCCGATCGTCGACTTCGCCCTCTTCCGCAACGGCCCCTACTTCGGCGCCAGCGCCGCCGCCTTCGCCCTCGTCGGCTCCTACTGGGCGGTGATGTTCTTCCAGCCCCAGTACCTGCAGGACGTCCGCGACCACTCGCCGATCCTCAGCGGCCTGATGATCCTGCCGGTGACGGCGCCGATGATCTTCATCTCGCCCTTCTCGGGCCGTCTGATCGCCCGCTTCGGCGCCCGCGGGCTGATGACGGCGGGAATGGTCTGCGGCACCCTCGGGCTGCTGGTCCTGACCCAGATCGAGGCCGACACCTCCTATGGGCTCGTCCTCGTCGGCTACCTCCTCTTCGGAATCGCCCTCGGGCTCGTCTACGCGCCGATGTCCACCGCGGCGATGGCGGCGATGCCGCGGGAGAAGGTCGGGATCGCCTCGGGCGTCCTCGCGATGGACCGTGTTCTCGCCGGCGCGGTTGCCCTCGCCGCGACCGGCGCCGTCTTCCACGCCCTGCTCGGCGATGGCCATTCCTTCGTCAGCGCAATCGCCGACTCGACTTGGGTGGCGGTGGCCCTCAACGCCGTCGGCGCCGTCCTCACCTGGGCCTTTGTCCGCGACACTGAGCAGGAGCAGTCACCCGAGGTGGACCAGCACCGCATGCACCACAAACGCTTCCATCTTTAACCCGGCTTGACAAAGCCTATTCCGACCTGTCCACTCGGAATCAGGGAGACCGCATTCCAGAGCGGTTTCTGCCATCCTTGAGTTGTGCCTGATTTGTCTGGGGATGAGCTTCAAGAGTTGTCTGAACGCCAGGATCCCCGACTTCTAAGAGCTCTTGACGTAGTCGCCCCCGGCGGCTCGCTGCGCGAGGGGATCGACAACATCGTCCACTCGCGGACCGGCGGCCTGCTCGTCGTCGGCGACCTCGATGACATCTCCCACTTGCTCTCGGGTGGGATCAAGCTCGACGTCGACTACACCCCGGCGATGCTCTACCAGGTGGCAAAGATGGACGGGGCAATCGTCCTCAACGGCGAGGCGACGAAGATCGCCTGGGCCAACGTCCAGCTGATGCCGGACCCGACGATCCTCAGCTCGGAGACCGGCACCCGGCACCGCACCGCCGAGCGCGTCTCCAAACAGACCACGGCGCTGGTGATCGCGATCTCGCAACGCCGCGACGTCGTCTCCCTTTACGTCGAGGGGACGAAGTACATCCTTCAGGACATCCCGGCCGTGCTGGCGAAAGCGAACCAGGGCCTGGCGACGCTGGAGAAGTACCGCCAGCGCCTCGACCAGGTCTCCTCGCGCCTGACCCGGCTCGAGTTCGAGCACGGGCCCGTCCTCCACGATGCCCTCTCGGTCCTCCAGCGCGCCGAGCTGGTGACGCGGATGGCGGTCGAGGTCGAGCGCTACATCGTCGAGCTCGGAACCGAGGGCCGGCTGATCGAGATGCAGCTGGAGGAGACGATGGTCGGCGTCGCCGCTGACAAGACGGCGCTGATCCGCGACTACAGCGTCGAAGACTCCGAGGGCAACCTGACCGCGGTGCTGCAGGCACTCGGGCGGATGCCCCACCAGGACGTGCTCGACTTCGGTCGGCTGGCTGAGCTGCTCGGCTACGACCGCAAGGTCAACACCCTGGACTTTCCTGTCTCGCCGCGCGGATACCGGGTGTTGGGCCGGGTCCCGCGGATCCCCAAGCTTGTCGTCCAGAAGATCACCCATGAGCTGGGCGGGCTCGACGAGGTCCTCGCGGCCTCAGATGAAGAGCTCGCCGCCGTCGACGGAGTCGGGCCAGCGCGGTCCAAAGACATCCGCGAGGGCCTGCGGCGGCTCCAAGAGGTTGATCTGGTCGACCGGTACTTGCAGAGCTGACGGCCCACTCGCCGTCGATTAACGAAAGGAGTCACCGATTTCCGAGCTAGACGAGGCCACCGTGGAGGCTGTCTTCGAGGACGTGGAATACGTCTGCGACTTCGAGGAGGGCGACAAGGTCGTCTACCCGCATCATGGCGCCGGACTGGTGATGGCGAAAGAGACGCGGGAGCTGATGGGGGAGGAGCGTGAGTACCTCACGATCAAGATCCTCCACAACGAACTGACGGTGATGGTGCCGTGCGAAAACGCCGGCAAGGCGGGCTTGCGACGGGTCATCGACGAGGAAGAAATTAAGAAGGTCACAAACGTCCTCACGGACGACGTCTCGGAGATGCCGAAGAACTGGAACCGGCGCTTCAAGTACAACCGCGAGAAGATCAAGACCGGCGACGTCTTCGAGCTGGCCGAGGTCGTCCGCAACCTCGCGATCCGCGAGATGGAAAAGGGCCTCTCCACCGGCGAGAAGCAGATGTACACCCGGGCGAAGAAGATCCTCGCCTCGGAGTTCATGTACGCGCTCGACAAGGACGAGGACGGCGCCGAGGAATACCTCGACGGCCTCCTCGAGGAGCGGTTCGCCGCCACTGCGTCCGCCTAGTAGTCCCGCAGTAACTGCCGTCATCGCGGCCGCCGGCTCCGGAGAGCGACTCGGAGCCGGCGGCCCGAAGGCATTCGTCCCGGTTGCCGGGAAGCGGATGGTCGAGTGGTCGGTCGACGCCTTCAGGGCCTGCGACTCGGTCCGCTCGATCGTCGTCGCGGCGCCGCCGGGCCATCGCGGCGACCTCGCCGGCCACGACCTCGCCGTCGTCGCCGGCGGCCAGACGCGGGCGGATTCCGTCGCCAACGCGCTCGAGGCGGTGGGGACGGAGTACGTCGCCGTCCACGACGCCGCCCGGCCGCTGCTGACGCCGGAGCTGGTCGAAGCGCTGGTAGCCGACCTCGATGCGGACCCCGATGCGGCCGGCGTCATCGCCGCGTCCCCCGTGACCGACACGATCAAGCGCGCAGAAAGTTCGAGCCGGCAAAAAGGCCCCTCAGAGGGGCAAAATCGCCGGCTCGCGATCGAGGCGACCGAGGATCGGTCGTCCTTGTGGGCGGCGCAGACGCCTCAGGTGTTCCGGACGGAGGCGCTGCGGGAGGCGCTCCGCGCCGCCGAGCGACCGCAGGAGGCGACCGACGAGGCGATGCTGGTCGAGTGGAACGGGGGGAGTGTCCTGATCCACCCGGTCGCCGAGCAGAACCTGAAGGTGACGACGCCGCTCGATCTCCGTGTCGCCGAGCTGCTGCTGGCCGAGCGGGCCTAGTCCCGCATCAGCACGTAGACCAGCATCGCAGCGAAGCAGAGCTGCCCGATCGCGAGCGCGGTGCCGAGGTTCTTCGCCCCGACTAGGAGGGCGAGCGCCGTGCCGGCGAGGAGCGCGGCGAGCAGGAGAAGGAGCTGACGGCTCATTCGGCGCGAAGTCTATGCTCGGCGCTGATGCTGACCGACTACCACCTGCACCTGCGCCCGGACGAGAACGGGACCACATTCGAGCGCTACTTCACCGCCGAGAACGTCGACCGTTACCTCGCCGCCGCCGAGGCCGCGGGGATCGAGGAGCTCGGCGTCTCCGAGCACGTCTACCGCTTCCGCCAGGCCCTCGACCTCTGGACCCACCCGCTCTGGGTCGAGAACGCCAAGGACGACATCGACGCCTACTGCGAGTTCGTCCGCGGCACGCCGCTGCGGCTCGGGATCGAGTGCGACTACGTCCCCGGCGCCGAGGCGCGGATCGCCTCGCTGCTGGAGGCGCGCGACTTCGACTACGTCGTCGGCTCGGTCCACTTCATCGGCGAGGGCGATGCCGCCGTCGACCACGACGGCTTCGACGTCTGGGAGGGGGACGGCGACGCCGACGAGATCTGGCGCCGCTACTTCGCGGCGCTCGCCGACTGCGCCCGCTCCGGCCTCTACGACATCCTCGCCCACCCCGACCTGGTCAAGGTCTGGGGCCGCGCCCGGCCGCTGCCCGACCGCGATCTGCGCGCCTTCTACGAGCCGGCGGTGGAGGCGATCGCCGAGAGCGGGATCGCGGTCGAGATCTCGACCGCGGGCCTGCGCAAGCCCGTCGGCGAGCTCTACCCCTCGCGCCAGTTCGCCGAGATGTGCATCGAGGCGGGCGCCGTCTTCGCCCTCTCCTCCGACGCCCACCTCCCCGAGCAGATCGGGTTCGAATACGGGCAGGCGGTGCAGTTCATGGAGGAACTGGGGATAGAAGAGATATGCGTCTTCGAGCAGCGCCAGCGCAGCCTGGCGCCTTTGGGCAGTCGCGTCCGCTGAGCATGGTCGGCCTCGGCTACGACAGCCATCGCTTCGCCGCCGGGCGGCGCCTCGTCCTCGGCGGGGTCGAGATCGAGCACGACCAGGGACTTGACGGCCACTCCGACGCCGACGTCCTCACCCACGCGGTGATCGACGCCCTGCTCGGGGCCGCCGGCGGCGGCGACATCGGGACGATGTTCCCCGACGACGACCCGGCCTGGAAGGACGCCGACTCGATCGACCTCCTGCGCACCGTCGTCGGCACGATCGCCGGGCCGATCATCAACATCGACGCGACGCTGATCTGCGAGCAGCCCCGCCTCGGCCCCTACAAGGCGGAGATGGAGCGGACACTGGCCGAGGCCACCTCGGCCCGCGTCAGCGTCAAGGCGACCAGCAACGAGGGCATGGGCTTCGTCGGCCGCGGCGAGGGCATCGCCTGCATGGCTGTAGCGAGCGTCGAGAGCGAATAGTCTTCCGGCTGGGATGGCGGACGCGAAACTGAGCGCGGCGGGCCTGCGAGGCTCGATTTCTGACTCGATCTTCGAGGTGAAGGTGCTGCGCGAGGCCGGGATCCTGGCCCCGATGCGTCCCGACAAGGCGCTGAAAATCGGCAGCGCCTTCCTGCGCTGGGGCGCCTCCCCGGCCCTCGGCGTCACCACCGCGTCGATCCACCACCCGCACGAGCTGGCGATCGTCGACGAAAAAGGCGCCCTCAGCTGGCAGCGTCTGCACCACCGCTCCAACGCCCTCGCCCACTCCTTCGCCGCGATGGGCATCGGCCCCGGCGACGGCGTCGGGATCATGTGCCGCAACCACCGCGGCTTTATCGAGGCGACGCTGGCCGCGGCCAAGCTCGGCGCCAGCGCCCTCTACCTGAACACGATGTTCGCCGGTCCGCAGCTGGTCGAGGTGACCAAGCGCGAGGGGCCGAAGGCGCTCGTCTACGACGAGGAGTTCAGCGGCCTGCTGGCGGGCGTCGACGGCTCGGTGAAGCGGATCGTCGGCTGGTGCGACGGGGAGGTATCCGACCCGACGCTGGAGAGCCTGATCCAGGGCGGCGACGAGTCCGACCTGAAGCCGCCGCCGGAGAAGCCGAAATTCGTCATCCTCACCTCGGGCACGACCGGTACCCCGAAGGGGGCCCAGCGCTCCAGCCCCGAAGGCCTCCTGCCGATCGCCTCGCTGATCGACAAGATCCCCTTCCGCAGCGGGATGACGATGATGATCGCCGCCCCGCTCTTCCACTCCTGGGGCTTCTTCCACTTCGTGATGAGCCTGCCGACCGGGTCGACGATGGTGCTGAAGCGCAAGTTCGATCCCGAGGAGACGCTGAAGGCCGTCGAGCAGAGCCGCGCCGACGTTCTCGCCGCGGTGCCGGTGATGATCCAGCGCATCCTCACCCTGCCCGACGAGGTGCTCAGCCGCTACAGCCTGCCCTCGCTGAAGATCACCTCGCTCTCGGGCTCGGCCCTGCCGGGCGAGCTGGCGATCGAGTGGATGGACCGCTTCGGCGACAACGTCTACAACCTCTATGGCTCGACCGAGGTTGCCTACGCGACGGTAGCCACGCCCGAGGACCTGCGCGCCGCTCCCGGCACCGCCGGCAAGCCGCCGCGGGGGACGAAGATCTGCCTATACGACGAGAGCGGCAAGGAGGTGCCGCAGGGGGAGGTCGGCCGCATCTTCGTCGGCAACGAAATGGCGATGGAGGGATATACCGGCGGCGGCGGCAAGGAGATGCTCGACGGCCTCTACTCGAGCGGCGACGTTGGCCACATCGACTCCGAGGGGCGCCTCTTCATCGACGGCCGCGACGACGAGATGATCGTCTCCGGCGGCGAGAACGTCTTCCCGCGCGAGGTCGAGGACCTGCTCGCCGACCACGACGCGGTCGAGGAGGTGGCGGTGATCGGGGTCGAGGACGACGAGTTCGGACAGCGGTTGAAGGCGTTCGTGGTGGTTCGTACCGGGATCGAGGTGTCCCCGAGCGATCTGACCGCGCACGTGAAGGCGAACCTCGCCTCGTACAAGAGCCCGCGGGAGATCGAGTTCATGGATGAGCTGCCGCGGAACGCCACCGGGAAGGTCCTGAAGAAGGATCTGCGCGCCCGGCACGCCGAGCAGTCCGCTTAGTCCGCTCCGCGCGCAAATTGCGTCCTTCGCGCCGCGAACGCTTCCGGCGCTGGTAGTAGGTTGCGCGGGAATGGGTGACCCCGCTCGGCAGCTGCAGCAGGTCGGTGAGGCGACGCGCGCTATGCGTGGCGTCGCTGACCAGGCGCTCGAGTGGGTCAAGGTCAGCGAGGGCCGGGTTGCCGAGGCCGAAGCGCGCACCGAAGCCGTTAAGGGCGAGGTCAAGGAGCGGGCGCTGCTGGCGATGCGGAAGGTGACCGCGGAGGCTCGGGAGCGGATTGCTGCCGAGCGCAAGGCGCGGACCGAGGCCGAGACGCGAGCCACCGCCACCGAGGCCGCCCGGGACCGGGCCGAGAAGAGCTTCGAGGAGCTGCAGCAGCGCTCCCAGAGCGAGCGCGAAGAGATCGTCGCTCAGACTTCGAAGGCGCGCTCCCAGGCCGAGCAGGCAGCTGCCGAGGCGAAGGCCGAAGCCGAGAGCGCGATCGCGACGGCGCGCAAAGAGGCCGAGGAAGACTTCAAGGCGAAAGTCGAGGAGGTTCGGCAGCAGATCCAGGCCGAGGCCGACAAACGGATTGCCGCGGCCGAGCAGCGGGCCGCCGACGCCGAGGCCGCCGCCGCTGAGTCCCACGAGGCCGCCGTCCGGCTCGAGACCGAGATCGAGCGACGGGTGATGGAGGGAACCGAGGACGTCCGCCGCGAGGCCGAGGAGAGCGTCCAACGGCTGCTGGAGAAAGTCGAGCGCGAGGCCGAGGAGGCCGCGCGGGCCCGGGCAGAGGACCAGATGCGGGTTGAGGCCGACCGCATTCGCATCCAGGCGCAGCGCCGCGAGGAGCGCGTCCGCGAGGCGACCGAGGACGAGATCAAAGCCAGCGTCAGCAAGGCCCGCCGCGAGGCGGCGGCAGCGGCCGAGGAGGTCGCGCCGACCTGGCTGCGCAGCGGTGAGTCGAAAGCGACCACCGCCGGCTACCGCACGTTTTAGTCAAGTGATTTAACCTCGCCTCGCGATGAGGGAGGTGAGGATCAGGGACACGCTGACGGGCGAAGTGCGGACCCTCGAGGACGAGGAGGTTGGCATCTACGCCTGCGGGCCGACGGTCTACAGCCGCATCCACATCGGCAACGCGCGACCCTTCGTGGTCTTCTCGCTGTTCGCGCGGTTCCTGCGCTCGGAGGGCTACCGGCCGAAGCTGGTCGTCAACGTCACCGACATCAACGACAAGATTTACGTCGCCGCCCGCGAGGCGGGGAAGGAGTCGGCCGAGTTCGCGGCGGAGATGACCGCCGCCTACATGGAGGACACCGACCGGCTCGGCGTCGGCCGACCTGATTCCGAGCCGCTGGCGAGCGAGACCGTCGGGGGGATCGTCTCCCTAATCGCCGAACTCGTCGAGGCTGGCCACGCCTACGAGTCAGGCGGCGACGTCTATTACCGCGTCCGCAGCTTCGACGACTACGGCAAGCTCTCCAACCGCCGGCCGGAGGACATGGACCAGGGTGAGGACGCCGGCTCGGCCTCGCTGAAGGAGGACCGCCTCGACTTCGCGCTCTGGAAGGCGCACAAGCCCGACGAGGACACGAGCTGGGACTCGCCCTGGGGGCCGGGGCGCCCCGCCTGGCACATCGAGTGCTCGGTGATGGCCGAGCAGGAGCTGGGCGCCGTCTTCGCGATCCACGGCGGCGGCTCCGATCTCGTCTTCCCCCACCACGAGAACGAGATCGCCCAGTCCAAGGGGGCGGGGCGGCCCTTCGCCCGGCTCTGGATGCACAACGGAATGATCGAGACCGGGGCGGCGAAGATGTCGAAATCGGAAGGGAACATCTTTCAGCTTTCGACGGCGCTCGATACCTACGGGCGGGAGGCTGTGGTCGCCTACCTGATCTCTGGGCATTACCGGCAGCCTTTGGCTTTTGGTGAGGAGCAGATGGAGGAATCCGTGGCCAGGGTCGAGCGGCTGAGGAACTTTTTTCGTGAGGCGGCTGGGCGGGACCCTGGGGAGGG
>Ga0207709_10002207_pt1 | contig 12420 bp, 12 predicted proteins | sample KBSM34metaG_FD_184397 | JGI IMG/M metagenome (GOLD analysis project Ga0207709, IMG submission 184397) | Miscanthus rhizosphere microbial communities from Kellogg Biological Station, Michigan, USA - KBS M3-4 metaG (SPAdes) (version 2) | ecosystem: Host-associated > Plants > Roots > Rhizosphere >...
TGATTGTCGAGCGCGTGTTCTTGCCGAGATGAATCATCTTCGTGCCGGTGTCGGCCTGCTGCGCGTGATTCGTCAGCGCTACCGAGTAAAACTCTCCAATTGAGTTGTCCCCCTGAAGAATGCACGACGGATATTTCCACGTAATCGCAGAACCTGTTTCGACCTGCGTCCATGAGATCTTCGAATTCTTACCGGCGCACTTGCCCCGCTTGGTGACGAAGTTATAAATACCACCGCGTCCTTCTTCATCACCGGCATACCAGTTTTGGACCGTCGAGTATTTGATTTGCGCGTCATCGAGCGCGATGAGCTCAACCACTGCGGCATGAAGCTGGTTCTTATCAAACTTCGGAGCCGTGCATCCTTCGAGATACGAAACGTGCGAACCTTCTTCAGCAACGATCAGCGTGCGCTCAAACTGTCCCGATTCTGCATTGTTGATGCGGAAGTAAGTCGACAACTCCATCGGACAGCGAACGCCTTTCGGAATAAAGCAAAAACTTCCATCCGAGAAGACCGCGCTATTCAATGCCGCGAAGAAGTTGTCGTTGGTCGGTACTACCGAACCGAGATACTTCTTTACCAGTTCCGGGTAATCTCTGATGGCTTCGGTGAACGAACAGAAGATCACACCGTGCTTCTTCAACTTCTCTTTGTAAGTTGTGGCAACCGAGACTGAGTCGAAGACTGCATCTACAGCGACGCCGGCCAACTGCTTCTGCTCGGTCAAAGGAATGCCGAGCTTCTCGAACGTGCGCAGCAGTTCCGGATCAACTTCATCAAGACTCGCCTTTGTCGCCTTCTGTTTCGGCGCGCTGTAATAGATGACGTCCTGGTAATCGATGTTGGGATACTTGAGGTTGGGCCAGTGCTTCGGCTCCTTCATCGTCAGCCAGTGCCGATAAGCCTTCAGACGAAACTCCAGCATCCACTGCGGCTCGTTCTTCTTCTCAACGATCAGACGAATGGTGTCTTCGTTCAAGCCGCGCGGAATTACATCCGACTCGATATCGGTTACGAAGCCGTATTTGTATTCCTGTTTAGTTAAAAGTTCTGCTGTACTCATTAGTCCTTCTAAACCCGATTATCCTTCCGAGTGATGCCCTGGATGTGGTGCAAAGCGGCGTCAACGTTCGCCTCGGTTCCCAACAACTGCGAGAGCGTGATTTCGGCGAGCGCGTTGTCAACAATCTGGTGCAACTCGACGATCACCGGACGAATACCGCAATCGCCGGTATGAACACAGGCATCCAAAACACCTGCATAGCTCTTGCAATGAGACTCGGCCGGTTCACCTTCGAGCACGCGTATGACCTGGTTCAAGCGAATCTCGGAAGCAGGCCGCGCGAGCGCGTAACCGCCCTTGGTTCCGCGCGTTGATTGCACCAGTCCGGCCTTGCTCAAAATCCACAACAGCTTGCCGGCGTTCGCGGTCGAAATCCCTTCGAGCCGGGCTAGCTGCGAGAGCGTCAGCGAGTCGCCCATGGTCACCGCACGGGCTAGTTGCAACAGGCATCGCAGGCCGTATTCTTCTTGAGCTGAGATCTTCATTGCGCGTCTAAATCATTAATCTGACGCATCTTAAGCTAAACCTTACTTTTAAGTCAAGATTAGCCGCAGATCTACGCGGATGAACGCTGATCTGCGTTTATCTGCGAAGATCCGCGGCTAAAGTTTGAATTCGAAATCGAGGTACCCGACTATGCGGACCGGTTTGCCGTTAAAGGTTGAGGGCGGGAATATCCAGTTTTTCGCGGCAGCTTCTGCCGCGGCGCGGAGCATTGTCGGACCTTCAGAGTTTGTGACCCAGATTTTTCCGTTTTCATCCACAATCGCAAAAACGCGGACGGTTCCAGTGACATTACTGTTTTTGGCGGCTGGCGGATAGGAAGGAGTAGCCCGCTTCGTTTCACGGCCGCTCAACGAGCCGGCGCTAACGAGTTGTGGCTCAGCAGCGGGTGCGGTGGAAGTCGCTGCCGGTGCTGGCACAGTTACTTCCGGAGTCGATTGAGACGTTGCGGCCGGTTTGCTCGCAAACGGATTGGGAATTCTGTTGGTGACGGCATCGAGTGCCTGCGATCGGCCGAGAGACGGCGCCCGTGATGAAGCCATCTTTTCCCTGGCCATCAGGTATTCGGTCTGCCACTTCGCACGGTCGTCGTCATTCTTGGCCACCGATAGTCGAATGCCGAGAACGTCTTCGAGAAGCGCGAACGATTCGTAAGCTCGACCTGGTTCTTTTGAGATCTCCTGCGCTTGCGCGATTACTCTTTCGAGCAATCCACGCACTCGTTCCAAATCTGTGTTGGCTTCAGCCGGGAGATCCGACTCACTCGGATTTATGCCGTAGCTGCGATAACGAGCGAGATGCGCTCGGATGCCGTTGACGGTCTGACCCGCGGCGGCAAAGTAAGTGCGAATCGATTCGTCTTTTTGTGCCGCCCGAGTCTGAAACGTTTCGTCCAGCAACGACTGGGAGCGCCCGTAGTTTCCCTCTTCAAGATAAATACCGAGCAGCATGAGCGTGGCGACGTTGCGCAGTGTAACGTCGGTTCCGGCGGCACGAATGTTTTCCAACTCAGCGGCTGCGGCTGGAAGCTGGTGTACGGCGGCGAGCGCACGAGCGCGTTCAATGCGGCGCGCGAACGGATCCGCTGACGCATCTTCACTGGAGCCAGTCGACTGGCCCACCGCGAAGGGAGCTGTGATTAGAACAAGAACTGTCGGGAGGATGGCATTTATGTAGGGGCGTAAAAAAGAAAAAGACCTCAAATTGCTGACTCCTGGGAAATAACAAAAGCGAGCCTAATGCTCGCTTTAGAGTTTGGTATCAATTTGACGGGACCATTATGTACGCATCAAGGCCACCGAGGCAAGCGGGCGCCACCCTGCTAGACCGGAGATGTTAGAATGCTGCCATGAGTTCTCTGCCGGGAAATGATCTGATCGTGACGGGAATCGAGGATTTGCAGGGTAATCGTGTAACAATTCCGGCCCTGCTCGTCGCGATTGGCGCCCCGAAACTTCGCAGCCTTGGGCTGGAGGTGCCCGACAACCTTCCTTCTAATCCAGAACATCGCCTTTATGACCTACTTGCTACTTCCGAACCTGATTCTGCCCACTCCAGATACAACGCGTTGATACGGAGGCTGGTGAGTTTCGAGCGAGCATTTTCATGCGTGAAAAAGTAAGCGCGGAAAAGATCGCTCGGTTCATGAAGGCACTTCGCCGTGCGGGTAAATCCAGTGCTCACATCTACTTCGTCGGCGGTGTAAGCGCAGTGCTACTCGGCTGGCGAGAAACCACAATCGACATTGATTTGAAAATGGTGCCGGAAGTAAATGAGATTCTCAAACTATTACCAGATCTCAAAGAACGCCTTCAGGTGAACGTCGAACTTGCCTCGCCAGACGACTTTATACCTGCACTTCCTGGATGGGAGGAGCGCAGCACTTTTATTGGCCGTGAAGGAGCGATTGATTTTTTCCACTATGATTTTTACGCACAGGCACTCGCAAAAATCGAGCGTGGACACAATACGGATCTTATGGATGTCCGCCAGATGATCGAGCTTGGGCTTGTGGAACCTTCTAGGTTGCTGGAATTCTTTTCACAGATTGAGGATCGTTTGTACAAGTATCCAGCGATTGACGCTAAGAAGTTTCGTGCAGCTGTACAGATGTTTCTGCAAAGTCTTTAAGTTCCTACTGCGCACCTGTCGCTCCAAGGCTTTTGATGATCTTGTCGCGGTAGGCGCGGGCGGCGGTTTTAATGGTGGCTTCGTTCAGGGTTAGGAGGCGCCGATTGCGCATTACGAGACGGCCGTTGATGATGACGCTCTCGACGTCGGCGGCTTTGGTGGCGTAGACGAGATCAGAATAAACGTTGTAGAGGGGTATTTGATTGAGCGTGTCGCGATCGATTACAAGCAGATCGGCACGCTTTCCAGTCTCGAGGGAGCCGATTTCTTTCTCAAGGTGCAACGCCTCCGCACCGCGAATCGTGGCGAGTTCAAAAGCCTCCTGCGCGGAGATCACTTTCGGATCGCCGCTGAACACTTTGTGCAGCTTTGCCACCGTGTCCATCTCTTCCCACATGTTCAAGTCGTTGTTTGACGCAGCTCCGTCTGTTCCCAAACCCACTAACAATTTTTCCGTCAACATCTTCGGAACAGGCGCAACACCCGAGGCGAGTTTCATATTCGACTGCGGATTGTGAACCACGCCAACGCCACGACGCTTCAGAATCGCGATGTCACTTCCCTGCGGCCAAACCATGTGCGCAGCAATCACACGCTCGTTCAGAAATCCAATCCGCTCGAGATAAGCAACGGGGCTTGCCCCCTTTGCTTTAACACTGTCATCAACTTCACGCTTCGTTTCCGAAATGTGTGTCACAATCGGAGCGTTAGTGCGATCGGAAAAAGCGCGCACTGCTTTGAGATGTTCTTCCGAGACTGTGTACGGCGCGTGCGGCGCGATTGCCGGAACGATCAGCTCGTGGCCTTTCCAACGCGCCACAAACTTCTCAACGTATGCCATGCCTTCGGCGTTGGTTTTATTGTCAGCGACGGGAAAGTCGATGATTGTTTCTCCGAGCACGCCGCGAACGCCGGCTTTTGCAGTTTCGTCGGCAATCGCGTCCTCGAAGTAATACATATCGCAGTAGGTTGTTGTCCCACCGCGAATCATCTCCGCGAGGCCCAATCGTGTCCCGACGCGAACAAACTCTTCCGTAACGTTCTTCGCCTCGGCGGGAAAAATATATTTCGTCAACCATTCCTGCAGATCGAGATCGTCCGCGAGACCACGAAACAGGACCATCGGAATGTGCGTGTGACCGTTGATCAACCCAGGTGTGATGACTTTGCCAGCCGCGCTGATTCGCTGGCGTGATGAATATCGACCTTCAATGTCCGCGCGCGGGCCGATAGCGACGATCCGTCCTTTGGAAACAGCAATCCCGCCGTCGTCGATAATGCGGCGCGTCTGGTCCATCGTGACGATCGTGCCGCCAAGCACGAGTAGATCGACCGGCTCTCTGCGACTCTGGGCGGTAACATTTGCGAGCATGATCATCACGATTAGTGGGCCACAGATAAACGCGGATTTATTTACGGATCTCATTGGAGTTTTTCAGGAATCGGGCATCAAAAGCACGTGGCAGCAGATCGCCAATGTGAAACTCCTCGCTCTTGCCTTCAAGATTTGCGAACACAATCGTCGCGCCTCTTGCAAACTCCCAGATGATTTGACGACAGGTTCCGCACGGCGGCGTCAGAGTTTCGGTGTCAGCCACTACTGCGAGTGCTGTGAAGTTGCGTTCACCTTCCGACAATGCTTTCCAGATTGCGACCCGTTCGGCGCAAACGGTCAAACCATAACTCGCACTCTCGACGTTGCAACCGGTGTAAACTTTCCCACTTTCAGTTCTGACCGCGGCACCCACAAGAAAATTGGAAAATGGCGCGACTGATTGCAGACGCGCCTGCTTCGCCGCTTCTATCAACGGCTCTAAATCTTCGCTCAAAGTTGACCTCCAACTGGTGATAAAACACTGGCCAGCCTCTCGCGAATTTTTCCACTCAACAAGTCGATGCTTACGAGATTATGACCACCTTCAGGAATGATTACGTCTGCATGGCGTTTCGACGGCTCCACAAACTGCATGTGCATGGGCCTGACGGTTTCCAGGTATTGTTCAATAACAGATTCGACAGTGCGACCGCGCTCGGCGACGTCGCGTCGCAATCGACGGATGAAGCGAATGTCGTCAGGTGTGTCGACAAACACTTTGATATCCATTTGCTCCAGCAAGCGCGGATCGACAAAGATCAAGATCCCTTCAACAATGACGATTGGTTTTGACTCGACCGAACGCGTTTCATTCAAACGCGAGTTAGTCTTGAAGTCGTAGAGCGGCAACTCGATCGCTTCGCCGGCTTTCAGGCGTCGCACGTGATTGACGAGCAGTTCGTTGTCGAGCGCGTCCGGATGATCGAAGTTCGCGAGGCCACGGTAATCGAGCGGCAGATCGCTGAGGTTGCGGTAGTAAGAATCCTGCTGGATGAAAACTACTTCGCTGGCGCTGACTGATTCAAGGATGCGATTTGCAACAGTGGTCTTTCCCGATCCAGTTCCACCCGAAATGCCAATTATCATGCTCACAAATTAAACCTTTATTTTTAGCCGCGGATTTACGCGGATAAACGCGGATCGGAAATGGTTTTTCTTTTTAGATCCGCGTTCATCTGCGTAAATCCGCGGCTTAAATTCTTCTATTGATCGCACCAATCACACTGCGCAGCAACTCGGTGAACGTCTCACGCACACGATCGCCGGTCGCCATCACGTCTTCATGATTGATTGGCGCATCGCTGATACCCGCAGCCATGTTCGTGATGCACGAGATACCGAGCACCTCGAGACCCATGTGACGCGCAACGATCGCCTCCGGTACGGTACTCATCCCCACTGCATCAGCGCCGAGGTTTCGCAAGAGGTGAATTTCAGCGGGCGTCTCGTAACTCGGACCAGACAACGCCCCATAAATTCCACGCCGCACTTCAATACCAATCGCTTTCGCTTCTTCGACGACCAGTTCCTGTAACTCGGGCGAGTAAACGGCTGACATATCCGGAAAGCGTGGCCCAAATCGCTCATCGTTTGGCCCACGCAGCGGATTGACACCCATGAGGTTGAGATGATCGCTGATGACCATCAATGCTCCCTCAGACAACTGCACATTTATTCCACCCGCCGCATTGGTCAGCACAAGAGTCTTGATACCCAGCAAACCAAATGTACGAACTGGAAAGGTGACCTCTTCGAGTGAATATCCTTCGTAGTAGTGCAGACGGCCCTGCATCGCGAGTACCGGAATGCCGTCGATCTTACCGATCACCATTCGACCAGCATGACCTTGCGCCGTCGAGCGCACGAAACCCGGTATTTCGTCATAAGGAATAGCTACCGGTTCCTCAAAGTCGTCAGCGAAACCACCGAGACCGCTGCCAAGCACCACAGCGATGCGCGGCTCGACAGTTGTTCGCGCCCTGATTATCCGCGTAGCGTGTTCGGCGCGTTCGTAAATACTTGTGCTTGCCATTCGCTCAACCATTTTCCAAACCCCTCGTCTATTTCTCTTTCTGATAGGGGATTCCCAGGGCGCGCGGCGGCCGGGACGATCCAATAAAGCCCGCGAGCACCACAATGGTCAAGACGTAAGGAACCATCTGAATGAACTGGACGGGAATATCATCTCCGGAAGGCAATTTGAACACACCCTGCATCTGGATCGAAACAGCTTCAGTAAAGCCAAATAAGAGACATGCCAGCAACGTCTGAACCGGACGCCACTTTCCAAAGATCAACGCGGCGAGTGCGATGAAACCGCGCCCCGCCGTCATGTTTCGGGTAAACAACGACGATTGTCCAATCGACAGGTATGCTCCTCCTAGTCCGGCAAGTACTCCGGCAAGCAACACGCCCGAATACCGGATGCGACTCACACTCACACCGGCAGCATCCGCGGCCTCCGGATTCTCTCCGACTGATCTGAGTCGAAGTCCGAAAGGTGTCTTGTAAAGCACGTACCAGATAAGAGCCACGAGAGCGAGTATTGTGATCGCGATGATCACTGGCGATTGTGGCAGAAGGTGATCTTTCGGAAGCTGTGGTGTGGAACCGGACGACAAAAAGAATGCGCCACTCAGGAAGCCGGGTATTCCCAGCATCAGAATATTAATCGCCGCGCCACTGACAACCTGCTCGGCTTTGAACCTGATACAGCTCACCGCATAAATCACGGCAATAAACAGTCCCGCGAGCATGCCGCCGAGTAGACCAACCCACGGGCTCGCAGCACCCAATCCCAATTTGTTATCAGCAGCGTAAGTGACCGCCGCCGCAGTAAACGCACCGGCGAGCATCTTTCCCTCGAGCGCGATGTTGATAACACCCGACCGCTCGGAAAAAAGTCCACCCAGTGCGGCGAGCACGAGTGGAGTTGCGAGCCGGATCGTGGAAGCAATGAGCGAAAGTGTAAAAATGTCTCTCATCGTTTTACGCTCTCAAGCGTTCCATTGAAGCTCTTCGCAAGAGCCATTTGAAGAATCCTTCGGCAGCGACAAACAAAATGATGATGCCCTGCAAAACCTGCACGATATCTTTCGTCACGTTCTGAGAGAATCCGTCGACGTAAATTCCGCCGTGCTGTAAAGCCGCAAATAACAAAGCAGCGAGGATCACACCGACAGGATGATTGCGACCGAGTAGAGCGACGGCGATTCCCGTGAAGCCGAAGTTGTCAGAGAAACCATCATAGTAACGATGACGATTGCCCAGCACTTCATTGATGCCGACCATTCCTGCAAGTCCACCCGATACAGCCATCGCCAAAATAATCTGCTTGCGAATCGAAATGCCGCCGTATTCGGCGGCGAAAGGGTTACTCCCCGTCGCGCGTATTTCGTAACCCCATTTCGTTCGCCACAAAAACAGATAGACCAGCAGGCAGCAGAGTAACGCGAGTATAAAGGCGACATTCAACGGAATTCGTTCGGGAAATCCGGGAATGAATTTGCCCAGGTGCGGAATATGTGCGCCCTCACCGATCGGCGCCGATTCCAAAATCGGATCGCCCCCAACTTTGTAGTGATACTGCGTGAAGTAACTGGCGATCATGATCGCGATGAAGTTCAACATGATCGTGTTGATAACTTCATGCGAGCCGAACTTTGCTTTCAACACACCTGGAATCCCGCCCCACACGGCACCGGCTAATATCGCCGCAGCGCAGCAGAAAGGAATCAGCAGCCACGGCGAGAGGTTCGCGAACTTAATTCCTACCCATGCAGTCGCAAACGCAGCGATGTAGAGTTGTCCCTCGGCGCCGATATTAAAAAGGCCGCAACGAAAGCCGACGAGGACGGCAAGACCAGTAAAGATTAGTGGTGTGGCGTAAAAAAGTACGTAACCGATGCCGTCGGGCCAGGAGAGCGCGCTCCCAAGCAGCAAGCGATACGCAGTGATGGGGTTGTCGCCAACTAGAAGGATGAGGATGGCGCCGACGATGAACGCAGCGACAACTGCAATTATCGGGAACAGAAGATCACGCGCGAGTTTGTTCATATCGGGAATGGTTATCTAATGTCCTCGAGTCATCAACAACCCAATCTCCTCCAAAGTCGCCACTTTCGGATCTACTTCGCCGGCGATTCGCCCGTCATGAATGATCAGCAAACGATCGGACAAACTGGTCACTTCCTCGAGCTCGGCGGAGACGAGCAGGATCGCACACCCAGCGTCACGCAAACCGACTAACTGCCGGTGGATAAACTCGATTGCGCCAATATCCACACCGCGCGTCGGTTGCGACACGAGTAACAGTTTAGGTTCGACGCGATACTCGCGGCCGATGATCAACTTCTGCTGGTTACCGCCGGAAAGCGCGCGCGCCGGAAGCGCAGCATTGCGCGGACGGACGTCGAAGTTTTCAATAATCTCGGACGCTCGTCGCTGAACCGCGTTTTCGTCAATAAAGACGCCGCCCGCGAGAGCTGCGATCGGCGGGCGATAGTGCACACCAAGGATAGAGTTTTCAGCTAGAGTGAAGTCGAGTAATAGTCCGCGTCGATGACGGTCCTCGGGAATGTGCGCGATGCGAAGTTCACGCCTGACGCGTGCGCCCAGCGTCGTGAGATCGCGACCCTCGAAGTTCATCACCCCTGTGATGCGTGCGGGATCGACCAAACCCGCGATCGCTTCCATCAGTTCCGTCTGTCCGTTCCCTTCAACACCCGCGATGCCGACGATTTCTCCGCTGCGAACTTCGAAGGTGACGTCGTTGACTCGTTTCGCTCCGAAAAGATCAGTCACTGAAAGGTTCTTGAGTTCGAGTTGTGCCTTACCCACTTCCGGATCAGACTTCTCAACACGCAACAGCACTTCGCGACCGACCATCAAGCGCGCCAGTTCAGCGGCATTCGTGTCCTTTGTCTGCACACGGCCCACAACCTTACCGTCGCGCATCACTGTGACTTCATCCGAGATCGCGAGCACCTCTGAGAGTTTGTGAGTGATGATGATTACGGTCTTGCCTTGTTCGCGCATGCGCCGCAGGATCACAAAGAACTCTTCCACTTCCAACGGCGTCAGCACGGCGGTTGGTTCGTCAAGAATCAACAGTCGCGCGTGTCGATAAAGTGCTTTTAGCAATTCGACACGCTGTTGCTGGCCCACTGACAAGTGTTCGATTGGCTCGTTTGGATTTACGGCGAGCTTAAACTCTTCAGATAGCTGCCGGATTTGGGCGCCTGCGCTCTTGAGGTCGAGCGCGAACTCTGTTCCGGGTTCGGCGCCGAGCACAATGTTCTCGGCAACAGTCATCGTCTCAACCAGCATGAAGTGCTGGTGGACCATGCCGATGCCGAGCGCGATCGCATCGTGCGGCGACTTGATGTCACGCACCTGCCCATCGACGACGATTTCGCCGCTGTCAGCGGTGTAGAAGCCGTAGGCAATGCGCATCGCCGTCGACTTCCCGGCGCCGTTTTCACCTACGATGGCATGGATTGTTCCCGGCTTAACGACGATATCAACATGATCATTAGCGAGAACGTCGCCAAACCGTTTTGTTATCTGTCGGAGTTCAAGCATCAGAGGTTTGGGCCACGGATTTACGCGGATAAACACGGATTGTTTCTTATTGTTTGATCCGTGTCACCCGTGTTCATCTGTGGCTTTTACGATCCTATTGCGTCTGTGACCTTAATCTCACCGGCGATGATCTTTTTCTTTGCTGCTTCTGCTTCCTGGATTGCTTCCGGAGGAACGAGGTCTTTGTTGTTGTCGTCCATCGCGTAGCCCACGCCGTCTTTGTCCAAACCAAAAACGTGGATTCCTGCTGCGAAGCGATGATTTACAACATCCGTGACGATGTCGTAGACGGCGTTGTCGACGCGCTTCACCATGCTCGTGAGCACAAAGCCGGGCTTGACCATGTTTTGATTCGAATCCACGCCAATCACGAAATGCGTGGCACGACCGTTCTGTTTGCCTTGTTGTTCGACTGCGTCAAAGGCGCCGAGGCCGGAGTTGCCCGCGGCGGTGAAGATCACATCCGCGCCTTTGCCAATCTGGGCGAGTGACAGTTCCTTACCTTTGCCGGGATTGTTCCACGCCGAGTCAGTAACGCCAACGTAGTTCTCGATCACACGAATGTTGGGATTCACCGACTTCGCTCCTTCTTCATAACCCTTGGCGAAACGATGAATCAGTCCAATGTCCATGCCCCCGAGAAAGCCGACTGTTCCTGTTCGCGAAGCCTTTGCAGCGAGAATGCCAACGAGGTACGAACCTTCATGTTCTTTGAAAACGAGTGAAGCGACATTTGGCAGGTTACTCACACCGTCGATGATCGCGAACTGAATGTTCGGATAATCCTTTGCGACCTGCTCCATGATCGGAGCCTGTGCAAAGCCGACGCCGATGATGAGGTCGAAGTTGCGTTCAGCAAAGGCACGCATGGCGGGTTCGATCGCGTTCGGCGTGCCGGGCTCGATGTCGCGCAGAACGATCGGTAGATCCTTCGCCGCGCGCTGCACGCCTTCCCAGGCAGCAGCGTTGAATGATCGATCGTCCTTGCCGCCAATGTCGAAGACAATTCCAACTTTGATCTTCGACTTATCTTCCGCCGCTGAAGTTCCGCCACAACCGGATAACAGCAGGCTGCTCAATAAAACGAGCGCGACGAGTCCACATGCGTATTTCATTCGTTGATAATTTCCTTCACTAGCTTCGGCGGTTCTGCGATCGGTTGGTCTCCGATGTGATACGACGCCTGTATGCGGCGCGCGGCTTCTGCTGCAGCTGAAGCATCAGCGCAGTAAACGATTCCAATCGTCTCACCAGCGCTAACCTGATCACCCAATTTCAACTCGGAAGTAAAACCAACCGTGGGATCCACTGTGTCTTCGATGCGCACGCGCCCGCCGCCGATTGCCGCGATTGCGTGCCCGATCTCCGTGGTGTCGATTGTCGTGATGAAGCCAGAGCGCGGGGATTCTACCTTAACGGTTTCTTTCACCAAAGGCAGAAACTCATCGGGCGCGTCGCAAACACGAGGATCTCCACCCTGCGCCTCGATATTGCTCCGCAGACATTCGAGGGCTTTTCCTGAGTGAAGCACACCCTCCAAACGCGTGCGGGCTGCCTCAATCGTCTCGTCGACGTTCGCCAGCACGAGCATGTGAGCACAAAGTTCGAGTGATAAATCGAGTGTCGGCCGTGCTGCTTCGTTTGCTTCACCACGCAGAAGACGGACGCATTCTTCAATCTCGAGCGAGTTTCCGACTGCGCCACCCAGCGGCTGGTTCATGTCAGTCAACAATGCCCGCGTTTTAATACCGCACGAATTGCC
>Ga0207709_10002212_pt1 | contig 12409 bp, 7 predicted proteins | sample KBSM34metaG_FD_184397 | JGI IMG/M metagenome (GOLD analysis project Ga0207709, IMG submission 184397) | Miscanthus rhizosphere microbial communities from Kellogg Biological Station, Michigan, USA - KBS M3-4 metaG (SPAdes) (version 2) | ecosystem: Host-associated > Plants > Roots > Rhizosphere >...
GTAATATTTTCAGCTGTTCATGGAGTCCCCCTGGAGCATGCGGATCCATCGGAGCCGGTTGACGCTGAATCGTTGGTTGCGATACACGCTGCTGCACTACGTGAGTCAACTCGTGCGCCAACAGTCGTGCGCCATCTCTGGATTCAGGCTGGTATTCCCCTGTGCCGAACACGATGTCCTGGCCCAGCGTGAAGGCCCGCGCGTTGACAGTCCTCGCCAGGTCTGCCGAACGGGAATCCGAGTGGATGCGAACCGCTTTGAAGTCATGTCCAAATGTTGATTCGAAGAAAGCCCGCTGAGACTTGGGAAGAGGCGAACCGTGACCATGAAGACCTCTCATCTCTGATTCGACACCGGGCGCAAACACGGGGATCCTGGAGAAATCCCACGAAGATGAGTTTCCGGTGACAGGCGAGCTGGTTTCAGGCTGCACGGAATTCAAGTTTACGTCATGACTTTGTAAGGTCTTTGTCGGGTTAAGTATCGTAGACCTGGCAGAATTAGTCTGCTGAGTTTCCTTATGTTGCTTTGCGAAAACACGCATGATCGATCTCCTCGCGCTCAGAGAGTACTCGTCTCTATGTTGCCATCGCCGGCAAGAAAAGATCATGGCGGAGGTTTGATGTTGATGAGCACTTTATTGCTTTGAAGTCCACGCACTTTGATACTCACCATCACGTTTCCAGCATTCGCAAGGTTGTCGGGGAGCCTTACACATATCTGGGCCAGCCAGTTGAGGTTCGGAACGTTGCCGACGTATTCAACGATCAGCGGGTAGACAGTCTGCTGTGAGTCTTCGGCCTGCGCAGTAACGATCGAAATATTCTCGCCCGGCTGCAGTTCAACGTTCATTGCAAACAGCATGATGCGAGTACGTCCGTCCGCGCTGAAATTATGACTTGTGAAGACTGAGAACGGATCACGCAACCAGGTCACCGAATCTAAAGCGGCACCCGCAGTCGAGTTTTCTTCGACCAGTAATATTGGAGCGGGTGTTGGCGTTGGGATTGGTGTCGGTGTTGGCGTCGGAGTTGGTACAGCGTTTACGGTCAGATTCCATCTGCGGCTGTCGTTTAATAAGTTCTCCGTGTCTTTTCGCACCATCGGAGTGTTGTCTTTGACGACCACGTCGACAACGTGAGCACCGCTCGTCAAGTTGTTAACGGTGAATCCCGTTCCAGTACTTTGAAACAGTCCATCTAAAAACCAATCAACCTTGATGGTGTTGCTGAACGTCGTCAGCGGTGTAACGTTGAAGACCTGCGATTGCGCAGTCGTGAGTGTTATATCGGTGGCAGTTGGCTGACTGGCGTCGATCGGTGAGACGATATTGTAAATACGTCTGATCAGTTGTTCCGTATTGATCTGCTCATAGGGGCTACCTAAAAAGCGCATTTTGGAAGCAAAGGTCGGGCGAAAAAGTCCCCCATCGCAGTAAGCTGCGCCCTCATATAAACCCGGCACACCATTCAACGTCGTTAGGGTTGGTATAGCCGTGCTCTGATCGATCCAGTGATTCCATTTAATAAGCGAGCGGTCGGTGACCTTCGTTGCATTAACAGCAGAAGGCTCGATGGTATTGTTACAAGCCGGCGGCGGCGGACCACCGTATTCGTCAGCAAGCAGCCCAAAGCTGTGACCCAACTCATGCAGTATGAGTTCCAGGACCAGCGCATTTGTTGACGTAACAGCAACAGACCCTCCCGATCCGCCATACTCAGAATCGTTAACGATTACGAACACCATGTCGCGTTGTACAGGTGTAATGCTATTTGCAAGAATCGTGTTGACGGTTCCGACATTTACGCAGATCAGTCGCTGGATTCCGGCACAGTTGTAGGTCGCATCCAGTGCGGTACTCACGAACACGGACCTTTCAGGATGGTCCGCTCCCGATTGACTGCTGATCACATCGATGCGGTGTACGTTGAAGAAGTTTCGATACTCGTTAAACGGACTCTCGTTGAAAAACCGCGTCATCAGATTCTGTACGTCGTCCCTGTACTTCTGCATCTCTCCTGCGGTGTAACCGTCGCCGAGAATTGCAATGTCCACACGATTCGCAGGATTGCCGTTGTTGATGATGGTTTCAACAGGCTCGGCTAAAGCAATTTGAGGAAGACAGCAAACGAGGAGGACTACAGTTAGAGCCCACGGAGAGGCGTATGTTTTAAGGCGAGTTTTCATCTCGGCCGAAGCTAACGAGTCGGCACGGCTGTTAGCAGTTTTAAGTCAAAGTCGGTTCCATTCCAGACAGGATGATAGAACCGCAACTGTGCGATCTCGGGATCGTCAGGAAATGCGACTACAAAGTTAACCTTTGAAACGTAGTAGTCTTCACCGCGTAGTTCTCCTGTGGGAGTTTGAGTCTCAGCTCTGACGACGCGTGGATCAAGGACGATGGACCACCAGCGAAGTTTGTTTGTCGCGTCAACCGCGGCAATAAAGATGTGTGTCGATGAAAGTTCGAGCGAGCGAAGGCGCGGTAATGTGCCTGACCGTTTCTTATCATCGATGATAGATACACTTGGAGCTGGCGTTTGTTCCTCAGAGTTGTTAGCAGGCCTGAGTTCGGTCGCGGATTTCGCGGCAGCAGCCCAGCGGATTTTCAGCTCGCGGTACGTCTGAGGTTGATCGGTCCTGACTTTAATCTCGAGCACATCGACTCCAACCTTGGACATTAGTTTCTGCAACTGTTGTTGCTGCTTATCGACAGTCGTTGTTTGACTTTGCGCCAACGTGGAGGAGCAAAGTATAACCAGGGCCAACAGCGACCAGAATAAGCTTTTCATAGTGGAATGGAGCCTGAAGAATTCATCGTCGTGAGAGACCTCCGACGGCTCGAGGGTTTGGGGGAAACTGCCCGGAAAAGAAACCTGTTTATACCACAGGCGGTGACTGTTCACCAGAATTAGCTTTCATCAATTCGCGCTATTGACAGCGACATTGGTGAGATATAAAGTCCGGGCGCTTCTTTAATTCCTCGTTACAGTCGTCGATGATGTAACTCCCGAAAACACTCCAATCATCGAAAAGGAGACGAATATGCGCCTCGCAAGTTTCAACGTTGAAAACCTCTTTGACCGAGCACGCGCGATGAACCAGGATACCTGGGCGGAAGGAAAAGTGATTCTCGACGAGTTCGGCAAGTTCAATAAACTGATTGCCAAAGAAACGTATAGTCCAGCCACCAAAGATAAGATCCTCGAGTCTCTCAAAGCGTTGGGTCTCCGGAACAGCGATGATGCGAAATTCGCGATTCTGAGGCAGAACCGGGGTCACCTTATTAAACGCACGAGTGCGGGACCTCAGGTCGTTGCTGAGGGACGTGAAGACTGGGTGGGCTGGGTTGAACTTAAAAAGGAGGCGGTAAACGAAATCGCGACCCAGATGACGGCGAAGGTTATCCAGGAGGTCAACGCCGACGTTCTGGCTGTAATCGAAGCTGATGACCGAATTGCACTGACTCACTTCAACGATCAACTATTGAAGCCAATCGAGTCCCTGTACCGGGGAATCATGCTGATCGATGGCAACGACGACCGCGGTATCGACGTTGGCTTGTTTACGAAACCTGGTTTCGAAGTTCAGAGGATAGTAAGCCACGTCGACGACGAGGAGGATGGCAAGACGATCTTCAGCCGGGATTGTCCCGAGTATTTGGTGCGCGTCAGCGACAGCAAAGAAATACTGGTGCTGGTAAATCACTTCAAGAGTAAAGGCTTTGGTTCGCCTGTTGAGTCGAATGCTCGTCGTAAGGCACAAGCCAAACGGGTGCAGGAAATTTACAATCTACGAAAAACCGAAGGGTTCGACTTCATCGCAGTTGTCGGAGACCTGAACGATACTCCCGCAAGCGATCCGCTAAAACCACTCATTGACGATACTGATCTCAAAGACATTTTCAAACATCCACAGTTTGACGATGGCGGTCGACCCGGAACGTTTGGAACGTGCAGCGCTTCCAACAAGATCGACTACCTGCTGCTGTCGCCCGCTCTCTTCAACCGCGTTACGTCAGGGGGAGTCTTTCGAAAGGGGATCTTTGCTGGTGTAAATGGCACAATCTTTCCGCATTTCGATGAGATCAAGAGAGCAATTCATTCAGCCTCCGATCACGCCGCGGTGTTTGCGGATATCGATATGGGTTGAGTCAACCAGTCATCAGTACCACCTCGCGGGCATTCAACCGACCAGCGAGTTCGGCTCGTAGCAGAAACTGTACTTGAAAAGTCTGGCAAGGAGCCAATTCGAAGGATTCAACAATCACCTTCTCGTGGCAGAAGGCGGCCATTCGCGCGGCCTGAAATTCTCGTCCACAATCAATTCCTTAGTTCCCGGAGGCAAGACCTGGAGCGATTTGAGAAACTCAATGACAGAATTCTGCTCGTAGGTTGAGAGCGCCTGGAAAGCGCGTCTCGAATCGAGAGCCTCACCCGAATGCGCCGTTACCGACTGGCGAAGTGTTGTGAAGAGGCCATGATGAAAGAAAGGCGGTTCATTGGCTGCACCCCAGAGCCGCTTGGTAAGAAAGCGACAATTGCCTTCCTTGAACTTCTTGGACCAGGGAGACTGATTCATGTCGATTGCTTCAGCCTCGCCTGGTTCGCAGATATTGTGAAGCTTGAAATCGGTGTACGCTTCGATCCAAACAGTTCCAGAAGAATCTGGCCGCAGACGCGGCGCAGGTAACAGGGAGCTTGATAGATCTACTTTTAACTCGTGCGTCTCACCACTGCGCAGGTTACCTGACGGATTGAAAGGATTAGGCTCGGAATAAATCCAACCCTCCTTGTCCAGCGACAGCCGCGGGATATGACACGCAGCGCAACCAATCCGGTCAAAAGTGCGCTCACCTATTAGGATCGCATCCTCGATTGCAGGTTCGCGCGGAATAACCCGGCCCGGTACTTGAAGAGTCGCTTGCCAAACTGACACCGCGGTAATGTCGGCGCGAGTTAGTTCGTTCTTAAAACCATCGCCGTCGGGATCGGTATTCAGCCCGAATCGTTCGGTGGACTGTATTCCGTGATGCTGATTGAATGCCGTATTGCTGAATTCCCGAAGCGAGACAACATTGCTGGCCTGGTGCCAGGGCCGGATAATTAATGTGGGCGGATCGTTTGACCCTTTAGATAACAGGCTTAATCGGCCGAGACCTTCAACCTGAGAAGTGTCCCACAGGCCGGTTTTCGTCAGAGTCAGTTTTCCAAAGTGAACGCCCTTCGCAACCAATTCGCGCGTCTCACCCAGGTGAATGGAATCACGTATCCGCTGCAATTCCTGCGTCATTTGGCGGGCCATCATTTCCAGGTAGCCTGCACCGAACATTCCTGTTGAGGCGCGCAAGTCAGCCGCAGTTTGCAGGGATGCGGGTTGCCCGGTTTCATCGACTGTGCCGCGAGTGGGAAGTTTGTCTGATGGATCAAATGTAGTGAAGTCGAATCTTTGGCCCAGCAGGAAAACATTAGTAACGAAATCGCCACTGCCTCCGGTAATTCCGTAGGGTAGATTGTGGCAACCGGCACATGAATTCGCATCAGGCGCAGAGATACGATTGAACGCCCGGGAGCCCGTCAAAGGTCGCGATGGATCGGAGAGTGGACGGCCGGTACCCTTGGTTAATGGACGCCCGCCTCCCTCCTGTTCGGTCCAGTTAGCGCTGAAGAGAAGTTTGCCGTGAGCGAGCAGCTTTTCCAGCGGGATAGTAAACTCCTCGCCATCCCGTAGATGAGTGGGAACTGATAACTCGCGGCCGATTGAGGATTCGCGCTCTGGTGCTTTCTCGGTCTGCGCAGAAGAACCAGGCGCCAGCAATTGAGCAATCGTGAATCCACACAGTATTGCCAACAGGGCACAAGCTAAGGAAGATCTCAGCTTACTTAACCTTAACGCGAACCACGTTTTCATCGTATGGGTGCTGACTATTTGCCAATCTCAATCAAGGTCCAAAAGCCAATGCGTCCAAACCCGTAATGGTCGTGCCGATGGTCGTAACGACACCTGTTGTTGTATTTATGGTGACCAGGTAGTTCACGCGCGGGATTCCGCCAGCAATCCCGCCACCAACATTTAACGAGCCGAACAAAATGCCGGTACCTGGCTGGTAATCCATGGCGCTGATTCTCGGGAATTCACTCGAGGGTCGTGGGAAAGACATGGGCGCTACAATGGTGGCCTGGCCTGTAATCTGATTCAAAATGTGCAAGGAGTCTTCGTTCGAGTGGAACAACACGTCTTCAGGTGAAAATGCGATTCCATTACCACAGCAGGAAACCCCAGTCCCGCCAAGGGCAGTCGCCACACCTGTTGACTTGTCAATTCTGCCAAGTCCATCCCCGGCCTCGAGGTAGGCATACAATGCGCCATCCGAGTGACGGAACGAGATGTCAGCTACGCTATCTCCGAAGCCTAAGGTTTCAACACCAGTTGGACCTATCTGAGTCCCGGCGCCGGTCGTCGTGTTGATAGTCAGCAGAACGCTGGTTCCATCCGAGGGACGTCTGCCAACGGCATATAACGTCCCAGTGACGTCGAAAGCCATCGCGCTGATCGCGTTAAAACCGATCGGGCCAATCTCGGTCGCTGCTCCTGTCGTGATGTCAATTGAATAGAGTTTAGTCGCACCACTTGGGCCAGAGAACACCGCGCCATACAGTCTCCCGCTGACAACGACTATGTCACCAACATTTGTGACACCGCGCGGTACAGCCGGAAGGCCGGCTGATCTCCCGCTGAGTGTCTTCCCATCGACGATGATGGAAGCTGAGGCGACGATATTTCCCAGAATCGTCGGCACAGATGAGATCAAGAACGTCCCGTCGGCGCCTGAAATCGTTGTCTTCCCTCCGTTGGTTGAGACGAGGGCGCCTGATACAGGGTTTTGATCACGATCAAGCACTCGGCCGGTGACCGTAGTACCAGGATCGGGGATCAGATTGAGCGTGATATCAGGTGCTTGTCCGGCGTTGTTGCCAAAATCCAGCGCCAACGCGCCAATGGTAAACGTCGAACCGGTGGTGGGCGCGGTGAACGTAAACTGATAAGGCGCCGTAGAGGTTGTAGACACGAGTTGTCCGTTTACGAAGAAGCTCACTGCCGCAACCGCTACATCATCCACCGCATTTGCAGTGACAGTGACTGTGGCGCCTTTGATTATCTCGGCTCCGGAAGCAGGGGAGGTGATCTGAACAGTTGGCGGAATCCCGAAGTTGTCTTGAATGTCTCTGTACTGGCCGATGAATAGCCTGGTATTCCCAGTGGTTCCATTTTCCGGGCCTACTATGAAGAACTCGCCTGTCATGTAGACAAACTGCGAGTCGAGAGCGATTCCGGTCCCAGCGTAGTCTCCGAGCGGAGCAAAGTTTATAGTCGTGCGAAAGACCGGGTTGGTTGCGGTCGTGATATCAACTATGGGAACCGCATTCGGAAAAAGTTGCTCGGCTGCGAATGCAAAGTTACCTGAGAGTTCCACATCGCGAGGGACAAAATTGCTTGGAAGTGCTCCAACAATCCGCGGACTGCTCGGCGTGCTGAAATCAACTATTTGAAATCCACCCGTAAACGCTGCCACGTAAGCTTGTGTGTTTCGGACGACAAGATCCTTCACATCACCTGGAATTGTTACGTTGCCTACAATCTGCGGCCTTGTGGCATCCGATACGTCAACAATACGCACGGCGTTGGCAGTCGAGCCATCTGCTATCGCCGCAAAATTCCCTGACACGTCAACCCCTCTTGCTATTCCAGGTGTATCTATAGAGCCGAGTATTGCAGGCGAAGATGGATTACTTACGTCGACGATCTGAAGTCCAGCGACTCCATCCGCAACATAGGCACGCGTGCCCGAAACAATCACATCTTGCGCCTCTCCAGGCGTATCAACTGAGCCAATGAGAGTCGGCCTGGTTGGATCACTGACATCTATGATCTGTAGCCCTGCGGAACCGTCAGCTATATAGGCCCGATTGCCAACAACCCTCACGTCATTCGCGTTACCGGGTGTATCAACCGATCCCACGATCCGAGGAAGTAGCTTGTCGGAGACATCGACGACCTGCAAACCGGTGGCCCCGGCCGCGACGTACGCGGTGTTACCACTCACATCAACATTGTTCGCATAGCCGGGAATGTTGATAAATGACAAAGCCGTCGGCGTGAAAGATTTCGCTGTGCCGGGAACAGTTACACTTAATGTGCTGTTTGTGATCGTGATGATGCAGCTTCCCGGGTTACCTGCAAAGACTTCTCCCTTCTTCGCTCCGAAGTTGCAAATAGTTAAATTGCTCGAGACGTAATTCGTGCGCGGATCGTCTGTGAGATCCAGGGTTGTCTTCCCATCGATCAGATTTACTTTCCAACTTAACTGTTGGGACGCGATTGGGAACAAGATGCTGGTTGTCAAAACAAATGAGGGTGGTTTCAGGACTGAACTCGCTGTGGCTTTCTTTAAATCGTAACTGTTGCGATCGAGCGGGTTCGTTCCCGTTTGAACCTCGATGCCATCGGGAATCAAATCGCCATCTGTGTCGGCAAGCAGAGGACTTGTATTGTGCGTGTTGATTTCACTGCTATCAGACAACCCATCGCCATCGGTGTCGGCGTTGCGGATGTCCGTCCCCAACGAAAACTCCTGAAGGTTGGTTAGGTTGTCGCGATCGAAGTCTTCCTGAGCGTCAACTGGATTATTCGGATCCAAGCCGAGGCGGAGCTCGGCGTCATCGGGAATGCCATCGCCATCTGAGTCAACACCGGTTAGAGCGATCTTCGCAGTAATAATGCCGGTAGCGCCGTCGTTCGTAGCTTGAATAACAACAGTGCCCCCCGCCACAGCGGTGACTAGTCCGTTTGCACTCACGGTTGCAATCGTGGGATTGCTGGTAGTGTAGTTAGTGCCGGTGCTTGCCGCACTCACGTCTTTGGTCGAGTTATCAGGATAAGTTGCGTTAACACTAAGCTGGAGCGTCTGCCCCAAAGCAGTCAGCGAAGGATTCCCAGGCGTGATGGTGAGCGAAACTGGAATCTGGGTAGTTGAGCCCAGAATGATCTGCGGAATCGCATTCATGCGATTCGGGCTAATCGTAAAGAAATCCGACTCTCCGCTTCTGGTGATGCCATTTTCAACGCACGTGGCGCGAGCGCGCACCTGGCCAATACCCGACGGTATATTTGGTAGCACCCAGGTTCCATCGGGATTCACCCGGACATTGCGATTGAGGACACTGACTACGCAATTTTCATTTAACTGCTGGGCAAACGAGGAGGAAGCCGCCAAACCCAGTGCGAAGAGCAAGAGTGGGATTCTTTGCAACAGTTTCTGTCGAGTAATCACATTCCACCTCCCGGCGGGCAAACCGCCAGGGAATCCACACGCAATGTAGCTAACTCAAAGTCCTCTACCCGGTAAGCGAACGGCGCTGATTAATTGGTAATCTTCACCAAGCACAAGCTCGGCGGAATCCTTGTTCGGCCCATCCAGAGTGAGATGCCATTGACCGTTTTTCCTTGTGACGTCTTTGAGTTTCGGCCCGGGAAACGGAGAGGCGTTTCCCTTCAAGTGAAGAAAATCATACCCCACTGCTTTCGCGACGTTAGTTCCACGAAACCATTCAACAGAACCGGTTTCGATTTCCTTGCTGGTTTTTTTTAATGTAGCCAGCACACTATTCCTACCCTCGTCGATAGTTGGGTAATGCTCCGTCGACTCTCGCACCCAAACGAAAGGCTTCCTAAACTTGAAGACTACAATTTTCTCTTCGGTGACACAGATGACGGAAGTTGACTGAAAAGCTGCGACTCCTTCGGTGGACTGAGTGGGGTCAAGCGCTTGGTAAGTCCACCAAAATAACCCACTGCGAGGTTCATGCAGCAATATGATTTCAGCTTTGCCCGACGTGCCATCAGCAAATGGCATGGTCACTTGCATGTCTTGTAGATCCAACTGAACCGGTTGGCCGTTCTTCTTAACTTGCATGGAACTAGATTGAATTCTTCCCTCAAGGGACTGGGGCCTGGAGTCGCACAACGGACTACTGGCAGCAATGAAAAGAAACGCTAAAAACAACCGGAACATGTTCTGCACCTACTTATTGAAATTTATGTTCTTCAGCCCGCTTGATTTTCGCACTCGAAACACATTGAATGGATCGCCTGGCACGCTGATCAGATATCCGTCAATTGCCTTGTTCTCAAAATCATCTGCGTTAACATAAAACACTCCGTAAGAGGGATCGTAATAAGAAGGAGAAACTCCCGGTAGTGTCACCTTCACGACAAAGTGTGCGTCAAATATCTTCTCAGAAGGTGGAGCCGTGTTTTGTCCCACGAGCGTGGGACGACTAGTCAAGTCTCCATAGAGATCCCCTGGCTGTTTCGGAACCATGACATCTGAGCCGGCAGCGGCAGGATTGATAGTCAACCTCCACTTGAACTGGGGTGCAGATGAAAAAGATGGCGTGCCGAAAAGCCAGTCTTTTACCAGGAAACCCGTTCCATCATTCGAATGTATTTCTGTGAATTCCCCGGTAATGCCGTTAATCCCAAGCGAGCCAATTAAGAGGAATGCAAAAGAACCACATTGACCACTTCCGTTGGCAAAGGTCAGCAGTTGTTCCTCGTTGAGCGCACAACCCAAAAAACCAACTCCGTCACGGTAGTAATAGAGCTTACGATTATCCCAGCTCTTCACATTCGCTGGACCGGCAAATTGCGCCCAGGTTTTTTGAAATGCCGTTGTTTTGTCTGCTGCGCCACCGTCCGCGACTGCAAATTTCAAAGACGTCAGGAACACCTTCCTGAGAGGTGTGTCGAGCGTCACATAGACTTTATGTGAACTGCTGCCATCGTTCGTGCAGTTCGGGCAGCTCTTACCGTCCGCCATGTGCCGCCAGTTGATTGTCAGTGGGTCGAAGAATTTTGTCGTGTTTGGGAGGTTTGTGTCGGCGACGATATCACTGACTGTCACCTCCGATGAGGCGGGTATAGTAACGCCCGTCTTCTTGAATTTGCCCAATCCGGGAATCTCACCCTCAATTGTGACATTACTTACGGGACTCGCCGGCACCGGATCGATACCAAACTTCACAGTCACCTTCATGGCGGAGTTGCGGACATAAGCGACTGGATCGTTTTGCTCCGGTGTATTTGTGTCTTTCCACACCGGGTCCATAATCTTGGGAGCACTTCCCACTTGATCCTTAAAAATGTCAATGTCGCTAGTGAAACTGACTTCCTTCGGTGTCAAGCCAATCTTGAATCTAACTTTGACTATAGATGATGTGACTTGGTTTCCCGTCGTCGTACACATAAAAGTAACGCGGACGGAAACTAATCCGATCTTCGTTCCTTTTAGTTTCGCCGTGCATGAAGGTTGATTATCGCAAGTAGGGCTTGTGTCGAAAGTTGCCGCTGTTGGATCGTCGTCTGGGTCGCCAGGGTCGTCAATGACTTCCCAATTTATATATTTTCCATCCTGCGGGGGAGATCCGTTCGCGGTCATGTCAACCGTATTACCGGCAGGTACTTCGGCAGATGCCGCAGACAGAGTCACACTTAGACTTCCGGTGTTGCCACTTTGGTTTGGATTTCCGCCACAATGCCATCCAGCCTTCAATACCCCAACACCAGGACTTGACCGGATCAGCTGTCCGTCATCACTCACTACGCCCGTGCCGATCGCTACGAACGATCCAATGTCGTGATCGAACGAGTACATCTCCGTCACAGCCCGTGGCTTAAGACCGTCAACATTCGGGAGAGTAATTGGTGCGGGGATATTGAATACCGCGCCGGACGGTTGGATCGTCACAATAAACCTTGGCTGCTGGCCGAAGCCCGGCACCATCGGCACCTTATCTCCATGGACCACTGTGACGTTGATGCATCCTTCTTTCGAGCCACCCGGGAAAGTCACTTGCCCTGGACCAAAACTGAGCGAGAAGCCCGGTGCTTCGGGAATCGTCAGTGTTCCGCCTCCTGTGGTTGCGGTCACACAAAGCTCATTACTGGTCTTTAGAGGTAAGAGGTAGATTGGCAAACCCAAGGTGTTGTCCTGGCCCGCGACCGTTACCAGATCGTAGTCCAGTGTTGGGAATTTACCAGGACGTTGTGCTGTCGAGCCGTCTACCAGGAGTTCCACAAAGCCGACAGGCGCCGGGGATATTTTGAATTGCCCCTGGTCATCAGTTTGAACCGAGGCAACTGATTGAATGATGCTGCTATTTGAATTGATGAGATTCGTGAGCACCGCACGGATAGTGACGCCTGGAATCGGCACGTTACTGTTGTCGAGCACCACACCGGAAATTGTGGTTTTGTTGGGATCACCCGACACCCGCCCCGAAGCCGTGAAGCTAACCAAAACATTTTGACTTGACGGAAAGCTCGCTTCCACCAGGTTGTTAGCGTTGCC
>Ga0207709_10002223_pt1 | contig 12376 bp, 15 predicted proteins | sample KBSM34metaG_FD_184397 | JGI IMG/M metagenome (GOLD analysis project Ga0207709, IMG submission 184397) | Miscanthus rhizosphere microbial communities from Kellogg Biological Station, Michigan, USA - KBS M3-4 metaG (SPAdes) (version 2) | ecosystem: Host-associated > Plants > Roots > Rhizosphere >...
TGCCCTCGGCTACTCGCACCCGGTCGCGATCGACGCGCCGGAGGGGATCGACTTCGAAGTCCCGCAGCCGACCGAAATCGTGATCAAAGGCATCGACAAACAGCTCGTCGGCCAGGTCGCAGCGGACATCCGCAAGCGCCGGCCGCCGGAGCCCTACAAGGGCAAGGGCATCCGCTACAAGGACGAGCAGGTCCTGCGAAAGGTGGGTAAGCGCGCATGACGGTTCTCACTAAGCGCCAGCGCCGGCTCAAACGGCAGCGCCGGGTCCGCGCCCGCGTCAAAGGCACGGCCGAGCGGCCGCGGCTTTCCGTCTACCGCTCCAACAAGGGTGTCTTCGCGCAGCTCATCGACGACACCAAAGGCCACACCGTGGCCGCGGTCAACTGGATCGAGCCGGACCTGCGCAAGCTCACCGCTTCCGAGCAGGCCAAGAAAGCCGGCGAACTGCTGGCCGAGCGGGCCAAGGGCGCCGGTGTCGAAACCTGTGTCTTCGATCGCGGCGGCTACCAGTACCACGGTCGCGTCAAGGCCCTCGCCGAAGGCGCCCGAGAGGGGGGTCTGGCTTTCTAAAACCGTAGTTTCGCTACGGTGGGCCGCTGCTTATGAAGGGCATGGACGTCAAGAACGTAGAAACCGTTAGCCCCCGCGGGCTGGACCTGCAGGAGCGCGTGATCGAGATCAACCGCGTCGCCAAGGTAGTCAAGGGCGGCCGGCGCTTCTCCTTCACCGCCCTCGTCGCCGTCGGCGATGAGGAGGGCGTGGTTGGGATCGGCTACGGCAAGGCCCGCGAGGTCCCGCTGGCGATCCAGAAGGGCGTCGAGGACGCCCGCAAGAACTTGATCCGGGTGCCCAAATACGGGAACACCATCACCCACCGCATCATCGGTCGCTTCGGCGCCGGCCACGTGGTCCTGCGCCCGGCCAGCCCCGGTACCGGCGTCATCGCCGGCGGCGGCGTCCGCGCCGTGCTCGAGCTCGGCGGCGTCCGCGACGTCCTCACCAAGAGCATCGGCACCCAGAACCCGATCAACCTCGTCAAGGCGACGATGGACGGCCTCGTCCGGCTGCGGCGCCCGGAGGAGGTCGCCGAGCTGCGCGGACTGACCGTCAGCCAGGTGCTGGGTCTGGACGGGAATGGGAACGGGGCGCAGCCGACCGAGACCATCAGCGATCAAGCCGAGGCCCCCGAGCAGCCTGAGGCCGCAGAAGTAAAAGCTTCCGAGGGTGCAGAGGCCGAGAAAGAGGCTCCGGCGCAACCGGCTGAGCAACCCGCAGAGGGTGAGCAGGCGTGAGCAAAGTCAAGGTCCGCCAGATCCGCTCTGCCGCTAAGACGAACCCGAACCAGAAAGCGACTCTGAAGGCGCTGAAGCTGGGGCGGATCGGCAAATCGGCCGAGCTCAAAGATTCCGAGCAGCTGCAGGGTCAGCTGCGGGTCGTCTCCCACCTGGTGGAGGTCGACGGTGGCTGAGAAAGCTTCGAAAGAGACCCCTCGCTCCGAGGAGATCGGTCTTCACAACCTGAAGCCGAAGCCCGGCTCGAAAAAGCCGCGCAAGCGGATCGGCCGCGGCGAGGGCAGCGGCCTCGGCAAGACCTCCGGCCGCGGCCACAAGGGCGCCGGCTCCCGCTCGGGCCGCAAGCGCAAGGCCGGCTACGAGGGCGGGCAGAACCCGATCCACATGCGGATGCGAAAGCTCCGCGGCCCGCACAAAAAGCAGTCGATGCCGTTTGAGAACTTCCGCACCAAGACCCAGCCGGTCAATCTGGCTGACCTCGAGGAGCGTTTTGACAGCGGCGCCGAAGTGACGCTGGAGAGCCTCAAGGAGAAGGGTCTGGCCACCCGCAAGGACCCCGTGAAGATTCTCGCCCGGGGCGAGATCAAGAAGAAACTCGCGGTCCACGCGCACGCTTTCAGCGCTGCTGCCAAAGAGAAGATCGAGGCGGCCGGCGGTTCCTGTCACACTCTGGAGCCGTAATGCTCAGAACTATTCTCAACGCGTTCAGCGTTGCCGACATTCGCAAGAAGCTTGCGTTCACGGCGGCGATGCTCTTGCTGTACCGGCTCGGCGCCTACATCCCGGCGCCTGGGGTCGATACCCAGGCCGTCAGTGAAATCCAGGACAACTTCGGCGGCTCCGGCGTCCTCGGTTTCCTCAACCTCTTCTCCGGCGGAGGACTTGAACGGCTCAGCCTCTTCGCGCTGGGGATCATGCCCTACATTACGGCCTCGATCATCCTGCAGCTGCTGACCGTGGTCGTGCCCTCGCTCGAGCGCCTGCAGAAAGAGGGCGAAGTCGGGCAGCAGAAGATCACCCAGTACACGCGCTACCTGACCGTCGGCCTCGCCTTCGCGCAGTCGATCGGCTACGTCTTCCTCTTCCGCTCCTTCGGCAACGAAACCGGCACCAGCGTCGTCGGCAATCTCACCTTCCCGAAGCTCTTCCTGATCGTGATCTGCCTCACCGCCGGCTGCACCTTGCTGATGTGGCTGGGCGAGCTGATCACCCAGCGCGGGATCGGCAACGGCATCTCGTTGATGATCTTCGCCTCGATCGCCTCGAGCATCATCCCCGGCCTCTCCAAGTGGTGGAACAACCCCGACCAGGTCTTCGTCGTGATGATGCCGTTCATCGCTCTCGCCGTGATCGTCGCCATCGTCTTCGTCCAGGAGGGCCAGCGCCGGATCCCGGTCCAGTACGCGAAACGGGTCGTCGGCCGCAAAATGACCTCGGGCGGCTCGACCTACCTGCCGCTGCGGGTCAACATGGCCGGCGTCATCCCGGTCATCTTCGCCGCCTCGATCATGGCCTTCCCGCCGACGATCGGGCAGTTGATCAACACCCCCGCCGCGCTCGACTTCGCCGCCTTCTTTGAACCGAACGGTTGGGCCTACGTGATCGGCGAGGTCTTCTTCATCATCGTCTTCACCTACTTCTACACGGCGGTCACCTTCAACCCGGTCGACCAGGCCGACAACCTGAAGAAATACGGCGGCTTCATCCCCGGCGTGCGCCCGGGCCGGCCGACCGCCGAGTATCTCGACAGGATCCTCTCGCGCCTTACTTTCCCCGGTGCGCTCTACCTCGGCGCCGTCGCGGCGCTGCCGACGATCCTGATCAGCCAGACCGCGGCGAACTTCTATTTCGGCGGCACCTCGATCCTGATCGTGATCGGCGTCGCGCTGGACACGGTCAAGCAGCTGGAGGCGCAGCTGATGATGCGCAACTACGAGGGTTTCCTGAAATAAGCTGCCTGGATGGCTGAGCTGAATCTCGTACTTCTGGGTCCGCCCGGGTCGGGCAAGGGCACCCAGGGGGAGCGCCTGAACGAAGACCTGCGGCTGCCGTACTACGCGACCGGGGACATCCTCCGCGGCGCGGTGCGGGACGAAACCGAGCTGGGGCGCGAGGCGAAGGAGTTCATGGACCGCGGCGACCTCGTCCCCGACGAGGTGATCGTCGGCGTGATCGCCGAGCGGATCGATTCAAGCGAGGCGCTCGATGGCTTCATCCTTGACGGCTTTCCTCGCACCACTCCCCAAGCGGAGGCGCTCGACGCGAAGTTGAGCGAACTGGGCCGGGGAGTGACCGCTGTGCTGCTGATCGACGTCTCCGACGACGAGGTCGTGCGGCGGCTCGGCGGCCGGCGCACCTGCGAGGCCAACGGGCACGTCTACCACGTCGAGTTCGAACCGCCCAAGCAGGAGGGCGTCTGCGACATCGACAACTCCCCGCTGATCGTCCGCGACGACGACAAGCCCGAGGTGATCCGCAAGCGGCTCGAGACCTACCACGAGAAGACCAAGCCGCTCGTCGACTACTACGACAGCCGCAGCGTCCTGCGCCGGATCGCCGGCGAGGAGGCGCCGCAGGAGGTCGCGGAGCAGATCCGCCGTACGTTGGCGACTCTGCGGTTGGAGCAGGACGAGGCCGTCTGACGGCCTTTTGCAGATTCCGATTGCGCCGACCACTAGCGTGTACCGGATGATCATCAAAAAGACCCCGGAGCAGGTCGAGAAGATGGCCGCCTCGGGCGCGATCCTCGTCCGCTGCCTGAAGATGCTCGCTTCGAAAGCCCGGCCGGGAGTCACGACCGGGGAGCTCGACGCGGCGGCGGAGAAGTTCATCCGCTCCCAGGGTGCCGAGCCGGCCTTCAAGGGTTACCGCGGCTTTCCCGGGTCGATCTGCGCCTCCCCCAACACGATGGTCGTCCACGGCATTCCTGGCGACTACGAGCTGAAGCGGGGGGACGTGATCTCGATCGACGTCGGCGTGATCAAGGACGGCTGGGTCTCCGACGCGGCGATGACGCTGCCGATCGGCCCGGTCAGCGCAGAGGCGGAGAAGCTGCTCGCGGTGACGAAAGCTTCGCTCTTCGCCGGTGTCGAGCAGATGCGGCCGGGGAACCATCTCGGCGACGTCTCCTCGGCGATCCAGCGAACCGTCGAGGCCGAAGGGCTCTCGATCATCCGCACCCTGGTCGGCCACGGCATCGGCAAGGACATGCACGAGGAACCGCAGGTCCCGAACTTCGGCGAGCCCGGCAAAGGCCCCGAGCTCGAGGCCGGGATGGTGCTGGCGATCGAGCCGATGGTCAACGTCGGCGGCCCGCTCGTCCGCATGGGCGACGACGGCTGGTCGGTCTACTCCGAAGACGACTCACTCGCCGCCCACTTCGAGTTCACCGTTGCGGTTACTCCTGAGGGTCCCCGGATCCTCACGCCCTGGCACGAAGACACGGCCTGAGCGGCCACTGCGGACTAGCCGGACAGCCAGCCGGGTAGTCTCTTCTGTGCGGTGGGGCGCCGCAACCGAAGGAGAGGGTCTCTTGCGTCTTGGATTCTGTGCTCGCCGCGCGTTCGCGTCGCTACTCGTCCTGCTGGCGCTCTTTGCGATCAGCGCCTCCGGTGCGCCCGCCGCGAGCCCGGAACCGTATGGCGCCAACGACGCCGGCGGATTCCGCAACGTCCTGCCACCTGGCGCCAACGGGACGGCGGACTTCGGCGAGATCCTCGCCTTCCGCGGACCGGGCCTGCTGCCGCTGCACTTCGCCGACCAGCAGCCGCTCTACGAAAACCTGCTCTACGCGAGCCCGACCCTGAGCGAAGACCAGATCCCGAATTACTTCAAGGACGCCACCTTCGGGGTTCCTGCCGACCAGGTGGAATCGACCATCGAACCGCGACCGGGGGCGACGATCGTCCGCGATAAAGCTTTCGGCGTGCCGCACATCTACGGCACCACCCGCGCCGACACGATGTTCGCTGCCGGCTACGCGAGCGCCGCCGACCGCCTCTTCCTGATGGACGTGCTGCGCCACACCGGCCGCGCCGAACTCGCCTCCTTCCTCGGCGGCGCCAACGCCGGCGCCGATGCGAGCCAGTGGCAGTTCGCTCCCTACACCGAAGCCGACCTGGAAAGGCAGCTGGCACAGGCGCCGGAACAGCTTGGGCAGGCGGGGCAGCAGGCCGTCGACGACGTCAACGCCTACGTCGAAGGGATCAACGCCTACGTCTCCGCCGCGGCGCTCGATCCGAAACTGAAGCCGGGCGAGTACACGCTGCTGAACAAGCCGATGGAACCGTGGAAGCCGACCGACGTGATCGCGATCGCCTCGCTGGTCGGCGGCATCTTCGGGCAGGGGGGTGGCAACGAGCTGAACTCAGCGCTGACGATGCAGGCCTTCGTCAAGCGGATGGGCAAGAAGGCGGGTCGCAAGGCCTGGCTCGGCTTCCGCTCCAAGAACGACCCCGAGGCGCCGACGACGGTGAAGGAGCCGTTCCCCTACGAGACGCGCAGCGCCTTCGCCAAGCGCGGCCTCGCGCTTCCGGACAAAAACAGCGTCCGCTTCACGCAGACCGCGGCCAGCGCCTCGAGCGCGGCGCCGGCGCCGGCCAGCGGCCTCGCCACGGTCGGCGCCCGCCTGCAGGCGGCGCTGGAGAACGCCGGCCACGCCTCCAACTGGGAGCTGGTCTCGGCCAAGGAGTCGGCCACCGGTCACCCGATCGCGGTGATGGGACCGCAGGTCGGCTACTTCGTGCCCCAGATCCTGATGGAGCTCGACCTGCACGGGCCCGGGATCGACGCCCGCGGGGCTGCCTTCCCCGGCGTCAGCTTCTACATCCAGCTCGGCCGCGGCCGCGACTACGCCTGGAGCGCGACGACGGCGACCTCCGACAACGTCGACACCTTCGCCGAGGTTCTCTGCAAAGACAACTTCCACTACCGCTACCGCGGCAAGTGCTTGGCGATGGAAAAGCTCGAAAAGAGCGAGAGCTGGACCCCGAACGCGGCCGACGACACTCCCGCCGGCTCGCAAACGCTGGTCGCTTACCGGACCGTGCACGGGATCATCTACGCCCGCGGCAAGGTCGGCGGCAAAAAGGTCGCCTTCGCGCGCCAGCGCAGCACCTACTTCCACGAGGCCGACTCGGTGGTCGGCTTCGGCCAGCTGAACGAACCGGGGGTGGTGACCGGGCCGGAGGGCTTCAAGCAGGCCGTCTCCAACATCAACTTCCTCTTCAACTGGTCCTACGTCGACTCCGAACACATCGCCTACGCGCTCTCGGGCTGGATGCCGCAGCGGGCGAAGGGGACGTCGCCGGACTTTCCGGTCCTCGGCACCGGCGAGTTCGACTGGAAGGGGTACAAGCCCTCGACCCACACGGCCGACTGGCTGCCATTCGCCAAGCACCCGCAGGCGGTCGACCCGCCCTTCCTCGTCTCCTGGAACAACAAGCAGGCGCCGAAGTGGGCCGCGGCCGACGACAAGTACAGCTACGGGCCGCTGTTCCGCTCGCAGCTGATCGAAGACAAGGTCAAGGCGGCGACCAAGGGCAAGAAGAAGATGACGATCGTGCAGCTGATCCAGGCGATGGAGGAACCGGCGACGCAGGACCTGCGCGGCTACCGGTTGCTGCCGACGATCTTCAAAGCGATCGGCGAACCGAAATCGAAGCCGCTGCGTCAAGCGTTCGTGACCTTGCGGACCTGGCACGAACACGGCGCCCACCGCCGCGACCTCGACCGCGACGGCGTCTACGAGGAAAACGACGCGGTCGAACTGATGGACGCCTGGTGGCCGAAGCTGGTCCAGGGCGAGTTCAAGCCGGTGCTGGGCGCAAGGGCCTACGGGCAGCTGGAAGGGATGAACCGGACCGGCTCCTACACCGGCGGCTCACCGACCGAACCGGACTTCGCCGACGGCTGGTGGAGCTACGTCTCCAAGGACCTGCGCAGCCTCTTCGGCCCCAAGCCAGAAGGCGCCTGGAGCCGCGGCTACTGCGGCGGCGGCTCGAAGAAGAAGTGCCGGGGGATGCTGCAGCGGACGCTGCGCGAAGCGCTGAAGACGACGCCCCAGCAGCTCTATGGCGGCGGCGACGGTGCTTGCGCCTCCAATCCGCAGCCATCGTGCTTCGATCAGAACCGACCGCAGGTGACCGGCGGCGTCGCCCTGCCCCCGTTCCCGTTCCAGAACCGGCCAACGTTCCAGCAGGTGGTGACGCCTACTCAAAGGCTGCCGCGGTGAGGGGGAGGGGCAGGGGTGCCCATCTCCGGACACATCTCGCCTATGGCTCATGTTGAGTGTCCTGAGACGGGCACCCCTGCCCCTCCTGCGAGCGGCTGTCAAGATCGGCTGATGGACGAGAAGTTGTTTGCGGCTGTTGATGCGTTCATCTGCGAGACCGTCGTTGAAGAGGACGAGGCGCTGCGTACTGCGGTCACGGCTGCCGAGGAGGCGGGGTTGCCTTCGATCCAGGTTTCGCCGCCTCAGGGGAAGCTGTTGCAGTTGCTGGTTCGGCTGGTGGGGGCGAGGCGGGTTCTCGAGTTCGGGACGCTTGGTGGGTACAGCGCGATCTTGATGGCTCGGGCGTTGCCGGAGGACGGGCGGCTGGTGACGCTGGAGGCGAAGCAGGAGTATGCGGAGGTGGCGCGGCGGAGCATTGATGCGGCCGGGGTGGGGGAGAAGGTCGAGATCCGGGTCGGGCCTGCCCTGGAGGCGCTGCCCGGTCTCGAGGAGGTGGCGCCGTTCGACCTGGTCTTCATCGACGCCGACAAGATCAACACGCCGAACTACTTCGCCTGGGCGCTCGAGCGCACTCGGCCGGGCGGCCTGATCATCGCCGACAACGTCGTCCGCGACGGTTCCCTCGCCGACGCCGCCGACCCCGATGAGGCGACGAAGGCCCAGCGCCGCCTGCACGAGATGCTGAGCGAAGATTCCAGGGTCAGCGCCACTACTATCCAGACGGTCGGGGTCAAGGGCTACGACGGCTTCTTGATCGCCCTCGTCGAGCCCGCTTGACCGGGCCTCGCGGACGCCGCGCCCCTGCTATCTTTCTCCGTCGGCCTTGTTGGCCGGTTGGTCCGTCCTGCCGTCCGATTCATGGGGCGTGCAGGAGTCCTGTTGTCGATACGAGATCCGGAGCGATGAAGGTTCGAGCTTCCGTCAAGCCGATGTGCGAGAAGTGCAAGGTAATCCGCCGAAATGGAGCGGTCCTGGTGATCTGCCAGAACCCGCGCCATAAGCAGAGGCAGGGCTAGCTGTGGCGCGTATCGCAGGCATCAACATTCCCGTCAACAAACGGGTTGAAATCGGGCTCACCTACATCTTCGGGATCGGCCAGTCGACGGCGAAACAGATCCTCGCCGAGGCCAAAGTCGATCCCAACACGCAGGTCAAGGACCTGACCGAGGACGAGGTAATGAAACTTCGCGAGGCGGTTGAGAACCGCGAGGTCGAGGGAGACCTTCGGCGCGACCGCTCGCAGAACGTCAAACGGCTGATGGAGATCGGCTCCTACCGCGGCCTCCGCCACCGTCGCGGGCTGCCGGTTCGCGGCCAGCGCACGAAGACCAACGCTCGCGGCCGCAAGGGCCCCCGGCGCCTCAGCGTCGCCGGCAAGCGCAAGGTATAGGTGAAGAGGCATGGCTGAGAAAAAACCTTCGAAAGGGCGCACCCGCCGCCGGGTGAAAAAGAACGTCACCTACGGGCAGGCGCACATCAAGACGTCCTTCAACAACACGATCGTCACCCTCACCGACACCGACGGCAACGTGATCGCCTGGGAGTCGGCCGGTTCGGCCGGGTTCAAAGGCTCGCGCAAGTCGACCCCGTTCGCCGCCCAGGTGACCGCCGACGCGGCCGCCAAAAAGGGCATGGAACACGGGCTCGAGCGGGTTGAGGTCTTCGCCAAGGGCGCCGGCTCGGGCCGCGAGACGGCGATCCGCTCTCTGCAGGCCGCCGGTCTCGACGTCACCACCGTCAAGGACGTCTCGCCGCAGGCCCATAACGGCTGCCGGCCGAAGAAGCGGAGGAGGGTCTAGTGGCTCGCGACACCGCCCCGCAGTGCAAGCAGTGCCGGCGCGAGGGCCAGAAGCTCTTCCTCAAGGGCGAGCGCTGCTTCACCGACAAGTGCGGCGTCGAGCGCCGCTCCTACCCGCCCGGTGAGCACGGTCGCGGCCGCATGCGCCAGAGCGAGTACCGGGTCCAGCTGCGCGAGAAGCAGAAGACGCGCCGCTACTACCAGGTGCTGGAGAAACAGTTCCGCGCCTACTACGACAAGGCTTCCCGGCAGGACGGCGTCACCGGCGAGAACCTCCTGCGCCTGCTCGAGTCCCGCTTCGACAACGTCCTCGTCCGCCTCGGCTTTGCCGCCTCGCGGCGCCAGGCGCGACAGCTGATCACCCACGGCCACTGGCAGATCAACGGCCGCCGGGTGAACATCCCCTCCTACCAGGTGCGCCCCGAGGACATCATCTCGATCAAGGCCGGGTCGAACGCCACCGACACGATCCGCCGCGCGACGGAACTGGTCTCCACCGTTCCCGCCTGGCTGCAGGCCGATCACGATGCCCTCACCGCCAAAGTCCTGCGCTACCCCGAGCGCTCCGAGATCTCGGCGCCGGTTCAGGAGCAGCTGATCGTCGAGCTGTACTCCAAGTAGTCCGGGAAACGATTTCCGAAACACCCCAGAGCAAGGAACTCATGACCACCGATTTCCAGGTCCCCCGCATCACCTCCGAGAAAGTCGACGACCGTCGCGGCACCTTCACGATCGAGCCGCTGGACAAGGGCTTCGGCTACACCTTCGGCAACAGCCTCCGTCGCGTTCTCCTCTCCTCGCTGGGCGGCGCCGCCATCACCAGCGTCCGCATCGAGGGGGTCGCGCACGAGTTCTCGACCGTGCCCGGCGTCAAGGAGGACGTCACCGACATCATCCTCAACCTCAAGGACCTCGTCGTCCGCATGCACACCGATGCCGACGAGGTAGAGGCGCCGCTGGTCGCCACCGGCCCCGGCGAGGTGAAGGCGAAGGACATCGACCTGCCCTCCGGCGTCGAGATCCTCAACCCCGACGCGCCGATCGCGACGCTCGAGAAAAAAACCAAACTCGAGGTCTACCTGACGATCGGCCGCGGCCGCGGTTACTCGCCCGCCGAAGAGAACAAGTCCGACGATCAGCCGATCGGTGTAATCCCGATCGACTCGATCTTCTCGCCGATCCGGCGCGCCTCCTACGCGGTCGCCGCCGCCCGCGTCGGCCAGCGGACCGACTTCGACAAACTCTCGCTCGACCTCGAAACCGACGGCTCGATCGAGCCCGGGGCGGCACTGCGCGAAGCCTCGGAGATCCTGATCAAGAGCCTGGCGATCTTCACCGACGCCGACCGGGTCGAAGAGCTGACCGCCCGCGAACCGGCGCCGCCGGTCCAGAGCGACGGCTTCTCTGCTCCCGGGGGCGACGGCGGTGCCGCCGCCAACGGCCTCGACGAGATCCTGATCGAGGAGCTCGAACTGGGCGTGCGCTCGTACAACTGCCTCAAGCGCGCCGGCGTGCAGACCGTCGGCGACCTGGTGCGCAAATCCCGCGCCGAACTGAACGCGATCCCGAACTTCGGTCAGAAGTCGATCGAGGAAGTAATCGAGACCCTGCACTCCCGCGGTCTGGACCTGCAGGCGGACTAGGCAGATCAAGGGGCGGAGGAAGCAATGCGGCATAAAAAGAAGCGGAACAAGCTCAGCCGCGACTCCGCCCACCGCGAGGCGCTGCTCTCGAACCTCTCGAAACAGCTGATCGAGCACGAGCGGATCGAAACCAGCCAGGCGAAGGCCAAGGCGGTCAAGCCCGAGGTGGAGAAACTGATCACCCTCGCCAAACGCGGCAGCCTCCACGCCCGCCGCCAGGCTCTGGCCAGCCTCCACAACGACAAGTTCATCGTCCACAAGCTGTTCGACGAGGTGGCGCCCCGCTACGCGGAGCGCCCCGGCGGCTACACCCGCATCGTCAAGCTCGGTCCGAGGAAGTCCGACTCGACCGAGATGGTCTATCTCGAGCTCGTCTAGTAGCTGACGGCCTCGAGGTAGAGGCCGTGGGGTGGGGCGGTGTCGCCTGCTGCGGTTCTCGGCGCGCCCTCTAGGAGCGCGACGAAGTTCTCGACGCTGCGGCGGCCGGAGGCGACTTCGAGCTGGGTGCCGACGAGGACGCGGACCATGTTGCGCATGAAGGCGTCGGCGCTGATGCGGAAGCTGAGGATGTCCCCCTCGTCCTCCCAAGAGGCGGCGAGAATGTCGCGCTCGAAGCGGACGTGGTCGTTCTGGGTCGGGGTGAAGGCGGTGAAGTCGTGGCTGCCGGGGAGGGCGGCGGCGCAGGCGTGCAGCGCCTCGCGATCGACCCGGTGCGGCCACCAGAGCGCTTTGCCGCGCTCGAAGGGGCTCGGGGCGGAGCGGGCGAGGAGGCGGTAGCGGTAGCCGCGCGCCTTGGCGTCGTGGCGGGCGTTGAAGCCGTCGGCGACGACCCCGCCGGCGGTGACCGCGACGTCGTCGGGGCCGATCCCGTTGAGGCGGCGCATCAGGTCCGCCGGCACCTCCGCGGCGGTCTCGAAGCTCGCCACCTGTCCCAGGGCGTGGACGCCGGTGTCGGTGCGTCCCGCTACCGTCAGCTCGACCGGTTCGCGGAGGATGGTCGCCAGCGCCGTCTCCAGCTCCCCCTGGACGGTGCGCATCCCGGGCTGGCGCGCCCAGCCGCGGAAGCCGGAGCCGTCGTATTCGATCTCCAGGCGAACGGTGGGCACGGCGGCAGTATCTCCGACGCCTCGGCTCGTCGCGCCCCCCACCTAGAATCGGGCGAGTGCGCATCCTCCTCACCAACGACGACGGCATCGCCGCCCCGGGGTTGCAGGCTGCCCGCCGGGCGCTGGTCGAGCTCGAGGGGATCGAGGTCGACGTCATCGCCCCGGACTCCAACCGCAGCGCGATCGGGCGCGGCATCACCACCCGCTCGCCGCTCACGGTCGAGGAGGTCACCTTCGACGACGGCCGCGTCGGCTACGCCACCGACGGCACCCCGGTCGACTGCGTCCGCTTCGCCGAGCTGGGC
>Ga0207709_10002228_pt1 | contig 12357 bp, 12 predicted proteins | sample KBSM34metaG_FD_184397 | JGI IMG/M metagenome (GOLD analysis project Ga0207709, IMG submission 184397) | Miscanthus rhizosphere microbial communities from Kellogg Biological Station, Michigan, USA - KBS M3-4 metaG (SPAdes) (version 2) | ecosystem: Host-associated > Plants > Roots > Rhizosphere >...
TCCGACCGCGTCCGCGACCCGGATCACCGTTCCCGCGTTACCCGGCGCGGACACCGAGACGGGGACGGCCAGCAACCTGGGCGATCCGTCCAACGCCTCGCCGAGCGGAACGTCCAGGAGCCCACAGACCGCGACCAACCCCGGCGGGGTCACCGTGTCGCTCAGTGACCTGGCGGCCCGCTCGGTGATCGGCGAGACCCGCACGCCTGCGGCGGTTGCCCCGGCGATCAGGTCGCCGTACCTGGCGGCGGCCTCGTCGGTGAAGAAGAGTTCCTCCACGCGACCGGTGGCGAGCGCCGCGGTCACCGAGTTCGCGCCCTCGGCGAGGAAGCGCCCCGCCTTCTTGCGCTCGGCCCCGCGCAGCAGCTTGACAGCAGAAACGACCCGTGGAGTCCGCTCGGTGAACGGGTCCACGGGTCGCTCCTGGTTCAGCTTGCTCAGGCTGCTTCCCCGGCGGGGGCGTTCACGTCGGCAGGCAGTGCGGCCTTGGCGATGGCCACCAGGCCGGCAAACGCCTCGGCGTCGGAGACGGCCAGCTCGGCGAGGATCTTGCGGTCGACCTCGACACCCGCGGCGTTCAGGCCCTGGATGAAGCGGTTGTAGGTCATGTCGTTCGCGCGCGCGGCGGCGTTGATACGCGTGATCCACAGCTTGCGGAAGTCACCCTTGCGCGCGCGGCGGTCGCGGTACGCGTAGGTGAGCGAGTGGAGCTGCTGCTCCTTGGCCTTGGTGTACAGGCGCGAGCGCTGTCCACGGTAGCCCTTGGAGGCCTCAAGAATTGAACGACGCTTCTTCTGGGCGTTGACCGCCCTCTTTACGCGTGCCACTGGGAAATCCTGTCAATCTCGGAGCGCGACGGGCGCTCCTGGTTGGTCAAAAAGTGCTGGTCTCGATCAGATGCCGAGCAGGCGCTTGATGCGCGGGGTGTCAGCCTTGCTGACGACGGCCTTGCCATCGAGGCGACGGGTCACCTTGGTGGGCTTGTGCTCGAGCAGGTGGCGACGGCCGGCCTTCTGGCGCAGGATCTTGCCGCTGCCGGACACCTTGAATCGCTTCGAGGTGCCGCTGTGGCTCTTCATCTTGGGCATGGAGTCCTCAGTTCTGTGTTTCTTCGGTACTGCGTTCGGTCGAGACGGTCTTGCTAGCTGGTCGGTGCCTCGGGTGCGGCGCCTTCGGCCGGAGCCTCGGGTGCGGCAGCGGGGGCCTCCGGCACGGGCGGCGCCGAGGCGGGCCTCGGAACCTGGGGCACCGGAGCCTGAGCGCTCTCCTGGGCCTTGACGCGGGTCTTCGCACCCTTGTGCGGGGCGAGCACCATCGTCATGTTGCGGCCGTCCTGCTTCGCCGAGGTCTCGACGAAGCCGAGGTCGGCGACATCGGCACCGAGGCGCTGCAGCAAACGGAAGCCCAGCTCGGGGCGGGACTGCTCGCGACCGCGGAACATGATGGTGACCTTGACCTTGGACCCGGCCTCGAGGAAGCGAACGACGTTGCGCTTCTTGGTCTCGTAGTCGTGGTCGTCGATCTTCGGACGGAGCTTCTGCTCCTTGATCACAGTCAGGGTCTGGTTCTTGCGCGATTCGCGCGCCTTCTGCGCGGCCTCGTACTTGAACTTGCCGTAGTCCATGATCTTGCACACCGGCGGACGGGCGTCGGGCGCCACCTCGACCAGGTCGAGATCGGCCTCGAGGGCCAAGCGGAGTGCATCTTCAACACGCACGATCCCGACCTGCTCACCGCCAGGTCCGACGAGTCGAACCTCGGGTACGCGGATGCGATCGTTGATGCGGGTCTCAGTGCTGATGGGGCCTCCTAGGTTGAGCGGCGTGGTCGTCCTGACCGCCGGCAGCCCGTTGCCCGCTCTCTCCCAACAAAAGAGCCCCGCTGGATTTCACCATGCGAGGCCCGATGTCGACCGGTTCGATGTCCGCCGCAATCGCTCGCAGCCTTCATCCCCTCACAATGAGGGAACCCGTCCCCTGACATGATCTCCACACGGAACACCGTGTCGAGGCCACGCCCTGAGGGCGGGCGACCGGACCGCTGACCAGCGTGTTTGAGGCGCCAGATAGCGGTGGGAGTCGGACTCCACTTGCTGCCCCCAACGTCGTCGGGGGCGGTCGTGTATGGAAGTCTAGCAGGCATGACAGAGCAAACTCACACGGGCGACGTCCGCGAGCTGGCCGATGTGCCCGCAGTGGAGGTCATCAGCCGCGCCGCAGTGATGCTGATGAGCTCGGCCGCCGAGAAGCTCGGCCTCTCCTCACCCGACCCCGACGAGAGCGACCACCTCGACCTGGACGAGGCCCGCCGGGTGATCACCGCACTCGCGGGCCTGGTCACCGCCTCGGTGGAGTACCTCGGGCCGCACGCGGGTCCGATCCGCGAGGGACTGCAGGCGCTCCAGCGCGCCTTCCGCGAGGCCTCCGCCCATCCCGACGAGCCCGGCAACGGCCCGGGCGAGAAGTACACAGGCCCCGTCTACTGATCCCCGCCCCCAGCCGCCGTCGCGTGACCCGTTCGCGCGATGGCGGCCGGGGCGAGCGGCGATACTGGTCCCGTGGCGAACAAGACCCAGCCGACAGGCGCCGACGTCGACGCGTTCCTCGACACGCTGACCGACGATGTGAAGCGGACCGACTCCGAACGCCTGATCGACCTGATGCGCGCCTCCACCGGCGAGCCGGCCGCGATGTGGGGTCCGAGCATCATCGGATTCGGCGACCGCACCTACCGCTACGCCAGCGGGCACACCGGCAATACGGCACTGATCGGCTTCGCCCCCCGATCGACGGCCCTCACCCTCTATCTGAGCCTGAACCTGGACGAGCACCGTGACGCCCTGCAGCGCCTCGGTAAGCACCGGACCGGCAAGGGCTGCCTCTACATCAAGCGACTCGCCGACGTCGACGAGTCCGAACTCCGCGCGTTGATCGAGGCCTCGGTGCGCGCCGCCCGCGCACTGTCCGCCGACTCCTGAGCTGACCCGATCAGCGCGCCGAGCAGCACAGCGCCGCTGACCGCCGAAGCCCGCGGCCCTTTGTGATGGACATCACAATTCTTTGCCCGAATCGGCCCCCAGATTCCGTACGCACGTCCAGTCCCGCTCGTGTACAAAGATTCCGGATCGGGGGATCACATTCGCTCTGCCCGCCCCAGTCGTCCTACACCCGGGGATGGGGCAACAGCTCGATTCGTCTCCAGCCAACGACGTTGCCGGCCAGCCAGCGACTCGGAACTGAACACCGCACATCGCAATGAAGGAGCTCACATGCCCAACCCCAGTGACATCGACGGCCTGTTCGGATCGATTGCCAACATCATCAACTCCATGCTCGCGGGTGGCTCGTCGATGCCCGGCGCGATCCCGGGCACGGGCGAGACGGGCACGGGCCTGTAAGGGACCTGCGCTAAGCACTGACAACCGAACGGGCCGGGTCGTCTTCACGACCCGGCCCGTTCCGCGTTCTGTGCCCGCCGCGTCAGACCGCGGCCGCCGCCTTACGCGGCGCCCTCTTGCGCTTCGGCTCCCCCGTCGCCTGCGCCTTGGCCTTGGCCGCCTTGCCGTTGACGGCGGTGGCCTGCTGGTCGAGCACGTCCCGCAAGAACCTGCCGGTGTAGCTGGCGGGCACCGCCGCGATCTGCTCCGGGGTGCCCTCCCCCACGACGGTTCCGCCGCCCGATCCACCCTCTGGCCCCATGTCGACCACCCAGTCCGACGTCTTGATCACGTCGAGGTTGTGCTCGATCACGATCACCGTGTTGCCCTTGTCCACCAGTCCGTTGACGACGCCGAGCAGCTTGCGGATGTCCTCGAAATGCAGGCCGGTGGTCGGCTCGTCGAGCACGTACACGGTGCGACCGGTGGAGCGCTTCTGCAGCTCGGCCGCCAGCTTCACCCGCTGCGCCTCGCCGCCGGACAGCGTCGGCGCCGGCTGGCCGAGACGCACGTAGCCGAGCCCGACCTCCACGAGCGTCTTGAGATACCGGTGGATCGAGGTGATCGCCTCGAAGAAGTCGGCGGCCTCCTCGATGGACATGTCGAGGACCTCGGCGATGGTCTTGCCCTTGTAGTGCACCTCCAGGGTCTCCCGGTTGTAGCGGGCCCCGTGACACACCTCGCACGGGACGTACACGTCCGGGAGGAAGTTCATCTCGATCTTGAGCGTGCCGTCACCCGAGCAGGCCTCACACCGGCCGCCCTTGACATTGAAGGAGAAGCGTCCCGGCTGGTAGCCGCGCACCTTCGCCTCGGTCGTCGCGGCGAACAGGGTGCGGATCTTGTCGAACACGCCGGTGTAGGTGGCCGCGTTCGAGCGCGGCGTCCGGCCGATCGGCGACTGGTCCACCTGGACCAGCTTGTCGAGCTGGTCCAGCCCGTTGATCCGGGTGTGCCTGCCGGGGACCTGACGCGCGCCGTTGAGCTTGTTCGCCATCACGGTCGCGAGGATGTCGTTGACCAGCGTCGACTTGCCCGATCCGGACACACCGGTCACCGAGGTGAGAACGCCGAGCGGGAAGCTGACGTCGATGTTCTTGAGGTTGTGCTCCTTGGCCCCGATCACCGTGACCTGACGCTTCTTGTCGACGGCCCTGCGAATGGCAGGAACGTCGATCGTCGACCGGCCGGATAGGTATGCGCCCGTGAGGGATTCCTCGCAGGTCAGCAGCTCCTCGTACGGGCCGCTGTGCACCACCCGACCGCCGTGCTCACCCGCAAGCGGGCCGATGTCGACGACCCAGTCCGAGGTCCGGATGGTGTCCTCGTCGTGTTCGACGACGATGAGCGTGTTGCCGAGATCCCGCAACCGGGTGAGCGTCTCGATCAGCCGCCGGTTGTCACGCTGATGCAGCCCGATGGAGGGCTCGTCGAGCACGTAGAGGACGCCCACCAGGCCGGAACCGATCTGGGTGGCGAGCCTGATCCGCTGGGCCTCGCCGCCGGAGAGGGTGCCTGCCGCACGTGAGAGCGACAGATACTCGAGACCCACGTCGAGCAGGAAGCCGAGCCGAGCCTGCACCTCCTTGAGGACCTGACCGGCGATGGCCTCCTCCCGAGCTCCGAGCGTGAGGCTGTTCAGGAAATCCGCGCAGTCCGAGATCGACAGCTCGGCGACGTCCGCGATGGACTTCTTGCCGTGCTCGCCCGCCGCGATGGTGACCGAGAGGATCTCCGGCCGGAGCCGGGCACCGTCACACGCCGGACACGGCACGTCGCGCATGTACCCGTCGTAGCGTTCCTTCATCTGCTCGGACTCGGTCTGTTCGAGCCGACGGTGCAGGAAGGGCATCACGCCCTCGAACTCGGCGTAGTACGAGCGCGTCCGCCCGTACCGGTTCTTGTACTTGACGTGCACCTGGTCCGCGCTGCCCTCGAGCACCGCCTTGCGCGCCTTGGCCGGCAGTTCGTTCCAGGGAGTCGACATCTCGAAACCCATGATGTCGGCGAGTCCGGACAGCAGGCGGCCGAAGTACTCGGAGGTCTGCCCCATCGACCACGGCGCGATCGCCCCGTCCTCGAGGCTCAGCTCGGGATCCGGCACCACCAGGTCCGGGTCGACCTCCTTGCGGATGCCGAGTCCGGTGCACTCGGGGCAGGCGCCGTACGGCGAGTTGAACGAGAACGACCGCGGTTCGAGATCGTCGATCGAGAGGGCATGCCCGTTCGGGCAGGCCAGGGACTCGGAGAAGCGGCGTTCCCGGTCCGCCGCGTTCTCGTCCCGATCGACGAAGTCGAGGACGACGATGCCGTCCGCGAGGCGCAGCGCGGTCTCCACCGAGTCCGTGAGCCGCTGCTTCGAGCTCGCCTTGACCGTGAGGCGGTCGATGACCACCTCGATGTCGTGCTTCTCCTGCTTCTTGAGCTTCGGCGGGTCGGTCAGCTGATGCACAACGCCGTCGACCCGGACCCGGGCGTACCCCTGGGTGTTGAGCTGGTCGAAGAGGTCGACGAACTCACCCTTACGGGTGCGGACCACCGGCGCCAGCACCTGGAAGCGGGTGCCCTCCTCCATGGCGAGCACCTGGTCGACGATCTGCTGGGGGCTCTGCTTCGCGATCTGCTCGCCGCACACCGGGCAGTGCGGGGTGCCGGCACGGGCGTAGAGCAGACGGAGGTAGTCGTACACCTCGGTGATGGTCCCGACGGTGGATCGCGGATTGCGGTTGGTCGACTTCTGGTCGATCGACACCGCGGGCGAGAGGCCCTCGATGAAATCGACGTCGGGCTTGTCCATCTGCCCGAGGAACTGGCGGGCGTAGGCCGACAGCGATTCGACGTAGCGGCGCTGACCCTCCGCGAAGATGGTGTCGAACGCGAGCGACGATTTGCCCGAGCCGGACAACCCGGTGAAGACGATGAGACTGTCCCGGGGCAGGTCGATGTCGATGCCTCGCAGGTTGTGCTCACGCGCTCCTCGCACGATCAAGCGGTCCGCCACTCGATGTCCCTTCTCGTCGACGCAGAGGCGATAGTCCTCACGCGCTGCACATGGTAGGCCGGGGTACCGACATCTTCGGTGGAGCCGCGATCGAACGACCCCGGGCCCACCCGCGGCCGATCGCGTGCCCGAACCGTCGTCCGCACACATTCGACGGTAGCGTCCCCACCATGGACGGGCAGCAGATGACAATCGACGACAACTACACCGGAGAGCTCACGGCGGATTCCGATCCGCAGCGGCGATCCTTCGCGGGCGCCAGCATCACCAAGATCTCCGTCGGCCCCATGGACAACAACGCCTATCTCGTGGTCTGTTCCGAGACCGGCGAATCCCTGCTCATCGACGCCGCGAACGACGCGGACCGGCTCGTGAGCCTGGTCGGGGCCGCGGCGCCGACGCTCACCTCGATCGTCACCACCCACCAGCATCCGGACCACTGGCTGGCGCTCGCCGAGGTGGTCGCCGAGACCGGCGTCGCCACCATCGCGCACGCCCTCGACGCGGGCCCGCTCCCGGTCGCGCCCGACCGCACCGTCACCGACGGCGACCTGGTGGAGGTGGGCCGACTCTCACTCGAGGTCATCCACCTCGCGGGTCACACCCCGGGCTCGATCGCGCTGGCACTGACGGATCCGGCGACCGGCCAGGTCCACCTCTTCAGCGGGGACTCGCTGTTCCCCGGGGGTGTCGGCAAGACCGCCGATGCGGAGAAGTTCGCCTCGCTCTACCGGGACGTGACGACCAAGCTCTTCGAGCGGTTCCCCGACGACACCGTCGTATACCCGGGACACGGCAAGGACACCACGATCGGCGCCGAGCGGCCGTTCCTAGCGGAGTGGCAGGAACGCGGTTGGTGACGCCCGCCCCTGACTAGGGTGGAGTGCACCCGATCACGAGGGAGGCCACACCATGTTGGTCCGTCGAATCGCCCGTCCCCTGCTCGCAACGGTGTTCATCACCGGCGGCATCGATGCACTCCGACATCCCGCCGGGAAGGCAGACATCGCGGAGCCGGTCATCCAGCAAGCACATGGCGCTCTCCCAGACCGTGTTGCGGCGCTGGTGCCCTCCGACCCCACGAACCTGGTGCGCCTGAACGGGGCGATCCAGGTCGGTGCGGGCGCGTTGCTGGCCATCGGCAAGGCTCCGCGCATCGCATCTCTGACCTTGGCCGGCAGCCTGCTACCGACCACGCTCGCCGGCCACGCCTTCTGGAACGAGTCCGACCCGGTACAGCGGGCCGCGCACCGGACCCAGTTCTTCAAGAACATGAGCCTGCTCGGCGGTTTGCTGATCGCAGGCGTCGACACCGAGGGCAAGCCGTCGCTCGGCTGGCGGGGCCGCCGAGCGGCCCGTCAGGCTTCCGATGCGGTACTGGCGGCGCTGCCGGCGCTGCCAACGGCCAAGGAGAGTGAAGCGCACGGAGCAGTCGGTGAGCGACTCCAGTCCGCATCGGAACGGGTCCGTGAGCTCGCGGCCGAGGCGGCCGAACGCGGGGCGGTCCTTGCGGAGACGGCCCAGGAACACGCCCCGGAACTCCTCGCGCTCGCCCGCGAACGCGGGGCAGCCCTTGCCGAGACGGCCCAGGAACGCGCCCCCGAGCTCCTCGCGCTCGCGCGCGAACACGGCACCGAGTGGACCGAAACGGCGGCCGAGCGCGGCGCCCGCCTCGGTCACACGGTCGGCGTTGGTACCGAACGCGCCGTGCGGCGGGCCCGACGGGCCGTCGCGGACCTGAACTCGTGATCGCTGCCCCGGAACCCCGGATCATCCGAGAGATCGAGGATCACCACGCGGTGCTCGAACGATGGCTCGGGACCGTCGCGGACCCGGCGCTGCTGACCGAGTTCATCGGCGCCCACACCGCGGACTTCTCACTCGTCACGACCGACGGGCACGTCGTGTCCGGCGACCAGCTCGCCGATTCGCTCCGCGGGGCGCGGGGCGCTGTCCCCGGCCTCCGGGTCGTCATCACGGCGATCGAGGTACAGCTCGCCACCGCCGAGGTGGCGATCGCCCGGTTCACCGAGACACATCACACCGGGACCGGGGCCGGGTCCGGCGTCCGCGTGGTCACCGCCGTCCTGATCCCCGCGCAGGCCGCCCGCAACGGACTCCGTTGGCGCTCGGTGCACGAGACCCTTCGCACCGACTGAACCACGCGCCGCGGGTGACGCGCCGGACAACGCTCTGACCTGACCCTTCTGCGTCTGCGCCACCCGCCCACTAGACTCGCTTGGCACTTTTCCCTCCCCTACCGCCCGAGGAGACCACTTGCCGGACGAGGCGCTGCAGCACGACGAACGTGAGCGCGAGCAACAGTACGTGTCGATGCTGTACGACCGTCTTGATTCGCTGCGTGACTACGCCGCAACCCGCCTGCGCAAGGTGCTCCTCGAGACCGGCGGCACCCCGCAGGCTCGCAGCGAGCGCGAGTCGTTCAGCCTGATGTACACCGAGGACATCGCCAAATACGACGCGGCGGAGAACGGCCTCTGCTTCGGACGGATCGACCTCGACGGGCAGGATCCGGACGAGGAAGCTCCCGACGGCGACGCGCGGCGCTATATCGGCCGTGTGGGCATCCTCGACGAGGCCAACGACTACGAGACCCTGCTGCTGGACTGGCGGGCGCCGCTGGCCCGGCCGTTCTACCTGGCGACCCCGGCCGCACCCGAGGGCGTCACCCGGCGCAGGCACATCAGGACCCGCAGCCGGAAGGTCACCGGGCTCGGCGACGAGTACCTGGACCTCGCGACCGCGGAGCGCGCGGGGGCCCTCGACGGCGCCGACGGCGTGGCGGGTGAGAGCGCCCTGCTCACCGCGCTCAACGCGGCCAGGACCGGCCACATGAACGACATCGTCGAGACCATCCAGTCGGAGCAGGACGCGATCATCCGGTCCGAGCACAAGTCGGTGATGGTCGTGCAGGGCGGGCCGGGAACCGGCAAGACCGCGGTGGCACTGCACCGCGCGGCGTACTTGCTCTACACCTACCGGCAGCAGCTGGCGAAGAGCGGCGTGCTGATCATCGGGCCCAACGACACCTTTCTCGACTACATCGGCCAGGTGCTCCCCTCGCTCGGTGAGACCGGTGTGCTGCTCTCCACCATCGGCGACCTCTATCCGGGAGTGCGTGCCACGCATCAGGATTCGCTCGAGTGTGGCGAGGTCAAGGGTTCGCTCGCGATGGTCGAGGTGCTCAAGCAGGCGGTCCGGGACCGGCAGGAGACCCCGCCGGAGCCGATCCGGCTGAGGTTCGACTCCTACCCCATCTCCCTCGATCGCAAGGTCGTCACCCGCGCGCGCGGGCGGGCCCGCTCGTCACGGCGCCCACACAACCTCGCCCGGCCGATCTTCGTCTCGGCGGTGATCGAAGCCCTCGCCGATCAGCATGCGGCCCGGATCGGGTCGAACGTGCTTGGCGGGGCGAACCTGCTCAGCCGCGACGACATCGCCGACATCCGGGACGAGATGCGCGGCGACCCCGAGGTGATGGCCGCGATCGACGGGCTGTGGCCGCAGCTGACACCCCAGCGGGTACTCGCGGACCTGCTCGGTTCCCGGAAGCGGCTGGACTCGGCGGCACGCCAACTCACCGCCGAGCAGCGCGAATTGCTGCACCGCACCGGCGTCGCAGGGTTCAGCGCGGCCGACGCTCCCCTGCTCGACGAGCTCGCCGAACTGCTCGGCGTGGACGATGCCGCGGAACGCGAACGGGCGGACCGCGAATGGCGGGCCCAGATCGCCGATGCCCAGGGCGCACTGGACATCCTCACCGGCTCGGCCCCGCAGGACCTCGAGGACGAGCTGGATCCCGAGATCCTGATGGCGTACGACCTGATCGACGCGGGCCAGCTCGCGCAGCGTCAGGACCTGCGGCAGTCCCAGACCGCGGCCGAGCGCGCGGCGGCCGACCGCACCTGGACCTACGGGCACGTCATCGTGGACGAGGCGCAGGAACTCTCGGAGATGGCCTGGCGAATGCTGATGCGGCGCATCCCGAATCGATGGATGACCCTGGTCGGCGACACCGCCCAGACGGGCGATCCGGCGGGCAGCTCGTCCTGGCAGACGGTGCTCGAGCCGTACGTCGCCCGGCGCTGGAAGCTGACCGAGCTGACGGTGAACTACCGCACGCCCTCCGAGATCATGGACGTCGCGCAGGACGTGCTCGCCCGGATCGACCCCGACCAGACGGTGCCGCGTTCGGTGCGCGACTCGGGGACGCGGCCGTGGGCACGGCGGGTGCCCGAGGGCGAGGTCGCCGAACAGGTCCGTCGGATGGTCGCCGCGGAGACCGGGCCCGGTCTCGTCGCGGTCCTGACCAGCGAGTCGGGCGTCGACGAGTTCCTCGACCTGATCTCGGATTCGGTGAGCGTGCTCTCGGTCCGGCAGGCGAAGGGGCTCGAGTTCGACTCGGTCCTCATCGTGGAGCCCCGTCAGATCGTGGACGAGTCACCGCGCGGGATGAACGATCTCTACGTCGCGCTCACCCGTGCCACGCAACGGCTCGGCGTCGTGCACGCACACCCGCTCCCGGACGGACTCTCGAAACTGTCTGCACTCGAATAGTTTTCACGAGCGCAATGACAAACCGCCCCCGTCGGCGATGCCGGCGGGGGCGGGAGATGTTCGGACGCGACTAGCGGACCGTGTGCACGATCAGGACGTCGGAGGTGGACTTACGCGCCGCGTCCGAGGGGACCGATCCGAGCAGACGCCCGGTCAGCGTGTTCAGTCCACGGTTGCCGATCACCAGCAGGTCGGCCTCGACCTCGTCGATGAGCGCGAGCAGCGAGTCCACGGGAGCGCCGACGACGGCACGCTCGACGATATCGGCCGCGCCGGCCGCGTGCGCCCGCTCGCGAGCGGTCCGCAGGATCTCGAAGGTGGGCGCGGAACCGGTGATCTGGTACGCATCCTCACGCAGGCTGTCCTGCGCTGCCTCGATGTCCTTCGGGTCCGCCGGGTAGTAGGCGCAGGCGATGACCAGTTTCGCGCCGGCATCGGACGCCAGCGACGCGGCCTTGTCCACTGCCTTCAGGGACGAATCCGAGCCATCGGTTCCGACGACGATGGTGCGGTAGGCGCTCATTCATTCCTCCAAGGTGCTCAGGTCTGACCGGAGCGCCGCAGAATCACGGACAGCCCGGCCGCTGGGAAAGACCCTAGCCGGATCGCGATCGGGTTAGGGGGAATTGCGGCACAACGCACATCGGCGCCGCATCGCTACATTAGATCTCATGCGAATCCCCCGGCCGCAGGGAATCAGGACCCGGATCGTCGTGGCCGTCGCCCTCGTTGCCGTCGGCGCCGGTGCCATCGCCGTGACCAGGTCGATCACCGAGCCGCCCGCGCCGGTGACCGAGGATGTCGCGGTGACGATGCCCGCGGGCCCCGCGGAGCCGGATCAGGTCAAAATCGATGCCCGCCTGTATCTTCCGCAGCACACCCCGGCACCCGCCGTACTCCTCGCGCACGGGTTCGGCGGCAGCAAGGACTCCGTCGCCGCGCAGGCGGGAGCGCTCGCGGAGGACGGGTTCGTGGTGCTGGCATACAGCGCCAGGGGTTTCGGGCAGAGCACCGGTCAGATCTCGTTGAACGACCCGGATCGCGAGGTGGCGGACGCTCGCGGCCTCGTCGACTGGCTGGCCGCGCGCGGCGAGGTCGAGCAGGACGGCCCCGGCGACCCGAAGATCGGCGTGGCGGGCGGATCCTATGGCGGCGCACTGGCCTTGATGCTCGGCGGACTCGACTCGCGTATCGATGCGATCGCCGCGGCGATCACGTGGAATGACCTGGGCCACGCCCTGTTTCCGAACTTCGGCACGATCGAGTCGCCGCCACCGTCGACGCCCGCCGCGGCCGGGTACGGCGGCCCTGGCGTGCTCAAACGCGGCTGGGCCGGCATCTT
>Ga0207709_10002229_pt1 | contig 12357 bp, 10 predicted proteins | sample KBSM34metaG_FD_184397 | JGI IMG/M metagenome (GOLD analysis project Ga0207709, IMG submission 184397) | Miscanthus rhizosphere microbial communities from Kellogg Biological Station, Michigan, USA - KBS M3-4 metaG (SPAdes) (version 2) | ecosystem: Host-associated > Plants > Roots > Rhizosphere >...
CGGTTGGTCTTGACGTACTGCTCGAACAGCGACATCAGCGAACGCGCGATCGCCTCGACCTCGCGCTCCTCGCGCGACTCGGCGGCATCGATCTCGCTGCCTTCGCCCTGCAGGGCGCCGTCGCGCTCGACCACCTTGTCGACGCTGACCCGCGACAGCCCCTCGACCAGCACCTTGATGGTGCCGTCGGGCAGCTTCAGCAATTGCAGCACCTGCGCCAGGGTGCCGACGTTGTACAGGTCGGCCGCCACCGGATCGTCGGTCTCGGCGGACTTCTGCGCGACCAGCAGGATGCGCTTGTCGGCCTCCATCGCGTGCTCGAGCGCGCGCATCGATTTGTCGCGGCCGACGAACAGCGGGATGACCATGTGCGGGAAGACCACGACGTCGCGCAACGGCAGGACCGGCAGGTCGAGGACTTCGGATTTGGACTGGGCCATGAGGGTTCCGATGTGGGGTGCGGGAATGCGGAAAGGCGGGCATAAAAATGCCGATGGCCCCGTTATGGGGCCATCGGCTGGATGATGCAAGGGCAGCGAAAAAGACCCTTTTCTTTCAAGCGTTTAGCCAGTCGCGACGGCCGCGGCAGAACAGCGCCGCGGCTTCACCCGGCACTCACTCGGCCGAGGCCACCTTCGGCGCCGGCGGCGGGGTCTGGTAGATCAGGTACGGCTCGGACTTGTGCTCGATCACCGACTCGTCCACCACCACCTTGCTGACGTTTTCCTGCGACGGCAGCTCGTACATCGTATCCAGCAGCACCGACTCGACGATGGTGCGCAGGCCGCGCGCGCCGGTCTTGCGCTTGAGCGCCTTCTTGGCGATGGCCAGCAGCGCGTCGGGCCGGAATTCCAGCTCCACGCCTTCCATCTCGAACAGCTTCTTGAACTGCTTGGTGATCGCGTTCTTCGGCTCGGTCAGGATCCGGATCAGCGCCGGCTCGTCCAGTTCCTCGAGCGTGGCGACCACCGGCAGGCGGCCGACGAACTCGGGGATCAGGCCGAACTTGATCAGGTCTTCCGGCTCCACTTCGGCCAGGATCTTGCCGACTTCGCGCTTGCGCTCGGAACTCTTCACCTTGGCGCCGAAACCGATGCCGCCGACGTCGTTGGAGCGCTGCTGGATCACCTTGTCCAGGCCGGCGAACGCGCCGCCGCAGATGAACAGGATGTTCTTGGTGTCCACCTGCAGGAATTCCTGCTGCGGATGCTTGCGCCCGCCCTGCGGCGGCACCGACGCCACGGTGCCTTCGATCAGCTTCAGCAGCGCCTGCTGCACGCCTTCGCCGGACACGTCGCGGGTGATCGACGGGTTCTCGCTCTTGCGCGAGATCTTGTCGATTTCGTCGATGTAGACGATGCCCTGCTGCGCCTTGTCGACGTCGTAGTCGCACTTCTGCAGCAGCTTCTGGATGATGTTCTCCACGTCCTCGCCGACATAGCCGGCTTCGGTCAGCGTGGTCGCATCGGCGATCGTGAACGGCACGTTGAGCAGGCGCGCCAGCGTTTCGGCCAGCAGCGTCTTGCCCGAACCGGTCGGACCGACCAGCAGGATGTTGGACTTCGCCAGCTCGACTTCGTCGTTCTTCTGCCGGCTCTCGATGCGCTTGTAGTGGTTGTACACGGCCACGGCGAGCGTGCGCTTGGCGCGCAGCTGCCCGATCACGTACTGGTCCAGCACCTCGAGGATTTCCTTGGGCTTGGGCAGGCTGCTGCGTGCGGACTGCGCCTTCTCCTCGAGCTCCTCGCGGATGATGTCGTTGCACAGCTCGACGCATTCGTCGCAGATGAACACGCTCGGCCCGGCGATCAGCTTACGGACCTCGTGTTGACTCTTGCCGCAGAACGAGCAGTACAGAATCTTGTTGCTGTCGCCGGAACGGCCTTGCCGGTCTTCGCTCATTGCTTCGCTTACCCAGTTACCCCACCCGATGAACGGGGGTTCGATTTCGAGAATAACACAGGGCCGGGAGGACGCTAGCCCGGCCCCGGCCCTGCGGAATACGCTGCGTTTTGCAGTACATGCAAGCCTTATGCCGGCTGGATCGACTCTTCCGGACGGCGCTCCAGCACCTGGTCGACCAGCCCGTAGGTCTGCGCGTCGACGGCGCTCTTGAAGTTGTCGCGCTCGGTATCGCGGGCGATGGTTTCCAGCGACTGGCCGGTGTGCTTGGCCAGGATTTCGTTCAGCCGCGAGCGCAGGGTCAGGATCTCGCGCGCATGGATGTCGATATCGGTGGCCTGGCCCTGGAAGCCGCCCAGCGGCTGGTGGATCATCACCCGCGAGTTCGGCAGCGCATAGCGCTTGCCGGCCGCGCCCGACGCCAGCAGCAGCGCGCCCATCGAGGCGGCCTGGCCGACGCAGATGGTGCTCACGTCCGGCTTGATGTACTGCATGGTGTCGTAGATCGCCATGCCGGCGGTGACCACGCCGCCCGGCGAGTTGATGTAGATGCTGATGTCCTTTTCCGGGTTGTCCGCTTCCAGGAACAGCATCTGCGCCACGATCACGTTGGCCATGTGGTCGTCGATCGGACCGACCAGGAAGATCAGCCGCTCCTTCAGCAGGCGCGAATAGATGTCGTAGGCACGCTCGCCGCGACTGGTCTGCTCGACCACCATCGGAACCAGATTCAAGGCCTTGGTCACATTGTCCACGCGGGAACTCCTGCTCTGTGTCGTCCCTGCACGGGGATGTGCAGGGCTTCGCATCTTGTCGCGCCCCCACGGCTGCGAGGGCTTGGATTGCGTCTCCAACCCGCATGCAATATGCGGGCCGCCGCGAAGCGGCGCCTTACTGGCGGATCGCTTCCTGGAACGTCATCGCCTGCTCGGTGTGCTTGGCGCGCTCGGCGATCCAGTCGATCACCTGCTCTTCCATCACACGGCTCTGCAGTCCCCCCATCAATTGGGGATCGTTGCGGTACATCTCAATGACCTGTTCCGGCTCTTCGTAGGTCGAGGCGATCAGGCGCAGGGTCTCCGAGACCCGCTTCGGGTCTAGGCGCAGTTCGTTGCGGCGGGCGACTTCGCCGACCAGCAGGCCGACCAGCACGCGCTTGCGCGCCGCGTCCACGAAGCCCTGGTGGGCGTCGTCCGGCACCTGGCCCGGGTCGCGGCCGGAGCGGCGCATCTGTTCCACCTGCTGCGCCAGCATCGAACGCGCCTCGTTCTCGACCAGCCGCGGCGGCATTTCCACCGACGCGTAGGCGGCGATCAGCTGCTCGCCGACCTCGCGGCGCAGCCGGTTCATCAGCGCGCCCTTGAGCTCGCGCTCCAGGTTGATGCGGATGTCCTTGCGGAACTGCTCGGCATCGCCGCTCTTCACGCCGAAGCTCTTGATGAACTCCTTGTCCACCTCCGGCAGCACCGGCGCGGCGACTTCGACCGCCTTCACGTGCACCTGGACCTGCTTGCCGGCGAATTGCGGCACGCGCCAGTCGGCCGGGAAATCGACCGTCAGGGTCTTTTCCTCGTCCTTGGACAGGCCGACCAGGCCCTGCTCGATCGCCGGGAACATGACGCCCGAGCCGATCACGCTGCTGCCCTTCTCCACGCCCTCGGCGGGCAGGCGCTCGTCACCGGCCTGCGACCAGGTTTCCAGGGTCACCAGGTCGCCGTCCTGCGCGGCGCGCCCGGCGGGCTGCCAGGTGCGGCGCTGCAGGCGCAGGTTCTCGATCATCTGCTCGATGTCGGCGTCGGTGACCTCGGCGGTGTGGCGGATCACTTCCAGCTTGGCCACGTCGATGTCGCCGAACTCCGGCACCACTTCGAAGGTGGCCACGAACTGCAGTTCGTTGTCGCCGGCGCGGTCGATACGCGGGTTGCCGGCCAGGCGCAGTTCGTGCTCGCGCACCGCCGAGTCGAAGGTCTCGCGCAGCAGGCCGTCCAGCGCCTCGGCGCGGATCTGCGGCCCGAAGCGCTGCTCGATCACCTTCGGCGGGATCTTGCCGGGACGGAAGCCCTTGATCCGCGCGGTGCGCGCGACTTCGCGCAGGCGGCCGCCGATATGGGTCTCCAGGCGCTCCTCCGGCAGGGTGAAGGTCAGACGCCGTTCCAAGGTACCGGTGGTTTCGATCGAAGCTTGCATGTGGACTCCTGCCACCGGGAGCCCACGGCTCTCGGCACGATGTAGAAAAATACGGGTTGACGCGGGCACGGGACGGCCGCCGCAGCCGGATAGTTTCGCCTATTCCCGCGGTGCCTGCCAGCGCACCCGGTCGGCCGGCGCCGCTGCAGGCCTGGCGCGGCGGGGGTGCGGACGGGGAGCAGGGGGCGCGGCGGGCCGCGCAAGCGGCGCCGGGATGGTGCGAAAGAGGGGACTCGAACCCCTACGCCTTGCGGCACTGGTACCTAAAACCAGGGCGTCTACCAATTCCGCCACTTTCGCGCTGCGACGCCGGAAGCGCTCGCCCGCGCATTGTTGCAGGCCTGCCGGCAAAGAAAAAGGCGTCCGTCGGAGCCGATGCCGCTCCGCTCGATCCACCGCCGAGGAGCCGACGCTCGCGCGCAGCGATCGAAAACCGATGCCGCCCGCGCGGGCGATCAATGACTTATGAAGCAAATTCGCGGGTCGGAGCCGCCAATGACCCGCCATGCGCAGAGCGCCACCCCGGCTTCTACCATCCCCCTGCTGACGACGCAAAGCGCAGCCTGTTTCAGCCCCGGCCGCCCTTGGGCGCTCTGCGCCGCCCCCGCACCGCCGCTGGCGCCAGCACGAACGCCAGCGACATCGGCCGATCGCGCGACGGATCGCGCGGGCGGCTCAGCAGGTCGCATAGCCGCTCCAGCAGCGCATTGGCCTCGGCCAGTTCTGCCTGGTTGAGCCAGCCCTTGTTGCGCGCCGCCCACAGTTGCCGGCCGGGGCCGTCGACCTCGACATTGCGCTGTTTCAAGGCGGCCTGGAAATCGCGCTCGGCGACCTGCGCCAGCCCCTTGGCGTAGGCGGCCAGGGCCGCGGACGCCTCGTCGCTGGCCAGGTCGTAGGACAGGCGCAGCGGCACGCCTGCAGCGCCGGCCAAGCGGAAGACCCGCTCCCCTGCGGCGCCCTCGCCTTCCTGCACGAGGCCGCCCTCCGCGAGGAGCTGCAGATGGTAGTAGAGCCCGTCCGCCGGCCGCCCCAATTGCTCGGACAACTCGGCGACGGTCGCCATTCCCCCCAACGACGCCAGCGTGTCCACGAGTTCCTGGCGCACCGGGGACGCCAACAGACGGATATGCGACGGATCCCGGATCGCGGTGGCGTCGAACGGCTGCTTGGCGCTTTTCGTCATGTTGAAATTATATGGTATTTTTTCAAAACATTTCCGGGGACTCTTCAATGCGAAGGCCGCAACCGCTCCATGCATTCCTTTTCTTCCTTGCCGTGGCGTCGGCACTGGCGCCAACGGCCAAGGCGGCCGAACGCTACAGCACGCAGCAGATCCATGCCGACCTCGACGCGCTGCAGGCCGGGATCGCAGCGACCCACCCGGATCCGTCGCATTCGGTCGATCCGGCCCAGCTCCAGCTTGCCATCGATGCTTTGCGGCAGCGGGCCTCGACCGGGCTGGACCGCGATGCGGCCTGGCGGGACTTCTCTACGCTCAACCCGCTGCTTGCCGATGGCCATTTTTTTGTCGGCTACGCCGACTGGCGCGCAGAGACGGAACAGCACCTGCGCGGCGGCGGCGTCCTGTTTCCCTTCGAGGTCACGGTCGATGCGCAAGCGCGGGTGCGGATCCTCTCCGAACTGGGCGGCACCGCGACGGCGCTTTCCGGCAGCCCGGTCGCGACCATCAATGGCGTTCCCGCAGGCGCTGTCGCCCGCGCACTGCTCGCGCACGTGCACGGCGACAGCGCGCGCTTCCGCGCCGACCTGTTGTCGCGACGCTGGTGGTTCTTCTACTGGAAGGTGTATGGCGCGCCCGCGACGTTCGAACTGACGTTCGCCGGGTCGCCGCAGGCGCGGCTGCGCCGACCTGCAAGCCACGCGCGTCCTGCGATCATGGTCGGCGAGGACGACTTCGACCGGCAGTTCGCGTTCGGACTGCGCCCGGACGCCTCCGCGGTCATGACCATCCGGACTTTCTCCTGGCCCGAACCGGCCGCATTCGTGGCGTTCGCGCATCGCGCGTTCCAGCAGATGCAGGCGAGCGGCACGCGCACGCTCGTCATCGACGTGCGGCAGAACGGCGGCGGCGACGATGCGCTGTGGCTGCAGGGGCTGCTGCCCTACCTCGCCGACCGCCCCTATCGCTGGGCATCGCGCTACACCAAGAAAGCGCTTCGCGACGACCCTGCGAAACACGAACGGGCGGGCGACGTGCTGAGCGGAACCGTGGAGACGTGGAGCGCTCCGCGCACCGACGATCCCTTGCACTTCGACGGCAAGGTCTACGTCCTGATCGGCCCCGGCACTTATTCCTCGGCGGTGCTGTTCGCCAACGCGATCCAGGATTTCCATGCCGGGACGCTGATCGGAGAAGGCGCCAGCGTCAGGAGCACGCAGACCGGCGGCGTGCAGAAAATCGCGCTGCCGCAGACCGGACTGGTCCTGTGGGCGCCGCGCCTGCTGCTGGTGCGGCCATCGGGCGCAGCCACACCGCGGTGGCTGACGCCGGACATCCGTATCGACGACGATCCGTTGCGGCCCGACGCGATGGTGGACGCGGCGCTGGCGATCGCTGCCGCGCAACGCTGACCGCGTCGCGCGGCAGCGGCGCCATGGCCGGCATGCGCTCGCGCACGATCGGCGCATAAAAAAACAGCCACTTGGCTTGCGCTAAGTGGCTGCTTGATTTGGTGGGCCGTCAAGGATTCGAACCTTGGACCTATTGATTAAGAGTCAACTGCTCTACCAACTGAGCTAACGGCCCTGAAACTGAGTCGCGCATCTTATGCGCTTTTTTGCTTCGTTGCAACACCCCGCGAAGCAGCGGGTCACGCGATCAATGGGGTGGCTGAGGGGACTCGAACCCCCGACATCTGGAATCACAATCCAGTACTCTAACCAGCTGAGCTACAGCCACCATTGAACTCTTGCAACACCCTGTCCGGCGCCGGAGTGGCGCGCCCGACAGGAATCGAACCTGTAACCGCCGGCTTAGAAGGCCGGTGCTCTATCCGGTTGAGCTACGGGCGCCCGGGCCGGATTGTCGCATTCCTCTCCGCCGTTTGGACATCGGATTGGTCGGGGTAGAGGGATTCGAACCCCCGACATCCTGCTCCCAAAGCAGGCGCGCTACCAGACTGCGCTATACCCCGGCGGAACATCCCTCGCGGCCGAGGCCGGAAAGGTCGGCTATTGTGGGAAGCTCGCGGCCCGGTGTCAACGGCACATCGCCTGACCGGCGCCTGCGCTATGCTCGCCACTTGCGGCCGATACGGGCCAATCGTCTTAATTACAGGGAGAAACAGCATGATCCGCAGCGGCAACCCCGCCTTGAAGGAATCCACCTTCCTCGACCTCGGCAGCGGCGCCGTCGTTTCGCGCGACGGCGAGGCGATGACCCTGAACGGCACCATCCACAAGACCGGCGCCTTGCTGCTGCTGACCGTGCTGACCGCGGTGTTCGCCTGGAGCCAGTCGATCTCGATCGATGGCGCCGGCAACGAAGTGATCGCGCCGGGCATCATCGGCTACGTGCTGGGCGGCGCCATCGGCGGCTTCATCCTGGCGCTGATCACCACCTTCAAGAAGACCTGGGCGCCGATCACCGCACCGCTGTACGCGCTGGTGGAAGGCTTTTTCCTGGGTTCGATCTCGGCGCTCTACGAACACCGCTTCCATGGCGTGGTGATGCAGGCGGTGCTGCTGACCTTCGGCACCCTGTTCGCGCTGCTGTTCGCCTACCGCAGCGGACTGATCAAGGCCACCGAGAACTTCAAGCTGGGCGTGGTCGCTGCCACCGGCGGCATCGCGCTGGTGTACCTGGCCTCGATCGTGCTCGGCTTCTTCAACATCAACGTCCCGGTCATTCACGAATCCAGCGGACTGGGCATCGCCTTCAGCCTGTTCGTGGTGGTGGTGGCGGCGCTGAACCTGGTGCTGGATTTCGACTTCATCGAGAGCGGCGTGGAACAGGGCGCGCCCAAGTACATGGAGTGGTACGGCGCGTTCGGGCTGATGGTCACCCTGGTGTGGCTGTACATCGAGTTCCTGCGGTTGCTGTCGAAGTTGCAGTCGCGGAATTGATTGGAAGCCGGGATTGGGGATTCGGGAGTGGGGATTCGTTGAAGCCCATCCTCTGAGCCGCCAGCTTCAGGACAAGAAAAAGGGCGCCGCAAGGCGCCCTTTTTCGTTGCCGCGGTCGTCGCCGGCTCAGAGGCGGCTGGCGATGGCCTTGGCGAAGCCCATGGTGTTGCCGCTGCCGCCCAGGTCCGGGGTCAGCCCGTCCTTGGCTTCCAGCGTGGCGACGATGGCGCTGCGCAGGCGCTCGGCGTTCTGCGGCTGGCCGACATGGTCCAGCAACTGCGCCGCGCCCAGCAGCAACGCGCACGGGTTGGCCTTGCCCTGCCCGGCGATGTCCGGGGCCGAGCCGTGCACGGCCTCGAAGATCGCCGCGTCGACGCCGATGTTGGCGCCCGGCGCCAGACCCAGGCCGCCGACCAGGCCGGCGCACAGGTCCGACAGGATGTCGCCGAACAGGTTGGTGGTGACGATGACGTCGAACTGCTCCGGACGCATCACCAGCTGCATGCAGGCGTTGTCGACGATCATTTCCTGGAACTCGATCTCCGGATAGTTCGCCGCCACTTCGCGCGCCACCTTCAGGAACAGGCCCGAGGTGGACTTGATGATGTTGGCCTTGTGCACCGCGGTGACCTTCTTGCGGCCGGTCGCCCGCGCCAGGTCGAAGGCGTAGCGGACGATGCGCTCGGAACCCTTGCGGGTCACCTTGGCCATCGACACCGCGGTCTCGCCGTCGGCCGACACTTCCTGGCCTTCGCTCAGGTAGGCGCCTTCGGTGTTCTCGCGCACGGTGATCAGGTCCACGCCGGCGCCGAAGCGCGACTTGGTGTTCGGGAACGACTTGGCCGGACGCACGTTGGCGTACAGGTCGAACTGGCGGCGCATGGCCACGTTGATCGAGCTGAAGCCCTCGCCGACCGGCGTGGTCAGCGGGCTCTTCAGCGCGATCTTGTTCTTGCGGATCGAGTCGAGGGTGGCGGCCGGCAGCAGATCGCCGTGCTTTTCCAGGGCGACCAGGCCGGCGTCGGCGTATTCGTAGGTGAGGCCGGCGTTCAGCGCGTCGAGCACGAACAGCGTGGCGTCCATGATCTCGGGGCCGATGCCATCGCCACGAATGACCGTGATTGTCTGCGTCATAGGATTGGGGTTTCCGTACAGAGGGGGAACGCGCCGACCGGAAGCCCGGGCTGCAGGCGCAAGGAGGTTTCACCAGTAATTATGCCCGAAGCCGGTGAAGGCTCCCAAACCGCGCAGGCGCAAAACGCAGCGCGCCGCCCGCAGGCGGCGCGTACCGGGCGGATCCGGCGCCACTCAGCCGTGCGCGTGCTCCGCCGGCGCGGCGGCGGCGCCCTCCTCGAGCTTGTCGAGGAAATCCACTGCCCGGCGCAGGTGCGGAATCACGATCGAGCCGCCGACCACCAGACCCACCGAGAAGGTCTCGAAGAACTCGTCGCGCTGCACGCCGGCCTCCTTGCACTGGGCCACGTGGTAGCTGATGCAGTCGTCGCAGCGCAGCACCAGCGAGGCGACCAGGCCGAGCAGCTCCTTGGTCTTCACGTCCAGCGCGCCGGCCTGGTAGGTCTGGGTATCGAGCGCGAAGAAGCGCCGCACCACCTGGTTCGGCTCGGCCAGGATGCGCTGGTTCATGCGCTGGCGGAACTCGGTGAACTCCCGCACCCGGTCCTGGCCGTCACCGCCCTCGCCGCCCGCCTGCGCTGCGCTCATGCCTGCGCCTCGGGCGCCTGGCCATCGAGCAGCGGCTGCAGCTTGCCGGCGCGGTGCAGCGCCATCATGTCGTCGTAGCCGCCGACATGGGTGTCGCCGACGAAGATCTGCGGCACGCTGGTGCGGCGCGCCAGGGCCACCATCTTCTCGCGCTCGGCCGGGTCCAGGTCGATGCGCACCTCGGTCCAGCTGCGGCCCTTGCTCTTCAGGAAGTTCTTGGCCGCCACGCAGTACGGGCAGATCGCGGTGGAATACAGGGTGATCGGCGGGCCGCCGGCCTGGCCGTCATCGGTAGCTTGGGTGTCCACGGGAAACTCCGGGCAAGAAATGGGGTCCAAGCCACTATGGTAGCGGCCAGGTGGATTTTCGAGTCCGCTGCCGCAACACTGCAGATCACCCCGGTTCAACCACCCTGGATTCACCCGCCGCCGCCGCGGCACCCCGCCCTGCCCTGGAGCCTCACTTGCGCCCGCTGCCGCTTGCCTTCGCGATCACCCTGGCTACCGCCGCCGCCATCGCGCCGGCGCAGGAGAACAAGCTGCCTGACATCGGCTCCTCGGCCGGCGAGCTGCTGACCCCGGCGCGCCAGGCCGAGTACGGCAAGATGATGCTGGCCGAGCTGCGCAACTACGACTACGTGCTCGAAGATCCGCTGATCGACGACTGGCTGCAGACCATGGGCACCCGGCTCGGCGCCAACAGCGACCAGCCGCAGCAGAAGTACACGTTCTTCATGCTGCGCGACCGCCAGATCAACGCCTTCGCCACCCTGGGCGGCTATGTCGCGGTCAACGCCGGGCTGGTGCTGACCGCCGAGCGCGAGGACGAGGTCGCCGCGGTGCTGTCGCACGAGATCGCGCACATCACCCAGCAGCACGTGCTGCGCGGGGTGGAGCGGGCGCAACGCGACCAGGTGCCGATCCTGCTCGGCATGCTCGCCGCGGTGGTCGCCGCGCAGCAGGCCGGCGGCCGCTCCAGCGGCGACGCCACCCAGGCGGCGATCGCCAGCGGCCTGGGGCTGATGCAGCAGCGCCAGATCGACTACACCCGTTCCAACGAATCGGAAGCCGACCGCCTGGGCATCCGTACCCTGGCGCGCAGCGGCTACGACGTGGACGCGATGGCCGGCTTCTTCGAGCGCATGTCGCTGGCGATGCGCGGCAACCAGGGCGGCTACAGCACCCCCGACTACCTGATGACCCACCCGGTCACCACCACCCGCATCAGCGAGGCGCGGCAGCGCGCCGAACAGATGAAGAAGAACACGGTGACCCTGACCACCAGCGTGCCCGGCGGCACCCTGCAGGAGCGGGTCGATCCCAACGACGTGTCGCTGAGCCAGCCGCTGGGCGCGCCCAGCAATCCGTTGCTGCCCGGGCGCCTGCAGCTGCCGTTCGAGACCTATTCGCGCGGCGCCAGCGGCCAGTTCGAGTGGGCCCGCGAACGCCTGCGCGTGCTCAGCGCCAATACCCCGGCCGATGCGGTGCGCGAATACGAGGGCCTGCGCCAGGGCAGCAAGCAGGGCCTCAGCGACGCCCAGCGCTACGGCCTGGCGCTGGCCCGGCTGCGCGGCGGCGGCAGCCCGCAGGACGGCATGCAGACCCTGGAAGACCTGCTGAAGGCGCACCCGGACAGCTGGTGGCTGAGCCTGGCGGTGGCCGAGGCCGAATCGCGCAACGGCCGCAGCCAGCAGGCCAACCAGCGCTTCGACGCCCTGCTCAAGCGCCTGCCGAGCAACCGCGCGGTGGCGCTGACCTACGCCACGGCGCTGAACGAGCAAGGCGGCCGTGCCGCCGGGCAGCGCGCGCAGGCGGTGCTGCGCCCGCTGCTGGCCGCGGCCGCCGACGACCCGGTGTTCCAGCGCACCTTCGCCCGCGCCTGCGAACTGGCCGGCGACGGCAACCGCGCCGGCGAAGCCTACGCCGAGGCCGCCTACCTGAACGGACGCCCCGAGCAGGCGCTGATCCAGCTCAACAATCTGAAGAAGCGCGACGACCTCGACTACGTGGCGCGCGCACGCATCGATGCGCGGATTGCCGCGATCACGCCCACGGTGCTGGAACTGCGCCGCCAGGGCGTCCAGGATCCGGACGTGAAACAGCGCTGAAACGCAGTGTGGCGGCGGTCATCGAATAGTAATAAAACCGTAGTCTACTGGCGACCTCTCCTCCCAGTCCCACGGTGCCGTCGTGCAGAAACGCATCCTGATCGTCGACGACGAACCCGCCATCCGCGACATGGTGGCGTTCGCCCTGCGCAAGGGCGACTTCGAACCGGTCCACGCCGGCGACGCGCGGGAAGCGCAGACCTCCATCGCCGACCGCGTCCCCGACCTGATCCTGCTGGACTGGATGCTGCCCGGCACCAGCGGCCTGGAACTGGCCCGGCGCTGGCGCAAGGATGCGATGACCCGCGAGGTGCCGATCATCATGCTCACCGCGCGCGGCGAGGAAAACGACC
>Ga0207709_10002230_pt1 | contig 12353 bp, 9 predicted proteins | sample KBSM34metaG_FD_184397 | JGI IMG/M metagenome (GOLD analysis project Ga0207709, IMG submission 184397) | Miscanthus rhizosphere microbial communities from Kellogg Biological Station, Michigan, USA - KBS M3-4 metaG (SPAdes) (version 2) | ecosystem: Host-associated > Plants > Roots > Rhizosphere >...
CCAGGAACTCCGCCAGCAGTTCGGGCAGCCACTCGTACAGCGCCGCGGTATTGGCCAGCAGCCGCACCGTGGCCTGGTTGGCACCGGCGTGCTCGCCCAGTTCGGCGCGCATCGCCTCGGCCTGGCGCAGCAACTGCCGCGCATGCCGCAACAGCGCGGCGCCGGCCGCGGTCAGGCTCACCCCGCGGCGGCCGCGCGCGAACAGCGCCGCACCGGCCTGCTGCTCCAGCGCGCGGATGCGCGCGCTGGCCGCGGCCAGCGACAACGCGGCGCGGTCGGCGCCGGCGGTGATGCTGCCGGCCTCGGCCACCGCCACGAACAGCCGCAAGTCGATGAAATCCAGGTGCATCGCCGCTCCAGCCTTCGTCGTTGCCGAAGTCTGCCTGAAGCGATCGCGCATTGTCCGGCGCCGCGGCACGGCCGATGCTGGAGGCATGCACTCGCTTATCCCGCATCTACTGCCGATCGCCGCGGTGTTCTGCCTGGCCGGCTTCGTCAAGGGCGTGGCCGGGACCGGCCTGCCGACCGTCGCCATGGGCTTGCTGGGGCTGTGGCTGGCCCCGCCCGAAGCGGCCGCGCTGCTGGTGCTGCCGTCGCTGCTGACCAATCTGCAGCAGGCCTGGGGCGAAGGCGCGGCGCCGCTGTTGCGGCGGCTGTGGCCGCTGCTGGCGACGATCGCGATCGGCACCTGGCTCAGCGCCGGCATCCTGGTCGGCGCCGATCCGGCGCTGGCGCGCGGCGGTCTCGGCGCCTTGCTGGCGCTGTACGCGCTGCTCGGACTGAGCCGCTGGCAGGGCCGGCTGCCGTCGCGGCACGAGCCCTGGGCGGGCCCGGCGGCCGGGTTGGCGACCGGCCTGCTGACCGGCGCCACCGGCGTATTCGTGCTGCCGTCGTTGCCCTATCTGGTCGCGCTGGGCCTGCCGCGGGAGACGCTGATGCGCGCGTTGGGCTACTGCTTCTTCACCGCCACGTTGGCGCTCGCCACTGCCCTGGCCTGGCATGGCGCGTTCGCGCGCGGCGCGCTCGGGCCGTCGTTGCTGGCGCTGCTGCCGACCGCGATCGGCATGTGGCTGGGCGCGCACCTGCGCCGGCGCATTTCCGCCGAGGCGTTCCGCCGGGTGTTCTTCCTGACCTTGCTGGCGCTGGGTGTGCATCAGCTGTGGCAGGCGCTGGGTTAGCGCAGGTTTCGATGCTGATGCGCACTTGTAGGAGCGGCTTCAGCCGCGACCAGGTCTTACCGGTAACGCCCGGTCGCGGCTGAAGCCGCTCCTACAAAGAGCGTGTCAGGCCACCTGTCGGGGCTGAAGCCCCTCCTACCGTGCGCCCAGCCGGCCCGTCGCAAACCCTTGCAGGAGCGGTTTCGGGCGGCATCGGGCCATCAGTCGCGACGGCTTTATCGGTAAGGCCCGTCGCGACTGAACTCGCTCCCACAAAGAGCCTATCGATACGCTGGCGATGACCTGCCGGCGCTGAAACCCCTCCTGCCGTGGAATGCAGGCGACTGCGTGCGGCCAAGCGAACGCCCAACGAAAAACGCGCCACCGCTGGGCGATGGCGCGTTGGTGTTCGCGCGGCGATGAAGCGCGGACTCAGTCGGCCCAGCGCCCCGGGCCGGTGGACTGCGGCAGCACCTGCACCGACAGCGGACGGTCCTTTTCCAGCAGGTTCAGCGCATCGGCCAGAATCGAGGCCGACTCGCGCAGCAGCGGATCCGGGCGCTTGTCGACCAGCTTCTCGCGCGCGGCGTCCTTGACGATGTCGCGCTCGTTGCCGGTCAGGCCGTCGTCGCTGCTGTCGTCGGCGAGCGGATCCAGCGGCAGGCCGAGCTGCTTGCGCGTCTCCTGGCGCTGCTTGCGCTGCACGTCCTGCTTCTCGCGCTCGGCGCGGCGCTCGGCCTCGTTGAGCACCACGTACTTCTTCGCCGCCTCGGTGCGGAACTGCTGCACGTCCTCTTCCCACCACTGGAATTCCTTGTCGCTGGCGATGCGGCTGGCATGCAGCGTCTCCAGCTTCGGCAGCAGCGGCGCGAAGTTGCCGTACTGGGTGTGCGGCACCGCGGCGATGCGGGTCCACGGCAAGGCGTTGGGATAGGTGCTCTCGCCGAACTCGGTGGCGTCGACGCTGGCCGGGAACGCGATATCCGGCACCACGCCCTTGTGCTGGGTGCTGCTGCCGCTGACCCGGAAGAACTGAGCGATGGTCAGCTTGACCTGGCCGAAGCGGTCGGTCTCGTTGGCCGGCCAGCGGTCCAGGTCGACGATGTTCTGCACCGTGCCCTTGCCGAAGCTGGTCTCGCCGATGATCAGGCCGCGACCGTAGTCCTGGATGGCACCGGCGAAGATCTCCGAGGCCGAGGCCGAACCGCGGTTGATCAGCACCGCCAGCGGGCCGTCCCAGGCCACGGCCGGGTTGTCGTCGCTGTTGACGGTGACGCGGCCGCCGGATTCGCGCACCTGCACCACCGGACCCTGCTCGATGAACAGGCCGGTCAGTTCGATCGCCTCGTCCAGCGAGCCACCGCCGTTGTTGCGCAGGTCCAGCACCACGCCGTCGACCTTGTCGGTCTTGAAGCCGGCCAGCAGCTTGGCCACGTCGCGGGTCGCCGAGGCGTAGTCGCTGGCGTTGCGGCGGCGGCCTTCGAAATCCTGGTAGAACGCCGGCAGCTTGATCACGCCGACGCGCCGCGCCGGTTCGCCGTCCTTCGCCGGCAGGGTGATGGTCTCGCCCTTGGCGGCCTGTTCGGCCAGGCGCACCTTCTGCCGGGTCAGCAGCAGCTGGCGGTGCTTGCCGTCCACGCCGGCCTCGGCCGGGATGTACTCCAGGCGCACCTGGGTGTCCTTGTCGCCGCGGATCTTGGCCACCACGTCGTCGATGCGCCAGCCGATCACGTCCTCGACCTGGCCGGACTTGCCCTGGCCGACGCCGACGATGCGGTCGCCCGGCTTCAGCGTGCCGTCCACCGCGGCCGGACCGCCCGGGATGACCTCGCGGATCACCACCATGTCGTCCTGCTTCTGCAGCTGCGCGCCGATGCCTTCCAGCGACAGCGACATCTGCTGGTTGAAGTTCTCGGCGGTGCGCGGGGTGAAGTAGTCGGTGTGCGGATCGACGGTGTTGGTGTAGGCATTCATGAAGAACTGGAACACGTCCTCGCTCTTCAGTTCCTTCACCGAATCGGCGAGGTTGGCGTAGCGCTTGTCCAGGGTCTTGCGGATGTCCTCGGGCTTCTTGCCGGCGAGCTTGAGCCGCAGCCAGTCGTTCATCACCGACTTGCGCCACAGGTCGTCCAGCTCCTGGTTGTCCTTGGGCCACGGCACGTCCTTGCGGTCGTACTCGAACTTCTCGCTGCCGTTGAAATCGAAGTCCTGCTTGAGCAGCTTGCGCGCGTAGCCGATGCGCTCGTCCACGCGCTGCCGGTACACGGCGAACACCTGGAACGCCGGCTCCAGCTGGCCGGCGGCGATATTGCTGCCGAGGTTGGCCTGGAACGCGGCGAACTTGTCCACATCGGCCTGGGTGAAGAACTGCTTGCTGCCGTCCAGCGTCTCCAGGTACTTCTTGAAGACTTCCTTCGAGGTCGCCTCGTCGAGCGCGCGCGGCCGGTAGGCGTAGCGGCTGTCGGAGAGCAGCCCGTACACCAGCTTGGCGGTGGTGGACTGGTCGGCGGTCGAGGCCGCCGGCAGCGCGGGCGCGTCGGTGCGGGCGAACAGCGCCAGCGGCGTGGTCAGCGCGAACGCCAGCAGGAAGACGGAAGCTTTGAATTTCATCTACGTACTCTCGGCACGAGGCCGTCAGGGGGGCTGCAGATCGCGTGAGACAACACGACAGTGCCGCAAGTTGCAGGCCGTGTCACCTGTTCCTGAACCAGACTAGCCGGGGCCCGGTAGCGAAGTGTGAATGGTGCCGGTGCAGGCGCTGCGGGCGGGCGTCGCGGCCGGCACGGCGGGCGTCCTGGGCGATCGCCAGGACGCGGCGGCGGCGCCGGAACGGGGCCGCAGGGCGAACTCAGGCGGCGACGCCGGCGCCGGCCGCCTGCCGATCGGCGTGATAGGACGAGCGCACCATCGGCCCGGAGGCGACGTGGCTGAAGCCCAGCGCGTTGCCGTACTCCTCCAGCGCCTTGTATTCCTCCGGCGTCCAGTAGCGCATCACCGGGTGGTGGTGCGCGGTCGGCTGCAGGTACTGGCCGATGGTGACCATGTCCACGGCGTGCGCGCGCAGATCGCGCAGCGTGGCCTGCACCTGCTCCATGGTCTCGCCCAGGCCGAGCATGATCCCGGACTTGGTGGCGATGGACGGGTGCTGTGCCTTGAACTTCTGCAGCAGGGTCAGCGACCACTGGTAGTCGGCGCCGGGCCGCACGTTCGGGTACAGGTCCGGCACGGTCTCGATGTTGTGGTTGAACACGTCCGGCGGATTGGTCGCCAGGATCTCCAGCGCGCGGTCCATGCGGCCCTTGCCGCGGAAGTCCGGGGTCAGGATCTCGATGCGGGTGGCCGGCGCGGCGGCGCGGATCGCGCCGATGCAGTCGGCGAAGTGCTGGGCGCCGCCGTCGCGCAGGTCGTCGCGGTCGACACTGGTCACCACCACGTAGCGCAGGCCCATGTCGGCCACGGTCTGCGCCAGGCTGGCCGGCTCGCTCGCGTCCGGCGGCTTGGGCCGGCCATGGGCGACGTCGCAGAACGAGCAGCGGCGGGTGCAGACCTCGCCCAGGATCATGAAGGTGGCGGTGCCGTGGCTGAAGCACTCGTGGATGTTCGGGCAGCTGGCTTCCTCGCAGACCGTGACCAGGCGGTTCTCGCGCAGCTTGGCCTTGAGGGTCTGCACGGCGTTGCCGGACGGGATCCGCACCCGGATCCACGACGGCTTGCGCAACACCGGCGCATCGGCGAACTGCACCGGCGAGCGGTTGATCTTGTCCCCGCCCAGTTGCTTGACGCCGGCCTGCAGCGGCGCGGACGCGGGCGCGCTGTCGCCGGAAAGGACCTGCAGGGGGATGGTGCGTGCGCTGGGCTGGGTCATGGCGTCGTCGGCGGGCAGGCGGTCAGGCCGCGTGCGTGAGCGTGAGGTCGGGCAAGGCGTCGAGCGGCTGCAGGGTCAGCCCGAACTGGCGCGCCAGTTGGGCCAGCAGCACCGGTTTGACGGCCTGCATGCCGGAGGGACCGCCCAAGTCTAGCACCGAGGTCACCTGCAGGCCCTGGTAGCCGCAGGGGTTGATGCGGTGGAACGGCTCCAGGTCCATCGCCACGTTGAACGACAGGCCATGGAAGGTGCAGCCGCGGCGCACGCGGATGCCGAGCGCGGCGACCTTGGCCGCGCCGACGTAGACCCCGGGCGCGCCGTCGCGGCGCTGGCCGAGGATGTTCCATTCGTCCAGCGTGTCGATGATCGCCTGCTCGATCCGGCACACGTAGTCGCGCACGCCGATCTTGAGCCGGCGCAGGTCCAGCAGCGGATACACCACCAACTGGCCGGGGCCGTGGTAGGTGACCTGGCCGCCGCGGTCCACGTGCAGCACCGGGATCTCGCCGGGCGCCAGCACGTGCTCGGGCTTGCCGGCCTGGCCGAGGGTGAACACCGGTTCGTGCTCGACCACCCACAGTTCGTCGGCGCTGGTTTCCTCGCGCGCATCGGTGAAGCGCTGCATCGCCCGCCACACCGGCGCGTAGGGCTGGCGACCGAGATCTCGGACCCGGCACGGCGGCGGCGCCTGCGCCGGTTCCGGCGGCGGTACCGCGGCGCCGGCTACAGCGTCCACTTCACTTCCGGATGCTCGCGCAGCGCCAGGTGCGCGGCGTCGTACTGGGCGCGGTCGGCGGCGCGGAAGGCGATCCGCACCGACACGTACTTGCCGTTGGACGAATGCTTCCAGCTGATGCGCTCTTCCAGCACGTCCACGCCGGCCTGGGCGAGCAGGCGCGGCAGTTCGGTCTCCAGTCCGGTGTTGGCGGTGCCCATCGCGCTGAGCTCGAAGACGCCGGGGAACTGGAAGCCGTGATCGGGGTTGTCCGAGGTGATATCCATGGCTGCATTATCGGGCCGGCGCCGGGCAAACCCAAGGCCGCGGCGCGCCGGCAGGCCGCGTGCGGGGGCGGCGGCCGCCGCGGCGCGCCGCGTCAGCATGTGGGCACGGTTGGCAAGCGATGCCAATAGGACGAAGCGATACGGCTACACGGCTTTCGCGCCAACGTCGCCGCGGCCTATGCTCGCCCCGGCATTTCATGAATGCAGGCTTCACGGGACGCGCGCATCCGTCCCGCTAGCGTCGGTGCACCCATTCCTCCTTCCCTCCAGGGACGTCGCCCATGCCGTCATCGCGCCTGCCTCTCGCCTTCGCCGTCGTGCTCGCCCTCGCTTCGCTGCCCGCTGCTGCCGCCACCGACCGGTGCGCCGGCAGCGCACTGGAAGACACCCCGCCGACGGTGAACTTCCGCGTCGACAACGACCTGTTCGGCGGCGCCGGCCAGGACCAGGGCTATACCAACGGCTTCGGCATGACCCTGGTGTCGCCGAACCTGGTCGACTTCACCGACGACCCCTGCCTGCCGCGGCTGGCGCGGGCGGTCAACCGCTACCTCGAGCGCCTGCACCCGGGCGAGTTCGAGCAGCAGAACATGGTCTTCAGTTTCGGCCAGGCCATCTACACCCCGACCGACAAGACCCGCCGCGACCTGATCAAGGACGACCGCCCCTATGCCGCGATACTGGCGGTGAACTTCGGCTACAACGCGCGCAACCAGGACCGCCTGCGCACCACCCAGCTGCTGCTGGGCATGGTCGGCCCCTCGGCGCAGGGCAAGCAGGTGCAGGATGCGGTGCACGACGCGCTCGGCGACGAGAAGTTCCTCGGCTGGGACAACCAGCTGCACGACGAACCGGTGTTCCGCCTGCTGCACGAACGCATGCGCCGCTGGCCCGGCGACGCGGCGGTCAACGCCGACGGCTGGGGCTGGGACGCGATCAGCCACTGGGGCGGCGCACTCGGCACCCTGGAGACCCATGCCAACGCCGGCGCCGAAGTGCGCTTCGGCTGGAAATTGCCGGACGACTTCGGCAGCTCGCCGCTGCGCCCGGCCGGCGAGAACACCGCCCCGCCCCGCTACGGCCTGGGCCGCGGCTGGTCGGCGCATCTGTTCCTGACCAGCGACGCACGCTGGGTCGTGCGCGACATCACCCTGGACGGCAACACCTTCCGCGACAGCCACAGCGTGAAGAAGCGCCCCTTCGTCGGCGAGGCCGGTTTCGGCCTGGCGGTGATGCGCGGCAAGTGGAAGTTCGCACTGGCGCGCTACTGGAGCACCCGCGAATTCGACCTGCAGAAACAGACGCCGGTGTTTGGCAGCTTTACGATCAGTCGGCGGCTTTGATGCTGCCGGGAATGGGGAGTCGGGAATGGGGAATGGGAAAAGCGGGTTTCTCGCCCCTCAACCGACAAGCTCGTCCGTGAGATCGCGGCAGTAACGAGCGAATGCAGCAATGCCGCTCTACCCATTCCCGATTCCCCATTCTCTACTCCCCAAAAAAAGCCGGCGTAAGCCGGCTTTTTTTTTCAACTCATTCGGCTTCCCACCACATCCAGAAGCTGTCCCACAGCCGCTTGAAGAAGCCGGCCTCGTCGACCGCCTTCAGTGCCACCAGCGGCGCCTGCGCGATCACCTTGCCGTCCAGCGAGACCTTCACCGTGCCGATCGCCTGGCCCTGCTTGATCGGCGCTTCCAGGGTCTTGGGCACGTCGATCGACGGCTTCAGTTCGTTGTAGCGGCCGCGCGGCACGCCGACCAGCAGCGGCTGCGCCACGCCCAGCAGCACTTCCTTCTCGGTGCCCTTCCACACGCGCTGCTGCGCGACCTGCTTGCCCGGCTCGTACAGGCGGTGGGTTTCGTAGAAACGGAAGCCCCAGTTCAACAGCGCCAGGCTGTCCTCGGCGCGCTGCTTCTCGGAGCTGTCGCCCATCACCACCGCGATCAGGCGCTGGTCGCCGCGCTGCGCCGAGCTGAGCAGGCAGTAGCCGGCCTCGGAGGTGTGCCCGGTCTTGATGCCGTCCACGCTGGGATCGCGCCACAGCAGCAGGTTGCGGTTCTGCTGGGTGATGTCGCCGACCTTGAATTCCTTGATCTTGTTGTAGGCGTAGGTTTCCGGATAGTCGCGCACCATCGCCCGGCCCAGCAGAGCCAGATCGTAGGCGGTGGTGTAGTGGCCTTCGGCGGACAGGCCGTGGGCGTTGACGAAGTGCGAGCCGGTCATGCCGAGCTTGGCCGCGTAGTTGTTCATCAACGAGGCGAAGGCTTCCTCGCTGCCGGCGGCGTGTTCGGCCAGCGCGATCGCCGCGTCGTTGCCGGACTGGATCGCCATGCCCTTTTCCATGTCCTCCAGGCGCGCGGTCTGGTTGACCGGGAAGCCGCTGTAGCTGCCGTCGGTGCCGGCGCCGCCTTCGCGCCAGGCGCGTTCGCTGAGCATGACCTGGTCGTCGCGCTTGATCTTGCCCAGCTTCAGTTCGGCGGCGATCACGTAGGAGGTCATCACCTTGGTGATGCTGGCCGGGGCCACCCGCACATGTTCGTTCTCGCCGGCCAACACCTGGCCGGTGGCGTAGTCCATCAACACCCAGGACTTGGACACGGCCGGCTTGGGCGCCGGCGGGATCGCCACGGCGGCGGGCGCGGCGGCGGCGGCGGCAGGCGATGCCGGCACCGGGCCGGGGGTCTGCGCGGAAACCAGGCCGACGGCGAAGGTGGCCACGGCGGCGACGGCGAAGCGGAATTTCATCTAAAACGACTCCTGGCAGGCCCGAGGGCCGATGGTAAACGAGGCATTGTAGGGCCAGCCGGCGCCCGCCCAGGCGCCGCAGCGGCGCAGGCGGGAGTCGGCGTTAAGCCATCGGCGCGAGAGCGGCACGCGAACCTGGCGACGGCCGGCACGCGGCGGCGCCAGCGACAGGCGTGCGGGTTCGCCGCGCGCTTCAGTCCTTGACGATCTGCGGACGCCCGAAGCCGAGGCCGGCGATGCGGCTGGCCAACTCGGTGGCGCGGCCATGGTCCTCGGCCGCGACCCGCAGCCGCCACAGCGTGCGTCCGCCGGACACGATGTCGCTGACGCTGGCGCCGACGATGCCGGCCGAGGCCAGCTGCGACAGCGCGCGGTTGGCGTTCTCGCGGCTGGCGAAGCTGGCCACCTGCAACAGGATGCCGAGCGGGCCGCGCGCGGCCGCGTTGTCGGCGGCCGCGCGGGTCGCCGACACGGCCGGTGCCGGTGCCGCAGCCGCGACGGTGGTCGCGGTGGACGCCGGCGCCGCGGCAGCGGTGGCGCGTCGCGGCGGCACCTGCGTGGTGGCGACGCTCGCATCGACCTTGGCCGGCTTGCCGGTGGCCACGCGCACGCCGCGCGATTTCATCCAGTCGTCGAAATGGTCGGCATTGGCCGCGGTGTCGGCATCGGCCTGCACGCGATAGCGCCAGCGCTCGCCTTCCGGCAAAGCGGCTGCCGCCGCGGTCGCACTGGCGGCGCTGGGCGCAGCGGTGCTGGACGCGGCAGCGCTGCGCGCCGGCACGCTGGACGCGGCGACGACGGTGGCCGGCTTGGCCGGCAAGGCCTTGACCAGGTTGTCCATGTCGGTGGCGCGCCGCGCCGCCGCGGTCTGCACGGCACTGCCCGTTCCGGCCGCGCTGGCCAGCGTGGTGCCGGTCGCGACCTGCTTGCCGGTCCGCCGCGACGCGAGCAGGTTGCCGTTGTCGGCCGGGGTCAGCCCGCGCACTTCGACCCGGCCGGTGCCCTTGCCGGTGATGCCGAGCTTGACCGCCGCCGCGTAGCTCAGGTCGATGACCCGGTCGTCATGGAACGGTCCGCGGTCGTTGACCCGCACCACCACCGATTCGCCGTTGTCCAGGTTGGTGACCAGGGCGAAGCTGGGCAGCGGCAGGGTCTTGTGCGCGGCGGTGAACGCGTACATGTCGTAGACCTCGCGGTTGGAGGTCAGGCGGCCATGGAACTTGCTGCCGTAGTACGAGGCGGTGCCGCGTTCGACGTAGCTGTGCGGGTCGTCGATGATCTTGTATTCGCGGCCGAGCACCATGTACGGCGAGCGGTTGCCGACCGCCGAGCGCGGCTCGTTGGTGACCAGCGGCTCGGGGATGCAGGCCACGTTGGGCACGTAGTCCGGCGTGCTGTCGCTGACCCCCGGCGCGTACAGGCCGCCGGCGGTGTAGTTGCCGCGCGTGGACGGGTCTTCCTTGGCCGGCGCGTACGGCGAGGTGGACGGGCAGCCGGTGGCGACATGCGCGGGGCCGCGGCCTTCCACCCTGACCCCGGGCGCGGCGGCGCCGCCGCCGGCGGTCTTCTTCGGGGCGCTGCTGCAGGCGGCCAGCGCCAGCAGGGCGACGACGGGAACGATCCGGAGCAGCGCGTTCGGGTTCATGCCGGGGGTAACTCCTTGCCGGCGATGGCCTGGGACAGCTGGTACACGGCCATCGCGTACATCTTGGAAATGTTGTAACGGGTGATCGCGTAGTAGTTCTGGAAGCCGAGCCAGTACTGCTTGCCGGCGCTGCCGTCGAGCGTGATCGGGGTGGCGGTGGCGCCGGCCGGGACCGGTGCGGCCGGCTGGTAGCCGCGCGCGGCCAGGTCGGCCAGCGTGTAGCTCGGGGTCCAGTCGGTCGGATTGAATTCCTCGGCGCCGGGACGCAGCGTGGCCGGCACCGCGACCGCGCCGTCGCGGACCCAGCCGCCCTTCTTGACGAAGTAGTTGGCGATCGAGGAGAACATGTCGTCGTAGTCGGTGAACAGGTTGCGCTTGCCGTCGCCATCGCCGTCCACCGCGAACTGGCGGTAGCTGGACGGCATGAACTGGCCCAGGCCCATCGCGCCGGCGTAGCTGCCGATCAGGCTGGCGATGTCCAGGTTCTCTTCGCGGCCGAGCGCGAACAGCTGGCCGAGTTCGTCGCGGAAGAACAGCTCGCGGCGCACTTCGCGCTCGAGCTTGGCCGGATCGCCGCTGCGCGGATAGCGGAACGCCAGCGTGTACAGCGCGTCGAGCACGCGGTAGCTGCCGGCGTTCTTGCCGTAGCTGGTCTCCACGCCGATGATCGCCACGATGATCTCCGGCGGCACGCCGGTGCGCGCCTGCACCCGCATCAGTTCTTCGCGATGCGTGGCCAGGAACGCGCGACCGCCGTCGATGCGCGCCTGGCTGATGAACATCGGCCGGTATTCGTTCCACGGCTTGACCCGCTCGGCCGGGCGCGACATCGCCGCCACGATCGCGTCCTTGAACTGCGCCTGCGCCAGCGTCGCCTCGATCTGTGCCGGGTCCAGGCCGTACTTGGCGGCGGTGTCACGGACGAAGTTGGCGCGCGCGATCTCGAACGGCACCGGGGTCAGGTCGACCGGCGGCGCCGGCACCGCCTCGGGCGCCGCCTCCACCGGCAACGCCGGGCGCGGCGCGGGCTGCGGCAGCGCATTGGCCTGCGGCGGCGGCGGCGGAGCCTTGGGCTGGGTCGCGCATGCGACCAGGCCAAGCGTGATCAGGCAAATCAGCGAGCGTCGAATCATGCCGGCAGGTTAACAGAGTCCAGATGAATTTCCACCAATAACGCCATGAAACAAAAGAACTTTGCCGTGAGTCAAGTGCGCCTGGCGTATTCATGCTGAGCAGCGCGGCAATGCCGCTGAGGCGCGGCGCCGGCATCGGCGCCATCGCCGGCCGCGCAGCACGAACGCAAAGGCCGCCGATGGTTGCCCACCGACGGCCCGGAGTGCTGCGCGGCGCCGACGCTCAGAACGGCGCGTCGATGTCCACTACGTCGATCAGCTTGTGGTTGACGAACTCCTTGATGCCCAGCCCGATGAGCTCGCGGCCGTAGCCGGAGCGGCGCACGCCGCCGAACGGCAGGTCGGCCTTGACCATGGTCGGATGGTTGACGAACACCATGCCGGTGGAGATGCGCCTGGCCACGTCGACGCCGCGCGCGGTGTCGGCGGTGAACACCGAGCCGCCCAGGCCGAACGGCGAGTCGTTGGCGATGCGCACCGCCTCGTCCTCGTCGGCGGCCTCGAACAGCATCGACACCGGGCCGAAGAACTCCTGGTAGTAGGCCGGGTTGTCCCTGGTCACGTTGGTCAGGATGGTCGGCTGCACGAACGCGCCCTGCGTCGGCACCTTGGGACCGACCTCGGTGGCGGTGGCGCCATGGTCGACCGCCGCGGCGATCTGCAGCTTGAGCTCGTCGGCCGCGCCCTGCGAGGACAGCGGCGCCAGCGTGGTCGCCGCGTCCATCGGATCGCCGGCCTTGAGTGCGGCCACACCCTGCGTGTAGCGGTGCAGGAACTGCTCGTACACCTCCCGCACGATGATCATGCGC
>Ga0207709_10002234_pt1 | contig 12335 bp, 11 predicted proteins | sample KBSM34metaG_FD_184397 | JGI IMG/M metagenome (GOLD analysis project Ga0207709, IMG submission 184397) | Miscanthus rhizosphere microbial communities from Kellogg Biological Station, Michigan, USA - KBS M3-4 metaG (SPAdes) (version 2) | ecosystem: Host-associated > Plants > Roots > Rhizosphere >...
TGCGCTATGCTATTGAGCATTTTAGCCCCGAAGAGCGTGCGGCATTCTTGGCGATCAAGCGCACTTAACATGCCAGAGCATGAAATTGACAAAATGCTAATGTTTTGTTAGAGTAGTATTGTAAAACTACAAAAACAAACAAAATGCAACAAACCCATCACCATCATTTCATTGATTCTAAAACCATTCATCAGCGTATAGAACAGATTGCACGCCACCGCGTTGCAATTGTTGCCGTCATGGCTTTTATGTTTGTAGCGTTGGCTCGATTTGATGCTCGAATCAGTACCGTTATGCAGCAGGCATACAACCAAGGCTTTGGCTGGATAGGTACATATATGCACCACGAACCACACCCCATGCACGCCCATTTGAGCGTTGCCATTACACGTATCCCCACTATTTCGGGCAACTAAGTAATACCTGAAAAACAGGGGAGTAGTGCTGCGTACAACAGGTGCAAACGCTAGATGTTGTGGATGGACTGTGGATAACTCTAATATGTGGATAAGTGGTGTAGGAAACACCACTATTTTCAGTAAAAGATACTTGTGCGTGGGTAAGAGTGGGTAGTATGATGACGTCAGTGGGTAATCGTGGGTAGCCCAAACAGCCAGAAGAAGGCTCGAAAAAGGACTACTCATCAAAATAAAAAATAACCACTAGCAAATTAATTACACCAATGGCCACGGTAGACTACTTTCAACGCAAACTTGACGATAAGCGTCGGTTAACCATACCGACTGAGCTTCGAGCTGAGTTCGCAAGCGGAGTGGTAGTTACCCGAGGATTCCAGAAATACCTCCACTTATACCCAAAATCGGTATGGGACGAGCTGGTCGAACCGCAGCTGCAGGGGAATATCCTCGATGAGCAGATTGCCGACCTCAACGTGAAGTTCCGAATGGGTAAGACAGAGGGGACGACCGACGAAAAGCAAGGTCGTATCGCGATAGAACAGCATTTGCTCGACTACGCAGGAATCGATAAGGAAGTCATGGCTGTCCGCGTCGGTAAATACTGGCGAATAATGCGCGCTGAGTAGGCAAGCATAGCAGGACGAGTACATTAACAATTCAAAACGAGTAGCACCAAAAGCAATACGACTCGAGGTCAGCTATTCGGCAGTCAACATGTGGATCGATGGCACCACTTGAAAAACCATAGTTCTTTATTTGGAAAACACCTCCCAAAACTCCACCTCACACATAAGTCTCTCAACTTTGGTGTTCCGCACAGTTAAGAAGTTATGAAAGATTTTTCAAATCTTTTTCGCTCAAAAAATTCTTCTATACCTACCGGCGGGGCGCCACACAAAAACAAAAACTACAAAAAAACAAACAGTTGGCTGCTGAATAGGTGATCTTGCAAAAATAAAAACACCAAAAATAAAAAATAAATTGGTAAAATAGCAAGTAATGCACCAAGACGAACAAAATCATTTACACATCCCGGTCCTTTTAAACGAAGTGCTGCAGTATCTTGACCCAAAGGAAGGGGATTCATACCTCGACCTCACTGGCGGATACGGCGGACATGCCGCTAAAGTACTGGAACACACCAACAACCCAACTAACACCACGCTTATCGATCGTGACAGTAACGCAATAGTCGAACTGACAAAACGATTCGAGGGCAGGGGAGTGGATATACGCCAGGCGGACTTTTTGACCGCAAGCGAAACACTCAAAGACGAAGGGAAGCGGTACGATTTGATTTTGGCCGACCTTGGCGTATCATCACCGCACCTTAACCAGGCGAGTCGTGGGTTTTCTATAGCTCAGGATGGGCCACTCGATATGCGAATGGATCAAACGCAGTCATTAACAGCTGAACGAATCGTGAATACGTATCGTGAATCTGACTTGGCTCGATTGATCAAAAAGTATGGCGAGGACCCCAAGAGCAGGCAGATTGCATCACTTATTGTGAACAACCGGCCATATAAGACGACCCAAGAGTTAGCCAAAATTGTTGCCAAGGCATGGCCAGGGCACAGCAAAGTTCATCCCGCAACGCGAACCTTTCAAGCGCTTCGCATTGCCGTAAACAACGAACTCGAGCTTTTACGCAAGAGTTTGCCTATATGGATCGATGACTTGCTGGCGCCAGGCGGTAGAATCGTCGTTATTAGTTTCCATAGTCTGGAAGACCGCATCGTTAAGGATGCATTCAAACAGGCTGGTGGTGACCGCTATGACGCAACGATCCAGCTGCTTACCAAAAAGCCTGTCGTGGGCAGCGACACTGAAATAGTTTCCAATCCGCGAGCAAGAAGTGCAAAACTTCGCGCCGCATTCAAACAAAAATAATAAAAAACAAAATATAGAAAGGGTCTTACAATGCAAATCAGCGTAGTAAACCTCACCCCACGTGCTAAAAAAATCCGCGTTACTGTAGCCTAAGCTACTTCCGCATTTTAGCTCGAATAATAGGCCAGGGGACCGGTGCCAAAATCCGCACCGGTCCGGCTCGGCGTATTTGACGCATATCTGAATCGTTCTCGGTCTCCTCCAATACTTGTCTTGAATTGGACCCAGGATGATTTGATCCAAACATAAAAACAAAAAGAAAAGATACAAAACAAAATGACATACTCAAGCTCACTTTCGGCAGGACGCAAAAGCGCAGGTCTTAGTCGTAATCAGAATACCGCAAGTTTTCGCGGTCGTGAGCGTGCTTTTGGTCCAGTTAGCAACACGGTGATTTTAATCGTGCTCGCTTGTTTGCTGGGTTTACTGTATCTTACGCAGGTTACGAAAACTAATGCCTATGGCTACACTATTAACAGCTTGCAGCAAAAACAAACACAACTTGCTGATGAGCATGATGATCTCGAAGTAGCATCGGCTCGCTTGCAGTCTGTTGACCGCATCGAAAACAGTGATGTCGCCAAGAGTATGGCAACGGTGACTCCCGCCGGCACTATTCAGGACTAACGGCCCACAAAACACGCCTCTAAGCGCTTATTCTTAGGGTATAATAAGGAGCAAGATGGGGCCTCAGCATAATTCACCCTCTATGTCGGTAAAGCGTACCAACGTGTGGTATGTTATTTTGCTGGTGATTATTAGCTGTTTCATGCTGCGAGCCTTTTACCTGCAGGTAATCCGTTACGACTTTTATAAGCGCGCCGCGGCGAGCGACCAATTGAAAGAATATGAAATTCCTGCTGAACGCGGTACGATTACCGCTCATATGGGTGACAGTACCGTTCCTATTGTGCTAAACGAAAAGTTGTATACCATTTTTGCCGACCCGGGCATTATCAAGAAGCCGGACGAAGTGGCATCGACACTGAGCGATCTGCTTGGCGGGAAACCAAGCGACTACAAAGAAAAAATTACGCGCTCAGGCACCCGGTACGTAGTGCTGCAGCGTAAGGTGAGTAAAGCTGTTAAGGTGAAACTGTTTGCGCACAAATATGCCGGTATTGGCTCCGAGGAGCAGCAGTATCGTACCTATCCAAACGGGCAACTGGCCGCCCAGCTTTTGGGCTTTGTAAATAATGAGGGTGTAGGCTCATATGGCATTGAGCAGTCGCTTAATAGCAAGCTTGCTGGCACGCCGGGCCAGCTTAAGGCAGTGACTGACATAAATGGTGTGCCTTTGGCAGCAAGTCACGGCAACGTGCTCAAGCAGCCACAGGCTGGTACGGATGTCCAGCTAACAATTGACGTGGGCATCCAAAAGCAGCTCGAAAATATCCTTAAGAAGGGTGTAGAGCGTGCCAAAGCTCCATCGGCCAGCGCAATGATTATGGACCCCAATACCGGAGCTATCAAGGCCATGGCGAACTACCCAACGTATAATCCTGAGCGCTATGGTGATGTTGATGACATCTCACTGTTCAATAACACGGCTGTCACACATCCGATTGAGGTTGGCTCGATCATGAAGGCACTAACAACAGCTGCCGCGCTGGACGCTGGTGCTATTAAGCCCAATAGCAGTTACTATGACCCATCAAAGTATGTCATTGATGATTTTACAGTTAAAAACATTGAAGAAGATGGCGGCGCGGGTGTTAAAAATATCGCCGATATCTTGAACTTGTCGCTTAACACGGGTGCCACGTGGGAGCTGATGCAAATGGGTGGTGGCGAGCTTAACCGCCAAGGCCGTGATAAGTGGTATGACTACATGGTTAATCATTACTTATTTGGTAAATCGACTGGTATCGAACAGCCGGGTGAAAACGATGGGTACATACCGCGCCCAGAGAACAATGGTGCCGGTATTAATCTGACCTACGCCAACACGGCATTCGGGCAGGCTATGACGGCCAACGTGGTGCAAATGGGCGCGGCTTTGTCGGCAGTCCTGAACGGCGGCACATACTACCAGCCGCACTTAGTTGAGCAATATACTGCACCAAATGGATCAGTAGCTACGCAGAAGCCAAAAATTGTTAAGACCAACGTTGTGTCACCGCAAGTAGGCAAGGACCTTATCCCGCTTCTAGAGTACGTTGTTAATAAGCACTCTTTCTCGCCAAAGTTTGACCAAAACACCTATGCTGTTGGTGGTAAAACAGGTACTGCTCAGATAGCTAAGCCAACAGGTGGCTATGAAGATGACGAATATAATGGTACGTATATGGGCTTTGTGGGTGGTGACCATCCGCAATATGTGATTGTCGTTTTCGTAAATAAGCCAAAGATCGGCGGCTATGCTGGTAGTATGGCGGCGCAGCCAATCTTCGGTGATCTGGCGCACATGCTTATTGATGACTATGGCGTGACGCCAAAAACCAAGAACTAGGTAGTCGCGGGCAAATCAAGCGCTTGGCGTAAGGCGGTACTGAGGGCCTCGTCAATTGATAGTGATCCGCCGGCCTCAAGAATATTGCGGGTAGTGTGAAACTCGCTCATAAGATTAACGGTGGTGCGCCACGAGCCAAGCAGTTGCGGTGTTTCTGAGGTTGTGTCTACGATATACCGATCTTCTCCAAGGAGCGCATTTAAGGTTGCAGCTGTCTGTTCTATCAGTTCGAGCGTCGGCCCGTCGTTAAGAAGCTCCAATGTGCGATTTGCCATACGAGGATGGTTCATGGCGGCAGTAATCACCGGTATATAGCCGATATAATGGTGCCCGCTTTCGTGCTGCTTGAGGCTGGGGGCGAGGGCAATGCCGTCTGAAGCGAGTGCGTCACGGAGCGAAGCAAGAATGTGAGGATTACTTCCTGTTTGCTCAAGTGCGGTCCATGACTTTTCGATTGACCACTGTGGGCCGGCCATTTTATGCTCGTTAGGATCAAGGCGTAGCTGCGCTGCCACGAGTGCACTTTTGCAGCGAATACGCTCTGCAGGATCTTTGAGGGAGGTAATTTCTAGACGGAGTTCATGAAGACGGTCAGCAATAATTCTTGGATCTGTGTCTCCGCCAACAAGTGCTGCAGCTGCTCGGATTGACTGATGAAGGCCGTCGCCAAAAACTGCATGTGCAGGTTCAACCGCTGACATGTCCATCGTGTGTTGTGACATTACGAGCGCCGCATCAAGCCTTGCCTCATTGTCAGTAAGTTCAGTTGTGTGGGCGTATGCGCTGGTGGCTGCTTCGAATTCACCTCGCTGCAGCATCATCCTCAGATAGCTGGGGCCATGTTTGGACGTTAGTGCGAGAGCACTGGCTACTTCAGGAGCGGTGTCCTCGATAAGTTTTTTACCTGAAAAGTCTTCGAAGGTGAAAATACCAAGGCGCGGAGGTTGGGCAGTCTTGCCTTTCTGTCGGTTAGCAAGCCAGCGTACTACGTAGCTAGCCGGGTCTTTATCTCGACGCACCCGGAGGCGATCGCGCATAGTTAGCTGGCCAAGCAAGCCTTTGACGACTAGTTGTGCCAAATCCTTGTTCTCTGGTTGAGCTCGGTCATCCTCTATGTATTGCCAAAGACCAGCTTGTGCAAGCGATAGGTTGGCGTCATCAATGACTGCACGTTTTGTATAGGGGTCAATTGAAAATGCCGTAACGGTTTGGAAAAGGCGCGTTTTATGCAGCTGGATACGAGGGAGTATGGCTGCTTTTTCAGACGCATCAATTGCTTCCTTGTAGTCGATGGTAAGCACGGCCATTTGGCCTGCTTCTACGAGAGCCCGCGTCTGTGGATCATTTTCGTACGCCGCCTGTGTTGTCTCGCGTTCAAGTTCTAATTGCCACTCGCCAAGTGTGTTCGGTGTAAGGGTGGCATAGCGCCGTGCATGAGCATAGAGCTGCCATTTACTTCCAAGGGGTTCTGTCGAAAAAATATACTGAGCCAGTGCTTCATTGCCGGTCTCTGCGGCGTATTGCCCAATGCGTGCAAGGGCACGGGCTTGCATGCCTCGCCGACGGTCTGTCACCTCGCCAAATGCCGCTTCATCGTTGCACTGACGTGCGAAATGAGCAGCTTCGCTGAGGTAGTGATTGTCGGGGTCGGGTAGGCTAAGAAGCTCGGCGGCGTATGCGAGTTTTCGGTATGCTTCACTTGTCTCAACGGGAAGGCTCCGCTCGGGCTGTGTCATCGTAAAATTATAAAATAATTATGGTATTTTTGCAAATGAAAGTGCACCCTGAGGCATGCTATACTAAGGCCAAGAATAGCAAACGGATACCAACACACAATGTCAACAATTCACTTTATTATCGATACGAATACTTTTATCCGTGTTTTCTTGCTTGGGTTTATGGGCTTTTTGGTAAGCATGCTCATTACGCCGCTATACACGACTATTGCCTATAAGCGAGAGTGGTGGAAGAAGGCTCGAACCGAAACAGTTGGCGGTGAAAAAGCGACGGTATATTCTAAGCTGCACGCGGCCAAGCACAAACGAAATATTCCTACGATGGCTGGCGTCATTTTTGTAGTCAGTATTGCTCTCGTAACACTTATTTTTAACCTCGATCGTGGCCAGACATGGCTGCCATTGGCTGCTATGGTGGGTGCTGGTGCAGTGGGCTTTTTGGATGACGTCATGAACATCCGAAGTTCAGGCGGTGTCGCTGGTATGCAGGCGAAGCTGAAGTTTGGCTTGTATAGTGCAGTCGCTCTTATTGGTGGGTGGTGGTTCTTTGATAAGCTTGATGTCACGACATTGTACTTGCCGGGGATACAGGACCTACACGTCGGCTGGTTGATTATTCCAATCTTCTGGTTTGTTGTTGTAGCCACCGCTAACTCGGTGAATATTAGCGACGGACTTGACGGTCTGGCTGGTGGTTTGCTGAGTTCATCATTTTTGGCTTACGCTATGATTTGTGCGGTGCAGGGGAAGTACGCCCTGGCCGCTTTTTGTTTGACCGTTGTTGGGGCTCTGTTGAGCTACACCTGGTTTAACATTCATCCGGCTCGTTTCTTCATGGGGGATGTCGGTGCCTTTGCGCTCGGTACGGCGCTGGGTGTCATTGCTATGCAGACCGATACGGTCTATGTGTTGCCAGTCATTGGTGCGGTATATGTCATGGAGACCGGTTCGGTTATTATTAACCGCGTTTCACGTAAGCTACGCGGTGGTAAAAAAGTATTTTTGTCTTCGCCAATTCATCACCACTTTGAGGCTATCGGTTGGCCCGAGACGAAAGTCACGATGCGCTTCTGGATTATCGGACAGGTTGCGGCCGTAAGTGGCTTGATCTTGTTCTTACTCGGGAGATACCTATAATGCAGCCCTCGGCTCGCCGAGGCGCGCCGACAATGAGTGGTGGCCAACAACGTAAACATCGCCCGGATTATTGGTTGGTGATTATTATGGCGTTGCTTATTGCTGTTGGTGTGGTTGTCGTGTATTCGATTAGCCCAGCGCTTGCTCAAGGCAAACACGTGAGTGACAATTATTACCTGACTCGCCAGCTAATAGCAGTGGTTCTGGGAGCAATAATGTTTACTATTACTGCAAAAGTACCGCTCGCGCAGTGGCGCAAATGGTACATGATTTTGCTGGTCGTTGCTGGTATAGCGACACTGGTGGCGATGGCGATGCCGACAAACCCGCAGTACCCGGCGCACCGCTGGATACGCGTCGGCGCACTATCTTTCCAGTCGGTTGAGCTTCTGAAATTTGCATTGCTTATTTGGTTTGCCGGATTTTTGTCTGTGCGAGTCAAGAATGGCACGATTGCTGATACACAGAAGACATTGAAACCTATTTTGTTTGCGCTGGGCGGCATAGGGCTCGTTGTGGCGGGTGCACAGCACGACCTTGGCTCGACGGGCGTTATTGTGATTATGATGGCTGTAATGGCCTATGTGGCGGGTCTGCCAATGAAACGTATTCTGATTATTGGAGGCGTTATTGCCATTGGGCTTATTATGGCGGTGGCTTCGACACCGTACCGCCGGGAGCGTTTGGCAACGTTTATGCACCCGGCAAGCGATTGCTTGAACTCAGGATACCAGGTATGTCAGGCGCTGATTGCCGTGGGCTCTGGTGGTATGGTTGGTCTTGGTCTTGGCCATAGTGTACAGGCCTACGGCTATTTGCCTGAAGCCGAAAATGACTCAATTTTTGCAGTGTATGCTGAGAAGTTTGGCTTCTTGGGCGTGGCGGCACTACTAGTGCTATTCGCCATTTTCTTCTCGAGGCTCAAGACAATTGCCGAGAAGGCCCCGGATAGTTTTAGTCGACTCGTGGTAATTGGTATTTTGGTATGGCTGAGCACTCAGGCCTTTATTAACATTGGAGCTATGCTTGGCCTGTTGCCGCTGAAGGGTATTACGTTGCCACTCATAAGCTATGGCGGTAGTAGCGTGCTCTTTGTGATGGCAGCACTAGGTTTAGTGTTCCAGATTTCGCGCTATACTGGTTTTACGATCCCTGAAGAGAATGAAAGAGGAGGAAGCGGTTATGAAGATCGTCGTGACGGGCGGCGGCTCCGGGGGGCATATCACCCCAATTCTGGCAGTCGCATATCAGGTTAAAAAGTTACAGCCTGACACTGACATTAGTTTTGTCGGTCAACGAGGTGATAACCTTGGTGATATTCCTGCTCAGCATGCCAGCATCGACCATGTTTATACCGTACGGGCAGGGAAGCTGCGCCGATATCACGGAGAGGGCTGGCGTCAACTTCTGGACATCCCAACTGTTGTAAAAAACATACGTGATGTCTGGTGGGTTTTTGTCGGATTTTGGCAATCTCTTGCATTACTGCGACGGCTGCATCCTGATGTTATCTTTGTGAAGGGTGGTTTTGTTGGCGTGCCAGTTGGGCTTGCGGCAGCACTTTTGCGGATCCCCTATGTTACTCATGACTCCGACGTTATACCGGGCCTTGCTAACCGCATTATTGCGCCATGGGCTAAGTTGCATGCTGTTGCTATGCCCAAGGAGCTCTATGCGTATCCTGCCGCCAAAACACTGACGGTTGGTGTGCCTATCTCGCATGAGTATCATGCCTTTTCTGCCGCCGAAAAGCAGGCTGTTCGTGAGCAGCTCGGCATCACAACAGCGCGCGTATTATTTGTAACCGGTGGTGGCAATGGAGCGCAACTTATTAATGAGGCTGTGGCAGATAATGCCGAACAGCTACTGCGGCGCTACCCAGATCTTACTATTGTGCAGCTTTCTGGGCGTATACATGAGCAGACATTACGAAAGCGTTACAGTCAGCAGCTATCTCCTGCAGATCAGAAGCGGATAATTGTCAAAGGATTCGTCACTAACTTGCATCAATATAGTGGCATCGCTGATGTTGTTATTACGCGCTCCGGCGGCACAAGTATGGCTGAGTTTGCGGCGCAGTCTAAAGCCTGCATTGTTATTCCCAACCCTTTGCTGACCGGTGGTCATCAGTTAAAGAACGCAAAAGTGCTTGCCGATCGTCGTGCCGTAAAAGTGTTATGGCAAGAAAAGCTGCAGGCTGATCACGGCGCACTCATGCCACTTTTGACGGAGCTCCTTGATAGCCCAAAGGCAAGCGAAGCACTCGGTAAACAGCTTAACGAAATGGCACAAACAGATGCTGCAACTCGCCTAGCAGTGGTATTATTAGAGACAGGAAAACGTACCGACACATAAAAATAGCTACGGTACGTGCAGCAAACATCAAACAAACACATGTTTAAGAAGAAGACTCCAGAAGCACCCCGAGCCCGCACGCGAGCCGTGAAGCAAACATCGCAGAACACGGTGCTTTCGTATCACGCTAACCGCGCGGGTGCCAATGATCCTCGCGGTCGACAGATGCCCGACGAAGAAAAACCAAAGCGTCTCCCTAAAAAACCAGCATGGCTACGCGCCCGAAATATGCTGAATGCCCTCGTTGTTCTTATTATCTTCTTGCTACTCGTGGGCCTTAGCAGTACCCCTAAAATTGTAGTGCTGGGTGATGGAACAAGTCAGGCATTCTTGCGCGATACAGCTGTGTATCAGCAAGCGGCGCATCGATCTTTTGGTTCCTCAGTGCTTAACGGTAACAAGCTGACTGTTAACACGACGATCGTTACTGCTGACCTAAAAAAGCAATTTCCGGAACTCCACACGGTGAGTGTTTCGTTGCCAGTTTTTGGACGACAGCCAACGGTTTACGTACAGCCCGCCACGCCCCACATTATTTTGTTGAGTCACGGCGAGCGCTACATGCTCGATAGTAATGGTCGCGCACTCAGCGTTGTTCGTCCTGGTGCGACCCTGCCCACGGGCAAGAAGGCGCTGCCGCTTGTCGAAGACAAGAGTGATCTTGCTGTCTCTGTGGGAACAATTGCACTACCAAGCGACAGTATAGCTTTTATAGATGAAGTAGCTGGACAGTTACGTGCTAAGGGTATGACCGTTGAAACATGGACGCTGCCAATTGCCGCTAGTGAGCTTGATGTTAAGCCGAGCGGGGTAGGTTATGCGGTGAAATTTAATCTTCGTGGTAAGGCCAGGGAACAGGCGGGAAGCTTCATCGCTGTTAAACAGCGGTTAGACGCTCAAAAGACGAGCCCAGCCGAATATATTGATGTACGGGTTGTAGGGCGCGCATTTTACAAGTAAGGCATTGCCCACTCTCCCCCATAGTTCGTAATTTGTTCACAATTTAAGGAGTTGCACTATAGTCTTTCGAAAAAAAACTATATAAAAACACCGAATTATCCAAAAGTCAAAACAATAGGGAATTAACAGGAGTAGGAGGGGGAAGTATATAAAAATACAAAAAAGCCCAAAAAGCAAATACTTTCACGACAAAACTGTGGAAAAGTCAAATCCTTGTCGGTAGATACAGTATAAAAAGCGACATTGAGCGGTTTTTGATCATGTATGCGTAAAACCATGCTGTGAGTGTTTGTCGACATCAGTACATGGATACAGGTGTATATCGGTGTACGCATATGATTAGTTGAAATAATAAAACAAATACATGTATGTGTGCATAGTGTACAAAAGCACGCACAATTACTACATTACTACGATTATCTAAGTAATATGTATTTGGCAGTCATACCCCTGCTTTTGCTAAGGTACGAGTAACCATCAATGAACGGTACTTCAGTGTCGCAAAATATACATTGTGCGACATCGCATGTAACTCCCGATTCGTGCGAGTGGGCCGCTCTATTTCTGGGTTTGCTCGCTTCCTTTTGTATATTTGGTTTTGATTTTATTGCGCGCCCCTGCATGCTTGCCTATGCCACGGCTCTAGCCTGGCTGAAGACCATGGAGATTAATTGGCTTTCAAAACGCCATCTTAGTGTATTTTGCCTACGTGTCTATGTTCGTACTATGTACATAAAACGCATGTCGCAAAATGTTCGTACTTTGTTCAGTTTTCTGTTGCGCCGGTGACTGCTCCGTATATGAGCATTAATTGCCTATCCTGCTTTGGTTCGGTAATGAATGCGTAGGTATCGTCGCGATGGTCTTCTGTGGGCTCAGAACGTACGATTGTCAGTGCGTCTGGATCGCTCGGAGGCCCAATAAATGGCGGTGTGCCATCTATGCCGTAAAATAGTATTCCGATGGCTGAATCGGGCTCTACGGCGCTTGGATGGCAAAGCGTGTACCCCACGCCAATAGAGCGTTTATCGGCGCCATAAAGCTGGATGTTGAGTATGGCGCGACCTGCTCGAAGTAAACGCTCCTGATGTGCCTTATTGGCGGCAGCACGCATGCCGTATTCGGTTGAGAAAACGCTGTGGTAGTCGTCGAGCTGTAATCTTCCCTGTTCATCGCTGTCTACAAGGTCGACTGCGCGTCGAAGGTAGTGGGCATCGCCGTATCTTGAAGGGTAGGTGCCATGGGTAAGCAGAGCCTCAGAAAGCTGAGTGTAGATAGTAACAGGGGTGATGACTTCGCTCATATCAAAAAAGAAGGGCGGGTGCCCTTCTTTGGTTTACACAGCTTCTTCGAGACTGTAAGTTGCTTTGGCAACTCGCTTGA
>Ga0207709_10002239_pt1 | contig 12329 bp, 13 predicted proteins | sample KBSM34metaG_FD_184397 | JGI IMG/M metagenome (GOLD analysis project Ga0207709, IMG submission 184397) | Miscanthus rhizosphere microbial communities from Kellogg Biological Station, Michigan, USA - KBS M3-4 metaG (SPAdes) (version 2) | ecosystem: Host-associated > Plants > Roots > Rhizosphere >...
CCGGGTGGCAGCGTTAATGAAACGTCAGAAACAATCCGCAGTGGTCCAGCGGGAGTGGGGTACTCCTTCGATAAATTCTCAACCTTGAGCATCAGTGTGAATCCGTAGTATCAATCCGTGGTGATCCGTGACCCTTTATTGCCAAACGAAATCAGCCCCTCTAGAATCAGGCAATTCGCGATGAGCCAGTTCGATTCGAACAAAGACTACTACGCCGTTTTAGGCGTCGACAAGCAGGCGTCTCGGGGCGAGATCGACCGCCAGTATAAACGCCAGGCAGCAAAGCACCATCCGGATCGTGGCGGCAACGAAGAGCGGATGAAGATTTTGAACGAAGCGTATAGCGTGCTCAAAGACCACACGTTGCGCAGTTCTTATGATGCCGGGCGGCGCAAAACGTATTCGGCTCAGAACTTCACTCCGGTTACGACGCCGACCGCCCGCGACGTTGGTGTTATGGGTCACTGCCTGAGCGCGCTGCTTTGTTTGATCGCGGGCATGTTTCTGTTGCTGCTGGTGCGGTTCCAGTGGATTTGGTTCCTCTGGCCGCTCGCAATACTGGCTCTGTTTGTGCTTGGATTTGGAGTGTTACTGGCGCGCAGTGCGATGGTAGCGGTGGATGCATCGCTTCCGAAGACAAGTCGCTTCAAAGGGCATTCGAAGATTCAGGAAGTCGCCTTTTGGACGGTCATTGTCAGCGGCGGCTACGGGCTTTACGTGGTGATGACTCTTTGATGACAGATGGACAGGTCAGAACCACCTCGCGGTAGCGGGTGGGTGCGCAGCCTTCTTCCGACAGTGTCTACGACGTACCCACCCGCTACCGCGTGGTGGTTCTGACCGTGTCCAAGTCGGGTTCTGATGATCAGTGGTTTAGACCTTCTCTTTCTCGAGGTCAATAGTCTTGAAGAATCGCTTGTGTTCTACGAGCAAGTGCTCGGGATGGAGGTCGAGTCAGTTAATCTCAAGTCGGAGCCGCCGATGGCGAGGCTTCGTGGCGGTGCGTTGAGAATCACGTTGGCGCAGAATCTCGAAACGATGTTGCGCCGCGGTCGAGGAGTTCACTTTTTTGTTGGTGTGGATGACGTCGACCGGTTTTACGAGGATCTGATCGCAAGAGGCGCGTACGTTCAGCCGCCTGTGGATGAAGGTTGGGGCGGCCGCTTCGTGACCCTTGAAGATCCTGACAAGTATCGCTACTTCTTTGTTGAGTGGGCTGGAGGGTTAGACGAGAGAAAGGGAATGACGAATGCCGGGTCAACATATTGAGAATCTCTTTCGCCGCTTCAAAGGGGAAGTAGTTGACGTGAAGACCGTGTCGGGCGGAATCTATTCAGGACGCATCTCTGAGGTTACGAACGACTACGTTTGTCTGACGGAGACAAGGCCAGAGCCCGGGCAGCAGGTGTTCTTAGCGTTTAATGCAATCGAGTCGATTGTCGTCGGAACGACAGATGCAACCGGTTGAATCAAGGCGTATGCTTGGACACAGTCAGTACCACCCGCGGTAGCGGGTGGGTACGAAGTCCAAGCGCTCGTAACAGGCTGCGCACCCACCCGCTACCGCGAGGTGGTACTGACCGTATCCAAGTCGCTATTTAAGTTTTTATGCAGTACGTAGAGAACCCTCCGAATCCGTGGCTGACTCACTCAGTAGAATGGATCGGCGAACCACCGGAAGCGAAACTCGAAGTCTTTGAAGAGACGGCGACTCGCCACATCATCACTCACAACAACAGTCCTGACGTCGGTTTCGATTACACAGTCAACTGCTATCGCGGCTGCATACATGGCTGCACTTATTGCTTCAGCCGGCCCACGCATGAGTATCTCGGCTACGGCGCGGGAACCGATTTCGACCGCAAGATTGTCGCGAAGGTGAATGCGCCTGAACTGTTGCGGCAGGATCTGATGAGACCTTCGTGGAAGGGCGCGGAGATCGTTTTCTCTTTCACGTCCGATCCTTACATTCCGCTCGAAGCGAATTACAAACTCACCCGACGCTGTTTGGAAGTGTGTGCAGAGTTTCGAAATCCTGTGGGCGTCATCACGAAGTCGGCGCTGATACGCAGAGACATCGACGTGCTTCAGGATCTTGCGCGCGATGCAAAGCTCGGAGTCTTCTTTACGATTCCATTCACCGACGTCGAAACGGCACGCGCAGTTGAGCCGTTCGCGCCATTGCCTGAAGCGAGATTTCATGCGATGGAAGCGCTCGCTGCGGCTGGGATCAAAGTCGGAATCGGAATCGCGCCTGTTATTCCCGGCCTGTCAACCGACATTCCGGTGTTGTTGAAACGAGCGAAAGAAGCCGGCGCCGAGTATGCGTTCATCAACATGCTGCGTTTGCCCGGCAACGTTGCGCCGTATTTCGAGGAGCGCTTGCGCGAGAAGTTGCCTACAAAAGCCGACCGCGTGCTCAACAGAATTCGCGAAGCACGAGACGGCAAACTCAATTCGAGTGTCTTTGGCGAACGCATGCGCGGCAAGGGCCAATACTGGGAAGCTACAGAGCGTCTCTTCAAAATTCACTGCGCGCGTCTCGGATTCAACAAGAAACGCACACACCAAACACCAGCAGGCAGCACCTTTCGACGACCCACGGCCCAGGCCTCATTGTTTTAAATGTCTTTTAGCCACAGATAAACGCGGCTATAATACTCACCACCCCGCAACAAATCAGGAGGCGAAAGCGATGCTGATACGCGACGTGATTCGCAACCGCGAGCCTTATTCGACGAGAGATTCCGCCACAGTGCAGGAAGCGGCGGAGTTTATGGCCGAGCGAAACATTGGCGCAGTCTGCGTCCTTGATGAGGGCGGCAGATTGCTGGGCGTATTTTCCGAACGCGACGTCCTGAATCGCGTGGTTGTCCCCAAACGCGATCCCCACACTGTCAGAGTTGGCGACGTGACGAGCGAGTTGCGCGCCGTGATTCAGTGTGATGAGACGCCCCACCAGGCCCTCGAACGAATGGAGCAAATCGGCAGTCGACACCTTCCCGTTGTTGATGGCGACCGCTGGGTAGGAATGCTCTCGATGCGCGATCTTCTCCGCGTGGAAGTGGGTGAGCAAGGTGACGAGCTCAAACTACTTCACGAATATATCCAACACTAGGGTAAATACTGTAAATCATGAAAATGTATGGTGTGATCGCGCTCCTGGTAGCGCTCGGGGTAGCTTGTAATCAGCCGCCTGCCGGACGCGGCGCGGGTGAAACTGAAACGTCGGCCCAAACCGGTGTGCGCTTCAAAATCGAGAAAGTTGTGGGCGGACTCGAAGTGCCGTGGTCCATTGTTTGGGCGCCCGATGGTCGCATGATCTTCACGGAGCGTCCGGGTCGCGTGCGAGTGTTTGAGAAAGGAGCGCTGAATCCGAAGCCGTTGTTCGTCGTGCCTGATGTGGAGCAGTCAGGCGAGAGCGGTTTGATGAGTGTCGCACTTCATCCACAGTTCAGCAGCAACCACTTTCTCTATCTCTCTTATGCTTACACGAGCGGCGGCGTGCGCGTTCGTGTTGTGCGTTACCGTGAAGCGACTGAAGGTCTCTTCGATCGCAAGGTGATAATCGAAGATTTGCCGGCGGCACAATTTCACGCCGGTTGCCGTATTCGCTTTGGACCGGATGGAAAACTATACGTGACCACCGGCGACGCTACGAATCGCGAGCTCGCACAGAAACTCGACTCACTTGCGGGCAAGACGCTGCGGTTGAACGACGACGGTACCGTGCCACAGGACAATCCTTTCCTCGGCCAACCGAACGTGAGACCGGAGATCTGGTCACTAGGTCATCGCAATGCGCAGGGAATGGACTGGCAGCCGGGATCGAATCTGATGTTTCAGACTGAGCATGGCCCAAGCGGATTTGATGGTCCAGGCGGAGGCGACGAAGTAAACATCGTCGAGAAGGGAAAGAATTACGGTTGGCCCATCATTCATCACACGCAGACGAAGGAAGGATTGGAGTCGCCACTCCTCGAGTACACACCGGCGTGTGCGCCTGCGAGCGGCACGTTTTATCGCGGCTCAGCTTTTCCGCAGTTCAAGGGAAATTTCTTTTTTGGATGTCTGCGTGGCGAGCGACTGATTCGTGTCGCGCTTGACGGAAGGAAGGTCTCGAGCCAGGAAGACCTCGTGAAGAACTACGGCCGCATCCGCGACGTTGCCGAAGGCCCGGACGGCTATCTTTACTTCTCAACCTCCAATCGCGACGGCCGCGGTAAACCAGCCACGGATGACGATCGCATCATGCGCCTCGTGCCACAATAAAGCAGCAGCCACAAAAGGCACATAAGGCACAAAAAGCACAAAAGAAGAATGCAAATTTAGCGTCCCTCTTTTTTGTGCCTTTTGTGCTTTATGTGCCTTTTGTGGCCCTTTTGGTGGCTAAACCTTCTGCGCGAGGATCGCGGTCTTGCTCCAGCCGATCGCCTGCGGTGGCGGAAAACGATATTGATGAACGATGCGGAAGTGGCGCTCGGTCTGATCCTTCACTTCACGCGGCGGATGGCTCTTGAAGCGGAAGAGGATCTCGAGAAAGACGCCGATCAGTCCGGGATGCACGGGCAGATGCAACAAATGACCGCCGGGCCTGATTACGCGTGCGAGCTCCGTGATCCCGTCAGCCAGCGGCACGTATTCCAGCGCGCCCGCAGTCACCACCAGATCGAGTGACTCATCGGCAAACGGCAAACACAGCAGATTTCCCTGCGTAAACGTCACATCGCGTTTCCGACCAGAACTGTAATACAAAGCCTTTCGCGCCGCCGCGACTGACGTCGAAGACAAATCGAGCGCCGTGATCGATACGGGACAGCGTATCGAACGGAGCAAGGCCAGAGTCAGCAGGCCGGTGCCGCAACCGGCATCAAGAATCTTAGCCCCACGAGAAACGGGCAGCGGATGATTCTCAAAATATTGATCCAAAGAACGACCGTAACCGTTGACCTTGAAGGTCAAGTCGTAGAAACGCGCAATGCGGTCGTAATAAGAGCCGGCTTTCGCCTCGTCCTTGGTTGCAGTTAGGGCAAACTCCATGAGCTTCTTCTCAAGCCTCAGCTAGTATTTGTCTACGATAGTTGTCGGTATTTCTTTGCCAGAGTCGGCGCGCAATTGTAACGTCCTCACCGATTTATCTCAACTGAAATCCCGCCAAATCATCGATTTACGAGTGATATTTACAGCAAAGGTCAGGCCACGCAGCCGGCTGCGCAAGAACTCAAAAACCGAGCGTTCCTTGTTTTTAGGAGGAACATCATGAATCGAATTCGCCTGATACTGAGCCTCGCGGCGTTTCTCATCGCGATTTTACTGGGCACCGGAACCGTCTTTCTGCTGCGACACGCGAGTGCCGCTGCTCTTCCGACTCCACCACAGGATCGCGTGACAAAATCTTACCCAAACTTTGAGCTGGATGTCCTCGTCAACGGGCGGCCATTACAAGAATATTACGCACGGGGCCGTACCTACGTCGAAGCGCTCCAGGGCGCAGAATATGATCTGCGGCTCAGAAATAACTCTTCGGACCGTGTGGCTGTAGCGCTTTCGGTCGATGGACTCAACACGATTGACGCGCGTCATACATCAGCATGGGACGCGAGCAAATGGGTGATCGAACCGTATCGGACGATAACGATTAGCGGCTGGCAGATGAGTTCCGAGCGGGCGCGGCGTTTTTATTTCACCAACGAACGAGATTCGTACGGAGCGAAGCTCGGACAGACTGCGAATCTGGGTGTTATCTCGGCAGTGTTCTTCAGAGAGCAACGCCGAGTGACGCCGCCTTATCCGATTTCCAGGAATCGGGATCGATCAGAGCCGCAGCAGTCCAGCAAGTCAACTGACGGTGTGGCTGAGGGTCGCGCCGCAGCGCCGCTGAAGGATGATGATTATGCAGCGACTGGTATTGGGCGCAATGTTCGAAACGATGTGTACTGGGTGAATATGGATTTGGATTCGCGGTCTGCGGGTGAAGTGACGATCAGATACGAGTATTACTCGGCACTGTTGAGATTGGGAGTGGTTCCGCGTCAGCAATCGCGTGAGCCGTTGCAGCGCAGGGAAGACTCAAGAGGCTTCAGTCCCGAGCCATAATCTTTGCCGCGGATGAACGCAGATAAACGCAGATCTGCGTTCATCCGCGGGCTCACTTTCTTATTAAGTCCGCAGTGTAGAGACGCCGGTAGACGCGGTAGTTGGACATTACTTTCTGGACGTAACCCTTTGTTTCGTCGAATCCGACTTCTGAAGTGAACACTCCCGGGTCAGGGCGTTTTGCGCGCTCCAGCCAGCGCGCGACGTTGTCCTCACCGCCGTTGTATGAAGCGGCGACTGGCTCCAGCATTTGTGGGAACAGTTTTGTCAGGTGCTCGATGTACTCTGCTCCAACCATGATTGAAGTCTCCGGTTGGTAGAGTTGATTCTCACGCAAAGCATTCAGCCCAGCGCCTGGCCCATACTTTTGCGCTGCGTCCATCGTCAACTGCAACAACCCACGCGCGCCGGCAGGCGACTTTGCCAGCGGTTTGAAAACACTCTCCTGACGAATCAGTGCGAGAATGAATCGTGGGTCGAGCTTGCGTGACTTGGAGGCGTTGAGTATCGCCTGACGGTATGGCGCTGGATAGTCGTCTGCAACAGAATCCATGGCGCTGTTAACCCGTTGCTCGCGCTGCGAAACCATCTCGGCGCGCGATGGAGCAGCAAGTGCGGCCAAACGCTGGCTTGCGAGCCATCCGTAATACGATTCAATGCTGTCCGGAACTGACAGATATGCGTTGAACGCCTCGTCTTTTCTTCCGGCCTTTTCGAGACTGAAGGCTTTGAGATACGCAACCTCAGCCGGACTCGTCAGCACTGCTCTCGAAAACGATCGCTTCAACAATTGATCCGCAGTATTTACTGCGTCCGACCAGCGATCTTCTGCAACGTAGAGACGCAGTTCGGCAAACATCGCGTTCGTCTCGACGGCTGTGCCTGCGAAACGCTGTCTCGTCTTAGTGACCCACTGAAGTGCCTCTGCAGGTTTGTCTGCTTCTCGCAGGGTGTCGATAACGTTGAGGTGAGCGGTGTCGATGCGTTCGCCATTCGGATAACGATCGACGTACTCGGCATATCGGTCCGCGGATTCAGAGAATCTTCCCATGCGCAAAAGGGAAGCGGCGCTGAAATTCAACGCCTCTCGGCCTTCTTTCGTGCCGTTATAGTTTTGGACGATCTGATTGAAGATCGCATAGCCCGGCTGATAATCCTTACTCAGAAAATACGACCGCCCGATACCCAGCATTGCCTCCGGCACGCGTGGATCCTGCGGATAATTGTCAATGAGCGTTTGCCAGTGAGCGCGCGCTTCCTCGAAGGCACGAACGCTGAGATAGATAGCGGCGCGGCGCATGTGTTCGGCCGGCGCGAGCTTTGTCAGATTTCCTTTTGCGTCGCGGTCAGCGGCGTCACTGCGTCGCACGGCGGCGAGTGTCGTTTCGCTGGCGGCTTGTTTTGCGATTACTGGCGAGTTTCGATTCGCGGCGGTCGAGGGCAATGCGCCCAGTAGACAAACAAGAAAGGCGGCGAAGTTCTTTAACACCCTTTATTACTCCCGGGTTAAATCTGGCGACTCTTCGATGATTTCGAAGCTGGATTGGATTTCTACTGTCGGCCGCAAGGTTGCCGCGACACTACAGTACTTCGTTTCGGAGAGTTCAATTGCGTGTGCGACTGCTCTTGGTGAAATCGATCTACCGGTGAAGATGTGATGCACTTTCATCGATGTGTACTTACGCGGATACTCGTCGCGACGTTGTCCGCTGACTTCAACGACATAGCTGGTCACATGCTGTCGCTTCTTGGTGAGAATGCTGGCGACGTCTGTCGCCGTACACGAGCCTAGTGCGACGAGCAGTAATTCGACGGGCGACGGCGCCGTCGATCGTTGGCTATCGGTGTCGAGTGCCATAGCATGGCCCGAAGGAGTTATTCCGAGGAACAAGTCATCGCTCACGAACCGAACCAGTGCTTTCACGCCGCTCGCTGACATCGACAAAAGAATAACACACGATTTTCTGAAGTATGCATGTTATGATTTCCAGCAACTGGTTGGACCTCACAACCAACAAAAGGGAAAACTTAAAAGGGAAGTCTCAATCGTTTCGCCCAGGAGACGCCTTTAGTAGATGGCGTGGAGGACCCGACATGGCCGATATCCTGGTCGTTGACGATGACGACGTGATCCGCGACACGCTCGATGAGTTGTTGTCTGCGAGCTATTCCTGCCAAACGGCGGACACTGCCGAAGCAGCACTGGCAAAACTCGAAGCTCAACGTTTTGATGTGGTGTTAACTGACATCTCCATGCCGGGATTGAATGGAACGGAACTGTTGGAGCGCGTGGTGGAGAAATATCCGGGCACGCCGGTGATCATAATTTCCGGTCACAGCGATCAGGATCATGCGCAGGGATTGATCAGTCGCGGAGCGTTTGATTATTTGCTGAAGCCGTTTCGGTTGGAGCTGGTTGAGGAAAGCGTCCAGCGTGCGATTGAGAGTAAGTTGTAGACAGGATTTGCAAGATTCTCATGATTTACGAGATAGACATCTTGTTAATCCTGCAAATCTTGAAATCCTGTGAGGCCTACCGCGAAACTACGGCGGCGACAGTCTGTCTCTTACTACCCAATCGACTAATGTCACGCACCAATTCGGCGATGCGATCAGCCGTAAACGGCTTCGCCACAATCCAATCGACTCCAGCCGCTTTTTTCTCGTGAGATCCGACAGCCTCGCCCCAACCCGTAATCACCGCAATGGGAACTCGTTGGTTAATCAACCTGATCTCGCGCGCGAGTTCCCAGCCGCTCATCCCAGGCATGCCGACATCGGTGAATACGCCATCAAACTCGTGCTCTCGAAACAGCGATAACGCTTCGCTCCCACTCTCCGCCAGGTGCACTTCACACTGTTCACCTTCGAGAATATCGCCGAGAAGATCTCTAACAAAGTCTTCATCATCGACCACAAGCAGCCTGGTAAGCGATCTCTTCAGAGGTTCTGCCTCTGGGATCACAGTAGCAGGCTCCTGTAAAACTGACGCGACTGCGGCAGGCGAGACGCTCTTCTCCGCCATCTTCGCCAGTGGCAGCGTGATCCGGAACTCCGTTCCTTTTCCATATTGCGACTCGACGTCGATGTGGCCGCCGTGTCGTCTGATGATGCCGAAACTCACCGCGAGGCCGAGCCCCAGTCCCGCTTTGCCTTTCGTCGTGAAAAACGGATCGAAGATCTTGGAACGAACTTCGGAATACATTCCCACACCAGAATCTACGACTTCCACGATCACTTGCTCACTGACGGTGCGACTCGTGAGTAAAAGAGTTCCACCTTCGGGCATCGCGTCGACCGCGTTGAAGACCATATTGACGAGAACTTCGCGCAGCTCCGAATCGTCACCCATCACCATCGCGTTCGATCCGATGCGCAAATCAAGAGTGATGTGAATGTTTGACGCTTCAGCACAGTTTTTCCAGCGTGGACGTGTGATCTCGCTCGCATCCAAAAGGATTTGATCGATCGAAACGAGCTCGAAATCATGATCGCGACGCTGGCGTGCGAAGTCCTGAATGCGTTTGACTGTCTTCGCGCCGTCTTCAGCCGTCTTGATGATAATGTCGAGACCTCGCTTGAGCTTTTCCGGATCGTTGGTGCGTTGCAGCAACTGCGCGCGTCCGAGAATGCCGGCGAGCGTGTTGTTGAAGTCGTGCGCAACACCTGAGGCAAGCTCTCCGAGTGCAGAGAGTTTTTCCATCTGCGAAAACTGTTCGCGAAGGCGTTCCTGCTCGGTGATGTAGTGCGAGAGCTCTTTGACGTGGTTTTCAGCCTGCGCTGCCTGCGCTGCCGAAGTCTCGACGTTTTTCAGGTACGTGCGATAGGTGAGGAAGGTGATTGCGATGATCGGAAGCGTGATAACGAACGCGTAGACGCCAATGAAATAGACCAGACCTGCAATGATTCCCGCGGCGCATGCACCTGTAAAGTAAGTAATCGAAGTCCAGAGATAGTGCTTGCGCCACGTTTGCCAGATGGGCTCATTCGCTTTCAGTGCGCCGCCGATCGCGACGATGCCCGAGTTGGAGATGTAGTGCGTAAGCGCCATCGTGCAGATCGCTGCCACAAAAGTGTGAGAGATCGGTTTTGTTCGCAGCAGTACGACGCTGCCAAAGATCAACTCGAGCACACTGCTCGTGATCAGTATCGAAACTGCGGCAGATGCCCAGTTGAACCCGACGATGATCGGCCGCCGGCTGAAGCGCAGCGACGAGATGAACGCCTCCATCGCGCCAACCACGACTGCCGCTGCTCCTCCGTAAAGAAGCAGGACCAGAAATACAAATGTGTCAGAGACTGAGATTTGCGAGCTGAAGCGGGGAATCCGGATCGTGATGCGCGACGTCAGGAGTAACGCTACTCCGATCAAAACAGCAAAGCGGGGATCAAGCTGAGCGACATCGACCTTGAGCGCAGAGGAGACAAACGCGAGGAGACCGCATGCAATAACGACCCAGAGGAATGGTCCGAAGAGTTTGTTTCCCATGATGTCAGGATTTGACGTACTTATGTCGTCATATCATGAGATGGGCCCATTTTTGCTCCAGCAGGACAATCGGGGGTGAAGGGTTCTGCTAGTTCTGCACAGGCTCGTTCCTTGGAAGGAAAATCGTTTCGTAAGTGGCTCTAAAATTAAAACCGCATTTACGATAAAAGCCCTGGGCCCACTCATTCGTTTCGTTTACCAGCAGGCAAACGGATTTGGTTTTTTCGAGCAAGCGTCGCATTAGTTCGGACATCAGACGCTTGCCGAGACTTTTGTTACGGTAGTCTTCGCGCAGCCAGATTCCCTCGAGATAGATTACTTCGGGAGTTTTCGAGATCACGTCTGCTTTGAAAACCAGGAGATTATTTTCAACTACCACCCATGTTCGTCCTTGTTCGATCCGTCGCAGGCATCGTTTGCGGAAACCGTGCGTGTCGACTTCCATCGGATTGATTCCACTTTCAGCGTAAGCAAGTTCGGCCTGAACCGGCATAACGAGTTCCAGCTCGTCAACTGTGGCTCGTCTAAGTCCGGCAATCGGTTCGCGAGCTCCAGCGGGTAACCTCAGTTCAAATAACCACTCGCGACATGCCAAACGCTGCTTGCGTCCGGTTTCAGTGTAGTGGTTCCAGAAGTCTGCGACTCTTTCCTTCTCGCCCATGATCATGTGAGTGTTTGGACATTCACGCGCCACTTGTGCGAGAGCTGCGAGTGCTCGATTGGAAACTGTTTCCATCAACGTTGCATGACCTACGAGAGCGACACCTTCGAGTTGACCCTTCAAGTCGCGACAGCCAAAAAACGTTCCACGATTGAAGGGACTGACGACGCCGTTGTCATGAATCATGCTCATCATCGCCACGGTGTGAATCGGACGCTGCGCCAGGAATTCCAAAACTTCTACTGCATCGTTGTTTGTCAGGCGCTCCACCTGAACTGACTCGAACGTGAACGGCATTTCACGTCCATTTGCATTGGGGGCTGTGCTCGTTTGCAACATTGGTCTACCTTCGTCGTGGGTTTCTGAGTGTCAGTCCTTAGTACCCCAGATAGTCCGTGTAGTCGTCGGGCACAATTGCCATACTCGTCGTAGGGTCGCCGTACGTCAGAGCGTTGAACGCCTGCGCAACTACGTCGCCAATGAGAACACCATCGCCGATGAGTACGCCGTCGCCAATCAACACGCCATCACCAATCAACACGCCGTCACCGATCAGCACACCGCCGAGCAGAATTTTCACGGATATGAAGACTGTACCTGAGCCAAGGGTGGTGCCGTTGCTCACAACAATGCTGTCGCCGATAAGAACGCCACTCGAAAACATCGTTGAGTCGCCGATGAGCACGCCATCGCCGATGAGAACACCGAGGTTGTTGAGCAGGCTATCGCTGATCAAAACGCCGTCGCCGAGCAACACGCCTTTTCCATAAACCTTTTGATATTGGGTAATCAGCGCGGTGCCTTTTGCGTATCCCTGGCCAACTATAGCGCCCTGTGACCACGTGAAGGTGTAGACGCCGGTTGAAGTCGTGATGCTTGTTTGGGGTGTCGGTGCGGCAGTCGTAAGTAAAGAAGCTCCGAGTGCGGTAGTGCTGTTGATGGTCGTGCGAACCAGCTTGGCGAGACGAACTGCGCCGTCAACGTTGAGCTCGCCCGTACCCTGCTCATACATGTTGAAGTTTGGAAGCTGCTGAGCCGTGTACATCATCAGGGTCTTGATCAAGTTGGGGGTAAGAGTCGGAT
>Ga0207709_10002242_pt1 | contig 12320 bp, 8 predicted proteins | sample KBSM34metaG_FD_184397 | JGI IMG/M metagenome (GOLD analysis project Ga0207709, IMG submission 184397) | Miscanthus rhizosphere microbial communities from Kellogg Biological Station, Michigan, USA - KBS M3-4 metaG (SPAdes) (version 2) | ecosystem: Host-associated > Plants > Roots > Rhizosphere >...
TCTCCCCATGTGAGAGTAGGTCATCGTCAAGATTCATTTCGCAAAACCCCTATCTGCGCGAGCAGGTAGGGGTTTTGTCTTTAAGTAGAAGCCATAGAAATTCGCGGGCACGTCTTCAGGACGGGCCGGCACACAGAATTTCTTGACGACCATAGAGCATTGGAACCACCTGATCCCATCCCGAACTCAGCAGTGAAACGATGCATCGCCGATGGTAGTGTGGGGTCTCCCCATGTGAGAGTAGGTCATCGTCAAGATTCAAACCCAAAGCCCCTGTCTGCATCGCAGACAGGGGCTTTGTCTTTTCGGGTCAGAATTGATAGCTGACCGTTGCGCTGACGTTGCGCTCTTCACCCATGTAGCAATAGTTCAGGCTGGCACATGAGGTGACGTAGCTCTCATTGGTGAGGTTGTTGGCGTTCAGGCGCACATCCACCCCCGTCAGGCCAACCTTGCCCAGGTCGTATCCGATCGAGGCATCAAACAGCGTGTAGGAGGGCACCTTCATGCTGTTTTCCGCATCCACCCAGCTGTACCCTACATAACGCACCCCACCGCCCAGTCGCAGGCCGTCCAGCGGCCCCTGGCGGAAGTTGTAGTCGGCCCACAGCGAAAACATCTGCTTGGGTGCCTGGGTGGGCGAATTACCCTTGTTGTCCAGGTTTGCTGCCACCAAGCTCGGCATCGTCTTGGCATACTCGATGTCGGTAAAGGTGTAGCCGCCCAACAGCTTGAGGTTGTCGGTCAGCTGAACATGCGCCTCCAGCTCCAGGCCTTGTGAGCGTACTTCACCCACCGGGCGGTAGAAGTCTTCGTTCGGCTGCTTGGAGGCCAGGTTCTCCTGCTCGATACGGAACACCGACGCGGTAAACAGGTTGTCACTGCCGGGCGGCTGGTACTTGATACCCGCTTCCCACTGAGTGCCCTCGGTCGGTGCCAACGGCCGGCCTTCCTGGTCGGACACGGTATTGGGGTTGAACGACTCCGAGTAGCTGACATAGGGCGCCAAGCCGTTCTCGAACAGGTAGAGCACGCCCGCCCGGGTGGTGAATTTGCTGCGCTGGTCGTTGACCTTGGTGTTGCTGTCGCGATTCTCCTCGGAGACCTTCACCCAGTCCTGGCGTAAGCCCAGCGAGAAGCGCCATTGGTCCAGCTCAACCAGGTCCTGCAGGTACACACCCGTTTGCTGCAGGCGGCGCTGATAGCGGTTTTCACCAAGTACCTGGAGGTTGCCATTGCCATATTGAGGGTTGCCGGCATCCAGCGGGTCGACCGTGCCGTAACGCCATTCCACGTCGGCCTTGCGGCGCTGGTAGTCGGTGCCAAGCAGCAAGGTGTGCTTGGCCGCGCCGGTGAAGAACTCCGCCTGCAGCATGTTATCGATGATGTACGAATGCAGGCGCTCGTCGCCCCCGGTGTAGGCGCGGTTGAGGATGTTGCTGTCGGCGTCGGCCCAACCGGCCGAATACACCTGGTCCATCGTTACGTCAGAATCCTGGTAGCGGAAGTTCTGCCGGGCGGTGAAGACGTCGTTGAAACGGTGCTCGAACTGGTAGCTGAACGACTGCTGGGTACGCTCGTAGTTGTCGACCCCAGGCTCACCTTCAAAGAAGTGGTCTGACAGGCGCAGCCCGTTGCGCTTGTGCAGCATGCCGTCAGCCGGGTTACCCCCGTGGTAGCCACCATTGGGGTCGTGCTGCAGGTATGCCTGCAGCGTCAGCGAGGTGTCTTCGGTGAAGTCGATGCTGATAGCCGGTGCGATGGCGTAGCGTTCTTCCTTGTTATGGTCGAACTGAGTATCAGAGCTGTCCGCCAAGCCTGTCAGGCGATAGGCAATACGCTTGTCGTCATCGACCGGGCCGCTGAAGTCGAAGCCCATGCCACGCTGGCCTTGGGTACCGACGGTGGCCTGCACCTGATGGAAGGGCGTGAACAGGGGCTTCTTGGTAGTCAGTGCCACCAGGCCCCCTGGCGAGCTGCGGCCATAGAGTACCGAAGAGGGCCCTTTGAGGATGTCGATGCGCTCCAGAAAGTAAGGGTCCACTTGCATGGTGCTGTAGGTGCCGTTGTCACCCATGGACTTCAGGCCGTCAACGTAGATGTTGTCGACCGAACCGTCGTTGAAACCGCGCATGGCCACATAGTCGTAGCGGTGGGTGGCGCCATAGGGGTTGGTCAGCACCCCAGGCGTATAGCGCATTGCCTGGGCGACGGTCTGCGAGCCCTGGTCATCTATCTGCTGGCGAGTCACCACCGAGACCGACTGTGAGGTTTCCACCAGGGGCATGCTGGTCTTGGTCGCCACCTGGCTGTGGGTGGCGTTGTAGCCATCCATGCTGCCCAAGGCATTGCCCAGGGAGAAGCTGCGGATATCGGTGTCTGGCAGCGACAGTGCGGCGTTGTCTGGCTGGGCCCGCAGCACATAGCTGTGCCCACCCTGGCTTACGGCCTCCAGGCCGCTGCCATTGAGCAATTGGCGCAGCGCCTGATCGGCCGAGTACTGCCCTTGCAAGCCACGGGATTGCAGCCCATTGGTCAATTGCGGTGTGCTGGAGAGGGTGATCCCCGCCTGACGGGCAAACTGGTTGAGCACATCGTTCAGTTCGCCGGGCGCAATCGCATACTGCTGGCTGACCTGCGCGGCTTCAGCGGCCAAGGCTTGAAGGGGCAGGGCGCTGATACCCAGTGCGGTACCGAACAGGGCTGCCCGAACGGCCTTGCGCAGGCTGGCTGAATTCAAGACAGGTCGAAAATCATTCTCGTTAGTGCGGTGTGTAGAGGTAGAGACAATGGGCATGAAAGCGTCCGTTGAAAGGTTGAGGGCAGAAGGCGCTGCTTACTGTCCTAGCCGGATCGATGCCCAAAACCCGCCAAAAATATCCCCGCAGGGGTGAAGTCAGGCCATGTGCTCGACGCGGGTCCACCAACGTGTGCGTTGGCGAAGCCTGACCGGGAGCGTTTTTGGCAGCAGTTGCAGCAGTTGCTCCGGGTCGTCCAGGCGGAACACACCGGACAGGCGCAGATGGGCAATGTCATCGCTGCAAGCCAGGTAGCCATGGCGATAGCGGCTCACTTGCGCGAGAAAATCGTGCAAGCGCATGTCGCGGGTCACGATCAGCCCTTCGCTCCAGGCCGTGGGGTCCATATCCACGCGATCCAGGCGTTGTGCACCGCTGGCATCCAGGCGCCAGTGCTGGCCGCTGTCGATCCATTGCACCTGGCCATTCCCCGGCCGGTGTATCGCCACCTTTCCCTGGCTGACGCTGACGCGGGTGCAGGCGATATCCTGGCGTACCACAAAGCGAGCATTGAGACCTTCGAGCAAGGCCTCTTGCGTCTGTACCAACAGGGGGCGCGTCTGATCCTGCGCTTCGCTGCAGGTGAGCATCAGCTCCCCTTGCTTGAGGTGGACCAAACGCTGCTGCTGGTCGAAGGCCAGGTCCACCGCACTGCGCGTGTTCAGTTGCATCAATGAGCCATCGGGCAGGTGCAATCGCCGCCGTTCGCCAGTGGCAGTGGCGTAGTCCGAAGCCCAGGCGCTGACGCTATCGAGGTCTCTGGCCAGCCAGGTGGCCGAGCCCACCAGGGCGACGCCGCCAAGCAACTTGAGCGCCTGGCGCCGGTGCAGGCGCCGCTGGCTGGTTTCCAGGGTGTGCAAGGCAACCCCAGCGCCGGGGATGGTCCGCAGGTCAAGGTCCTGGTGCAGGTGTATCACCCGTTGCCAGGCCAGTTCGTGCTCATGTCGCGTGCTACGCCACTGCTCGCATTGCTGCAGCAGGGCAGGGCTGCTACCGCTCTCTCGCAGCCTGAGCAGCCACTGAATGGCTTGCTTGACCGCTTTGGCCGACGGCGCGACTACTGTCATCGCTCGTCTTCAAAGCGCAGCAGGTAGCAATGGTAAAGCGCATCGGCGATATAGCGCTCGACGGTGCGTACGGATATGCCCATCTGCTCGGCGATGGCCTGGTGTTTCAGCCCATCGCACTGGGCCAGCAGAAAGGCGCGGCGCACCTTTGGCTTGAGCCCTTCGAGCATGCGCGCGATACGCTCCAGCAGCTCCAGTAGCACTTCGCGGGTCTCGGCCGAGGGGGCCTGTGTTTCCGGCAAGTGAGCCAGGGCTTCGAGGTAGGCCCGGTGCAGTTCTTCGCGGCGCCAGTGATCGATCACCAGCCCACGTGCCACGGTCCGCAGAAACGCCCTTGGCGTGTTCAGCTGTACTTGCTCGCGACGCTGCAACAGCCGCACGAAGGTGTCCTGGGCCAGGTCCGCGGCATCGGCGGCATTGCCCAGCTTGCTGCGCAGCCAGGCATGCAACCAACCGTGGTGGTCACTGTAGAGCGTTTGCACGGAGTCATTGGAAGGCATGGAGGAGGGCGCTGGCTTCAATGGACATGAATGATAATTAGTCTCATTGTTTGCGGTGCCGGGCTAATTTGCAACCGTCTCATGCCGGCCTGTTATCGTGCCAACTGCGAATCCAGGTAAGCCCTGATCACGTGCGCGCCGGAGTTCAAGTGCTTCTCCAGCACGGCGATGGCTTCATCCACCAGTTTGTCGCTGGCCGCATCCACCAGCGCGTTGTGATCGTCCTGGGTGAGTTTCCCCAACCCCATGGAGGAAAGATGAAAGCGCAGAAAACGCTCTTCTTCGTTCAGTTCGTTCTCGATCAGGCGCAACAGCTTCTTGTTTGACGCCTTGCTGTACAGCGTCATGTGGAACAGGCGGTTGAGGCGGCCGAGTTCGGCGTGGCGGGTCTCATGCTCCAGTTGCAGGATGTAGCCGCGGGCACGGGCGATGTCGTCGGCATCAAGCAGCGGAATGGATTGGCGCAGCGCCTCGCTTTCGAGCAGAACACGCAGGGCATAGGTGTCCACCGCGTCCTCGCCGATCAACGGCGCAACCACAGCGCCCTTGTGCATCTCCACGTTCAGCAGCGATTGCGCTTCAAGTTGGCGCAAGGCCTCGCGCACAGGCATGCGGCTGACCCCGAACAAGGTCGCCAGCTCTTGCTGACGCACAGCGGTGCCTGGCGGTAGTCGCCCATCAAGAATGGCGCTGCGCAGGCGCTCTTCGATAACAGCACGTGCCAGGTGTGGGGGTAGCTGTTCGCTAGCCAGCACGTTGCTCAGTTTAATTTTCTCGGCCACGCGGAGTCTGCCTCGACCATAACGAAAGTTGGATCCAATGACACTAGTAACAGGCAAGGGGGCTTGTCAAACCGTCAGCCGCATTGGAGCGGGTGACCCAAGGCCGCGGCTATGGTGTATGAAGTCGCTTGGCAAAGGAAGCGGCACATACAACGAGATAGCCATAAAGTTAGTATGGCCCATCCCCAGGTTGCGTGATTGCAGGATGCCATTGTCTTTTGCACAGCGAGGCCGCACCATCGCTGCTTTCGACTGGTCTGAACAGGTCTTCGCAGTGGCGATATCCTGGATGTTCAAAACCGCTGTGCGACGTGTCGGCCTTGCCGCGCTGCTGGGTAGCTTGCTACTGGGCGGTTTGCACGCGGATTGGGATTTTTCCCAGATCAGTCGCAAGTCGCAGGCCCTGTATGGCCCGCTTGGCGCAGGCCAGGGGCGTATCGACGCCTGGCAGAACCTGATGGCCACGCAGAAGCAGGCCACCGAGCTGGAGCGGCTGCAGGTGGTCAACCGCTTCTTCAACCAGCAACTGCGCTACGTCGAAGATATCGATCTGTGGCATGAGGTCGATTATTGGGCCACGCCGGTCCAGGCACTGATCAAGGGGGCAGGTGATTGCGAGGACTACGCTATTGCCAAGTATTTCAGCCTACGGCGCATGGGCATCCCCAGCGAAAAGCTGCGGATCACCTACGTCAAGGCGTTGCGGCAAAACCGAGCGCACATGGTGCTGACCTACTATTCAAACCCACAGGCTCAACCGTTGGTGCTCGACAGCCTGATGGATGCCATCAAGCCGGCGAGCCAGCGTCCCGACCTGCTGCCGGTGTATGCCTTCAATGGTGAGGGGCTGTGGCTGACAGGCGCCGCCGGCAACAAGAAGGTAGGCGATACCAAGCGGCTGTCACGCTGGCAGGATTTGCTGAAGAAAATGCAGGCCGAAGGGTTCCCGGCCGAGCCGGTTTACTGAAGGAGCACAGATGTCACTGTTCAAACAATTGCTGTTGGCCATTTGCCTGTTCCTGGTGGTCGCCTTCAGCGGCAGCTTCATGGTCAGCCTGGAGAGCTCGCGCAGCCAGTACGTCAACCAGCTGCGTTCGCACGCCCAGGACGCAGCCACTGCCCTGGCGCTGTCGCTGACACCCAACATCGACGACCCGGCGATGGTCGAACTGATGGTCAGCTCGATCTTCGACAGTGGCTACTATGCGAGCATCAAGGTCGTCGACCTGGGTTCCAATGCCGTGTTGGTGGAGCGCCATGCCGAGCCTGACCGAGGGGGTGTGCCGGCCTGGTTCGTCCACCTCATTGGCCTTGAAGCGGCCGGTGGTGATGCCATTGTCAGCCGCGGATGGCAGCAGGCCGCCCGGGTGGAGGTGATCAGCCACCCGATGTTCGCCATCGCCAAGCTCTGGCAGAGCGCCTTGGGCAGCCTGGGCTGGTTGCTGCTGTGTGGTGCAGCCAGTGCGGTGCTCGGCGCGTTGTTGCTGCGCCGCCAGTTGCGGCCACTGGACTACATGGTCGAGCAATCCCATGCCATCGCCCGGCGCGAATTCCTCAGCCTGCCAGACCTGCCGCGCACACCCGAGCTGCGCCGTGTGGTGCAGGCGATGAACCAGATGGTCGAGAAGCTCAAGGCGCTGTTCACCGAGCAGGCCGAGCGCAGTGAGCGGTTGCGCGCCGAGTCCTACCAGGACAGCCTCACCGGGCTGTCCAACCGCCGCTATTTCGAGATGCAGCTCAACACCCGCGTCAGCAACATGGAGGAAGCCCGGGCTGGTTACTTGCTGTTGCTGCGGGTGCAGGGGCTGGCAGGCCTCAACGCGCGCCTGGGCGGGCAGCGTACCGACCAGCTGTTGCAGGCGGTGGGCGAGCAACTGCGCCGTACCTGTGCTAGCTACCCAGAAACCAAAGACCTGATTTCGCGCAGCCGTGGGGGCGAGTTCGCCGTGCTGGCGCCGGGTATGGTGCACGAGGAGGCCGTACAGCTTGCCCAGGCGCTGGAGGCCACCCTGCAGAGCCTGCACGAGACTGGCGCCAGTGATGTCAGCCCGGTCGCGTGCATCGGCCTTGCGCCCTTCAGCCCCGGCGATGCGCCACAGGCATTGCTGAAACTTGCCGACGAAGCCCTGGCCCTTGCCGAAAACCAGCCGGCACCCGGCTGGGTCTGTCTCGAACAGGGTGCAGCTGCGGTAGCGGGCGATAGCCATCATGCCTGGCATGAGCGGCTCGACCAGGCATTTGCCAATGGGCATTTCGAGCTGTTTTTCCAGCCGGTGGTGGACTGCGAAACAGCGCAACGGGTATTGCACCACAAAGTCATCTCGCGCTTGCACGATGAGCAAGGCGAGGCACTGCCCGCCGGGCGCTTCCTGCCCTGGCTGGAGCGCTTCGGCTGGATGCCGCGCCTGGATGTGCTGGTGCTGGAAAAGGTGCTCGCCCACCTGCGCAGCCATGATCAGATGCTGGCGCTGAACCTGTCCGCAGCAACCTTGGCCGACCCCAAGGCGCTGCAACGCGTCTACGAGCTGCTAAGCCAGCATGCGGCGCTGGGCCCGCGGTTGACGTTCGAGATCGGCGAAGAGCAACTGCCCGACCAGTCTGCCCTCGAGCAACTGACCCGACGCCTGCACGCGCTTGGCTTCGGGCTGGCGCTGCAGCGCTTCGGCGGCCGTTTCAGCATGATCGGCAACTTGGCACACCTGGGCCTGGCATACCTGAAAATTGATGGCAGCTATATCCGCAACATTGACCATGAGCAGCACAAGCGCCTGTTCATCGAAGCGATCCAACGCGCCGCACACAGTATCGACCTGCCGTTGATTGCCGAGCGGGTCGAGACGGAAGGCGAGCGGTTGGTGCTGCGGGAGATGGGCGTGGGTGGTATTCAGGGGCAGCTGGTGGGTGAACCTGCACCCTGGCGCTGATACTTCCCCGTGAAGGAGCGGCCCCGGCGATTTTTGCTGCGCCACAGAACCTGGGGCCGCTCCGCGACCCTTTCCGACCGGTCCGGCGCCTCGGCAAGGCCGCTCCTACACACACAGCCGGGCGTGGTGTTAACGCTCGCGCAGGGCTTCCGAGCGGGCCTTCATGATCGGCTTGAGCAGGTAGCTCATGATGGTCTTCTTGCCGGTCATGATATCCACCGTCGCCACCATCCCGGGAATGATCAGTAATGGCTTCTCGTCAGTGCCCAGGTGGCTGCGATCGGTGCGCAGCTTGATCAGGTAGTACGTGGTCTTTTTGTCTTCATCGGTGATGGTGTCGGCACCGATCTGCTCCAGCTTGGCCTTCAGGCCACCGTAAATGGTGTAGTCATAGGCGGTGAACTTGACCGTCGCTTCCTGCCCTGGATGCAGGAAGGCGATGTCCTTGGGCAGGATCTTCGCTTCGATGACCAGGGTGTCGTCCAGCGGCACGACCTCGACGATGTCGCTACCCGGCTGGATCACTCCACCGATGGTGTTGACCAGCAGCTGTTTGACGATACCGCGCACAGGTGAGGTGACCATGGTGCGGTGAACCCGGTCGTCCAGCGCCTTGCTGGTGGCCGTGGCCTTGCTGAGCTCGGTGCGTGCCTCATTGAGCTGGGTCAGCGCTTCGCTGCGGAATTTGCCACGGGTTTCTTCGATCTTGCTCTGTACTTCCCGAATGGCCGCCTCGGCACGCGGGATGGCCAGCGCGGTGGAATCCATCTGGCCACGGTTTTCCACTTCGGCACGGCGCAGGCGCAGCACTTCGACCTGGGAGATTGCGCCCTGGGCTACCAAGGGCTCGGACATCGCAATCTCCTGGCGCAGCAGTTGCAGGCTGTTGGCGTACTGCGCGCGCTTGGAGGTGTATTCGCGCAGCTCCTGCTGGCGCTGTACCAGCTGCTGCTGCAGGCCACCGATCTCGTCCTGCAGTTGCTGGCGCCGGCTCTGGTAAAGCGATTGCTCGTTGGCTGCCTGGTTGGGCGCGGCCTTGCTCAGGGCCTCATCGATTTGCAGCGGACGGTCTTCGACCTCGGCACTCAGGCGTTCGACGCGCAGCGCCATGGCCAAGCGGTCGGCCTCGGTTTCGCCGACGTTGGAGGCGAAGCGGGTTTCGTCCAGGCGCAGCAGGGGCTGGCCGATTTCGACGATCTGCCCTTCCTTGGCGTAGATTTCGGCGACGATGCCGCCCTCGAGGTTCTGGATCTTCTGCACCTTGGAGGACGGAATGGCCTTGCCTTCGCCGCGCGTGACTTCATCGATCGGCGCCACACTGGCCCAGACGATCAGGAATACGAAAAACGCGATCACACCCCAGATGGTCAGGCGCACCACCCGCGGTGCATCCTCGATCAGCGCCTTGTTGACCTCGGGCAGCGGCTGCCCGCCGAGCGAATCGGAGCCCTTGAAGTAGCGCCGCAGGCCATCCTTGAACTGCCCCATATCGAGCTTATGCAACACTGATCTGCCCCTTCTTCAGCGCATCCATGACCGCGGCTTTCGGGCCGTCGGCGACAATCTGCCCGCGATCGATGACGATCAGCCGGTCCACCAGCGACAGCAACGAGGCGCGGTGGGTCACCAGCAGCACCGTCTTGTTCTCGATCACCGCCTGCAGGCGTTGCTTGAGGCGCTCTTCACCGGTGTTGTCCATGGCGCTGGTCGGCTCGTCGAGCAGCAGGATCTGCGGGTTGAGCAGCAATGCACGCCCCAGGGCAACGTTCTGCCGCTGGCCGCCGGAGAGGTTCTGGCCACGCTCGCCCACTTGCAGCTCATAACCGTCGGGGTGCAGCCGGGCAAACTCATGAACACCTGCAAGTTCTGCGGCCTGCAGGATCATTTCGTCTTCGATGTAACGTGCGCCGCTGACCAGGTTGTCGCGCAGGGTGCCGGCCATCAGCTGGATGTCCTGCGGCACATAGCCGATGTTGTGGCGCAGTTCGCTGACGTCGATCTGGCGGATATCCACGCCATCGACCAGCAGTGACCCGCCGTCGGCTTCATAGAGGCCCACGACCAGCTTGGCCAGGGAGCTCTTGCCCGAGCCGCTGCGGCCAATGATGCCGACCTTTTCGCCGGGGCGGATGGTCAGGTTGATGTTCTTCAGGGCCAGGTTCTGCTGGTTCGGGTAGGTGAACTCGACCCCGCGGAACTCGATGCTGCCCTGCAGTACCCGGCGGCTCAGCGGCCGCTCCTCGAAGTTGCGCTCCTGCGGCAAGTCCATCATGTGGTCGGTGGCGACCATGGTTACCTTGGCCTGCTGGTAGCGGGCCAGCAAGCCGTTGAGCTGGCCCAGCGGGCCGAGGGCGCGGCCGCTGAGCATGTAACAGGCGACCAGGCCGCCCATGCTCAGGTTGCCGTCGATGATCAGGTAGACACCCACGCAGATCATCGCCACGCCTGCCAGCTGCTGGATCAGCATGGTGATGTTCATCGCCAGGCTCGACAGCACCTTAACGCGCAGCTCCAACCGGCTGAGGGTGCCGAGGGTCTGCTCCCACATGTACTGGCGCTCGCTTTCGGCGTTGTTGACCTTGACGGCGTCCAGGCCAGCCAGGGTCTCGATCAGGCTGGACTGGCGCTCCGAGGCCAGGGCCATGGTCCGCTCCATGGTCGCCATCAGCGGCCGCTGCAAGGCATAACCGATGCCCAGGGCCAGCGGGAAGGCGATGATCGGGATCCACACCAGGTGCCCGCCAATGATGGCGATGACGATCAGGATCAGGAGGGTGAACGGCAGGTCGATCAGGCTGGTCAGGGTCAAGGAGGCGAGGAAGTCGCGCAAGCCCTGGAACTCATGGATGTTCTGGGCAAAGCTGCCGACCCGCGCCGGGCGGTACTTCATCGACATGCCGACGATACGCTCGAACAAGGTCGCCGAAATGATCAAGTCGGTCTTTTTGCCGGCAAGGTCCAGGCAAAGGCCGCGCAAACCCTTGAGGATAAGGTCGAAGACGTAGGCGCCGGCGATGCCGACGGCCAGCACCCAGAGGGTCGAGGTTGCCTGGTTGGGCACCACCCGGTCATACACGTTCATGACGAACAGCGGCGCGGCCAGGGCGATCAGGTTGATTACCAGGCTGGCGGCGATGGCATCGATGTACAGCCATTTGCTGCGCAGCAGGGTGTCGCGGAACCAGGATTTCGCTCGCGGGATGAGGTTGCCGTGGTTGACGTCGAACTTGTGCTGCGGCTGGGCGAAGAACACGCGCCCGCTGTAGTCACTGAGCAGCGCTTCGCGGCTGACATGCACCTCGCCACCATCGCTCTCGCTAAGCAGCAGGCGCGCGGTGTCTTCGTTTTCCCAGCCCAGCAGCACGGCGCTGCGGCCTTCCTTGAGCAACAGCATGGCCGGCATGGCGATACTGGGGATCTGCTCCAGCTTGCGCTGCAGCAGCCGCCCCTGCAGCCCTGCCCGGGCCGCGGCACGGGGCAGCAGCTCGGGGCTCAGGCGCTGGGCAGGCAGCGGCAGGCCGGTGGTCAGCATGACCCGGCTGGCGGGTTTCTGATGCAGGACACACAGGCTCAGCAGGCTATCCAGCAAGGGATCGTCATGCTGACTGCGTGGATCGTGGCTGAGTTGGACTCGACTGACTTCGGATTCCACGCGGCGCTCTCTTCATCCTTGCGGTGGGTGGGGCAGGGTGTGCCTCAGTTCAGGCCTGACAGGCTCACCCTCGGTTTCAGATCGTTCTGCACAACGGTGGCCATCGGGGCTACGACACCCTGATTCTTGAGCAGTGGCCAATGGTCGCCTTGATTCGATACTGAGTAAACAATTGTATGTTCTTCACCGCTACCAGACGACGCTGGCTTAGTGAAGGTTACAGCTTGGACTCCAGGTCAGCCTTGTCGCTGACGCCAGTGTAAAGGTTGAAGTTCATTCGCAGCATAGCCTGCCATTCGTTGTTATAGCCTGCGGGCTATCAAGGGTGGTCTGCATGGCTTCGGGCAAGGATTGTGCTTGTGAATAGGTGGCGGCTAGGGTGATGGGAAGAACGGTAAACAGTGAAGCACGCATTTTTGGCGAGTTCTCGAAAGCGCTGTTGTCCTGAATCACGGTTCAAGCTTTTCAGGGCCAGGAAAATGGCGCCAGAACTGACCGATGGGCGGGCTTCCGACCGGCCCTGGATTAGTACTAAAGGAAGGGGTGGCAAAGGTGCAAATATCAATGTGACATTACATTGCCGATTGTTTAGGATGG
>Ga0207709_10002244_pt1 | contig 12315 bp, 3 predicted proteins | sample KBSM34metaG_FD_184397 | JGI IMG/M metagenome (GOLD analysis project Ga0207709, IMG submission 184397) | Miscanthus rhizosphere microbial communities from Kellogg Biological Station, Michigan, USA - KBS M3-4 metaG (SPAdes) (version 2) | ecosystem: Host-associated > Plants > Roots > Rhizosphere >...
CAGCTGAGCCTGCGCCAGTCGCTGAAGGATCGCTCGGCGACGCCGGACCTGGTCAGCCCGGAGCACGACAGCCACTTCAGCATCGCGCGGCTGAGCTATACGCGCATGCAGTACCTCAGCCGCACCCAGCGCCTGTACCTCAAGCTCAACGGCCAGTACAGCGACGACGCACTGACCCCGATGGAGCAGTTCGCGGTCGGCGGGCCGGACAGCGTGCGCGCCTACCCGGTGTCCGACGCGCTCGGCGATCGCGGCTACTACGCCGCGCTGGAGTACCACGTCGATGCGCCCGGCTTCGCCGACGCCGCCTCGCCGTTCAACGGCCGGCCGTGGCGCGAGGTGCTGGAGCTGGACGTGTTCGCCGACCATGCGCAGGTCTATCCGGCGGGCGGCAACCGCGCGACCACCGCGGCGGTGACCACGTTCGACGGCGTCGGTGCCGGCGTCACCGTGCGCGTGCCGCAATGGAAGAGCTTCGAGCTGCGGCTCAGCGCCGCAAAGCCGACCGGCGGGCGCGATGCGTCCGACGGACGCGACGTCCGTTTCTATTCGCGTTTCGGTTTCACCTTTTGAGGAATCCGCTCATGTCCGCCATCGCCCAGACTTCGATCGCCCCCCATGCCATACGCCGCTGCGCGTTGCGCCATTCGCCGCTCGCGCTGGCCCTGGCGGTCGCGCTCGGCGCGGCGCCGGGCATGGCGGCGGCGCAGGTGGCGAGCACCCAGCTGCCGACCGGCGGCAGCATCGCCGGCGGCACCGGCACCATCAACGCGGCCAGCGGCGCGACCCTGACCATCGACCAGACCTCCAGCCGGATGGCGTTGAACTGGTCCACGTTCGACATCGGCTCGGCGGCCACAGTGACATTCAACCAGCCGTCCACCAGCGCCGCGGTGCTGAACCTGGTGCAGGGCGGCAATCCCACGCAGATCTTCGGGAATCTCAACTCCAACGGCCAGGTGTTCCTGATCAACCCCAACGGGATCATCTTCGGCAGCACCGCGCAGTTCAACGTCGGCGGGCTGGTGGCCAGCACCCTTGGCATCAGCGCCTCCGATTTCATGAGCGGCAACGACACGCTCGACGCCGGCGGCAACACGGTCGCGCTGATGTCCAACAGCGGCACCATCAACGCCGCCGCCGGTGCGGTCGACCTGATCGGCGGCAAGGTGGTCAACAGCGGCACCATCACCGCCAGCGCCGGCAACATCAATCTGGTCGGCGCCGACAAGGTCACCCTCACCTTCGAAAGCGGCGGCTTCGGCGTCGTCGTCGACAAGGCGCTGCAACTGCAACTGGACACGCTGGCGGTGGACAACAGCGGCAGCCTCAGTGCGCCCGGCGGCATCATCACCCTGCAGGCGCGCGCCGCGCAGGGCCTATTCGACCAGTTGATCAACAACAGCGGCACCATCACCGCCGCCGCCCTCAGCAGCGGCAGCGACGGCAGCGTGTCGCTGGTCGCCAACGGCGCCGGCCAGACCGGCATCGGCGGCAGCGGCAGCATCGACGTGGGCAGCGGCGCGATCAGCATCAGCACCGAGCGCAGCGTGCAGCAGAGCGGCACCTACACCGCCGGCACCCTGAGCGGCAGCATCGGCGGCGACGCCAGCTTCAGCGGCAGCAACCGCATTGCCGCACTCGGCACGCTGGACGTGAGCGGCAACCTGAGCCTGTCCAACGCCATCGACCTGACGCAGTCCGGTGCGTTGACGGTGGGCGGCAGCAGCAGCTTCTCGCTGGGCAGCCATGCGCTGACGCTGGACAACGCCGGCAACGACTTCGGGCAGGCGGTCGGCCTGAGCAGCGGTACCACCACGATCGTCGACAGCGGCGTGCTGACCCTGGGCACGCTGGCCACCGGCAATCTCACGGCGACCAGCAGCGGCGCACTCAATCTCGGCAGCGGCACGGTGAGCGGCACGCTGGCCGCGACCAGCAACGGCGGCGCAATCACACAGTCCGCGAGCAATGCGCTGACCGTCACCGGCACCAGCAATCTCAACGCCGGTACCGGCTCGATCACTCTGCAGCGCGCCGCCAACGATTTCGGCGGCGCGGTGTCGCTGACCGGCAGCGGTATTGCCCTAACCGATGCCAACAACCTGACCATCGCCGCGTTGACCCTGGGCAGCAACAGCGCGCTGTCGCTGTCCGCGGCCGGTACGCTGACCTTGCCGGGCAGCGCGATCGCCACCGGCAGCGCCAACCTGAGCCTGCACAGCGGCAACGTCCTGGCCACCGCCGCGGCGCTGTCAGGCAGCAACGTGAGCCTGAGCGGCGACGCCGGCATCGCCCTGGCGCACGACGTCACCGCGACCGGCACGCTGGCGCTGAGCGCCGTCAACAGCGCGATCGTGCAGAGCGCCGGCGCAGTGACGGTGACCGGCACCAGCAGCGTCAACGCCGGCAGCGGCACGATCGCCTTGAGTGGCGCCGGCAACCACTTCGGCCAGGCGGTCAGCCTGACCGGCGGCACCACCGCGATCACCGACAGCGGCGCGCTCACCCTCGGCACGCTGGCGACCGGCAACCTGACCGCGACCGGCACCGGCGCGCTCAACCTGGGCCGCGGCACGGTGACCGGCGCGTTGTCGGCGACCAGCAACGGCGGTGCGATCACCCAGTCCACCAGCAACCCGCTCACCGTCACCGGCACCAGCACCCTCAATGCCGGCACCGGCGCCATCACCCTGACCACCGGCGGCAACGACTTCGGCCAGGCGGTCAGCCTGACCGGCGGCACCACCGCGATCAGCGACAGCAACGCGCTGACCCTGGGCACGCTGGCCACCGGCAACCTCACCGCGACCAGCAGCGGCGCCTTGAACCTGGGCGGCGGCAGCGTGACCGGCACGCTGGATGCGACCAGCAACGGCGGGGCGATCGGTCAAAGCAACGCGCTGACCGTCACCGGCCTGGCCGAGATCGACGCCGGCACCGGCGCGATCGCGCTGGGGAACGCCGGCAACGATTTTCAGGCGGCGGTGACGCTGACCGGCGGCACCACGGCGATCACCGACGGCGGCGCATTGACCCTCGGCACGCTGACCACCGGCAATCTCACCGCGACCAGCACTGGCGCGCTGAACCTGGGCCACGGCACGGTGACCGGCACCTTGGCTGCGATCAGCAACGGCGGCGCGATCACCCAGTCCGCGAGCAATCCGCTGACCGTCACCGGCACCAGCACCCTCAATGCCGGTAGTGGCGCGATCACACTGGATGACGCCGCCAACGACTTCGGCGGCGCCGTGTCGCTGACCGGCAGCGGCATCCGCCTGGTCGACGGCAACGACCTGGACGTGTCCGCGCTGACCCTGGGCAACAACAGCGCGCTGTCCCTGTCTGCGGCCGGCACGCTGACGTTGCCGAGCAGCGCGATCGCCACCGGCAGTGCCAACCTGAGCCTGCACAGCGGCAACGCGCTGGCCACGGCCGCAGCGCTGTCCGGCAGCAACGTCAGCCTGAGCGGCGACGACGGCATCACCCTGGCGCACGACGTCACCGCCACCGGCACGCTGGCGCTGACCACCGTCGACAGCGCGATCGCCCAGAGCGCCGGCGCAATCACCGCCTCCGCCACCAGCAGCGTCAATGCGGGCAGCGGCACGATCACGTTGACCGGCGCGGGCAACCACTTCGGTCAGGCGGTCAGCCTGACCGGCGGCGCCACGGCGATCACCGACAGCGGTGCACTGACCCTGGGAACGTTGGCCACCGGCAACCTCGCTGCGACCAGCAACGGCGCTTTGAACCTGGGTAGCGGTGCGGTGACAGGCACCTTGGCCGCGACCAGCAATGGCGGCGCGATCGTTCAATCCACCAGCAACCCATTGACGGTCACCGGCACCAGCAATCTCAATGCCGGTAGCGGCGCGATCACCCTGACCACCAGCGGCAACGACTTCGGCCAGACGATCAGCCTCACCGGCGGCACCACCCAGATCACCGACAGCAATGCGCTGACCCTGGGCACGCTGGCGACCGGCGATCTCACCGTCACCAGCAGCGGCGCCTTGAATCTGGGCAGCGGCAGCGTGACCGGCACCCTGGCCGCGACCAGCAACGGCAATGCGATCACCCAATCCACCACCAACGCACTCGGCGTCACGGGCACCAGCAATCTCAACGCCGGCGCCGGATCGATCACCCTGACCACCAACGGCAACGACTTCGGCCAGGCGATCAGCCTCACCGGTGGCATCACCCAGATCACCGACAGCAACGCGCTGACGCTCGGCACGCTGGCCACCGGCAACCTCACCGCGATCAGCAGCGGCGCACTGGACCTGGGCAGCGGCACGGTCAACGGCGCGCTGACTGCGACCAGCAACGGCGGCGCGATCACCCAGTCCACCACCAACGCACTCGGCGTCACCGGCACCAGCAACGTCAATGCCGGCAGCGGCGCCATCACCCTGACCAACAGCGGCAACGATTTCGGCCAGGCGGTCAACCTCACCGGCGGCACCACCGCGATCGCCGACAGCAACGCGCTGACGCTCGGCACGCTGACCACCGGCAACCTCACCGCGACCAGCGCCGGTGCCTTGAACCTGGGCAGCGGCACGGTGACCGGCACCCTCGCCGCGACCAGCAATGGCGGTGCGATCACCCAGTCCACCACCAATGCACTGGTCGTCACCGGTGCCGGCACCCTCAACGCCGGCGCCGGATCGATCACCCTGACCACCAGCGGCAACGACTTCGGCCAGGCGGTCAGCTTGACCGGCGGCAGCGTCGCGATCGCCGACAGCAACGCGCTGACGCTCGGCACGTTGACCACCGGCAACCTCGTCGCGACCAGCAACGGCGCCCTGAACCTGGGCAGCGGCACCGTCAATGGCGCATTGACCGCGACCAGCAACGGTGGCGCGATCACCCAGTCCACCACCAACGCACTGGTCGTCACCGGCAGCAGCAACCTCGACGCCGGTAACGGATCGATCACGCTGGCCACTGCCGGCAACGACTTCGGCCAGGCGGTCAGCTTGACCGGCGGCAGCAGCGCGATCACCGACAGCAACGCACTGACCCTGGGCACGCTGACCACCGGCAACCTCACCGCGACCAGCAGCGGCGCGCTGAATCTGGGCAGCGGCACGATCAACGGCGCGCTGACCGCGACCAGCAACGGCGGCGCCATCACCCAATCCGCCAGCAGCCCGCTCACGGTCGCCGGCACCAGCACGCTCGATGCCGGCAGCGGGTCGATCGTGCTCGCCAACGCCGGCAACGACTTCGTCGGCGCGGTCGATCTCAGCGGCAGCGGCATCCAGCTCGCCGACCGCAACGACCTGAGCATCGCCGCCGTCCACAACGGCAACAACGCCGCGCTGTCGCTGCTCGCCGACGGTTCGCTCGACCTGCCGGGCGGCGCGATCGACACCGGCAGCGGCGATCTGAGCCTGATCGCCCGCCACGGCACCCTGCATCTGGGCGGCGCGCTGAGCGGCCACAACCTGACCCTCAGCGGTGGCAGCGGCCTGAGCCTGGCCGACGACGTCGCCGCGACCGGCACCCTGCAGCTGAGCACGGACAACGCGGCCATCGTGCAGTCGGGCGGTGCGCTGACCGTCGGCGGCAGCAGCATCCTGTCCACCGGCAGCGGCAGCATCGCCCTGACCGGTGCTGGCAACCATTTCGCCGGCAGCGTCGACATCGCCGGCGGCGCGGTGCAACTGCATGACAGCGGCGCGCTGACGTTGGGCACGCTGTCGGTCGACAGCCTGGCGGTGAGCAGCGGTGGCGCATTGAACCTGGGCAACGGCACGGTGCGCGGCGCCCTGCAGGCCGACAGTGGCAACGCCGCGATCGGCCAGAGCGGCGCGCTCGACATCGGCGGCGCCACCCGCCTGATGGCCGGCAGCGGCGCGATCACGCTGGACCAGGCCAACCGCTTCGCCGGCACGCTGGCATTCGACGGTGGCGCCGTCCGCATCGACGCGCTCGACGCGCTGACCCTGGGTGCCTCCACCGCCACCGCGTTGCAGCTCGCCACCACCGGTGCGCTGAGCCAGAACGGCGCATTGATCGTGACCGGCGATACCGCGATCGCCACCGGCAGCGGCGCCATCGCGCTCGACAACGCCGGCAACGACTTCCAGGGCCTGCTAGCGCTCAGCGGCGGTGCCGCGCGCATCCGCGACGTCAACGCGTTGTCCCTGGGGACGCTGTCGCTGGGCGCGCTGGACGTCGGCAGCCAAGGCGCACTGAACCTGGGCGAAGGCAGCATCGCCGGCGACCTGGTCGCCGCCAGCGGCGGCGGCGCGGTGAGCCAGCGCGGCGCGCTGCAGGTGGGCGGCAGCACCACGATCGACAGCGGCGGCGGCGCGATCGCGTTGGACACGGCCGGCAACGACTTCCAGGGCGAGGTGAACCTCGCCGGCGGCGCCGTCACCCTGCGCGACCGCAACGCACTGGCGCTGGGCAGCGTGGCGGTCGCCGCGCTGAACGTGACCAGCGGCGGCGCCTTGTCGCTGGGCCAGGGCCGCATCGGCGGCGATCTGGTCGCACGCAGCGACGCTGGCGGCGGCACCACCTCCAGCATCGTCACCGCCAGCGCCACCACGCCGGCGGCGAGCGGCGGCGGCATCGGCCAGCGCGGCGCGCTGACCGTCGCCGGCGCCACCACCCTGGATGCCGGCAGCGGCGCGATCGCGCTGACCGATACCGGCAACGATTTCCAGGGCACAGTGCAGGCCAGCGGCGGCGACATCGCCATCGCCGATCGCAACGATTTGACGGTGGCGGCGCAGGCCAGCGGCAGCCTGGCGCTGAGCGCGGCCGGCGCGCTGCGCACCGCCGGCGCGTTGCGCGGCAGCAGCATCGGCTTGAGCGCCGGTGGCGACCTGGGTCTGGGCCACGACGTGAGCAGCGGCGGCAGCCTGCAATTGCACAGCGGCGGCGCGATCGCGCAGACCGCCGGCACGCTCAGTGCCGCGTCGCTGAGCGGCAGTTCCGGCGGCGCCACCAGCCTGACCGGCGCCAACGCCATCACCGCGCTCGGCGCCTTCGACGCAACCCAACTGAGCCTGCGCACGCTGGGCGACCTGAGCGTGACCGGTCCGGTCGCGGTCGCCGGTGCGCTGCGCCTGGATGCGGGCGGCGATCTGGCGATCGGCAGCGCGCTCAGCGGCCAGAGCGTCTGGCTGCAGGCCGGCGGCGACCTGAGCGAAACCGGCAGCGGCCGCATCAGCGCCGACACGCTGAGCGGCAGCGTCGGCGGCAGCACCCGGCTGGGCGCCGCCGGTGCGGCGATCGACAACCGTATCGGCACCCTGGGCGATTTTTCCTCGCCCGGCGGCTTCAGTCTGACCAATGGCCAGAACCTGACCCTGTCCGCGCTCAACGGCAGCGCCTACACCGTCGATGCCGGCACCTCGGCGCTGTACCTGGCGGTGCTCGGCGACCTGCTGCAGACCGACACCACCTGGCTGTACGACGGCGCCGGCACCTTCTCGGCCAGCGGCCGCATCGGCACCGCCGCCAATCCGATCTACGTGCTGGGCGTGCGCAACCAGACCGTGGCGGCGATCGGCCTGCCGCCGGCGTACTTCTACGCGCTCGCCGCCGACGGCAGCCTGCTCGGCGTGGTTGGCGAGTCGGGCATCAACGTACCGACCTCGGCGTTCGCCAGCCGCGCGCAGAGTTCCAGCAACCGCACCATCGCCTACGTGGACCTGAGCGCGGCCAACGCCAACTACCGCGCGTTCGGCCTGGTCAAGCCGGGCCTGCGCCTGCCGGCCGACCAGCAGCCGGCCTGCGACGCCGACGATCCGGATGCGCAATGCACGCAGGAGTGAGCGCATCGCGCCGCCGTCCCGTTTCCCTGCCGGCGTGCGCCCTCGCCACGCCGGCCGCATCCGCCCCGGAGTGATTGCGCATGAGCACCGAACAGACCCTCGAGACGCTGCTGGCGCCGATCGCCGACGACGCGGCGTCCGGCCCGGACCTGGAATACGACTCCGACTTCCTGGCGCTGGACCGCGCCGCGGCGAACAAGGCCGAGCGCGCGGTCGGCGACAGCGTGATTGCCGCCGAGGAGCCGGACTGGGACAAGGTGCAGACGCTGGCGCTGGCGCTGTTCCGCCGCAGCCACGACCTGCGCGTGGCGATCCACCTGAGCGCGGCCTGGCTGCGCCTGCGCGGCCTGTCCGGCTGGGCCGACGGCCTGGCCCTGGTGCATGCGCTGCTGGCGCAGCGCTGGGACAGCGTGCACCCGCAGCTGGACGCCGAGGACGACGACGACCCGACCGCGCGGGTCAACGCGGTGGTCGCGCTGGGCGATCCGCTGGGCCTGCTCGGCGCGCTGCGCAGCACCGCCTTCGTGCAATCGCCGCGGCTGGGCCGCTTCAGCCTGCGCGACCTGCGCGTGGCCAACGGCAGCGTGAAGCCGGCCAATGCCGGCGACAGCGTGCCGTCGCTGACCGAGATCGAGGCCTGCTGCCTGGACTGCCCGCTGGAAGCGCTGGGCGAGACCGTGGCCGCGGTGCAGCGTGCGCAGCAGCTGGCGCGCGAGGTGGACGCGCTGTTCGCCGAACGCATCGGCAGCGCCGCGCCGGACCTCAAGCCGCTGCTCGGCGACCTGCGCGACCTGGAGCGCTTCCTGCTGCCGCAATGGGCCGCGCGCAACGGCGGCGCAGCCGAGGGCGACGCGGCGGGCGGGGAGCCGGCCGACGGCCAGGGCGGCACTGCCGCACCCGCCGGAGCCGGCGGCAATGCCCGCATCGCCAGTCCCGACGACGTGATGCGCCGGCTCGACGAGATCTGCGCCTACTACGCCAGCCACGAACCCTCCAGCCCGGTGCCGCTGCTGCTGCGCCGCGCGCAGCGCCTGGTCGGGCGCAACTTCCTGGACCTGCTCAAGGAACTGGCCCCGGCCGGGGTCAGCGAACTGCAGCACGTGGCCGGCGTCCGCGACGAGGACGCCTGAGCCGGCGCGTGCCGCCGGCTGCCAGAGCGGTGTCGGCGTTGCCCGCCGGAAGCAGCTTCGGTCCGGCACTGCCGAAGTTGGGCGTTTCAGGCTCCATGCGTCGCGACTGAAGTCGCTCCCACAAGGGTCTGTGGCGCGTCGGCCGGATGCATTGTGGAAGGGACTTCAGTCCCGACTGCCTCCGAAGCCGGATAGCTGGACTACTTCGCTCGTCGCGGTTGAACCGCTCCTGCAGGGAACGGCCGACGTGTCGGGTGCCCTGTAGGAGGTTTCAGCCCCGACACGATGCCGAAACGCTGCGGTTGCCGACCCGGCGCGTCGCCACTGGAAGGCACCTCTAAAAACCTTTATTTCTAAATTACACCTAAGCTAGATCAATGGTTTACGAGCGTTTTGGTCGAGCTTTTCAGGACTATTAGATATCCCCTGAAGTCGCTCCCCCAAAAGGCCAGCGGTGCGCTGGCTGGGTGCACTGTGGGAGCGACTTCAGTCGCGACGCGCGGAGCATCCAAAAGCCCGCCAGTCCCCGTTCGCGGCGGTGGCCGAGGCCACCTGGCGTCGCCCGGCAGCAGCGCGCGGCCGGCGCTGGATCGAGCATTCCCGATCCGGCGTCACCAGCTATACAGCTTCCAATACACCGGCGACACATTGTCCTTGCTGCCGTCCATGTGCCCGTCGCCGTTCTGGTCGTAGAGGTAGTAGGCCGGGGCATTGGCCGGAGTCACCTTGACCGCGCGCAGCTGGCCGGAGACCCGGTATTCGTCCACGCTGTCGCCGTTGTCCATCGTGCGATGGGTCACGTCCGCGCCACGCACGTCCACCGGTGGGCCGTCGGGGCCGATCCCGGTCGAGGCGCAGCCCGCCAGCAGCAACAGTGGAACCAGCATCAGGGCTTTCATTGCAGCATTCTCCACGGCGAAGTCGTCGCACGGATTATGCGCCGAGAGGCCGCATTCGGCGCGTAACGGCTGGATGCGCGCAGCGCTTCACCCAACCCCTCTCTTGATGGGCTGGCGGCTGTTCCTTCTCCCACCGGGACCATGGCCCCCTTTTCGGGGGAAGGTGCCCCGCAGGGGCGGATGAGGGTACGGGCGCAGCCTCGCGCACCCAATCGCAGCGAGTCGCTGCGCGCCGCACCCTCACCCCAACCCCTCTCCCGAGGGGAGGGGCTAGCGGCGGTTCCTTCTCCCCTCGGGAGAAGGTGGCCCGCAGGGCCGGATGAGGGTACGGGCGCAGTCTCGCGCACCCAATCTCAGCGAGTCGCTTCGCGCCGCACCCTCACCCCAACCCCTCTCCCGAGGGGAGAGGGGCTCCGGATCCCCGGTCCCCAGCCAGGTGCAGCGTAGAATTGCCCGATGAGCCGATTAGTCCTGATCGACGGGTCCAGTTACCTGTATCGCGCGTTCCACGCGCTTCCCCCACTGACCAACCCCGCCGGCGAGCCCACCGGCGCGCTGTTCGGCGTGGTCAACATGCTGCGCGCCACGCTGAAGGAGCGCCCCGAGTACGTCGCCTTCGTGGTCGATGCGCCGGGCAAGACCTTCCGCGACGACCTGTACGCGCAGTACAAGGCCAACCGCCCGCCGATGCCCGACGAGCTGCGCGCGCAGGTCGAGCCGATGTGCCAGATCGTGCATGCGCTGGGCATCTCCATCCTGCGCGAGGGCGGGGTTGAGGCCGACGACGTGATCGGCACCCTGGCCCTGCAGGGCGCCGGCGACGGCCTGGACGTGACCATCTCCACCGGCGACAAGGACTTCGCCCAGCTGGTGCGCCCCGGCGTGCAGCTGGTCAACACCATGAGCGGCAGCCGCATGGACTCCGACGCGGCGGTGATGGAGAAGTTCGGCGTGTGGCCGAGCCAGATCGTCGACCTGCTGGCGCTGATGGGCGACGCCATCGACAACGTGCCGGGCGTGGACAAGTGCGGCCCCAAGACCGCGGCCAAGTGGCTGGCCGAATACGGCTCGCTGGACGGGGTGATGGCCAATGCCGACGCGATCAAGGGCAAGATCGGCGAGAACCTGCGCGCGGCGCTGGCGCGGCTGCCGCTGAACCGCGAACTGGTCACCATCAAGACCGACGTGGCCCTGCCCGGCGGCCCGCGCACGCTAGCCCTGCGCGAGCAGGACCCGGACCTGCTGCGCGGCCTGTACCAGCGCTACGGCTTCACCCAGGCGCTGCGCGACCTGGACGGCGGCGTGGCGGCCCCGGCCGGCGCCGCCGAGGTGACCCCCAGCCTGCGCGGTACCGCCGCCGGCTACGCCCGCGCCGCCGCGCCGATCGACGACACCCTGGACCCGGCGCTGGCCGCCAAGGGCGAGTACGCCGCGATCATGACCCCGGAGCAGTTCGAACACCTGCTGCAGCGCCTGCGCGCGGCTGCCGGCTTCGCCTTCGATACCGAGACCGACGCGCTGGACGCGATGCGCGCCAACCTGGTCGGGCTCAGCTTCGCGATCGAACCGGGCCGCGCCGACTACCTGCCGCTGGGCCACGACTACCCCGGCGCGCCGGTGCAGCTGGACCGGACCCTGGCGCTGGCGGCGCTGAAGCCGCTGCTGGAGGACCCGGCCAAGCCCAAGGTCGGCCAGCACGGCAAGTACGACCTGCACGTGCTGCGCCGCCACGGCGTGGACGTGCGCGGCTACGCCGACGACACCATGCTGGAGAGCTTCGTGCTCAATTCCACCGCCAGCCGCCACGACATGGATTCGCTGGCGCGGCGCTACCTGGGCTACGACACGGTCAAGTACGAGGACGTGGCCGGCAAGGGCGCCAAGCAGATCGCGTTCTCGCAGGTGGCCATCGACGACGCCACCGGCTACGCCGCCGAGGACGCCGACATCACCCTGCGCCTGCACCGCGCGCTGTCCGCGCAGCTGGACGCCGAACCGGCGCTGGCCAAGGTCTACCGCGAGATCGAGATGCCGCTGGTGCCGGTGCTGGCACGGATCGAGGCCAACGGCGTCAGTGTGGACATGGCCGAACTGCGCAGGCAGAGCCAGGACCTGAGCCAGCGCATGCTCGCCGCGCAGCAGAAGGCCACCGCGCTGGCCGGGCGCACCTTCAACCTGGATTCGCCCAAGCAGCTGCAGGCGGTGCTGTTCGACGAACTGAAACTGCCGGCGCTGATGAAGACCCCCAAGGGCCAGCCCAGCACCAACGAAGAGGCGCTGGAGGCGATCGCCGACCAGCACGAACTGCCGCGGGTGATCCTGGAATACCGCGGCCTGGCCAAGCTGCGCAGCACCTACACCGACAAGCTGCCGGAGATGATCAATCCCGACACCGGCCGCGTGCACACCAGCTACCACCAGGCCGGCGCCGCCACCGGACGGCTGTCCTCGGCCGATCCGAACCTGCAGAACATCCCG